>OJRG01000404.1_pt1 | contig 25003 bp, 25 predicted proteins | sample 1599121 | NCBI WGS metagenome assembly OJRG01 (sample SAMN03922528, study PRJEB24848) | human gut metagenome | isolation source: stool sample | host: Homo sapiens | place: Germany | collected 2010-05
GAGCGCCTGCTTCACACGCAGGAGGTCACTGGTTCGAGTCCAGCAGTCTCCACCATACTTGAGAAATCCGAACTTGATTCCGATAGGGAATGGGTTCGGATTTCTTGTTTTTATCAAGGACATTGAAGTTTAGTTTCGGGATAGAATAACATCAAATTCAGGAGGATATACCCATGGAAAAGCTCATAAGCTGTGCGTTCAATATGGATACCGCCTGTGTGGAGCTTCGCTTCACGGACGGGAGCATTTGCTCCATCGACTGCACCGCCGTGGAGAACGAGGTGGCGGACAACCGCTTCCAGCGGGCGGAGCTGGACTATCTCATCTACAACGACCCGCTGGCCTATGCAGACCTCGTTCTGAATGGCGACGTTGAGGCGTATCTGAACGCTGTCACAGAATACCAGACCTACGAAAAATGAATATGAAAAGGGAGTGCGCCGAGCGCACTCCCTTACTTTTTATGCCGTCTTTCTGTCTTGTTCTCTTGTGTCTTCAGCGTCTTTCTTCTCGTTCCACGCCGCCAGTTCCGCCTGCCCTTCGTCACTTTCGTAGTACGCCTGGATCATGGGCAGCAGGCAGCGGGCGATGCGTTCAATGGCGTAATCGGGAATCTCCATGCCACTGTTTTTCTGACCGCTGAATGTTGACATCGGCTCGCTTCTTCTCCTTTCCGAGCATGATCGCTCTCTTTTGAAATGAAAAGCAGACACGCTGTCAAGCAAGGCTTGCGGTGTCTGCATGGTGTCCTGTGTCTGAAATTGTGCTTTTATTATAGCAGCAATTTAGTTAAACATCAACAGCTAAGGGAACGCGGTCAAGAGCCGATAAAAACCGAATACAGCCGACAGGGACGTTTCCAACAAGGAATGCTTCATCGGAGCGGTTTCTGTTCGAAAATCCTCAATTTCCCTAAGTCAAGAGCCAGAAAAATCGAGCGAAAAACGGCACTCTTGAGGGAGCAGCGCCAGAGAGATAGCAAAACGGACAGCGGCAATCAATGGTCAAGATGAACGCTTCGCGCCATTGACAGCCGCCGCCCGTTTCGCTTTTCGGCAGACAAGGCGGGCAAGCACAGACTGTGCCTGCCCGCCGGAACCAATTTTATATCCTCGTTCAGGTTAAGTTTACCACTTGCCCTTTTTCAGCCTTCCGCCAATCAGAATACCGGCAAAAAGAATGACGGCAGTCAATGCGGAAATCCAGATTGGCGAAAGCACCCATATCCAGTGCCACTTAATCACGCCTGACAGCTTCAGAACAATGAATACAATCGTCAGGATGGATACGATGCCAAGCCCGCCTTGCTTTGTTTTTGTGTTCATAACAGTCCCCCTGAGAATGAAGTTTGACGTTCTTTAACTCCAACGATCACCTAACTTGACAGCCGCCCCACTCCACTGCCGTGAAGCCGGTGCGCACCGGTGCGGTGAGGTTCTGCGTAGAAATATCCACGGCGCTCTCAAGCGGCTTCCACGCCATAAATACCCGCAGCAGCGTATCGGGTGCTGGCTCAATGGATACCTGCGCCGATTGCGTATAGCTGTCGGACTGAAATGCAATGAGATTGTAAGGATTCTCTTTCATTAGCGGCAGCCAGTAAACGATAAACTCATTTGCTTCCTTCCGGGTAAGTCCCAACTGGTTCAAGGTGTTCTCCAGAAAAGCGGCGGTGTCGCTTCCGGCTACACAGAAGCCCTCGGAAAAATCATAAGCAACGCTGTTTACGCCCTCCCAATAAAGATAGTTGTACGTTTGCCCGTCGGCGTCTGTCAATGTGCCGTCAGGACTGGCAGAAACCTTCCAGCCGTCATTGTAGGCAGGATATGTGCAGGTCAGTTCTCCGGCATAGTTCAATTTCACAGTGACCTCAGTTTCCTTCTCCGGGTAAAGATAAATGACAGGCTTCGCGTCGTATTGCTCAGCATCGGAGTTCTCGGCAGCTTCCATGGTGGGCAACACCCAGACCGTATAACGCCCCCAATAAACCTCAGATGAGGCTACTTCATTTCGACTCCCATCAGTAAACAGGTAGCTGCTCCCAGCCTGTTCGACAAATTCCATCCCTGTTTTTTCCTGATAATACTCAAGCAGCTCCGGGCATTCGCCACGCTTGGAGATATAGACGCCCTTTGCTTCATCCACCGCCACATAGGGGTTCTTTTCAGAAATCCGGGCAGCCGCTGCAAGATAAGGAATGGGATTGCCGCGCTGAAAAATTACAGCCCGGTTCAAATAAACAACAGATGCCGCAAGCACTACAAAAGCTACGAGGAGCGCAATCCATAACTTCTTTTTCTTCATACTGTTCACCTCCAAAATCAGGTCGGTTTCTTTTGCTTTGTCGGCGGGCAGAATGATTGTTCAAATCATTTACGCAAACCATTTATAACTATCTAATATGATTGTACTATGCAAGGTACGAACTTTTCAATTCCCCACTCCACCTCTTGCAGCTAAATTTCAGCAAGGATTTTGTCAAGGGTGGCTTGAATTTCCGCCTTATCGGTTTCATTTCCGAATACACGGAGCGCGTAAAACACATTGTCTTTTACCCAGTAGGCTGTGGAATCAAAATAATCCCCATTGTAATACCCGATGTTGTTTGTTCCGTTGACGGCCATAATCAACACGACAATGCCGGAGCCAGTCGTTACGGTGTCCTGCTCGTATGTGGCATACCCGGTGTAGACGCTCCCTATGGTAAATGATTCGGTGCTTGAAGAAACCGTTTCCGTCAGCGTTATCCGCACATCACCATCCTTGTATCCGGCGATAACACTTACTTCACCGAGCTTTCTGTCTGCGGTCTGGGATGCGTTGGCGGTTGCCTGAACGTGAGCTGTTGGTGTTTGGGAATCTACGTGCTCCATTCCAAAGTATCCGGTTTTATTGAGCCAGTCAAGCGTTTCAAGGGGATTATACAAGGTGAAGCCGATTGCTTCTTCGCAGTCATCCCATGTGTCGGTTTGAATATCGACAACGCCCCATAGCTTGCTTGATGTACACTGCTGTTCTTTGGTCATACTGTCGAATTCATCCCATTCCTGCGAAAGCTTTTCCGCAATCGGCTGACCGACAGAAGATAAATCTGTGGCAGGTAGCAATGCTTCAACCTGATAGGAAGATTCCTTTTCGCCAGAAATCATTCCAATGATTTGCACATCGGCGGCGTTGGTAACAGGTCGGCTCTTGCCCGTTGAGCCGGGCGACGGAGCGGTAGTGCAGCCTGCCAATGATAAAACAAATACAGCAACGGCGATTAACACAGAATATCGTTTCACAGAAAGCACCTCCTTGTGCGTGATGGGCGTGGTGTATGAATAAACCTATTCAATATGATTATACCATGCAAAGCGCGAACTTTTCAATTCCCATCTCCGCTCAAATATGCAACATTTCTATGAACGCCGCGACGCTTCACCGCATTATATGCCCTCCCACAGCCAAGTTCAAACAGGAAGATTTGCAGAACCGGAAACGAACTGGCAAGCAGGGCAAAGCGGTACCCACTTTGCTGCTTGCCGCCGCGCGAATCCTGCCGGCTTCACACTTGGCAAGCAAGGTGGCTTGGAGCCACTTTTCGCTTGTTGGGGAAATTTGTCCCCAAGCCCCTTTGAACGATTTTTGCAAAATCGGCTGCGCTCCTGCGGAGCTTTCTTCGCCTGCGGCGCATCAGGAAATTGCGGCGTTATGTGAATGTGTCATTGACATATTCTCTGTTTCCGGGTATACTTGAAACAGAAAAGGAGGTGACGCAGCCTTGAAAATCATCGGTGAACGGCTCAGGAGCTTGCGCGAAAGCGTCAGGCTCTCGCAGGCGAAGCTGGCAAAGGAATTTGACGTTTCCCAATCCGCCCTTGCCCGGTATGAAATCGACGATTCCACGCCCTGCCCGGAGGTTTTTCTGAAATACGCCGACTACTTTGACGTATCGCTGGACTACATTTTCGGCAGGACGGACGACCCCCACGGCATGATCTACAACAACTGTGTGAAGCTCGGCCTGAACAATCCCGAAATGGCGCGGTTCGTGGAAATGTGCTTCGACCCCGGCTCGGCTATGAACGAACGATTGAAGGCAACGCTTGTGCAGATGCTCTCGGAGGTGGACGCAAAATGAAAGCCGTGATTTACGCCCGCTATTCCTCGGACAGCCAGCGAGAAGAAAGCATTGAAGGGCAGCTCCGTGAATGTACGGAGTATGCCGAACGAAACGGCATCACCATTCTCCGCAGCTATATCGACAGAGCGTTGTCCGCCAGAACCGCAGACCGACCAGAATTTCAAAATATGATAAAGGACAGCGAGCAAAAGCTGTTCGATGTGGTGCTGATATGGAAGCTCGACCGTTTTTCCCGTGACCGCTATGACAGCGCCCACTACAAGCGGATTCTGAAAAAGAACGGCGTGAAGGTCGTATCCGTCAAGGAGAATATCTCCGACGGGCCGGAGGGTATCATCCTTGAATCCATGCTGGAGGGCTACGCCGAATATTACTCTGCGGAGCTGTCCGAGAAGATACAGCGCGGGCAGAAAGAGAACGCGCTCAAATGCAAAAACAACGGCGGAAATACGCCGCTGGGGTATGTGGTAGGCACAGACGGTGTGCTTGCCGTCGATCCTCTGACCGCCCCGCTGGTAACGGAGATATTCACCCTCTATGACAGCGGCGAGAGCATCAGCGAGATCACGGCTTCGCTGAACGGACGTGGGCTGAAAACGAAAAAGGGCAAGGCGTTCAAAATCGGCGGGGTCAGTCTGATCCTCAAAAACAGGAAGTACATCGGAGAGTACCAGTATGGGAGCGTGATCATCCCCAAAGGAATCCCTGCAATCATTGACGATGACTTGTTTGACCGGGTGCAGCGGCGTATGGCGTTCAACAAAAAGGCCCCCGCCAAAGCCAAAGCGACGGAAGAATATCTGCTGACAACGAAGCTGTTCTGCGGAACTTGCGAACGGCTGATGGCCGGGGAAAGCGGCACCAGCAGCACAAAGGGCGTCAAACATTATTACTACAAATGCGGCGGTGCGAAGCGAAAGCTGGGCTGCAAGCGAAAATCTGTCAGAAAGCATTGGATCGAACGGGCGGCAGTCCTTGTGACGGTGCAGCGCGTATTGCGGGATGAGGAAATCAGCCGCATTGCGGAAGCAATCGTAGCCTTGCAGGAAAAGGAAGATACCTCGCTCCCCGCCATGCGCCAGCAGTTGACTGAATGTGAAAAAGCCATTGACAATATGCTCAACGCCATTCAGATGGGCGTGCTCACCGCCTCCACAAAGGAGCGGCTGGAGAAGCTGGAAATGCAGCGGGAAGATTTGAAGCTGTCCATATTGCAGGCACAGATGGCGAGACCGCGCTACACAAAAGAGCAGGTAGTCAGTTGGATCAGCCGCTTCAAGTATGGCAACGTAGACGACCCGCAGTATCAGAAGCAGATCATCGACACGTTCATCAATTCCATCTATGTGTTTGACGATAAGCTGGTCTTTACCTACAACTTCAAGGACGGAACTGAAACGATCACACTTGCGGAAATTCAGGCGGCCTTCGGTTCGGATTTAACTCAAGTTGCTCCACCAAAAAGTTCCTGATTTCGTAAGAAATCAGGAACTTTTTCTGTTTATGATCTCAAAAGTGACGCGGTATTTTGGCGTTTTTCGCATGACCAAAACCGTGACCCAAAAGCCGAGAGGTCAGGAAAGCACCGGAGAGGGACGGATGGAGTTGGGCGTCTTGGGCTGGCTGACCACCAGTACGCCGTTGATGCGGTTCACCTGTTTGCTGACAGAGATGGTCATGTTCTCCACATCCAAGTCTGTCCACAGCAGGGCGAGGAGCTCGCCCCGCCGCAGGCCGGTGGTCAGTTCCAGATAGAAGGCCGCCAGCAGCCCGCGCCGTTCTGCTTCGGCCAGATACGGGCCGATCTTGTCCTCCGGCAGTAGGGAAACCCTCGCTGTGAACCAATTCATACACTCCAGCGCGGGAGATGCCCAGCACCGCCGCCACCTGCACGACGTTCAGCATCAGGAGCAGCTCGTCGTAATTCTTATAGGTACATTCGTTCATTCGCTCCTCCTTACATCATGGTCATATCGAAACCGTGATATGATCAGCTTTTCTTTGCAGACTTGCGTGGAGCGCAGCATCACCGTGCGTCGCTGCAAAAACTGCGGGCGGTACTTCGCCCAGACAGGCCGCGTCAGCGCGGAGTACTGCGACCGTCCTCCGCTGGATGGTCAGTCGAGCTGCCGGTCGATGGGAGCTTTCCAACAGTGGACGCTGAAGCAGGCGGACGACCCTGTGTTCAAGATCTACCGCCGGGAGTACAAGCGACGCTTCGCGTGGATCAAGGCCGGGCGTATCAGCGACAGCGAGTTTTATGCGTGGAGCGAGCAGGCCAGAGAGCAGAAAAAGAAATGCGACGAGGGAGCTATCACCGCGGAGGAATTTGGACGGTGGCTGAAGGAGTCGTAGACAAGTAGAGGGCTGACCGAAGAAAGAGGCCAGCGAAACCGGAAAACTGCCGCGAGTCGAGTTTATCGAGTGGTTAAAGAAAGAAGATGTGTGACCGATAGTCACACATCTTCCTGTGTTGCAAAAAGCAAGCAATGAGCGCACATTTAGGAAATGGCAAAACTCGTTTTCTTAATATGGCGAATCATAATAAAAGTCTAAGAGCCCACAAGCAAAGATGATACACCATGGAGGCGGCGTATCTGGTGTATAGCAGCTACATAGCCGCGTTGGGCGAAAAGCTGCGCAGGGCGCGGCAGGGGATGTTCCCCTGTCAGGCCTTGCGCAGCTTCTCCTTTTTACTCTTTCAATCCACGGGAATACCCGACCCGCACAGTATGGCAAAATCCACAAATTTAGTTGGCGCACCCATTTTTTTGCTATGCATATTTACAACATCTCTTGCGTGTGGTATGGTTAAAGCATCAACATATGCGCGTTAAAAAATATACGACGGGATGTGATCGCCATGTTTCCTGCCCATATCCGCGAAACCGGAGAGCGGCAAACCGTCCGGGAGCATTGCCGGAACACGGCGGTGCTGGCCGCAAGCGCACTGCGGCCACTGGGTCTGGAGAAAAGCGCCTATTTGGCCGGTCTGCTCCACGACGCCGGAAAAAACAAACAGGAGTATGCACAATACCTTTCGGAGGCTGTCAGCGGCGGGAACGCCGTCCGTGGCAGTGTCAACCATACCTTCGCCGGCGTGCGCCTTCTGCTGGATCGTTGGCACGGCGGCTGCGGTACGTTCTCCTATTCTGATGTGACCGCAGAGCTGCTGGCCTTTGCCGTCGGCTCACACCACGGCCTGTTTGACTGCGTCGACCCCCAGCAGCACAGCGGTTTTTTTCATCGCCAGACCAAGGAGGGGATCTTTTACGATGAATCCCGACAGGGCTTTTTGGCGGAGGTTGCTGACGAGGAGGAGCTGGAGCATCTGTTCCGCGACGCCGTCCGGGAAATGACCCCCATGCTGGATCGGCTGGCGGCTCTATCCACCCAAGCGGACGACAATGAGGCGGATCGGGAGACCGCATTTTATATCGGTCTTCTGGCTCGGATGCTCCTGTCCGCCGTGATCGAGGGGGATCGCACGGACACCGCCGCTTTTATGGATGGGATAGAACCGCCCGTGTTCCCAGAGGATATGCGGCCAATCTGGACAGAACGGCTGGCGTTTATGGAGAAGAAGCTGGCGGCATTCCCGCGAAAAACGCCCATTGATCTGGCGCGCCACACCATCTCCGACACCTGTGCCGCCGGTGCCGCCCGGCCAGGAGGTGTCTACCGCCTGAATGTTCCCACCGGCGGCGGAAAAACGCTGGCCAGTCTCCGCTTCGCATTGACCCACGCGGCAAAGTGGAACTGCTCTCGAATTATCTTCACCGCACCGCTGCTGTCGATCCTGGATCAAAATGCCCAGGTCATCCGCGATTACATAGGGGACGACGCTTTGATACTGGAGCATCACTCCAACCTTGCCGAGCCGAAGGAGACGCCGGAGCGCTTACAGGCGCTGGAGCTGCTCACCGCCTCCTGGTCGGCGCCGATCATTATCACCACGCTGGTGCAGCTGCTGAACACCTGCTTCAGCGGAAGGACCAGCGCCATCCGCAGATTTCACGCGCTGTGCGGCAGCGTCATTGTGATCGACGAGGTGCAGACCGTTCCCGGCAAAATGCTGACGCTGTTCAATTTGGCGGTCAACTTCCTGTCCGAGGGCTGCGGCGCCACTATTGTTCTGTGCTCCGCCACCCAGCCCTGTCTGGAGGCAGCCGACCACCCGCTGCACCGCCAGCCCGTCGATCTGGTTCCGCAGCAAAAGGCACTGTGGGATGTCTTTAAGCGCACCGACATCCAAAATGCCGGATGCGCCAAGCTGGAGGAGCTCTCGCAGATCGTCACGGAGGTACTGTCGTCGTGCGACAGTTTGCTGGTGGTGTGCAACACAAAAAAGGAGGCGGCGTTCCTGTTCGAGTCGCTGCAAGCCGAGAATTGCCGGTGCTTCCATCTGTCCGCCGCCATGTGCATGCAGCACCGCAGGGAGACTCTGCAAGCCTTACAGTCCGCGCTGGACAAGCCCTCCGCCGACAGGCAAAGGGTCGTCTGCGTCTCCACGCAGGTGATCGAGGCCGGTGTGGACATCTCCTTCCAGCGGGTGATCCGCTTCTCCGCCGGAATGGACAGTGTCGTGCAGGCGGCAGGGCGGTGCAACCGGCACGCCGAGCAAAAGAAGCCCGCCCCCGTCCGCCTCATCCGGTGTACCGACGAGCGGCTGCGTGGTCTGGACGACATCGTGCGCGGACAGAACGCCACCACCGCGCTGCTGACCGCCTTTTCCAAAACGCCGGAGGCTTTCCGGCACGATCTGTCCTCCGAGGAGGCCATCCGGTTCTACTATCGCCGGCTATACGCAGAGATGGAGCCCGGCTTCCAGGACGACCAAACCCAAGCGCACGGCTCCCTCTATCATCTGCTGGCGGACAACCCCCGGTATGCAGACGCCAACTGCGCGCAAGCGGAGCGTTACTTTCTGCGGCAGGCGTTCCGTCTGGCAGGCGGCCTTTTTCAGGTATTCGACGAGGACACCAGCGCCCTGCTCGTACCCTACGGAAAAGGGCGCGAGCTGCAAAACACGCTGCGAAACGCCGCTCAGGTCTACGGGCAGAAGGATTGGGCGGTCATTCGCGGCTGCATTGACGAGGCAAAGGGCTACTGCGTCAGCGTCTACCGCTATCAGCTGGAGCGGCTTGAAAGCCTCGGCGCCGTGACCTCACTGTTCGACGGCGGCATACTGCTGTTGTCCGATGGCTTTTATAACGAACATACCGGTTTTTCCCTGGAGGCCGGTACCCGTGATTTTCAGGAGGTGTAGCGATTGAAAACAGAACATCCCAACATCGTAGAATTTGAGGTATACGGTGAGCACGCCCTCTTCTCCGACCCTCTCATGCGTCTGGGCGGTGAAAAGTGCAGCTATCAGGTACCCACCTATGAGGCACTGAAGGGCATTTTATCCTCTGTATACTGGAAGCCCACCTTCATCTGGCGGATCCTGGACGTGCGGGTCATGAACCCCATCCAGACCGAGGTGAAGGGCATCCGCCCCATCAAATACGGCGACGGCAAGAACGATCTGGCCTATTACACCTATCTGAAGAACTGCCGCTATCAGGTGCGGGCCTGCTTCGACTGGAACGACAACCGTCCGGAGCTGTGCGGCGACCGAAATGAGAACAAACACCACTGCATTGCCCGCCGAATGATCGAAAAGGGCGGGCGGCGTGATATTTTTCTGGGTACCCGGGAATGTCAGGGCTATGTAGAGCCCTGCGTATTCGGAAACGGCGCAGGCGCCTACGACGATCTGCCGGAGCTGGGCTTCGGGCTGATGTACCACGGCATCACCTACCCGGACGAGGCCTACTCGGAGGAGACCCGCGGACGGATGACTGCCCGGTTTTGGTACCCGGTCATGAAAAACGGCGTCATTCACTTTCTCCCGCCGGAGGATTGTCCGGGGCAGAAGCCTCTGCGGGAGATGCCTATGAAGAGCTTTTCCGCCGACGAGGGCAATTTTATCGGTCTGCGGGAATTTGGGGAGGTGGAGTAAATGGGACTGATGCAGCAAGCCTATGACACCTACTGTGCCTTGGAGTCGCAATACGCCGGTATCTACGGCAAGGCGAAGGAGCCGCTGGTCCCTGTTTCGCACCAAATCGTAAACGCAGAGCTGGAGCTCACTCTGGACGCGGACGGTCATCTGCTGGACGCCCGTTCCGTCGAGGCGGAGCAGGCCGCCACAATCATCCCTGTGACGGAGAGCTCCTCGGGAAGAACGGGCGACACCACCTGCGCGCACCCCCTGTGCGATCAGATACGATTTCTCTCCCCGCTGTATCCCGCCAAATACGAAAGCTACCTGACACAGCTGCACCGCTGGGAGGATTCTCCCTATGGCCACCCCAAGCTCTCCGCCATCGCCCGCTATGTGGAGAGGGGGACAATCGTTGAAGACCTGGCGCAGCGGGGTGTGATTTCCCTGAATGAAAAGGGGCTACCAACCAAGGAAAAACAGGTGGTCCGCTGGCGCGTAGAGACAGGTGCGGAAAATGAAACGCCTGCCTGCTGGCAGGATCAGAGCCTCTTCCAAGCCTTCATCGACTACTATGCATCCACAAGATCTGAGAAGCCCGCGTTTTGCATGGTCTCCGGAGTGCTTGCCCCGCCGACCCGCCAGCATCCGAAAAAAATCATCAACCTGTATGCCAATGCCAAGCTGATCTCCGCCAACGACACCAGCGGCTTTACCTATCGGGGCCGCTTCACAGACGATTCGCAGGCCGCGACTATGAGCTACGAGGCATCGCAGAAGATCCACAGCGCGCTGCACTGGTTGGCGGCGACCCAAGGCGTCTTCATCGGCGGGCGCACCTTCCTGTGCTGGAATCCGCAGGGCATTGAGATCCCCAAACCGCAGGCCGCCTTCCTGCGGCGGGGCGCCGCCAAGCAGATAAAATACTCCGACTATCGAAAGGCGTTGTCGGAAACGCTCCGGGGCTGGCAGGAGACGATCCCGCGGGACGCCGGCGCCGTAGTGGCCGCCTTTGACGCCGCCACATCCGGACGTCTTTCCCTCACCTATTACAGCGAGCTTCCGGTCTCTGATTTTCTGGAGCGCCTGCACAACTGGGATGCACTTTGCTGCTGGGAGCATTCCTCCTTCGGCATACAGTCGCCCTCGCTTTCGCAGATCGCGGACTGCGCCTTCGGCACGGTGCGCGTCTCCGACAAGCAGACAAAGCTGGAAACGGACGAGCGCGTCATGCGCCAGCAGGTACAGCGGCTGCTCTCCTGCCGGGTGGACCGGGGCAAAATGCCGGCGGATATCGCCCGCGCTGCGGCGGCCAAGGCGTCCAACCTGCAGATCATGGACGCCGCCCTGCGGGAAACGGTATTGTTCACCGCCTGCGCGGTGCTTCGGAAATACAAATATGATTGGTACAAGGAGGAATGGGGCATGGCACTGGAACCGCAGAAGAAGGACATCAGCTATCAGTATGGACGGCTTCTGGCCGTGTTTGAAAAACTTGAGCGAGACACCTATGAGCCCAATGAACAGCGAGAGCCCAACGCGATCCGGATGCAGTCCGTGTTCGCAAAGCGTCCACTCTACGCCAGCCGGATCATCTGGGAGCAGTTGAAAAAGGCGTACTACCCCAAGCTCAAGCCCGGCGCCAGAACAAAATACGACCGCATCATCGAGCAGATCATCCAGGAAATTTCCTCCTTCCCGCAGGCGGAACAGGGGGAGGCCCTGAAGGACACCTATCTCTTTGGGTACTATCTGCAGCGCAGTGCGCTGTACACATCCGGTAAGACCGAAAACAGTCAGGAGGAAGAATAAATGAGCAGCTTGCAAAACAAGATCGATTTTGTGGCACTGGTCTCCGTGACCCGCGCCAACAGCAACGGCGACCCTCTGAACGGCAATCGCCCCCGCACCGACCTGAACGGCTTTGGTGAGATCTCCGACGTGTGCATCAAGCGCAAGATCCGCAACCGGATGCAGGATCTGGGCAAGCCCATCTTCGTTCAGTCGGAGGATCGGTGCAGCGACGGCTGCGGCAGCCTCAGCGAGCGGGCCTCCGCCGCTATGAAGGGCATCAAGGATCGGGAGGAATATGCCCGGCGCGCCTGCGAGACATGGCTGGATGTGCGTGCCTTTGGGCAGGTGTTCGCCTTTAAGGGTAAGGATGATGCAAAGGGCTTGTCCTGCGGTGTGCGCGGGCCGGTTTCGGTGCATCAGGCCGCCAGCATCTCTCCTGTGGAGATCGAATCCATCCAGATCACCAAGAGTGTGAATGGCAAGAAGAATGAACAAGGGGAGGCCCGCACCTCCGACACCATGGGTATGAAGCACTTTGTCCGCTTCGGCCTGTACGAGATCAAGGGCTCCATCAATGTCCAACTGGCGGAAAAGACCGGCTTCTCCGAGGAGGACGCTGATACGGTCAAGGAATGTCTGCGCACCCTCTTTGTGAACGATGCCTCCTCCGCACGGCCCGACGGCTCCATGGAGGTGGTGAAGCTGTTCTGGTGGCGCCACAGCTGCAAGGATGGGCAGTACTCCTCCGCAAAGGTCCACCGCTCCGTCAAGGTCGCGCTGCGGGACGCGGGTACCATCCCCACCTCCGCAGACGACTATGTGATTTCGCTGGAGGCGCTGCCGGGTCTGGAGCCGGAGGTGATCGATGGCGTATAATGAGGAGGACTTCCTACAGCTCTCCGGCTTACAGCATTTTCGGTTTTGCAGGCGGCGGTGGGCGCTGATCCACATCGAGCACCAGTGGGCGGAAAACTACCGCACCATTGACGGCGCGATCCTCCACGAAAACGCCCACGACACGGACCTTCAGCAGCGGCGGGGCGACCGCTTTATTACGCGTGGCGTCAGCGTCTATTCCGCGGAGCTGGGTGTATCCGGACAGTGCGACGTACTGGAATACCACCGGGGTTCCGTCGGGATCCCCCTCTCCGGGAAAGAGGGACTGTGGCAGCCGTACCCGGTGGAGTACAAGCGGGGCCGCCCCCGCGAGGACACTGGAGACACCCTGCAGCTATGCGCGCAGGCCATGTGCCTGGAGTCCATGCTCTGCTGCGACATCCCTGAGGGCGCACTCTATTACGGGGAGATCCGCCGGCGAGAGAGGGTTTCCTTCACCCCGGAGCTGCGCGCAGGGGTGCGGGAGCTGCTGGCAGAAATGCACGAGCTGTACCGTCGGGGCTATACCCCCAAGGTCAAGCCCACCAAATCCTGCAATGCCTGCTCCTTGAAGGAGCTGTGCCTGCCCAAGCTGATGAAAAGCAGAGCCGTCTCCGCGTATCTCCGGGCGGCCATGGAGGAATCACCATGAAGCAGCTTCTCAACACGCTATTTGTCACCTCCGAGGATATTTACCTCTCGCTGGAGGGGGAAAATGTGCTGGCAAACCGAGACAAGACCGTCATCGCCCGCTACCCGCTGCACACGCTGCAAGCCATCGTCAGCTTCTCCTACGCCGGTGCCTCCCCTGCGCTGATGGGCAAATGTGCGGAGGCCGGGATCGGTCTGTCCTTCTGCTCCCCGCACGGACGTTTCCTTGCCCGCACCTGCGGCGAGAGCAGCGGCAACGTACTGCTCCGTCGTGAGCAGTACCGTATCGCTGACGACCCCGCTCGCAGCTGTGAGATAGCCCGCACCATGATCTTCGGCAAGCTGAGCAACGGTGCCGCCAGCATCCAGCGTACCCTGCGGGATCACGCGCCCCGCGTGGCGGACTGCGGATTGGAAAAAGCCGCTGCCAACCTCCGGGCTATGCTGCCACAGGTGCTGGCTGCCGCTGACTTGGACTCCCTGCGGGGAATAGAGGGCGCTGCTGCCACCGCGTATTTCGACGTCCTCGATCATATGCTCCTGAGCCGGAAGGAGGCATTCTTCTTCCACGGGCGAAGCCGTCGGCCGCCGCTGGATCGGGTAAACGCCATGCTGTCCTTCGCCTACAGTCTGCTGGCACACGACTGTGCCAGCGCCTTGGAAAGCGTCGGATTGGACAGCTATGCAGGTTTCCTCCACCGCGACCGGCCGGGACGGCAGTCGTTGGCGCTGGATCTGATGGAGGAGCTGCGACCCTGCATGGCAGACCGCTTCGTGCTGACCCTCGTGAACAATCGAATGCTGCGCCCGGAGGACTTTCAGATGCAGGACAGTGGCGCGGTGCTGCTGTCCGATGACGGCCGCCGGAAATTCCTGAAGACCTGGCAGGAGCGGAAGCAGGACACGCTGACCCACCCCTATCTGGGGGAAAAGCTGAGTTGGGGTATGATCCCCTATGCGCAGGCGCTACTGCTGGCTCGCTGCCTCCGCGGCGACGTGGACGGCTATCCGCCGTTTTTATGGAAGTGATGCTATGCTGGTGCTGATCACATACGATGTAAACACCGAGGACGCTGCCGGGCGCAAGCGCCTGCGGCAGATCGCTAAAAAGTGCGTGGACTACGGACAGCGGGTGCAAAATTCCGTGTTTGAGTGTCTGCTGGACGCAGGGCAGTGCCGCCGCCTGCAGGCGCAGCTCCTGTCCATCATGGATCCTGAGAAAGACAGTCTGCGCTTTTACTATCTGGGGAAGCAATATGAGAAAAAAGTGGAGCATTTCGGTACGAAGAGCACCTATCTGCCGGAGGATCCCCTGATCCTCTGACACACGCCGCCCGGCGCGGCAGTGGTACGGCGCACGGGCATCCGGGACGCGCCTTCCCGCCCCCCGCGAAGTCCAAGTGACCAGAGATTGCCGGGAGGTTCGCAAGGCTTTTCCCGAGAAAACGCCGGTCTTTCTCTGGGTTTCTCAGGCAACCACCCCGTATTTTTCCCAAAAAACGCAAAAGTTCTACTTGTTTGTCAAAGATCCGCAGGTAAAACTGTGCATCTTTGCTGTCGCCCCCCTCGCGGGGGGCGTGGATTGAAATTGGTCAAACAATCCTTCGTAATGGTATTGACTATGAGGTCGCCCCCCTCGCGGGGGGCGTGGATTGAAATGTCAAAGTAGAGGTTTACAACCTCCATCGGCGTGGTCGCCCCCCTCGCGGGGGGCGTGGATTGAAATTCCGGCTGCGGCCTTGGCGGCGGCACGGAAGTACCGTCGCCCCCCTCGCGGGGGGGCGTGGATTGAAATGTCCCATCCCGAGGCTGTCCATTTTTCAGGAACCCAAGGTCGCCCCCCTCGCGGGGGGCGTGGATTGAAATATACTCCCGGTATTTCTGGCTGGGCAGGATCATGTCGCCCCCCCTCGCGGGGGGCGTGGATTGAAATTGCCGTTCACACAGCTCCGCGCCGGACACGGCCGTCGCCCCTTCGCCCAGTTTGCCCGCCGGTCTTTCGCTGTGGCCGAAATGCCGCAGAACACTCTCCGGTAGCACGTCCGGAAAATACCGATTGACATACGTAAGCAAATTGGCTATGCTGATACTGGAACCGGTTAGAGTAGCGGGTACGCCCGTGATCTCTGGGGATAAGCTCCCGGCCGGTTCTGTTTTTGCGTTTATCGCATACAGAACATCCACGGACATGACCTCGTTGGAGGCACGATTTACAACGAACTGTACGATGTACGGTTCGTTGTTTTTGTTTTCTCCGCCTGCCGCTCCGCCGCGTCAAATGCCAACTGCCACTTCTGCGCCACCGCCTCCAGCTCCGCAAAGTCCTTGCCGTATGCCTCCTGCGCCGCCACATCTCTGGCCTTGCCGGTAAAGATGGACTTAACCTTTGCGATGAACTCCTTCAGGCTGTCCAGCAGCTTTTGCGCCGCCGTGCGGTTGCTATGGGAAAACTCACGGAACAGGTCAGGGTTCTCCATCATGTCACCGGCGAAATCCGCTGTGATCTCGTCCATCACCTCGTCCTGCGTCAGCGTCACGCCGGCGCTCTCCGCCTTTTCCCTGTACCACTCCACGATCTCCGCCTCTGTGTCCGCAACGTTTTCCTGCATCTTATCTATGAACGTGACCATCATCACGGCGAGGATGAACGCGCCGCCTCCGAACACGCCGCCCCAGACGGAGTTCTTCTTATTGGTGGAGGTGGACTTGCCGATGTCCGCCAGATAGGGCACTACGCCGGTGACGGTATAGGCCCCGTACATCAGGCCGGAGATCACCCAGTTGCTGAAGTTGGTGTGGACGGTGATGGTCTGCAGGCTGGCGTCCGCCTGCGCGATGCCCTCGGGGTTGCTGGCGATGGAGATGACGCCGATGACGATGGTCACCAGCAGCACCGGAGAGATATAGCCGATGATCTGCACCAGCTTGTTCAGGCCCAGCAGCACCGTGGCCAGCGAGGCGATGATCATGATGGCCCGGCCGATATTGCCGTTGACGCCGTAATACTCCGAGAACGTGGAGCCGGCGGCGGAGGAGCGCAAAAAAGTACAAATTATCGGGGGATTTTCATAGAAGCCCCCATCCCCCGCAGGCTACAATAGTGCCATGAAACGATACGATGCGCAGTACCGCGTATCGGGAAAGGCGGATATGATATGACTTCTTTTCAGCGTGTAGCGGCCGCCCTGAGCCATCAGGAGGCCGATCATGTACCGGTGTACCCCATTCTGTGCGGCATCAACCGGAAGCTGGTGGACGCCACCTATGAAAAATGGGCCACCGACGCGGAGACGTGCGCGGCAGGCTTTCTGAAAACGGCGGAGCTGTTCGATCTGGACTGCCTGGTGACGCTTATCGACCTGTCCATTGAGTGCGACGCCTGGGGGCAGAAGCTGATCTTTCCGGAGAACGAGGCGGCTCATCCGGATTACAGCGATCCGGTGATCCGGGAGATCGAGGACTACGACAAGATCAAAAAGGTGGACTACCGCACCAGCAGGCGGATGATGATGCACATCGACGTATGCCGCCGTCTGGTGAAGGCCAAGAAGGGCCGGATGCCCATTGTGGCCTTTGTGTTCGGCCCGCTGGGCACGCTGTCCATGCTGCGCAACCAGCAGGATCTGTACATGGATCTGTACGACGATCCCGACGCCGTCAAGGCCGCCACATGGCAGGTGGCGGAGACGCTGGCGGACTATGTGGGCGCGCTGTGCGACACAGGCGTGGACGCCATCATGTGGGACACGCTGTTCGCCAGCGGCTCCATCATGAGCAAGGACATGTGGCGGGACATGGAGGCCGAGCCCATGCGGATGCTGGCGGAGACGGTGCGGCAGCACGGCTGCATGAACATGATCCACAACTGCGGCCAGCGCATCTATTTCGACGCCCAGATCGAGGCAGTCGACCCGGTGGCCATCTCGTTCCTGTATCCGCCGGACGACTGCGCGGACTACGCCGCGTGCAAGGCCAAGTACGGAGACAGGGTGGCGCTCATCGGTGCGGTGACGCCGGCCAATGCCGTCATCGGCACCGACGAGGAGTGGGATGAGCAGTGCCGCAGCCAGATCGACGCCATGGCCGCCGGCGGCGGCTTCATGCTGGCCACAGGATGCGAGTACCCCGCCAACGCCACCTTCGACCGGGCGCAGCGGATGATCGACATCGCCAAGACCTACGGCACGTACCGGAAATGACGAAGCTGGATGTGGTAACGGGGTTCCTGGGCGCGGGAAAGACCACGCTTCTGCAGACATACCACCGCTGGCTGACGGGTAAGGGCGTCACCAGCTGTATCATCGAGAACGAGTTCGGCGTCGCCGGTGTGGACGGCGCCGTTCTCCGCGGCAGCGGCGCGGCGGTACGGGATATCTCCGGCGGCTGCGTGTGCTGCACGCTGAAGGTGACGCTGCGGGAGCTGCTGTGGGAGCTGGCCGGGCAGGTGGAGCGCGTCATTCTGGAGCCCTCCGGCCTGTTCTGCGGCGACGACCTGCTGGACATTCTCCGCAGTCCCGGCTGCCCGGTGGAGCCGGGGATGTGGTGCGGCATCATCGACCCGGCCATGCTGCCGCTGATGAACGGCGAGGATCGGGCGGTGCTGGACAGCGAGATCGTCCACGCCGGGAGCTTGCTGCTCAGCAAGACCCAGTACATCTCCGCGCTGGAGCGCCGCCGGGCGGCGGAGGAGGTGCGGCGGATGCTGGAGCCGGCGCCGCTGCTGTATACCGCGCCGTGGACGGAGCTGGAGCCGGATCTCTGGTTCCCGGCGCTGCAGCGGGCGGGCACCGTGATACGGCCCCATACGCGGCGGCGGTTCGACCACACCAATATGTTCCAAAGCACCAGCTTCGCGGCGCGGCGCGTGCCGTCGGAAGCGGCGCTGCGCCGCAGCCTGCAGGCGCTGCTGCGGGGCGAGGCGGGGCAGATCCTGCGCATTAAGGGCACCGTCCGGATGGAGGGCGCGCTGTGGCAGGTGAACGGCACGCCGGACGCCCTGTCGGTGCAGCCGGCGGCGGACGGGCCGGAGGGCCTGAACATTATCGGGCGCGGCCTTGACCGGCGGCGGATACGCCAGCTCCTGCCATGAAAAACAGCCGCCCGCAGGCGGCTGTTCAGGAGCGCTGGGACAGGTCGTCCCGGTACTTTTTGGGCGAGACGCCCTGATACTTCTTGAACACGCGGGAGAAGTAGCTCTGGTCGCCGAAGCAGCACTCGTTGGCAATGTCGATCAGCGGCATGGCGGTGGCGGTCAGCAGCTTCTTGCTGTGGTTGACGCGGGCCTGATTGATGTAGTCCGTGATGCTCATGCCCGTCTCCTGCTTGAAGATACTGCTGAGGTAGGACTTGCTGAGATAGACCTCCCCGGCGATCTCCTCCAGCGTGATGCGGCGCAGGCAGTTGCTGCGGATATAGTCCATGGTCTTGAACACGATGTCGGAGTGGCGGATGTCCGCGTAGTCGAAGGAGACGGCGATGAACTGCTCAATGACCGCCGAGAGCCAACGGCTCAGCTGGTCGACGGAGTCGCAGTGGTCGATCTCCTGCATGTAGGCGGCGCTGTAGCGGAAAATGTCGCCCACGTCTGCACCGGAGGAGATGACGGAGCGGGAGATAATGACGATCAGCTCCAGCGTCCGGGCCTTGATGTCGGAGATGTTCCCGGCGTGGTAGAAGAAAATGTGGCCCAGCAGCCGGTTCAGCAGATCCTGCGAGCCGGCGCGATCCTGCTTTCTGATAAGCTCGCACAGCTGGTTCTCCGCGGACAGGATGTAGTCGTAATGCTCCTTCTCGTCCATGTACTTGCTGCGCATGTCGTAGATGGCGTTGAGGAACTGCTGCTGGTCGTAGCTGCGCTTCTGCTCGAAGCTGCTGTGGTGCAGGCTGCTGGCGGAGGCCGACAGCAGCAGCGCCAGCTGGCGCACCTGCAGCGTGGTCATGCGGGGAAGCTGCTCAATGGCGCTGCGTGAGTATGGATATTCGGTGTAACATGTGATATCCTGAATATCACCCATGACGATGGGCCCGGCGATCATGCCGCCGCCCAGACTGCCGGAGCCGTCCAGAATGGCGGCGGCCACGAACACCATGGCCTTGGGACAGTAGTAGATGAAATGTCCGTCCCAGCGATAGGCCTCGCTGAGGCCATACAGGTGGGTGTTGAACTCGTTCTTCTGCTGGTAGGGACACTCCCGGCAGAAGCGGGCGGCACAGGCTTCGTCATAGAACTGCTCCGGCGAATCCGGGTAGATGGGGCTGACGCTGACGCCGGTCAGGGAGGACAGGGCGCGGCACAGCGCCGCATTTTCTTCTTTCATGGCAAACCTCACAAAAACAGGAAAGAAAGCTTGCTATATTACAGCGATTTTAATCATATCAACCCTGCCCGGGAATGTCAAGGGCGGCAGGGTGCGAAGGAGGACGACCGTATGCAGCCACATATCCATCTGAACGAGGGTCTGGGCATCCGCCGCGCCATCCTGCCGGGTGATCCGGCGCGGGTGGAGCGGATCGCCTCATATCTGGACGACGTGTGTGACCACGGCAGCCACCGGGAGTACCGCAGCATCAGCGGAACGTGGCGGGGCGTGCCGGTGCTGGCCATGTCCACGGGCATGGGCGGGCCCTCCACGGCCATCGCCGTGGAGGAGCTGCGCCGCATCGGCGTGGAGAGCCTGCTCCGCATCGGCTCCTGCGGCGCTTTGCAGAGCGGCATCGCCGTGGGAGAGCTGCTTCTGGTGCAGGCCGCCGTCCGCAACGAGGGTACCTCCCGGGCCTATGTGCCGGAGGGATACCAGGCGGTGTCCGACGCGGCGCTGCTGGCGCTGTGCGCCCGAAGCGCACGGCGGCGGGGGCTGAAGGCCCATATCGGACTGGTGCGCAGCCACGACAGCTTTTACATTGACGGGCAGGAGGACGTGAACCGTCTCTGGAGCGGCCGGGGCGTGCTGGGCTCCGACATGGAGACGGCGGCTCTGCTGGCCGTGGCCCGTCTGCGGGGCCTGCGGGCCATGAGCATCCTGAACACCGTGGTGCCGTGGGGCGGCGATACACTGGGCGGCATCGGCGCGTACAGCGGCGGCGCGGAGGCGGCGGCGCGGGGTGAGGCAGCCTCCATACAGGTGGCGCTGGACGCCTGCGCCGCCATAGAGAGAGGGGAGGACTGGCTGGCATGATACGGATCACCAACGGCGAACGGACAGCAGAGCTGACATGGGACGGCGTCCGGGTATCCGTGTCCCGGCTGCTGGAGCAGGCGGGGCTGCATCCCGACCGTCCCTGCGGCGGGCAGGGGCGCTGCGGCAAGTGCCGGGTGCTGGCCCACGGCGCTCTGTCCCCCGCCGCGCCGGAGGAGCGAAGGCACCTGACGGCGGCGGAGCTGGACGCCGGTGTGCGTCTGGCCTGCATGACGCAGGTCTGCGGCCCCGACGCGGACATTGAGCTGCCGCAGGAGGGCCGTATGCTGGTGGAGACAGGTCTGCCGCTGCAACGGCTGGAATGGGCGCCGTGGGCCGCGGGGCTGGGGCTCAGCGTGGACATCGGCACTACCACCGTGGCCGCCTATCTGTGGGATCTGGACGGCCGGAGACAGCTGGGCGTGATGTCCTGCAAAAATCCGCAGGAGCGGCTGGGCGCCGACGTGGTGTCCCGGTTGGATGCATCGCTGGCGGGGCGCGGCGGCGAGCTGCGCCGGTGCATGACGGCGTGTCTCGCGGAGCTGGCGGAGGGGCTGTGCCGGCAGGTGGGACGGCCCGTAACGGACATCGGCGGCGCGGTCATCACCGGCAACACCGCCATGCTGTACCTGCTGCGGGAGCTGGACGTACATGACATCGCCCTTGCGCCGTTTCAGGCGCGGCACCGCTTCGGGGAATACCTCCCGGCGGCGGCGCTGGGGCTGCACTGGGCCCCGGACTGCCTGGTATACCTGCCGCCCTGCATCTCCGCCTATGTGGGCGCGGACATCACCTGCGGACTGCTGGCCTGCGGCGCTTTGCAGGCAGAGGGCCCCGCTCTGCTGGCGGATGTGGGCACCAACGGCGAGATGGCGCTGCTGTCCGGCGGCGCCATCCACTGCTGCGCCACGGCGGCGGGCCCCGCCTTTGAGGGCGTGGGCATCTCCTGCGGCAGCGCCGCCGTCACCGGCGCCATTGACGCCGTGACTGTGGAAAACAATGCCCTGCGCTGTCACGTCATCGGCGGCGGCACAGCCCGCAGCCTGTGCGGTTCCGGCCTGTTGGACGCCGTAGCCGCCCTGCGGCGGCTGGAGCTGGTGGAGGACAGCGGCTTCATGGAGGAGGACAGCCTGCCCCTGTCCGGGAGCGCGGCCCTGCTGCGCCGGGATATCCGGGCGTTCCAGCTGGCCAAGAGCGCCATCTGCGCCGGAGTGGACACACTGCTGCACACGGCGGGCGTCCGAGCGTCGGAGGTCAAGACCGTGTGGTTGGCCGGCGGCTTCGGCTGCAAGCTGTCGCCGGAGAGCGCCGGCGCGGTGGGCATGCTGCCGTTGGCGCTGGTGCCGTCCGTCCGGCCCGTGGGCAACGCGGCGGCAGCCGGTGCGGCCCTGCTGCTGTGCAGCCGCCGGTTTGAGACGGAGGCGGCGGACATCACGGCGGCGGCACGGGTGGTGGAGCTGGCCGCCGACCCGGTATTTCAGGAGCGATTTATAGAGGACATGCTGCTGGCGGAGGTGACGGAATGACGGAGCTGCTGACACTGGCCCGCGACGCGGGCTTTGAGGAGACGACGCCGCTGCAGGCGGCGCAGCTGGTGTTCCGGCCGGAGGTGCGGGACATGTGCCGCGCCGACCGGTGCAGCAGCTACGGGAAAAGCTGGTGCTGCCCGCCGGCCTGTCCCTCGCTGGAGGAGATGACCCGGCGGATGTGGGACTACGGCCAGGGTGTGCTGGTGGAGACAGTGGGCACCATGGCCGATGATTTCGACTACGAGGCCATGATGGAGGCGGAGACGCGGCACAAGGAGCGGTTCCGGCAGCTGACGCAGGCGCTGTACCACCGGTACGGGCGGGAAAACGTGCTGCCCATGGGGGCGGGCACCTGCCGCCGCTGCGCCAGATGCACCTATCCCGACGCGCCCTGCCGCTTCCCGGAGGAGCAGGTGGTGTCCATGGAGGCCTACGGCCTGCTGGTCAGTCAGGTGTGTCAGGACTGCGGCGCGGTCTACTACCACGGGCCCCGCACCATGACGTATGTAAGCTGTATTTTCCTGCGCCGGGGCGCAGAGGGCGGAAATAAGTGAGGTATTGCGATGAACGATAAGAAGCTCGTCCTGCTGGACGGTGCCGTGGGCACCAGCCTGTGGGCAAAGACAGAAAACAAGGTGGCGGTGTGGCGGTACAATCTTGAAGATCCCCGGATCGTGCAGGAGCTGCATCAGGAGTATCTGGACGCCGGGGCGCAGATCATACTGGCCAACACCTTCGGCGCCAACCGCATGGCGCTGCGGGGCACGGACTACACGGTGGAGGAGATCGTCTCCGCCGGTGTGCGGCTGGCCCGGGAGGCGCTGGCCGGGCGGGCGGAAACGGCGCTGTCCATCGGGCCGCTGCCGGTGCTGCTGGAGCCCTACGGCGATCTCAGCGAGGAGGAGGCCTACGAGCTGTTCGACCAGCAGATCTCCGCCGGCGCGGCGGAAAAGCCGGATCACATCTTCCTGCAGACCTTCATGGATCTGCGGATGCTGCAGATCGCGGCGCGGGCTGCCGTGCGCCACGGCATCCCCATCTCCGCCATGATGACGTTCACGGAGGTGGGTAAGACCATGATGGGCAACTCCGTGCAGGACTTCGTGGAGGGCATGCGGGAGTTCCCGCTGACGGCCGTCGGGCTTAACTGCTCGCTGGGCCCGGAGCGGGCGGTACCCGTTATCGCCGCGTTCCGGCAGTACACCGATCTGCCGCTGATGTTCAAGCCCAACGCCGGGAAGCCCGTTTCCCAGGGAGACGGCACCACCGTGGAGTACACGGCGGACATCTTCGTGGAGGACAGCCTGCCCGCGCTGGACGCGGATGTGACCTACATCGGCGGCTGCTGCGGCAGCGATGCGTCCTACATCCGGGCGCTGCGCGGACGTCTGCGCCGGCTGGGGTACGGCGTGTGACGCGGCCCGGCGGAGACGGAATCGAAAAATCAGACGAATAGTCCAAAAAAGAAACAAGACAGGCATGTGTGCCATGTGGGATAATAAGTCATGACAATGGGATGCATACAACACACCGGGATAGACTTATCAGAAAGGTTGAGGGATAGCACATGAGCAGGATCCAGGAGATCGACCAGTTGATCCAACAGGGACGGGGCAAAAAGGTCTGCGAGACGATACAGGCGGCCATGGACGAAGGTATTTCCGCCGCTGATATTCTGCGGGAGGGCATGCTGCCCGCCATGAGCGCCATCGGCGAGAAGTTCAAGAACAACGAGGTGTTCGTGCCGGAGGTGCTGGTGGCCGCCCGCGCCATGAACATGGGCATGGCCCTGCTGAAGCCCTACATGGCGGACTGCGGTATCGAGCCGGCGGGCACCGCCGTCATCGGCACCGTCCGGGGCGATATGCACGACATCGGCAAGAATCTGGTGAAGATGATGATCGAGGGCAAGGGCCTGCGGGTGGTGGATCTGGGCGTGGACGTGTCGCCGGAGAAGTTTCTGGAGGCGGCAGAGGAGAACCATGCCGACATCATCTGCTGCTCCGCTCTGCTGACCACCACCATGGGCGAGATCAAGAACATCCTCGCCTATCTGGAGGCACGGAACGTCCGAGGCAAGTACAAGGTAATGATCGGCGGCGCGCCTGTCTCCCAGTCCTACTGCGACGCCATCGGCGCGGACTACTATACGCCGGACGCCGCCTCTGCGGCGGACGTGGCGTACCAGATCTGCCGGCAGGCATAAGGACGTGTATTCGACGGGATGACGGCATCCCGCGGATATAAAACAGAAAAGATGAGAGAAACGAGGAGGAAAACATGAAGAAGATTTTTGCGATGCTGCTGGCATTGGTCATGATGCTGGCGCTGGCGGCCTGCGGCAGCCAGAACACCGGCAATGACACGCCCGACGGCGGCGATGACCCTGCCGGCACCCCGGCCGTGAAGGTCGGTCTGCTGCTGGAGGGCTCTCTGGGCGATGAGTCCATCAACGATCAGGCCTACGAGGGTCTGAAGAAGGTGGCTGAGGACTTCGGCGTGGAGACGAAGTATGTGGAGTGCACCGACTCCTCCAAGTACAACGACTATCTGGAGGGTCTGGTGGCCGGCGGCTACAACGTCATCTGCTGCGACTCCTTCAACATGGAGGAGGCCCTGCGCGCCTTCGCGCCCCAGTATCCCGATGTCCACTTCATGATCCTGGACACCGAGGTCAGCGACATTGACAACGTGGCGTCCTTCACCTACGCCACCCACGAGTGCTCCTTCCTGGCGGGCATCGCCGCAGCCATGAAGAGCGAAAGCGACGTGATCGGCTTTATCGGCGGCATGCAGATCCCCACCATTGAGAAGTTCCAGGTGGGCTTTGAGGAGGGCGTCCACTATGTGAAGCCCGATGCCA
>OJRG01000408.1_pt1 | contig 24819 bp, 10 predicted proteins | sample 1599121 | NCBI WGS metagenome assembly OJRG01 (sample SAMN03922528, study PRJEB24848) | human gut metagenome | isolation source: stool sample | host: Homo sapiens | place: Germany | collected 2010-05
GAACAAGCGTGTTCTGCACAGCACTCGGCTTGGCGTCGGTTCGGAATGACAGACAAAATGTTATAGGGGAGACTGTTCGTTCCTACCTATCGGTTTAAGAAAAATCCATATCCATTCAATCGACATACAACAGATCGGCCATAATACCGTCGGAAATAAACAAACCTCGACGAGTTACCGTCAATCGTCCGCCGACATAAGCCAGCAGACCATTTTTGATGTGTGGTCGAGCCATACGCAGACAATAGTCGCGACGGGCTTCACCGAAATCAGCCGCTATCGCATCGAGGTCGAGCCCCCACATCGTACGCAAAGAAGTTATCACCCGGTCGTTATAACGGGTATTGTCATCGATCCTTTCCGTTTCATAAACCGCATGACCGATTTCTATTTGGGCAATATAGCGCATCAAATCCGGAATGTTACGGCGACGTACCGACCGATCATAACTATGCGCCGACGGCCCCAACCCGAGATATGACACATCCTGCCAATAAGAAGTATTATGCCGGGCATATTCTCCGCTACGGGCGAAGTTAGAAATTTCGTATTGCTCATAACCCGCATTCGCCAACACGTCGATTGTCATTTCAAATAACCGGGAAGAAAGGTTTTCTTCGCATTCCTGCACCAACCCCTCCTGTCGCAAACGGTCAAGAGGCGTACCCTCCTCGTAAATCAGGTTATAAGCCGATATGTGAGGCAATCCGAGCGATACGGCCTGTCTCAAATCTCCGGCCCAACTATCGGGCGTCTGTCCGGGCAAACCGTAAATAAGGTCGATACTGATACGGGAAAACCCTACTGTACGCAAACGTTCCACCGCCTCAACAGCTTGGGCGGAAGTATGCCGCCGACGCAAAAAGCGTAAATTTTCATCGGCAAAGCTCTGTACGCCCATACTTATTCTATCTATCGGCAATGATGCCAGACAAGCCGCATAAGCAGGCGATACATCATCGGGATTGGCTTCGAACGTTATTTCCCGGCAACGGTCGAAATCTATATTTTTACCCAATCCGTCGAAAAGCCGTTGCAACAACACGGGCGGCAATTGAGAAGGCGTACCGCCGCCTATATACAAGGTATCGACTCGTTCGCCCCGCAATTCGCCCCGACGTAACCGCCACTCCTGCAACAAAGCCTCAATATAACGTCCTTGCAACTCTTCACCTACGGTCGAATAAAAATCGCAATAAATGCACCGTGTGCGACAAAAAGGAATATGTATATACAGTCCCGCCATAACGCAAACAAAGTTACGTAAAAATACCGGTATCTTGCATCTTCTGTTTTTTCAAAGGGAAAAGTATTTGACAAAACCTGCTCTGTAACACATTTCATAAATTGCTTTTATCGATTATTTTCCCTACTTTGCGCTTCGTTATCGTAAAAACACAACGATACACGAGAAAAACACATTTTTTACCTTTAAATCTGATATTCCATGAAAGTGTATCAATCCAACGAAATCAAAAACATCGCCCTTTTGGGCAGTAAAGGTTCGGGAAAGACCACGCTCGCAGAAGCCATGCTCTACGAGTGTGGGGTTATAAAACGCAGAGGTTCTGTCGAAGCACAGAACACGGTTACCGATTATTTCCCGGTAGAGAAAGAGTATGGATACTCGGTTTTCTCTACCGTTTTTTATGCCGAGTTTTTAAACAAGAAACTGAATGTCATCGACTGCCCGGGAGCCGACGATTTTATCGGCGGTGCTCTTACGGCCATGAATGTTACCGATACGGGCGTTATCGTCATCGATTCGCAATACGGCGTTGAAGTAGGGACTCAAAACATCTTCCGCTACACCGAAGAGATGCAAAAGCCCGTCATTTTTGCCATGAACCAACTCGACGGAGAAAAAGCCGATTACGATGCCGTCATCGAGCAACTCCGGGAAGACTTCGGCAGCAAAGTAGTGCCGATACAATACCCCATCGTCAGTGGCCCCAACTTCAACGCCATGATCGATGTCCTGCTTATGAAAATGTACAGTTGGGGTCCCGACGGCGGAACTCCGACCATATCGGATATACCGGCCGACCAAAAAGAGAAAGCCCTCGAACTGCATAAACAACTGGTCGAAGCCGCCGCAGAAAACGACGAGGCATTGATGGAAAAATTCTTCGACAAAGGAACACTTACCGAAGACGAAATGCGGGAAGGTATCCGCAAAGGGCTCATCACCCGAGATATTTTCCCTGTATTCTGCGTAAGCGCATTACGCGACATGGGTGTGCGCCGCATGATGGAATTTCTCGGAAATGTGGTTCCTTTTGTTACCGACATGCCCAAACCCGTCTCCCACGACGGTACCGAGGTCGCACCCGACCCCGACGGCCCTACCAGCCTTTATTTCTTCAAAACGACCGTCGAACCGCATATCGGAGAGGTTTCGTACTTCAAGGTTATGTCGGGAAAAGTACACGAGGGAGACGACCTCCAAAATATGAACCGAGGCAGCAAAGAACGTATTGCCCAGCTGAGTTGCGTATGCGGACAGATACGTACCAAAGTCGACGAACTCGTCGCCGGAGATATCGGCGCAACCGTAAAACTGAAAGATGTGCGCACCGGTAATACGCTGAACGAGAAAGGTTGCGAATACATATTCGACCTGATGAAATTCCCCAATTCGAAAATACAACGCGCCATAAAACCCGCCAACGAGGCCGATGCAGAAAAACTGAACGAGATTCTGGTACGCATGCACGAAGAAGACCCGACATGGATTGTCGAACAATCGAAAGAACTGAAACAGACGATCGTATCGGGACAAGGAGAATTCCACCTGCGTACCCTCAAATGGCGCATCGAAAACAATGAAAAGCTGATGGTCGAGTTCCAAGAACCGCGCATTCCCTACCGGGAAACCATCACCAAAGCTGCCCGAGCCGATTATCGACACAAAAAGCAATCGGGTGGCGCCGGCCAATTCGGAGAAGTACATCTCATCATCGAGCCTTATTATGAAGGTATGCCGGCTCCCGAAAGCTATAAATTCGGCAATCAGGAATTCAAAATGAATGTCCGCGACACACAAACAATCGATCTCGACTGGGGTGGGAAACTGGTATTTGTGAACTGTATTGTAGGCGGTGCCATCGACGCCCGTTTCCTCCCGGCCATTCTTAAAGGATTGATGGACCGCATGGAACAAGGACCTCTCACAGGCTCATACGCCCGCGATGTGCGCGTATGTGTCTACGACGGGAAAATGCACCCCGTAGACTCAAATGAAATTTCATTCCGTCTCGCCGGACGCAACGCTTTCAGTGAAGCTTTCAAAAATGCAGGTCCCAAAATTCTCGAACCGGTATATGACGTTGAAGTACTCGTCCCGTCAGACAAAATGGGCGATGTCATGAGCGACCTGCAAGGCCGCCGCGCCATCATCATGGGCATGGAAAGCGTCAAAGGCTTTGAAAAAATCATCGCCAAAGTTCCATTGAAAGAGATGGCAACCTACTCGACCGCCCTCAGTTCCATCACGGGAGGACGCTCGTCGTTCAACATGAAATTCTCGTCATACGAACTGGTTCCCGGCGATATACAAGAAAAACTGCTGAAAGAATACGAAGCTACTCAAACGGAAGAATAACTTATACCGACGGTGTTATAACGCACCGAAAATCCACATTAGTTAAATTAATAAAAAAAGCCACCTTTTTTACGGGTGGCTTTTTGTAATTAAACAGTTATTTGTTAATTTAGCACCGAATTGTTAAACAGGAGCGATTCTAAAAAAGTTATTTGTTTTGTTAAACAAAAAGAGGTTTCGGATTGTTTATCGAAAAAAATACTGAAAAAGCGGACGTTTTTCTAAAATTATCCCGACGGATATTTCAAAAGAACGTACCATCGAGACCCCGAAAGGCAAGTATAATCGTATGAAAAAATCCACGATCTGGCTATTAGCAATCATTATGGCACTCACATTCACCAGCCTTCTCTTTATGCAGATCACGTATATCGAGAACATGGTAAGAATGCGCAACGAGCAATTTTCCGAGGCCGTAAAACGCAGCCTCTACGCCGTATCGTCCCAGCTCGAACAAGATGAGACCAAACGTTACCTTGCCGAAGACATCGAAGAAAATCAAAAACGTTTGCTCTCGATAGAAAGAGGCGGAACATCGGTTACGCAACAGTGGTCGATCGTCTCGGCCGACGGGTCGATAAGTACCCTCAATGTACAGGAATTCACCTTTTCCCTCCCCGAGAAAGTTACCGTACCCAAAACCAACAGCGGAAGTTCCATCACCAACACATATAAAAATATGCAAGAGGTATTGAAAAACCAGTACCTCTACCAGAAAGGTCTGCTCGAAAACGTTATTCTCAACATACTCTCCACAGCAAGCAACCGCCCCATACTGGAACGTGTCGATACCGAAATGCTGTCGAATTACCTGAAAGCCGAACTAAGGAACAATGGTCTGAACATACCGTTCCAATACGCCATATATGATCCGAAAAGCAAACTCGTATACAAAACATCGGAATACAATCCCGAAGAAAAAATCACCAAATACTCGATAACGCTTTTTCCCAATGATCCGTCGAAAAGACAAAACCAATTACGCGTCTATTTCCCGACAAAACAGGATTATATTTTTTCATCGGTACGATTCAGCATACCCTCGTTTACTTTCACCCTCGTATTGCTGATCACTTTTATCTTCACGATAGTCAAACTTTTCCGGCAGAAAAAATTAACGGAAATGAAGAACGATTTCATCAACAACATGACACACGAATTCAAAACGCCCATTTCCACCATATCTCTGGCAGCCCAAATGCTGAAAGACCCATCTATCGCAAAAAGTCCGGAAATGTTCCAGCACATATCGACGGTCATCAACGACGAAACCAAACGGTTGCGTTTCCAAGTGGAAAAGGTACTGCAAATGTCGATGTTCGAACGTCAGAAAACGATGATGAAACTTACCATACTCGACGTAAACGACTTGATTACCGGCGTATTGAGTACATTCAAATTGAAAGTCGAGCAATTCGGCGGTACCATTGATGCCGAATTGGAAGCCGAAGACGCTCTGGTAGAAGTCGACGAAATGCACTTTACCAACGTAATCTTCAACCTGCTCGACAATGCCGTGAAATACGCCCGTGAAGATGTTCCCCTGCATCTGTTTGTAAAGACCCGCATAGAGGGAAATAAAGTCATCATTTCGATACAAGACAACGGCATCGGCATCAAAAAAGAAGACTTGAAAAAGATTTTTGAAAAATTCTACCGTGTATCAACGGGCAATGTACATAATGTCAAGGGATTTGGTCTCGGTCTTGCCTATGTACATAAAATCGTTACCGACCTAAAAGGTTCTATACGGGCCGAAAGCGAATTGAATTCAGGAACAACATTTATAATAACATTACCCTTAAAAAACAAATGATTATGGAAGAAAAGTTGCGTATCTTACTTTGCGAAGATGATGAAAATCTCGGTATGCTGCTGAGAGAGTTTTTGCAAGCAAAAGGCTATGCCGCCGACCTTTTCTCCGACGGAGAAAGCGGTTACAAGGCATTCTTGAAAGGGAAATACGACTTATGTGTACTCGATGTGATGATGCCTAAGAAAGACGGATTCACTCTGGCACAAGAAATACGTACCGTAAACAGCGAAGTACCCGTTATCTTCTTGACCGCAAAATCGCTGAAAGAAGACATTCTCGAAGGTTTCAAAATCGGAGCCGACGACTACATCACCAAACCGTTCAGCATGGAAGAGTTGGTATTCCGTATCGAAGCCATTCTGCGTCGAGTAAAAGGGAAACGGGGAAAAGAAGTTACAATGTACAAAATAGGACAATTTACTTTCGACACCCAGAAACAGGTTCTCTCTATCGGCGACAAGAACACCAAACTTACCACAAAAGAATCGGAATTGCTGAGCCTGCTTTGCGCTCATGTAAACGAAATCTTGGAAAGAAATTTCGCGCTGAAAACCATTTGGATCGATGACAATTATTTCAACGCCCGCAGTATGGACGTATATATCACCAAACTGCGTAAACATCTCAAAGACGATCCCTCTATCGAAATCATCAACATTCACGGTAAAGGGTACAAACTCATCGCTCCCGAGATAGAAATGAAGACGAAATAATCGTTACTCTCCAACATCAAAGATAAAACGGCGGGGGCAAAAATGCACCCGCCGTTTTATTTTACCTACCTTTTCACAGGAACACTTTACGTTCCTTATAAAGCTCCCGTACGATACCGTCGACAAGACCCAACTTCGGGACAACCACCGTATCGGTTCCCGTAGCACGCAAAACCGTCGTAAAAATAAAAAGAGCCGGCACGATGACATCGGCACGGTTGGCATTCAATTCCATCTGCTCCATACGTTGCTCCACCGACATTTTCCTTAACCGCTCATAAAGGGCAGACAATTCTTTGGCTTTTATCGCATCTTTCGGCTTCTTGTCGAGCAGGCGATGCGCCTTATTGATATTGCCGCCCGAACCGATAATACCCGACGGCTTGTACTGACTGGACTTTTCCTTCAACCACTCGGAAAACAATTTTTCTTCACCAGCCGAGACAGCCCCGCTTATATACCGAACCGTTCCCAAACGGAAAGAACGAGCCTCGACTTCGCGATTATCGGCATAAACGACAACCTCGGTCGATCCTCCTCCCACATCGATATAAAAATAAGATTTCGTCTTGTCGAGAACTTTTTCAAGGCCGCCGGCCCCATAAATGGTTCTCGCCTCGGTATTTCCATCGACAATCTTTATGTCGATTCCGCATTCACGGGCTATTGCTTCGGTAACTTCTGTACCATTGGAGGCTTCACGCATGGCACTGGTCGCATAGGCCTTGTAAGCATCGATAGCGAATGTGCGAAACAGTGCGGCAAACGCCGACATAGCCTGCATCAAATCCGCCTCCTTTTCTTGGGTAATATATCCTTTGGAAAAGACATCTTCTCCCAACCGGATAGGAACCCGTACAAAAGCGGCTTTTTTGAACTCGGGCTTCTTATATTCCTCTACATAGTCGATCAGCAACCGTATGGCATTAGAGCCTATGTCTATGGCTCCGAATGTATATCTGCTCATTCTTTAATAATCGTTTCGTTATAGTGTATCAACAATCCCGAGAAACCCGAGAAAATGACTACTTTTTATAATTGGAGAGGCGTCCGTAATAATCATATAGAGCCATCTGACTGCGTAAGGGAGCAGCCCCGGGAGCGGGTTTCACATAGGTATTCTGCCGATCCTCATCGAGCAAACGAGCCTTAACGGTATCGTGCCATTGTATCTCGAAAACATCTCTCGCCTTTTTACGGATTCCCTCATCGTACAACGGCACACACACTTCGACCCGACGATCGAGATTACGTGCCATCCAGTCGGCGCTTCCCGTGTAAATGCGTTCGTCTCCCCCGTTACAAAATATATAAAGACGCGCATGTTCGAGGTATTTATCGACAATGCTTATCGCCCGAATATTCTCACTCATTGCCTCGACTTGTGGCAGCAAGCAGCAAGCTCCTCTCACGATAAGCCTCACCTCGACCCCGGCACGGCCGGCCTCGTACAGTTTTTCGATGATTCCCACATCGGTAAGCGAATTGCATTTGGCGTATATATAAGCTTTTTTCCCTTTTTTTGCATGACTTATCTCCCGATCGATCATATCGACAAACTGCATGCGCATATAGTAGGGCGACACCATCAGATGCTTGAATGTAAATTGTTTATGATTATTCGAGAGAAAAAGGAATACATTGAGGACATCTTCGGTAATTTCGTCATGTGAAGTAAACAGTCCGAAATCGGAATAAATCAACGCCGTATTTTCATTGAAATTTCCGGTTCCGATATAGGCATACCGTTTCATCCCCCGACGTTCACGCCGCTCAACGAGAACAACTTTGCTATGTACTTTCAAATCCTCCATCGTATGGAGGATTTTCACGCCTTCCCGTTGAAGCAAGTCGGTATTTTCCATATTCTGTTCTTCGTCGAAACGAGCTTTCAGTTCGAGCATCGCATAGACTTTCTTTCCGTTCTTCACGGCATTGACCAAAGCATTTATCACCTTAGAGTGTTCGGCCGTACGGTAAAGAGTTATGTAAATGCTCTCCACGCGCGGATCGATGGCTGCTTCCCGCAGGAAATCGATAAAATGCTGGAATGTATGATAAGGATAATTCAAGAAAATATCCCGTCGGGCTATGACTTCGAGAATACTCGAAAAGAGCGATATCGACGGGTGCTGTATAGGCCTCTGCGGAGCATACAGGAGGTCGGGACGCACTTTGGGAAACTTCATCAGGTCTTTCATCATGTGGTAACGTTCGCCGGGCGCCAGCATTTCGGAATTATCGAGCCCCAGTTTTCCCGCCAGAATCTCGACCATGTCGGCCGGCATATCACGATCGTAAATCATGCGTATAGGCAATCCGTAGCGACGATTGGAGACACCCTCGGAGATACGTTCGAAAAGACTTTTCGAGACATCTTCGTCGTAAGTCAGCTCGGCATCTCGCATGATTTTAAATGTATAAACTCCTATCTCATCGTAAGAGAACATGAAAAATATATGGTCGATCATCAACCGTATAATGTCGTCGATAAAAATAATATCGTGCCGGCCGGCAGCCGAAGGCAAAACGACAAAGCGGGGACACGCCGAACTGGTGGGTATCCGCACGACGGCATAACGAACCGAGCAGCGGTTTTTGTGCGACATTTTCACACCCAAATAGCTGTTCCCGTCGGGAAGAAAAGGCAATCTCACCGATTTGCGGATAATAAGGGGTACCAAACGAGGAGAAAGAATCTGCGCAAAATAACTCCGGCAAAATTCTTTCTGCTCTTCACTCAGATTTTTTTCATTGACGACAAAGATACTCTCCCGTTCCATCTCAGCCAGCACAGTCCGATAGGTAGCAGAAAAATGCTCCTGCAACAAAGCGATTTTATCATTGAGCTCTTCGAGCAGCGACTCGGGTGTATAATCTCCCGTAAGCATCTTTTTTGCATTCTTACGGGAGCGACACAAACGCATGATATTGGCGACACGTACCTTGAAAAACTCATCTTGATTGTTGGAAAATATCCCTAAAAACTGCAACCGTTGCAACAACGGGACATTCGGGTCGCAGGCTTCCTGCAAGACCCGTTCATTGAATTGTAACCAACTGATCTCCCGATTTATGAATTTATACTCCATGATGTTCATGTATTAGCTGGTCGACAAATGCGGTTTCACTCATACCCAACCATTTACGATAAAGAAACGACTCGCCGTCGGAGCGACCGAGATGTTCGACAAAACGGTTCAGGTCAAACTTGTCGGAAACAATGGCTATATCGGACGAGGCGGCATCAGCGGCATTGATTTCCTGCTCGATATGAGCCGGAATAAGCATCATAGGCTTGTTATAAAACAAGGCCTCGCACACCGACTCAAAACCGGCCGTAGTTACATATCCTTTGCATCGACGCATTAAAGATAAGAAAAGTTTGTCATTCACACGATGGAAAGTAAGATTTCTTTCGGCTTTCCACATCTCGGGATAATCCCGATTGTCCCAAAAGACATGCAGTTCGCAATCGGGGTGTTCCTTGCTCCACGCCTTGATTTGATCGGCAAATGCATTGTTGACGATATATCCGAGAATGAAATTTTCCTGCGAACACTCCTTGTTATGAAGTACCTCCTTACGCAAAAGCGGAGGAACAATCGTTATGCGACGGGCAGCGTCTCCCGCCATCGGATAAAACGACAACGCCAACAAGCGGTTACACCCCAAAGCACTCATACGCACATGCTGCCTCAACAACCAACCGTTCAGCCCCCTTCGGGAACCTTGCCTGTACCCCCGATGCAACATCAGGTATTGGTGTCCTACGCCGACCATATCGACCGACAAGCGGAAACACTTCACGGCCAATCCCGATAACATCTCATAAAAATTGACGACCTCATCGGGACGATACTTCAATATCTGAGAGCGAATAAAACAGATGCTGCGCACATACGCCTCTACCCTACGGGGCGCCATATTGGCAACAACGGTCTGCACGAGACTCACATGTGTATCGCCGGCCTTGAAACTGAATTGTGGCGCCTCGAACGTATCGACAGGCGCATCTATCTCCCGCAGGAAAAATTCCGGTATCTGACGATGACGGGTATGTCCCACCAAAACTTTTACGACCTCATGCCCCTGACGACGCAATATCGAGGCCAGCGAAAGGGCTTGGGTCAAATGTCCCCGCCCCTCTCCTTGTACAACAAACAAATAACGCATCAGTTTTCTTCTTTATGATATGACAATATCGACCAGTTTCCATCGAAATCTTCGGCCAGTGCGGTCATAGACTCCACCCAATCGCCAGAATTGAGGTAATGTATATCTCCTATCATGCGGTCGTCGGCCTGATGGATATGCCCGCAAATCACACCCGAACAGTTTTTCTTTCGGGCGATGTTGCACAACGAATCTTCGAAATCGCTGATATAGGAAACCGAGGCTTTGACCGATTGTTTCACCTGTTGCGAAATCGACTTGTAGGGCAACCCTTTTTTACGACGGCGACGGTTATAGATACGATTTATTCCCATCAGCAGGCTGTACCCCACGTCGCCGATCTTGGCCAACCAACTGAAACGGGTCGTAATCGTGTCGAATATATCGCCATGCAGGACATAATAATTGCTCTCTCCGCTTCGGTAAACGTAATCGCGGCAGATAGTCAGGTTGGGTATTTCGAGCGGGAGGATACGATCGAGAAAATCGTCGTGATTTCCCCGCAAATAGATAATGCGGGTATGCGGCAATATCGAAAGCAGACGCTTGATAAAATAGGTATGACGCTTTTTCCATTTCGGCTTTTTCCCCCTGACGATTTCCCAACCGTCGATGATGTCGCCGCACAATATCAGCGTTTCGCACGTGTGTTGTTTCAGAAAAAGGTTGGCTTCTTTGGCTTTCGACCACTTCGAACCGAGATGTATGTCCGACATAACGATGGTCTTGTACTCCTTATTTTTCATTCTCTCTGTTTTGCTCTACAAAAGAACGACATGTATATTTCTAAGGAAATACAATCGTATGACAATTTTATAACAACTTTTGCCCTCAACCGGTTTCCTTTTCTGTTCCCCGACAAGAGATGCCCAAGCCAAGCGGGTGAGTATTTTGTATGAGATCTCTCACATAGGTTTGAGATGACATTACTGTCATTCTGAACGAAACGTAGTGAAGTGAAGAATCCCAATCCAAAGTGGTAGTAACATGAGATTCATCGCATACGCTCGGAATGACATAGGGTAGTCGCCCTCAAAAACGATGTCATTCTGACGACCGCATGGAGGAAGAATCTCAAATAAAATACGAGATTCCTCACACTCAACCATAGGTCTCGATTCGGAATGACAAAGGGATACCACCCTCACCCTTGATAGCCGGTAATGTCGGAGAGGAAAAATGCCCGCCTTTATCGGGCTGCCGGGAGCGAGGGAGAAGACGGAAATAGGGCGAGGACTGTTTGAGCGGAGCGAGTTCCGCAGCCCCCGTCGGCGAGCGAAGCGGGAGGCAGGAATATCCGATAACCAGCGGGCGACCTTTCTTGGTTACTTCTTTGCGGCGGGAAAGAAGTTACAGAACGATATCATTCTGAACGTAGCGTAAGCGTAGTGAAGAATCTCCGCCTAAATGCTCAAAAGCATGAGATCTCTCACATGCGTTCGAGATGACATAGAGATTCCTTGTCGGGCTATCGCCCTCGGAAACGATGTCATTCTGACGACTGCAAGGAGGAAGAATCTCTTCTGATAAAGGGTAGGAGATTCCTCACACCGCCTGTGCGGGTTCGGGATAACAGAGAGAGATTCCTCGCATACGCTCGGAATGACAAAAGGGTTGTCTTGCTGAAAGATTTTTACCTTAAAAAAAACCGGGCGAGCAAAATTGCTCACCCGGGAAATAACCAAATAACAGCCACATCAAACAACGTCCAATACAGCCTAATGCCGGAAAGTTTAATACACAGCCACTTTATAGGACTTACGCACTCCGGACGAAACAATATCGACGATATACACGCCCTCTTTATCGACAAGAGCCGTATATTGTTCTCCCTCACCCACAGCATCGAGACGGCAAGTACCCGAGGTATCGAACATGCGTATGCGTTCGCCGCCTTCAAGCCCCTTGACATAAAGCGTACGTTCATAAACATAGACCTGCACCGTACTTTCCAGCACCTCATTGTGGCGGAAAGTCAGCGAGAATCGGCCGAACTCATCGCCCGCTCCGTCGGAAGCAAACGTATAGGCCAACTCCTTCAAATCGGTAATCTGCCCTGTCGCATTATCGGTAAGGAGTATGACATCGTAATCTTCGGCAATCGTCCCGTCGGGCAAATCGATTGTATACATACCGCTGTCGGCCACATACACACCTATCGGAGTAAGGGCTGTTTCATCGACCGCAGCAGCCAGCGAAAAACGAGTTCCCGTCGACGGGTTGGCAATATATATCTGCGGCACATCGCTGTTCATACTCATAAACTTGATACCGTCGCGTCCTATCTCATAGGCCAACGCCCCTGCCGATGACTCCTGTGTTCTCAAAGCGACTTCGTCGCTCCCTGTCTCTCCCGAAATACGCAACGCCAAATTCTGTCGGGAAGAGGCATAGGCATTAACTTCCGGTACTCTCGGTTGCGGGAAAATCAATTCCTCTACCGACCCGTTGCCGATAACAGCCGTCTGGGTAAAGAAGCCGTCGCCCATGCTACCGGTTCCGCCCTCCCATGACTCGGCCGTGTTATAGGTCTGCCCGTCATACGAGTAAAGGAGATGCGGCAGATCTATACCGTTCAAATCATAAGAAGCGACCAGATAAGGAATTCCGAAGAGATTCCAGCCCATGTTTTCCTTATGGGTGAAACGGGGCGACCCGTCTTCCTCGACCTCGGTAAGATTGTACTGGGTAAGCGATACGGCCTTATCGGTGTTGTTCTCGGTATAGACGGCCGTTCCGCGCCCCGTAAACCGGTAGGTTCCCGCCTCGGACAGACGAAGCCCGAAACCTTCTCCGGCAGCAAAAGAGTCTTTTACTTTCCAGAAAAGAGAATTAGACTCGGCATATCTCGTCAATGACTCGGCCCTACCCCGACCGTCGTAATAAGCGGTCGTATCGTCCTCGGCTAAAGATCGGGGAGCATAGGTCGTTCCCTCATACGCCACCCGCTCGATGCCGGCACGTTGCAGGGTATACGGTACGGCGGCCAGTTGCCACCCGGCGTTATCGTATTTCCGCTCTACGGCTACATAGTCGAGGCTTACGGCATTGCCATTGGCATAGAGCGAAGTACCCTCTTTGAGCAAGAGGTATCCGGGAGCGAAGGTCGATGACAGACCGGACAATTCGAGATTCCCACCATGTACATACACGACCGATCCTCCTGCCGGAGCTTGCGTAGCCTTATACCTGTCCTCGATATTCCACGTCTCGAAGCAACCGTAATCGACCTGATCTGCAAACAAGCGGGCGTTGCCCATGACATCGCGGTCGGTATCGTAGTCGATATATTGCGCGAAAGTATTAGGGACAAACGAGTTGGCCTCCCCTTTATCGATAGCCGCACTCATCTCTTTGAGTTGATACGAGAGTGGGCCTTCGAGATAAGGATTATAGGGATCGTCGTCGTTTTTCAGAGCCTCATCTTCATAAAGCGTATCATCGAGCATACGGTTTTTCGTGGCAATGGTATTGAACATCTTTCCTTCGTTTATAGAGACAACTGGCGTCGTTCCTTCGGGGGCATCGACGGTAAGATTCACCAGCGTACCGCCGTCGTTCTTCACGACGGCAGCACCCTCCCCGGGCGTATTGCCCTCGATAAGCATGTTGTAGAGCAATCCGCCCGTGTTCTCAACCACCGGAACATTCCCGCCGGTAACCATCATGCCGTGAACATAGTTGTTGCGCAACGCCATTTTGTTGGAGACACGCACGGCAGCCGTCGTTTTCTCCGTAGCCGAAACGATTTCAAAACCATCGAGCAATACGACGTTCTCGAAATCCTCCTCACTGTTATAAGACACTCCTTCTATCTCTGTGGGAATCGTCGTCGACGCCAATAGTCCGGGACGGTCGGCAGCAATCTTATCGACCGTAACAACCGGCTCCACTCCCGAAGCGGTAACCGTATCGGTATAGCTCGACTGCACGCTGCCATACAGCGACACACCGTTGCGCATCGTAACCGACTCGCCCGTGCGACCGCCCTTGACAAATACGGTCGCATCGCCGCCATCTTTACGGGTGGCGACATACACGGCGCACAAATCGACCGCTTCCTGCAAACGTCCCTGACCGAAAGCCTTTTCCCATGTCGTACCGTCGCCGTCGAGGGTCTTGCCCGGCTGCACATAGAGTACCGGGTAGAGCCGCTGATTATTTTCATACGCGCCCCGGTCAATGTTCTCGTCATAGACACGGAGGTCGCTCAACGTTATATCGTAGCCCGACGATTGCCCGTCGGCAACCCCCAGAGCTGCCCGATAGCTTGCCGAGTCGCCCTTGTTGAGGAGAACGGCCGAAGCCCCGATGTCGAAACTCCGCACGGCTAAATCGTCGGCGTAGGGATTCTCGAAGTTCGGTCCCCTGATGACATCGTCGTTCTGCGGCACGAGGTCGTCGTTGTTGTATTCGGGCAAGGCAAGAGTCGTTGCAGCCAGATTCTGCACGGCATTGTACCGGATATTTTCGGAATTGATAATATCACAACCCGTAGCCGGAGTTCCGCCCAACTGGGAACCGCTGATATTTTCAGAACCGTTCTTGTCGATTCCCGTACCGCCGTTGCGCCAGAGTACCGAGTTATATAGTTTCGACGAATAAGCACTCTCTCCATATATGCTGTCCGAAAGCACGGGCACACCCGTATTCATCGCAAAGGTCGCATTGAATACTTCGGTATCGACGGCATCGAGCGGAACGCCCTTGTTGGAATGGAAGAGCGTATTGTATATGAGCGACCGGCCGCCGCGACCGGCGATTTTCACCACCGGCAAAGATACGGCCGTACCGTCGTTTCCTCTGAATTCGCAACCGCTCAACGTCAGCTTGGTTATGTTTTTATCGTCGGTTCCGGCTTTGGTCTCATAGCGGAAAGCTGTTCCGTAGGGATTTTCAAAAGTGATATTCTCTATCGTAACCGGTATAACCGGCTTGGCCGACTCTTCGCCCGTATCGTCATTTTCCCGGTTGGCCGCATCTTCTATATTGAAAAGGGTCTTGACACCCGAATTTATGGTCGTAACGATGGTCTTATAGGCTTCGCCCCGGTAGATAGAACTCTCGACGGGAATAGGCTGCCGCTGGTTATCGTCGTTATAACCGCCGGCGATGCGTATCGATCCGATATTTTTTGTACCGGTAGATTTATCATCTCCCGAACCGTACCGCGTATCGATGACGAAACCGCCGTTCTTATTGACGGTATAAATCGGCGCGTATTCGCCCTCGGTCATGAAAATAACCTTGTCTTTCCCGTTACGGTTGAGAGTGAGCCGTTCGATGGCCCGTTGCAGGTTGCTGGTGGCGGTAGCCCATGACGAGCCGTCATTGGTACTGCCGGGCATCTCCTCGGCGCAAACATATAGTGTATCGGCATCGGTATTGAGCAAGGTATGTTCATACTCGTAGACACCTATGTCGATGTAAGTATTCTGTCCCGATTCACCTTTCGACTTGTTGAGGTCGAGGCTCACGCGATGCAGTTCCCGCCCCGCAGCCGTCTTCATGTAGGTATCGCCCACTCCCGGCAGCAACTTTCCGTACACGGTAATATTTCCCAACGCGATGTAATGCGACAAAGCGAAATAGAGGCCGCCTCTTTTTTTGTCTTCGTCCGAAGGCGATGCCCACAACCAAGAATCGGAAGTTTCATCATACGTCTGCACAGCCCAACCCCAACCGGCATCGACCATCGGATTGATACGGCTCAGCGACCAGTCGGCCGATTGCTGGTAACCCGCAACGCCCGCCCGGATCGAAGGATTAGAGAAGTTTGGCCCGTAAAGCGACCTATTTTCGGAAGTCAGGTTTACATTATTGTTTTTGAAGTTTGGAATAATGCCTACTGCCGATGCGTCTTTGTTTCCCTCGCCCATCACGGCGATTTTGTCCCACCCCTCTTCATAAGCACAGAAGTACAGTATGTCCGGAGCATCGGCAGTAGACGGGTCGCCGCAAGGCGATCCGTCGGTATTCCATTTATTGATGGTATAACAACCAGAGGCCGATTCATTACCCCAAAAAGCGGTATTGAAGACAAGATTAGAAGAAAGGTTGATGGCCTCCATTCCGATTGCGGACTTATTCAAAGAGTAGATACACGGATACTCGGCAGCCTTGTTACGCACCAGATTGCAGTTCACCACCCAGATACGGGAATTGCTCTCGTTGAAAATCGCACCGCCCTTGCCGGCTGCTTCGTTATTGGCATAGAGCGAGTTGACCGAATAGACGGCCCCATCGACATAGAGCGCACCACCCGAACCGGCATACTCCCCTCCCTCGTCCGAGGCAGAGGAAGCAACCGCCTCATTGGCCGATATCTGCGAACTGAATATCGAACAGATACCCGTATTGTAGATAGCACCGCCCTGCACGCCGCTGTTGCCATAGATGAGACTGCGACGTATCGTGAGCGGGATATAACGTTTCGTACCGCCGGCACCGCCGTTATCGGTTCCGTCCACACACACAGCACCTCCCTTGTAGTAGTTGTCACGATATGCATCATCGCCGGGCACCAAGTCGGCGGCATACCCGCCCGTAACGGTTATTCCGTCGAGAATGATGGGTTGCCCCGATTTCGTTCCCGAATTCCCGACAGAAACAAGCTCGGGCAACGTACCGACTTTGTTCTCATCGGCACAAGCATAAATGACGTGGTACACACCGTGGGCATTGATTTCGCTATTCGATTTACCCGAAAAAACGGTCTGGTTGGAAAATTCCCACGGCTCGACGACAGAATTTCCGTTCAAGTCCATACGTTCGCGTCTCGACAGACAAGTATCGCTCAACGCAGGAACGAACCCTATACCGGCTATTTCATGCGTACCTCCATCGGTATCCTGACAATAAAGTTCCTTCCCCGAGAACCCGCCGTATATCGACACGCCTTCGGGTATGGTGAAAGCCGATGTGCGGGCATTCTCCACGGTCGTTCCGTCGCTCGCTTCCCGTGGAGTATATGTACCGCCGGCCATGAATATTTCGAAAAGCAGGTCTTTGTTATCCACGCCATCGACCAGCGGCTCTTTTTTATTGCGTATATGCTTGATGTAACGCAGGGCATCATGCAGCTCGTACATAGGATAGACAAACGACGCACCTCGAACCTGATAAATCGTATCGTTGCCCGTTAGCGGGGTGTCGAGCAACTTATCGAGATCGCTATGTACGCGCGTACCGTCGGTAACGAATATACGCCGTATCAGAAGATCTTCGGGAGGTGCTATCGAAACGCCCAACGAACGGGCTCCCACATCGATATTGTCGCCCATATTACGCACCCGACCGGCAAAATCATGAGTGGCGAGTTGCACTGCCGAGAGCCACCGGTCGTACTCTCTCTGAGGCATGCCGGCTGCAACCAATACCGATGTCTCCTGTATCATATAATACCCGTAACCCCCATTACCGTCGTCCACAAAACGCACGCCGCTTTCATTATCGGCCGATACCGAACGGTTGTTCAATCCCGGTACTTGCAGGTTCTCTACCGCCACATAAGAGAACAGGTAGTCATTCTTATCGCCGCCGTTATAGTTGCCATACACATCTTTGGCATAGTTGGCCGTATTTCCCCAAACGACCGACGAATTGACATTCAGCCGGCGACCGGTAAAATAGATACCGCCCCCCTCGCCCGCAGCAGCGTTCCGCACGATAGTCGAAGCAATAACATAGGAATCTTCATCGCCCGTATCGCCCTCGGCATAGATACCGGCCCCCATATCGGCGCTGTTGCCGGTTACCAACGTACCCGATACAATGGCTCCGGCTTTCAGGTAGACACCGCCACCCTCGCCCGAGGCCGCATTGTCCTGCACGATACAGTTGCGTATGTGCGAGTAAGGCTCGGCTATGACACCGCCGCCCCGGCTGTCGTCTTCGTGCAACGAACCGTCGGCATTACCGCCGGTAATGAAAAGGCCGTCGAGTACCGCATAACCTGCCTCGGCGGGTATAGTTTTATAGGTCATATCGTCATCTTCACGCATGAGGTCTCCGTTCTCGTCATAAAGGTACTCGGTGAAGACCACCGCATGATAGGTGTTGATAAGCGACATATCGGCGGCCGATACATACTGGGCCTTGAATGTCGTTTTGTGCGTGCGTATGTCCCTCTCGACAAACGTCTCGTCATAACCGCCCCATACCTCTACGCCTCTCGGCACGATAAGGGCATAACTGCGCACATCGATTTCATCGTCGAGCATTTGGTCTTCGCCCGGTACGACAGCCGTGCGCCGCGGTGCATAGGCAGTCGTGCTGCCTGCTACCTTCACGATATAATGGAGATGAGGATTGGCCGCTTTCGCCCGGCCAGCGGCATCGAGCACTTTCTGCAACTTCATCCAGCAGGCGGCGTTCTCGGGACTGTCGGCCGAGGCATTACCCTCGCCGCCGGCATACGTTACATAATAGATATAGGCATCTACATCCTGACCTCCGATATTTACTTCTTCGAGATGCGGCTTGATGTCGTATGCGCCGTTGTGCTCGTAAGCGCCTATATCAATGGTACAGTCTTGTATACGGTCGGCAAAATCGACGTCGGTCGACGGCAACGATACACCCGCCGGCTCATTAAGGCCGGCATTGATGCACGGAGATGAAGCGGCAAGACGGTAGTTGTTCTCGTCTTTCGACTTGTCTCCGAGTTCGAACGGATTGGCTAAATCCGTTCCCTGCTTATTCCCGTCTCCTTCGGTTATTTTAGAAGTAATGTTGTAGGGCAACAAATTCGCCGTCTGCACATAACAGTTTCTAAAAGGATTGAGTTTGCTGGCGTCTTGCGCGCCTACGGCTGCCCCCGAATTACCGTAAATCAGGGTATTGAATACATTCAATGCCACATCGGGATTGTAACCTCCCGTATATTGGTGCATACCGCCCGTACCCCCAGAACCGTTATAAGCCACCGTATTGTTGTAGAACGTGGCATCTTCAATAAAAATACCTCCACCGTGGGTTTGTGCGTAATTACTGCTCACGAGCAAGTTATATCCTGTTCCCAGAATCATATACATACCACCGCCATAAGCCTCGTTACTGCGTGTTACATTATTATATACAAAACAGTTCTCGACCGTTCCGTCGGGAGAGTCGCAATAGATGCCGCCGCCCCGGTTACGATCTCCGGTATTGTTGTAATTATTCCGTACAACACAGTTTTTCAACGAAGCCCCTTGAAAAAGACGCACGCCGGCTCCGCCGTCGCGATTGGCCGACAAGCCGTTGATAAAACCGTGCCGTATGGTAAAACCGTCCCACAAGGCGCCGTTATATTTCACGTAGTCCTCACGGCGCTTGTCCGACGCACCGGAAGATGTACCCGTACTTCCATGTGAATACGTTCCGTCCAACGGGGCCAGGGTAGGCAGGCACACGTCGGGCTGGGACAGCACGTATTTACGAATATTCGGGGGTAAATTGCCCGATGCCGTATAACCGCCGTTAACCGCATCGGTTACAGTTACGGGAGAGTCGATCTGTATCTGCAAAATCGTCTCGTAATCGGCGATACGGTCGGCATACCCGCTATTCTCGTCGTTCAGAGGAATCCCTTTGGCCAAGAGCGGACGGCGTTCGCTCTCTCCGGGACAGCCGGTATCGACATCGGGAAATCCTCCTTTCACGGTTACCGAGTCGCGTATCACGAAACCTTTGTAGTCGGTATAGATGCCGCCGGACGCCCATACTTCAAGGCGTCTCATCGAGTCGCGTGCGGCTCTCGATGCCATCTCCACCGCATATTGCAATCCGCCCACATACTGCTCCTCACGGGTGTTGGTGATACGGTAAGGCTGAGAAATATTATTCCTCACCGCTCTTTCTATTTCTCTATTATTGGGTTCTCCCCCCAACCAAGTCTTATATATTCGAACAGACCCTGTTGCTTGATAAGAATTATCTTTGGTATTTTCATAACCGTTTGCGCCATTACTCCACGTACATGTGCAAGTATAGGTATAGGTATAATAACGACCTTCAAATTGCTCGTCAACACTCTCTAAAACAGTATTAATGTTACTTTCTTCAATAGTCCCCCAGAACTGCTTGCTGGCATTGGAGGTTTCACCGTAGGGGCAGGCGTCGGCATCGTAGTAACCGGTATACCGGCTATCTGTTGTAGAGATTTTCCGATTATTCTCAATAACAGCCCCTCCCGTCTCCATGTCGTAAATGGCATTTCCGTTGATAGCTTCGGCCCACGACGAGCCGTCGCCGCCTCGGGAGAGGTCGACCTTTCCTTCTGCATCGCGGTAGTCGCGCACATAGAAGACCCGGCCTTTGAGGGGCAGTTTCGAGTTCTGGTAAGCACCGATGTCGGGGCCACCGCCCGTCGTGCGGAGGGTAACGGTGGTAATATCGGTAAGCGTATGGTCGGTATCTGGACACGCCCGATTGATGAGAGGACTCATATTGGAGGGCATATAGCTGGTAAGCCCGCCGTTATAGGTATTGAATGCGTCGAGGCTACGCCCTATGTTGCGGGTGGGATTCTCGCACACGGGATAGTTCGCTTCGTTCTTGTTATAGGTAAGGGTCGAGAAATTGCCGTCGGCATCGAAACCCGCCCCGGTATCGAACGCGCAATAGGTTGCCGATACATTCTCGATGGTAAGGGCATCTTCGGCTTTGAGTTGCGTGCAATCGGAGAGGTCGAAACGGGCGTTGCTCCACACCCACGAATCGATGAGCGACACCTTGCCGGGAAGGGTGGCGTAAACACCGTAGCCGACATTTTTTACGATAGTCTGGTGATCCATATTCACGGAAACATTTCCTGCCGTACCGGGCATATCGAAATAGACGGCCGCCGAAGGGGCGGCATCACTGTGGGTCGAGGTATTGTTGTTGATAACGCAATTGCTCATCGTCAACGAGAAGTCGGCCCCCTTATGAGGAGCAGCATAGAGGGCAGCCCCCTTTTCGCCGACACAGTTCTCGATGATACAGTTGCGTATGACGTTGCCCGTCATCGTACCGCCGGCGACCGCTCCCATCTGCGGATCGACCACCATGACGATACCGCCGCCGTGCTTGATAAGCGACGACTGATTGCCTGTCTGGGTGGCATCGCCGTTGATGATATGGAAGCCGTCGAGTACGGCATCGGAAACTTCCTTGAAAACGACACAATGGTAAACAAACTCCTTATCGCCCACCTTACCGTCGATGACCGAACGGTATACGACGGGATTCCGCAGGGAACGGTCGGTACCAGCAAGCGACCGGGCGTACCCGCCGTAAACCTCTACCCCCGAAACCAGTTGTATGCCGGCCGAGAGATAACGGTCGCTGAAATAAGAACAGAGCGGCGACACAGTTCCCTCTTTTACATAGATGATCCGCTTCTTGCCGTCATAGAGGTTGTTGCGAAAATGCTCCAACGCAACATTGAGATAGGCCAGCGGGGTTTCCCAACTGCCTCCCAGCCCGCCTTCGGCCATACTGTTGACCTCGGGATCGACGAACAGGGCGACCGTATCGTCGCTCTCGTAAGGAGTTATTTCGGGACTACCTATGTGATAGGCTCCCAAAGAGGGACATATATTATAGGAGTCGCCGCAGATGTCGGTCGTCGTGGCCGCCCGGTCGAGCGGATAGGTCGAAAGTTCTTTGAGGTCGGATATGCGCCGGCCATACTCCCTCATGGGAGAAACGGGAGCGGGTTGCCAATCGTAGCGGGTTGCATAATCATCGTCTCCCGTATAATTGTCGGCCTCGGAAAGCACACCCGCCCTCGCCAGCCTCCCATCGGCATCGAGCGGCGGGTGGGTGAAAACAGGGTAATTGTCGGCCTCGGAAACGGAAGCGGTATTTTCTCGCTCGAGCGACAGCACCGACGACCGGTAGGTATAGGTCCACTCGGTGATGGCTTGGTCGGAAAAGGCCGAATAAAAGACCAGAGAAGTGATGGCGCTCGTCTTGTCGGCATCGGGTCGGTGGTAATACTGCACAAACCCTGTCGTACCGACGGTTCCGCCCCAAAAGACCGAATTGATGATACAGCCGTAATTTTTGACATACACGCCAGCGCTTTTGCCGTTCTGCACGTCGTTGATGGTGATTCCCGTACCGTTGCAGCGGTTGGCGACAACCGTGAGGTTATTGAGTATGCCGCCATTATGGAGATACACACCGCCGGCTTCGTTCGATGCGGTGTTGTTGGCAATGATCGTCGAGACGGCCGACATATTGAGGTAATCGGCCAGCGTTCCCGTACTGCCGGTCGGATTATAGAGAGCCAGTCCGCCGCCGTTGGCAGCAAAATTATTGACAATCATCGAGTAGCGTATATCGCCGCCGCCCGATAGCGCGGCGGCGCCGCCGTATCCCTCAGATGAGCCGGCGGCGCCGGGGGAGGTATTGCGGTGGAGATAAGACGACTCTACGAGGCCGCCGCCATCGAGGTACACGCCGCCGCCGCGTTCGGTAGCCGAGTTTTCGGTAACGATACAGTTGCGCACGACACCCCCCTCGACAAGATAGATACCGCCACCCCGGCTGTAATGCACGCCCGAGGAGGTCTCGTCGGAAGCGTAACCGTGTTTTACGGTAAACCCGTCGAGCACTGCTTCATGGTCGAGCGCAACGGGTGCGCCATCACTGTCGAACCCTTTTACGGCAAACCACACGACATGGTACACATTGGAGGGAAAGGTGGTCGTATAACTCTGGTTCTCATCGCTCCACTCGAACGTGGCGGGATTGCTGCCGAGCAGGTCGCCCGACAAGATAGTCTCGTACTTGAACTGCCAGCCGTAACGGTGGCCTTCGCGCATGGGACGGTGCGCAGGATCTTCGATATACTCGCCACCGTCTTCCTTTCCGCCGGCCGGGAAACCGCCGTAGAGGGCGATACCGGGCGACATCTTGAAGGAAGAAAAGAGCGTGCTGCCCCCCTCGGTCGACTCGGTGGGCGAATAGGTTCCCTCGGCAACGAATATTTCGCCGCCTTCGGTGATGCCGTTGGTCGCCATATACTCGGCCAGTTCGTTGATAGCGTCCTGCAAGTTATTCCGGGCCTTGTCCCAACTGCGGCCGTCATTGGCGTAAGCGCCGTTTTTCACATCGACATAGCGGCGCAACTGATAACCGGCTTGTTGCTGTGCCGTAACCGCCGCCGCCAATAAGAACAGAAGCGCGACGATACTCGAAATACGTACTCTCTTTCGCATTATAATCATTCTTCTTTTCTCCTTTTTATTGTCCGATACCGTTTACGGTTACATTCAACCTGAAATAGGTGGCATACTCGGTCTCGAAATTCTCGACGACAGAGGTATTTTCGAGTTTCTGCGTCGTTTTGCCTTCGTCATCGGTGAGAACGATCTCCCATGTAAAAGAGAGCGCATTCTCACCGGTAGGTGCCGGCTGGAAAATATAGGTATCGAAACGTCCGTAAAAATTGCTTCCCTCGTTGGCCTTGAATGTATATGTCGTCGCTTCACCGTCGCCGGGCACATTCTCTGCCGGCTTGAAGTAATACCCGCCCGTCAAGAGGTTTTTCAAGGTGAAAGAGGCGACGCGCCAATTTTCATACACGCCGCCTTTCCTGAAATCGTCGGAGAGATTGTACATGACATCAAACTTGGCGGCGACGTGGTAACAGACGATCGTCGCGTTCGTATCGATCTTGTCCTTGTCGGTAAGCAACGTGCCTTTCCCGGCATACACATCGGCGATGCTTACTGTGCCGCCCCCGGATTGCCGGGCCGAGAGCATGAGATTCCCGATGTAGGCCTCATCGATGACTGCGCCGCCCTGCACGCTCTCCACCTCGGCCTGCAAGTCGGGAATGGGGTCGTGCGAAGCGATGACATAGAGCATGACCTCGTCGGTCGCGGGCATGGGCAAGATTACCGTGCGCAGATAGTTGACGACTGTCCCGGTCGCATTCTCGACGGGCGTCCATGAATCGGACGAAAGGTTACTCAATGAGAAAGCCGATACGCGACGGGACTGGGCTGACGACGGCTCGGTAGGGGTATATGCCGTGAAAAAATAGAGATAACGGGGTATCTGCTGGGAAGAGGCCGAGCCGGGATCGCCGGGGGTGCGCTGCCCGAGGTCGACATCGGCCGGGACACGTACAACGACAGCGAGGTCGCGGGAGATGTCTATCACCTCCTCTTTGCTGCAACCGGTCGGGACGAGCATCGCCGCCGGAAACAGTATCGCACATATTTTTTTCAAAAGCCTTGTCATATCGTGTTGTACTTTTTATTTCTTTTTTATCGCCGTTCCTCTTCATCGCATTTCGGTTGCGGAAAAGCGTTTTGAAGATTATTCCCTGCCGAACGGAACGGTTGTCATTCGAATATGAGGAATCCCGTATTATTTGTTTGGGATTCTTCACTTCGCTTACGCTACGTTCAGAATGACAACGTTTCCGAGGACAACTGCCCTATGTCATTCCGAACCGACGCCAAGCCGAGTGCTGTGCAGAACACGCTTGTTCGGGCACAGCCGAGGCGCGAAGGAGGAAAACAAGG
>OJRG01000409.1_pt1 | contig 24672 bp, 25 predicted proteins | sample 1599121 | NCBI WGS metagenome assembly OJRG01 (sample SAMN03922528, study PRJEB24848) | human gut metagenome | isolation source: stool sample | host: Homo sapiens | place: Germany | collected 2010-05
TATTATCTCATGCGACGGCATTGCTACGCAAGTTGTGGGGAGGTTTGACGCTTACGATGTATCCGCAAGGAGTACATCTCCTGCTTTTTCGTTATCAGCGTTTTCATTGTATTCTCTTATATTTTGTTGATCGCCTCCACGAGGGTTTCAATGTCCAGGTGAGTGTAAACACGTTCGGTGAGCGTCATTGCACCGGAGTGTCCGACGATCTTTTTGATCATGGTCTGATCTACATGCGCTTCTGTCAGCATGGAGATACAGGTGTGTCTTGTATCATGGGGCTTGTGGTCAAAGCCGACCTGCTCCATGAGGGGTGTAAAATAGCTGTCGTAATAATTTCTGTAATCAAAGTGCTTCTGATCAGGGGTATGGAGAAGGTATTCGCATTGGGAACCTTCGAACCATGCTCTGTAGAACGGGAGCACTTTGTCTGCTATGGGAACTTTTCGCAGGCCGTTCTCCGTCTTGCTGGCGATCACATCGAAGTATTGCTCATCCAGGTGGACATCTTCCTTCTTGAGATCGAGGAATTCGGAGATTCGGCATCCGTTATAGATCAGCATCAGTACGATCTGATAATAAGGATCTTCTGCAAGCTCCCAGAGTCGCTTGACCTCTGCTTTGGTGAATTTATTCCGGCTGCGTTTATCTGGGTTCCTGTCTTTGAACTTGGCGATGTCCACAAACTCAGAATAATCCTTGTTGCAGATGTCATTTTTCATGGCGTAATCATACAGCTGGCTAAACAGGCTTTTCAGTTTCTTCAGGGTAGGATAATTCTTGCCGCAGGTATCCACCACAAACTGGAGGTCTGCCAGCTTCATTTCCTTGAACACCTTATTGTAGAGTGTTCCGCATACCTTATAAGATGCTTCATAGCCTTTAACATTGGAATCAGATATTGTCGGGAATTTTTCCTTCGACCAGCGTTCATAGACCTCCTGAAAGGTTAGCAGAAAGAAACCCTTGCAGAAATCATGCTGGAGCATGGTATCGAATGGGAGCAAAAGGGCGAACACCGGGAACACCTGAGTGTTCTGGAATATAAGCGAGAGCAGCGTACGCAGGAGCTTGCAGAACTGGAACATACCATCCAGCGTGTTCAACAGCAACAGGTTGATATTGAAGCTGTGGAGCAGATCAAAGCAAAGCCACTGCCGTTTTCTTCTAAAGTTTCTATTGAACGAGAAGATTATGAGAAGCTCGCTACGGCGGCAGAAAAGTATGTGGTGCAGGAAAAACAGGAAAGTACGCTGAAAAGGCTGTTGAAGGAAGCAAAGAAAACTATTGCAGACCTGAAAAACACAATTACCGATCTGAAAGCGCAGCTCGCAGCTGCCAAAGCAGAAATCGCCAAGTATAAGTCCGTCCGTGGCGATCTCCGTACCGGACAACTGGAGCAGGAGAACAAAGATCTTCGCAGTAAGCTGCGCCGTTACGAGGAGATCATCGATAGAAACAGCCTATGGGCATATTTCTCCCGTCATAGAGGAAAAACGCACATGAGGGATGATGCCAGATAAGCAAAGCAAGTAAATGATCACTGACAAAGACCAGTTTTTTACGAAAAAAGCTGGTCTTTCGTCAATTAAAGTATCCTCAGCTATTGAGAAAATCGAGATTATGTGCTATACTGATGAAAATTCAGCGTTCGCTGAAATCAATTCACTAAAAACCGATTTCCAAGAAGTGGTTTCATACATAGCAGACGAGGTGTGAAGGATGGCGGTAAGCTATAAAAAATTATGGAAGCTATTGATTGACAGAGACATGAAAAAGAAAGATTTGTGCGCTGCCGCCGGAATCAGTCATGCATCGATGGCAAAATTGGGAAAGAACGAAAATGTTACCACGGATGTGCTTGTAAAAATCTGCACTGCTCTCCAGTGTGACATCGGTGATATTATGGAGTTAACTCCAGAAATTTCTAAGTAAAGGAGGCGAGTACAATGGCTGAACAAGCGCTCAAAAAGGCAATTCCCGTACAGGCAAAACCCATCTTGAAATGGGCCGGCGGAAAGACACAAATGTTAGGCGATCTCATTCCCAAAGTACCCACTTCCTATGGTCGCTATATCGAACCGTTTTTCGGCGGTGGTGCAATGTTTTTTGCGCTTCAACCCGAAAATGCCGTGATTGCTGACAGCAATCCAGAGCTTATCAATATGTATCGTCAGGTCGCAGATCATGTTGATGAAGTAATCAATTACTTAAAGAAATATGAAAACACCAGTGAAATGTTCTATGATGTCCGTAGCCTTGAATGGACAGCCTTGCCGAAGGCAGAAGCAGCTGCAAGAACGATTTTTCTGAATAAGACCTGTTTCAATGGCCTGTACCGAGTCAATAAACAGGGGCAGTTTAATGTTCCCTTTGGAAAATATAAGAATCCCAAAATCTGCGATGAAGAAGGTTTGCGAGCTGCGTCGGAGGTCTTGAAAAAGGCAGAGATCCTGTGCGGAGATTATCTCTTGGTCTTAGAGCATTACGCACAGCCGGGTGACTTTGTTTTCCTCGACCCTCCGTACCTGCCAATCTCTGAATATTCTGATTTCAAGCGTTATACCAAGGAACAGTTTTACGAAGAAGATCATGTGGAACTGGCAAAGATGGTCACGACGCTGCATGAGCGTGGATGCTATGTCATTTTAACAAACTCCAATCATCCGCTGGTACATGAGCTTTATGCGCCGTTTACCATTGATGTAATCCAAACCAAGCGGCACATTTCCTGCAATGGCAGAACAAGAAAGGGCGAGGATGTTATTGTAACAATTCCGCCAAAGCAGCGTACATCGATCAAATTGGTACCGAAGCCGTTACCGGAACAGGTATCTGCATATCCCCCTACCCGTTTTATGGGCTCCAAAAGTAAGTTGCTGTCTGAGATTTGGTCTGTTGCGTCACAGTTCAATGTGAATACTGTGGTAGATTTGTTTTCCGGTTCTGGGATTGTGGGATATATGTTTAAGGCGCAAGGCAAAGCTGTCATCAGCAATGATTACATGGCGATGTCTGCAACATTTACAAAGGCGATGGTTGAGAACAATACGGTTACTTTGCCTTTAGAAGAAGCAGAGCGGCTTCTGGTTTCCCATAAGGAATCTGATCATTTTGTAGCTACAAAATTCCAGGGCTTATACTACACTGACGAAGAAAATGATCTGATTGATACGCTTCGTACCAACATTGCGGCAATCCGTGACCCTTATAAACATGCCATCGCAATGACGGCTCTTATTCGTGCCTGCACAAAGAAGCGTCCGAGAGGTATTTTTACCTATACCGGTCACAGATATGATGATGGACGGAAGGATTTGCAAAAATCCCTTGCAGAACAGTTCCTTGATGCGGTAGAAGCTGTAAACAGTGCTGTATTTGACAATGGAAAGGTGAATCGCTCCAAGCATGGCGATGCCATGGATTTACGAGTTGAACAAGCTGATTTGGTATATATTGATCCACCATATTACTCCCCGCTGTCCGATAACGAATATGTTCGCAGATACCATTTCGTAGAAGGATTGGCCCGTGACTGGAAAGGCGTAGAGATTCAAGAACATACGCAGACGAAGAAGTTCAAATCGTATCCCACACCTTTCTCTACCCGTAAGGGTGCCGCAGATGCGTTTGATAAGCTGTTTAAGAAATTTGCTAACAGTATTTTGATTGTTTCCTATTCCTCCAACAGTCTGCCTACACAGGACGAGATGGTAGCGATCATGGCGAAATATAAGCAGCATGTGGAAGTAATTCCGATAGACTATAAGTATTCTTTCGGCAATCAAAATGAAGCTAAAACCCATAGAAACTCTGTTCAGGAGTACTTATTTGTAGGATATTGATTGGAGATTGCAAAATGAACGAACAGATTGATATTTGGCTGGTAGGTAATACTGGCTTGCGTAACCCCAATCGTATTCAGGATGGTTTCAAGGTGTTTGCCGGTTCTCCGTATGTAGGGAACCTTCACGGCAAAGAAAGTGAAATCGGCTTTATGAATTACCTGAACGAAAAGGGAATTATTCAGAATGAGGATGGAAAAGACGAATCCGGCAGCCATGCGAGAAAATGGCGTTTGATGTTTGCTAAGAACGGATTTATCTACCCTCAAGTCAAAAAGAAGGATGGAACCCAAGAGGATCTTGGTATCCTGGATGATATTACGCCTTTTGGTAGATCGTTTTTGAAAGCCGATACCTATCCTGCGGTACAGGAATGCTATTTGCGGGCAATGAGTGTAGAACAGTTTGCTCTGCCTGATGGAATTCACTATTTCTCCCCTCTGAGATGGCTGCTGGCTATTATGCTGGAGCTTGAAAAGAGAACCGGAACCTCGGAACTCAGCCGCATTGAATTTGCACTTTGGGGACATACCACCAATCCGAGTTACAATCTTTCCGAGGTTGTTGATAACATCCTCGATCTAAGAAAGCGCAGAGAGGCAGCACCCGCAAAGCGTCCATTTGACAAGAAAGAGATTGTTGAGCGTGGAAAGAACTACGACAAGAAAGCCGACAACTTCCTGGATTATAGCGATATGAATATGCGCTACCTCCGAATTTCCGGTGTGCTCCAGCGTAAGGGCAGAGGTTTGATTATTGTTCCTACCAAGCATGTATTGGCTGAGCAGCTTGCCAAGAGCACTGCCAGTGACACTCCGATTATGGAGCAGTATAAACTTCTCTGCAATGGAGCCCCGCTGCCTACTGACAATGTAGAGGTTGCAAAGTCCTTGCTGGATGATCTGATTAAACAGATGAAGGAACGGCATATCGCATTTGACATTTCTGATCTGCCGTTGACCACACCTGCTGAGATCAATATTGCAAGACAGCGGCTTGAAAATATCCTTGCTCAGACGGATGAAATCCAGTATGCCAACGACCAGTGTAATCAGTGGCAAGAAATTGCGGATTATATGTCTCTGCTCATTAAGGGCGGTGGCAAGCTGATTTACGACGAAGATAACGCTATCGAAGTGCCCAAGGACGAAACGCCGGCGTACCTCGAATGGACACTCTGGAGAGCTGCGCTTGCAATCGACCACATGATGAATAAACCGTATGAAGTCCGTGGATTTAAGTTGGATTCTGACTTCATGCCTGTTTCTGCAGCTGGCGGCGGCAAGGGCGATTTGTACTGTGAATTTGATGATTTCACAATTCTCACCGAAGTTACAATGTCCACCTCCTCCCGTCAGGAAGCAATGGAAGGTGAACCTGTCAGACGCCATGTCTCTGATGCAGTATTGAAGTACGAAAAGCCGGTATACGGTATGTTCATCGCTGTCAGAATCGACACCAATACTGCCGAAACATTCCGTCACGGCATTTGGTATGCAAAGGGCGATATGAAGCAGCGCCTGGATATTGTTCCTCTGACGCTGGAGCAGTTCCAGAAATACTTTGTCGCAATGTTTGAAGGTAAACAGGCCAAGCCGGAACATTTGCGTGACCTGATTCTGGAATGTGAAACAAAGCGGGACATCCTGGATGCTCCCGATTGGAAGCAGCATATCAACGCTGTTGTGGCCGAGCGAGCACAAGAGGTCAGAACCGGCATAAAGCGTACGGTTGCTACTGCGCCGATTGTTCCTCCCGGAGCCATGGTCAGACATGTGTCGTTCGGTGTTGGACAGGTTGTTGGATTGCTGGCGTCTTTCCCCGGCTGCCAAGCCAAAACAATGGAATTGCCGTATTTGAGAGGATTGCCAGACGAGGTGTCGATGGAATCCGATGGTAAGACACTCAATCACGAACGATTCGGTAAAGGCTCAGTCTATGCATATATCGTTGTTTTCAACCAATGGATTATGCCGATGTCCTATCCGTCATCTTTCAGTGATAGTTCCCTATTCATCGAATAAGGCTCATTCAGACGCTATAAAATCCAGCATCTATTTGCGCCAAGAAACTATCATATAATCAAGCCATTGTGTGTATACTGTTACTTTAAGAACAACTTTCGAGAGGTGACAGTATGTATTTTGGAGGAAATCACATGAAGAATTTCGATTCACGCACTTATAGTATAAACGATTTTATAGAATGGGATGATCGAGGACAGCTCGAAATATCCCCCAAATTCCAGCGTCGATCTGTATGGTCTCCTCAAGCGAAATCATATTTGATCGACACTATCCTCAAGGATAAACCGCTTCCCAAAATTTTTATCCGGGCCACTACAGATCCTAAGACAAAGAAAACTACCAGAGAAATTGTTGACGGGCAGCAACGCATAAGGACTATTCTTTCTTTTGTGAAGGATGGCTTCAGAATTAGCAAAGTCCATAATGAGGAATTTGGTGGAATGTTATACTCTGAACTTCCAGATGAAGTACAGGGCGAATTTTTGAAGTACGAATTATCAGTTGATTTGTTGCTTGATGTCCAGGACAGAGATATTTTGGATGTTTTCGCCAGATTGAACACATATTCTGTATCGCTGAATAAGCAAGAACTTTTTAATGCGAAGTATTTCGGCTATTTTAAGCAGCTCGTTTACAAACTCAGCGGTGATTTCTATACTTTCTGGACCGAAAATCTCATTTTTACAGATACTAAAATTATGCGAATGGCAGAAGCGGAATTGATGACAGATCTCATTATAGCCGCTTTGGAAGGAATTCAATCTAAAAAATCTGCCGAAAAATACTACTCCAAGTATGATGAGGATTTTGGCTGCAGAAAAGAGATTGAATCCAATATAAAGGGGACGATGGATTTAATTGGCAATCTTTTTGGTTCAACACTGAAAACATCTAATTTCAGAACTGTCCCCAATTTCTATGGCCTCTTTGTTGCGCTCTATCACATGAATTTTGGTATTCCAAATATGGCGTTGCCCAGAAAAGCCATTACGGAGAAAGATATTCCCAAAATTGTTAACACCTTGGAGGATATAAACAGCATTTTTGAAATGGACGAAATTCCAAAGGAGTATTTCGACTTTATCAAATCGACCAAAGATGCTACAACTGATGTACCGGCCAGAACAACCAGATGCAGCTTTATTGTTAACAAGCTGTATGAGAGCATAAGGGATTGATATGCCTAATATTTTGGATGATCATTTGACTAACTTCCGTTCGAAATGTGACTGGGCATTACAGGTATACTTTGATACAGTTTCATTGTTCAACGAAAATCAGGTTAATGGTTTTACTGCAGACATGAAGTATATGATTATTGAAAACATCATTCTGACTGTCTACAGTTCCTGGGAAAAATTCCTTGAAGATACATTCATTTCATATATGCAAGGTAATATTAGCGAGAACGGAACTGCTATTACTGTCTATGTTTCGCCTACCAGTGATGACCACGCATATAATTTGATAAAGAATGTGACAACTTATCCAGATTGGACAGATGTCAATAAAATAATGATCAATGCAGGGAATTTTTTTGAAAATGGCGGTCCCTTCCAATTGTTGCTTACGTTAAAGGGGGATATAAACGCTGTTAAGAAGATTAGAAACGCCATTGCCCATACATCGAGAAAAGCTCGTGAAGACTTCGAAAACTTAGTGAGAGGAAAAGTAGGACATTTGCCTAACGATATTACTCCAGCTAAGTTCGTTTCCGAGTACAAGACAGGAAACAGACGAGCTGACCCCACTTTTTTCGAATACTATGTTAATTTTCTCAAAGATTCTGCTGCTATGTTGGTAGAATACCAAGCGGATACGGGAGTTTAACTTTATACTGCATAACTGGAATGTCGTAAGTATTGATGTATATCTTACGGAGGGAACATATGAAACATGAGATTATTGACACGGTGCTTAATGTGTCGGATACTGATATCACCTTTGACGGAATCTATGAGAAGCCATATATTCCCATAGAATATATGGCTGATATAAAGAAGGCCAACCTTCTTATCATTCCTAATGAAGGATTTAGAGATGAGGGAGATGTTCTTTTCCCGGAAACCACAAGGGAGTTCTTTGATTTCATCAAAGAAACTGCTGGTGATGATGTTATCGTCGATATAGCAGTTTCAGACGAGGATTTCCAGTGTATTGAGTTACACTCTGCAGCTATTGAGGTAGCGACAATTATTGTTGAATCAGCCCTATTCAGCATAGCTATTAATCTTGTGTCCTCTTTCCTGTATGATCTGATAAAAAAGTATCACAGAAAAGCCGAGGACACATCAGCTAAAGTTAAAATTATTACCGAAGAAACAGATAAGAAGAAAACCAAAATGATCACTTACGAAGGACCTGTTTCCGGTGTAAAAGATACCTTGGACCAAGTAGCTAAAGATTTGTTCTCAAAAGATAAAGTATGACTATTACAGAAATAGAAACCTACTTAGCCCTAAAGCATTCTTCACTGGACGATAGCATTGGCGAAGAAATCGAACAGCTGCGCAAAGATGCCATTTCCCAGCAAAACGAAGAACGAGCAAACTATTGCTGGTGCTTAAAACAGATATATCACCTTCAAAAAGGGTTTATATCCGCTGTAAATTCTCTAAAACTCAAAAATTACGAAGATGCTTGGTGCATGTTTGATCGTGTCGATATAGGTCTAAGCAATTTGGAAAACAATTTTGATACATCCCAGGGCAATGACCAGTATCATCTGCTTTTCATAGCACGGATGATTAAGGAATATCAGAAGCTTTTTCCGTATTGTCATTTTCTCAGTAGAGAGTGCATCATCAAGGCAGAAGAATGTACCATTTGCGGAAAGCCAGTTTCATTACGAAAACCATGTGGACACAAAGTTGGAAAGCTGTACATGGGTGAGTTATGTCTGAGAAAAGTAACCGATATAGAACTGAAAGCATTATGCGTAGTAACAGACCCATTTGATAAATATACTTTCTTACAGATTCCAGATTATGCGTATAATTATGGTATGTTAGAAGAACTCATACGGGAGATTGATGATCCGTACGACGAATTTTCTATAGAGACAATAAAGGTAATAAAGCCGGAATTTAAGTCGATTGGTCGAAATGAATTATGTCCATGTGGTTCTGGGAAAAAGTATAAAAAGTGTCATCTCGGAACCGCAGAAGAATTAATGGATCATCATATTGTGCATATGTCCAAACCCATAGCACGTGCTGATAAATATGTCGGTACCTTTGGTACATGGAAATAAATCAGCCGAGCAGTTATTCACCACCCGGCTGATCGTTGCTATAGTTAATCTTCCATGACTTCCAGCATCATCCGGGCACCAAGCCGAAAGCTGTTCTGGAACAGCAAGCACTCTGCCATGGTTTGATATTCACGAACAGCATCTGTGTATCGAGAAAACAGTTCTTTTTGTTCATCCGTCATGGTTGCCTGTAATTTCTCCTCATTGCTGGAGATCAGGCGAAGTATTTCCTTGTATTCCTTGCTGGCATCGGAATCATATTCCGTGGGTTCAATGTTCCCATACCAGAATTCTTTCAGCAGCTTCATACGGTACCCTCCCCATAGATGACTTCCTGGAGGACGATCTCCTCGGCAGCATTACGGATATTATTCATCCGCTGCACCCATGTCATCTGATCCTGTGCTTTCAGCTGCTCGGTAATACCCTGCTGTGCCGCCATCTGCTTTATGAGGCGGTCGAGCATTTCAGTTGCCCGGTTATCCACCTCAACAAGGTAGGAGTGTAGCTTTCCACTCAGCACCAGACTGGTGTGCAATACAGGTCGATGCTCTTTGAGGTAGCTCAGATGCCGTCTGCCCCACATTCCGATGGGCGGGGTATCGGTTTCATCCAACACAAGACAGGGGATGTAATAGTCACCCTGAAGCTCGTACCAAAGGCCATTGTTCTGATCGTAGATGTATTTCTCCATGATATGTGTCCTCCGTATGTGAATTTGATTTTGAGGTGAATCAAATTTACAGCACTCAGATTTTGTCTATCCTGTTGTCCTGCGAAGCCCTGGGCAGCTGCGCACAAGGAGCAAGCAAGTAGCAAAACCTGTTTTTCGCAGTCTTTCTGCGAAGTCGGATTTCATAATCGAATACATCTAAAAAGCGCTGAAATACGCTGTTTTCCGGGCATAAAACGAAGAAAAGCGTCCGAAGTCAACATCGTCACGATCAGGCTCTGGAAGTTCTGCAAGCGCTGATTGTCGAACTTTTTCTTCAAAGTTTCATGTCAAATCCCCGAGATCTTACGGTCTCGGGGATTTTTCATTCGATGGTTTTTAGAGTCCCCTGCAAGATCCCATTTGCGCCGTTTCCGTTGACGTTGGTGATATTATATGGTATAATCGATATAAATGAACCGAATAGTCCCTGCACCTCCACGATACACCTGCTGTGAAGAATAAAAAGGAATGGATGCTTTTTGTTCCGTCAGAAGATCCCCCCGATTTTATTGTGGTTGACATCGTGCAAATCTGGAAACAATCCATGGGGCATTTCAATATCTTGCACATGCTGGATATACTTTGGCGTGCCCTTCTGTTTATGGGCAAGGCTTGCGTGTTCTGCATATTTTTTATCCGGGAGGAATTTTTTTATGAGCAGAAAAGTAACCGTTATTGGAGCCGGAAATGTGGGGGCAACCATCGCCTACACCTTGTCCCTTGGGGACATCGCTTCCCAGATCGTTGTAGTCGATATCAACAGGGAGAAGGTGGAGGGCGAGGTCATGGACATCGTTCAGGGAACCAGCTTCCGCGAGCCGATCTCCGTCATTGCCGGTGATTACGCTGACGCAGCAGACTCCGACATCGTCATTATCACCTCCGGCATCGGGCGCAAAGCCGGTCAGAGCCGCATCGATCTGGCGCAGACCAACGTCAACATCATGAAAGACATTGCGCCAAAGATCGCGGCGGTCGCCCCCAACGCCCTGTATGTCATCGTCAGCAATCCTGTGGACATCATGACCTACGTGTTTACCAGAGTCTCCGGCATTCCGGAAAGCCAGATCATCGGCTCCGGCACCATTCTGGACACCGCCCGGCTCCGCTACGACCTGTCCCACCGCTATCACATCGCCCAGAAGAACATTCATGCCTACGTCTACGGTGAGCATGGGGATACCTCCTTCATTCCGTGGTCTCTGGCGCAGATCTCTGGCTGCCCCCTCAGCGAATACGAAGATATGATGGTCAAGCGGAATGTCACGAAGAACCGCCTAGACCCGGAGCAGACGCTGAAATACGTCCAGAAATCCGGCGGCGAGATCATTGCCAAGAAGGGCGCTACCTTCTACGCCGTATCCGCTTCCGTGAATAAAATTCTGGGTGCGCTGGTAGCCGCCTATGACAGCGTGGCCACCGTGTCCTCCATGATGCACGGAGAGTACGGGATCGAGGACGTGTGCATCAGCACCATGACGATCATCGGCCCCAACGGCGTGAAGGGAAAGGTTCCCGTGGAGCTGACCTACGACGAGCAGGCAAAGCTCCGCGCCAGCGCCGACGCGCTGAAGGAGGTCATCGCAAGTCTGGATATATAAACCGTTAAGCTGGACAAATCCGGCGAATGCGTTTATAATGGGCGCAGGGATGTGACTGGAAGGGATTTCCGGCGGCAAAGCTTCCCTATTATGCCCGCCATAAGCGGAAAAAAGGAGAACATATGAGAGAAATTCCTGTCAGCCGGATCACCGACGCCGTGGAGCGGCTGTGTATCGAAGCCAATACCCACCTCCCCGATGACGTGAAGCGCGCCATCGAAGCCTGCCGTGCCTGCGAGGACGGCGACATCGCCGTGGGCGTACTGGATAACATCATCGAAAATTACCAGATCGCCGACCGGGAATGCGTTCCCATCTGTCAGGACACCGGCATGGCCTGCGTGTTTCTGGAGATCGGACAGGACGTCCACCTCACCGGCGGCGACCTGCGGGAAGCGGTGGACGAGGGCGTTCGCCGGGGCTACACCAACGGCTTTCTGCGCAAGAGCGTCGTCCGCGACCCCGTCCGCCGGGGCAACACCGGCGACAACACCCCTGCCGTTCTGTACACCGAGATCGTTCCCGGCGAACAGGTGAAGATCACCCTCGCCCCCAAGGGCTTCGGCAGTGAGAACATGAGCGCCATCCGGATGTTCAAGCCTTCCGCCGGACTGCAGGGCATCAAGGACTTCATTCTTGAGACGGTGGAGGCAGCAGGCCCCAATCCCTGCCCTCCCATCGTCGTCGGCGTGGGCATCGGCGGCACCTTCGACAAGGCGGCGCTGCTGGCGAAAAAAGCCCTCATGCGTCCGCTGGACACCCGGAATCCCGATCCCTTCTATGCCGGTCTGGAAAAGGAAATGCTGGAAAAGGTGAACGCTCTCGGCATCGGCCCCCAGGGCTTCGGCGGCAGAACCACCGCCATCGGCCTGAACATCGAGACCATGCCCACCCACATTGCGGGTATGCCCTGCGCCATCAACATCAACTGCCACGTGACCCGGCACAAAACGGAGGTACTGTAACATGGAAAAGAAAATCACCCTCCCCCTGACCCGGGAACTGGCCAGAACCCTGAAGGCCGGGGACTCCGTGCTGCTGACCGGCACCATCTACACCTCCCGTGACGCGGGACACAAGCGGATGTGCGAAGCGCTGGCGCGGGGGGAGAAGCTCCCCTTTGATCCCACGGACGCCACCATCTACTATGTCGGCCCCACGCCCGCAAAGCCCGGACAGGTCATCGGCTCCGCAGGCCCCACCACCTCCGGCCGTATGGACGCTTACGCCCCCACCCTGATGCGTGCGGGCGCGAGGGGCATGATCGGCAAGGGTGCGAGACTGCCCGAAGTCGTGAAAGCGATGAAGGAATGCGACGGCGTGTATTTCGGCGCCATCGGCGGTGCGGGAGCGCTGCTTGCCAGGTGCATCAAGAGAGCCGAGCTGATCGCCTACGAAGATCTGGGGGCGGAAGCCCTGCGCAAACTCTATGTGGAGGATATGCCGCTGGTCGTCATCATTGACTGCGATGGCAACAACCTGTACGAATCCGGCCGGGCGGCCTATCTGCGCAAAAGGAACGGGAAATAAGCTGCCGCATACCGAAGCAGGTTGTGCGGGCGGCAGGCAGTTTCCCCTTTGACTTTTGGAAAACCTGTGTTATAATGCACGGCGGGAAATAGCTTCTTGTGGCTTCGGGGCAGCGCTGGTCGGTTCCGGGGCTTAAAAAGGGAACGGGGTGAAAGTCCCCACGCGGAAACGGCGCTGTAAGTGTCGATGCGTCCGGTTCGTCGGCGGAAGCCGGTCATTAGGGAAACCTGAGAAGGCAGACCCGGACACGTTGGAGGCACAAGTCAGAAGACCTACAGGAATGAGAAAAGCAGGGGAACGCTCCTGTTTGTTTGTGTTGCGTAAAAACGTTCGCGGCGGCTGGTTTTTGGCTGCCGCGTTTCAATTTTGATAATATTGGAGGCTGTCACATGAGAGGAATTCCATCTCTGATCACGGATATTCGCAAAAAGGTATTTACCGAGGTCGCCCGCATGGCTTACAGCGGCAACGGCTACGAGGGGGCGGAGGATCTGCCTTTCCGGATCGTTCCCGGCGACCAGCCCCTGCACCGGGAGTCCATTTTCTTAGAGCGCGCCATTGCGGGTGAGCGGGTGCGGCTGGCTATGGGCCTGTCCATCCGCCCCGTCCAGACCCGCAGCCTGATGACCGAGGGCATGGATGCCGCCGCCATCGCCGAGCAGTATTACGAGCCGCCCCTTATCAACATCATTCCATACGCCTGTCACGCCTGCCCCACCAACCAGTACCGGGTGACGGAGAACTGCCAGAACTGTCTGGCAGCTTCCTGCCAGCGGGTCTGTCCCAAGGGCGCAGTCTCCTTCGTCAACGGCAAGAGCCACATTGACCCGGAAAAGTGCATCAAGTGCGGCAAGTGCGCCAGCGCCTGCCCCTACCACGCCATCATCCACATGGAGCGCCCCTGCCAGGCGGCCTGCGGCATGGACGCCATTGTTTCCGACGAACATGGCCGGGCAAAGATCGATCAGGACAAGTGCGTGGCCTGCGGCCAGTGTCTGGTGTCCTGTCCCTTCGGCGCCATTGTGGACAAGGGGCAGATCTTTCAGGTCATCCAGTCCATCCTGAAAGGCGACCGCGTCATTGCCATTGTCGCCCCCGCCTTCATCGGGCAGTTCAGCGGCAAGGTGTCCCCCGGAAAGTTCGTGACCGCCATGAAGCAGCTGGGCTTCGACCGGGTGATGGAGGTCGCCATCGGCGCTGACCTGTGTACCATCGAGGAAGCCAAGGATTTTCTGGAAAAGGTGCCGGAAAAGCAGGACTACATGGCGACCTCCTGCTGCCCCGCGTGGCATTCCATGATCGAAAAGCTGTTCCCCGGAGAAATGCACAAAATATCCATGACCCTGACCCCCATGGTGTTCACCGCCCGGATGGTCAAGAAGGACTTCCCCGGGTGCAAAGTGGTCTTCGTGGGGCCCTGCGCCGCGAAAAAGCTGGAAGCCATCCGAGCGGACATCCGCTCCGACGTGGACTTCGTGCTGACCTTTGAGGAACTGCAGGGCATGTTTGAGGCGAAGCAGATCGATTTTGACACCGTGGAGGAGCAGGATTATCTGAACGAAGGAACCAGCGCGGGGCGCGGCTTTGCCGTATCCGGCGGTGTCGCCAAGGCTGTCACCGATCTGGTGCATGAGCAGTACCCGGACATGGAGATCCAGACTGCCCGGGCAGAGGGATTGCGGGAATGCCGGAAGCTGATGATGCTGGCAAAGGCCGGAAAGTTCAAGGGCTGTCTGCTGGAGGGCATGGCCTGTCCCGGCGGCTGTGTGGCCGGTGCGGGAACCATCCTGCCGGTGGACAAGGCCGCAAAGCTGGTGGAAAAATACAGCCGGGAAGCCGCAGCGGCAAGCCCCGTGGAATCCGCCTACAGTGACCGGGGTGAAAGTCTGGAATGACAAGCTGCTTCCGGCCGCACCGTGCCGCCTGAACATACAGCAGGATAACTTAAAAACGTGGTGCCGTCTTTTTTGGGCGGCACCACGCTTTTTATTGATTTCTGTATTTGTCCATCTCCAGCAGCATTTTATAAAGCTGCGCCTGTTCCGCTTCGGTCTTCGATGCGACCAGATCATAGCATTTGGACGCAATGCTGTCATTCCCGCTTTCGCCCAACTTGTCAAATAGCTGAGAAAGGGAGACATCCATGGCGGACGTGATTTTCTCCACGCTTTCCAGCGTGGCGTTTTTCTCGCCGCGTTCCAGCTGCCCTATATACGTGGGATGGCAGCCGGCAAGCTCTGCAAGCTTTTCCTGGCTGAGTCCCTTCTGTGTCCGGTAGTTCCGAATGCGTTGGCCAATGATTTTTGCAATATCGCTCATTTTCATCGCCTCCGCGTATTACTGATCGCAATCTATTTCCGCAGCCCTTTAGCCAGTGCAATCAAATTGTCAAGCTGCTCATTGCTCAGCCCTTTGGCAATGGCGTAGAGTTCGTTTGCCTTGGAAGGACTGGCGGTATCCGTATCAAAAAAGTCCTTCGGGGTTATTCCGAGATACTCGCAGATATAGAAAAGGCCGGAAAGCGACGGCATGGACTTACCGCTTTCGATGTTGTTGATATAGCCGGGATTCTGACCCATGGACAGGCTCATGTCACGGGCGGAAACGCCCTTTTCCTCCCGAAGCTTCGCTAAGCGCAAGGAGAAATCCTTCTCAGTCATAACCATTCACCGCCTTTTGCTATATTGTAGCCCACACATAGCGAAAACTTATTTGTTTACAGCCCGCATTTATATTGTGGTAATGGTTTATAGATGCTGTTATTTCGTAAAATAAAGGTTTCCAGACGGCATCCTATAGCATACTGCACCAAATTATGCTATAATTCTCGTAAGGTTGCAAAACAGGAAATGGAGGCACAACCCATGACATATATCCAGCATTACGATTCCCCGTTGGGGGGCATTCTGCTGGCCGCGGATGAAGTTGGGCTGACCGGACTGTGGTTTGAGGGGCAGAAATACTTTGCCCGGGATTTGTCCGACGAACGCATTGAACAGGAAACCCCCGCTCTCACAGAGGCCAAGCGCTGGCTGGATAGCTATTTCGCCGGCAAAGAGCCGGATTTCACGCCGCCGCTGCACCCTGTCGGCTCTGCGTTCCGGCGGTCTGTTTGGGAAATCCTTTTGCAGATTCCCTATGGGCAAACCACGACCTACGGCGAGATCGCCAGACAGCTTGCCGAAAGGCAGGGACTTGCCCGGATGTCCGCGCAGGCGGTGGGCGGCGCGGTCGGACATAACAAAATCTCCATCATCATCCCCTGCCACCGGGTGGTCGGCACAAACGGCAGTCTGACCGGATATGCCGGTGGAATCCATAAAAAGGAACAACTGCTGGAATTGGAGCGCGCCGACATGAGCCACTTTTTCCTGCCGGAGAAAGGCACCGCGCTTTAAATGGCTTTGTAACCGCATCTTTTTTCCGACAGGAAAGATTGTAATTTCCCCGCGTTTGTGATACAATCCGTGGCAAAGAAATTCTGCATACGGAGGTATCCTATGGAAATCAGGAAATATAACGAAAGCGACGTTCCCGCCATGGTGCGCATCTGGAACGAGGTCGTGGAAGAGGGCGTCGCGTTCCCTCAGGAAGAGTTTCTTGATGAGAGAAGCGGGCGTGCTTTCTTTGCGGCCCAAAGCTACTGCGGCGTCGCCGTCGCTGACGGCAGGGTCGTGGGACTTTACATTCTCCATCCCAACAACATCGGCCGGTGCGGCCACATCGCGAATGCCAGCTATGCCGTGGATTCCGCGTGCCGGGGTGAGCATATCGGCGAAAAGCTGGTGTCCAACTGTCTTGCGCAGGCCGCGAAGCTCCATTTCCGGCTCTTGCAGTTCAACGCCGTTGTGGAGAACAATATTCACGCCCGTCACCTGTATGAACGGCTTGGCTTCACTCTGCTCGGAACCATCCCCGGCGGCTTCCGGATGAAAGACGGCACGTACCAGAATATCTGCCTTTACTATCACGAACTGTAACACACGATCGGCGCGGCCTGAAGGCCGCGCCGATTCAACTTTCCGTATCTTTTCTCCACTTATTCGCCCAGAAATCCACAAACTTGCTGAACCATGTGGACGGCTCCGTGTCGCCGCTGTAGACATAGCGTGTCTCCAGACCAAAGTTCACCGCGTACCACTCACTTCCCCGGGTGTTATGAATAATAGAGGTGATCTCCAGCTGTGTACCTTCGGGCAGCGTCTGCACCGCAACTGATCTTGCGTCCGTCTCATTGCCGCAGGGCAGTGTCATCAGCTTCGTGTCCCGCACCGTCCGCAGGGTCTCCCCTTGAGGAGTAAGCGGCTGCTCTGCGCAGAGCGCGAGATATTTTTCCGGTAGAGTTGGCCGAGATTTTTCCAGAATTTTGTTCACCGCGTCCCAGTTCTGGTAGAGGGAAAAGAGCTTGTTTTTCATCCGCTGGCGGTTGATGACCACCACGCCCACCTTCTGCCCCACGTCAAATTCGTCGTAGAGCGTGTAATAAGTGGAATCCATCAGCTCTGAAAACTGGCTGAAGTCCCCGTCTCCCACCAGCATACACCCCGCCGACCACATTCCCTTGCCGGCTACATGATTGCCCGTGCGGGTGTGGATGTTGATGCAGTCGGCTTCCGTGGCGACAAATCCGTCCGGGGTCATGTAGACCGCGGAAATCTTCTCGTCCTTCTCGCTGTCCCGGACGTGCAGCGCCTCATACGCGCCCATGTGCTTCACGGAATACAGTTCATAGGTTCCGTCCCGAACCGTTGCGGGGCCGACCTCCCCCACGTCTTCCAGCTCCCACGCGCCGTATTCCAGCGGGCGGTCCGGAATGGTGCTGCAATTCTGGTTGAAATAGACGATATACGGCTCCCCCGACTTATCCAGCCGAACCACCAGACACACCGCCGAGACCCGGTAAAAGGACAAATCAGCCAGCCTTCTGTCGTTCAGATTGTCGGAACAGCCCTCAAACAGGAACATGGCGCACTGTCCCTTCCGCAAAGCCTTCCACACGCTGGTGTTGGTGCGCATATAATAGTCGGTCAGCGTTTCCACATAGGTTCGGTGGTCAGCGTCGCGGATCAGCTCGGACAAATCAGGGCTGTAGGGGTCGCCCGGTTCGTAGGCAGCCGCCTCCGGCGCTGCCTTAAACAGCAGCGCCGCCGTCAGGAACATGAACAGCAGGCAGGCAAGGATTTTCTTCATAGGGGAACCTCGAGTTTCGTTTTCTACTTTCCGTCAGTTTACCACTTTTCCGGGAAACCGTCAACCGTACCGGACGGAAAGACATACCCCGCGCCTTTTGAAGCGCGGGGCTGATTTCTTCCGATTATTTCCTGACTTCCTTTTCTTCCTTGATCTGTGCCTGCAAATGTACGGACAGCACCGCGAGGGACGTCGCCATGTTCTCATACTGCACCAGAATGTTGGACGGCACATCCAGATGGGTGGGGGCAAAATTCCAGATGCCCTTGATCCCCCCGGCAATGAGCTGGTCGGCCACCTGCTGCGCCGCCTCCGCCGGGACGGTGATAATGCCCATCAGCACCTTGTGGGTGCGGCAGAAATGGGTCAGCTGGGAAATGTGATAAATGGGCTTGCCTTCCTCGGTCTTTTCCGCCTTGGGGCTTGCGTCGAAAGCCGCCAGAATGTTCAGACCGTACTCGTCAAAGCCGCTGTAGCCCATCAGCGCCTGACCCAGCTTGCCCGCGCCGATCAGAACGGCATCGGTGGTATTGTCGTATCCCAGAAACTGCTCGATATCGTCGATCAGGGTCTCCCGCAGATAGCCGATTTTGGGGCGTCCGCCGTCGGAGACCATGGCCAGATCCTTACGAACCTGCACCTCTCCCATTCCCAGAGCGTTGGCCAGCGCCGTGGCGGAAATATGGGCAGGGGCATTTTCCGGCATATTTTTCAGGTACGCCAGATACCCCGGCAAGCGTTTTAGAACCGATTTGGAAACTTTCTTCTCTTCCATAATAACCTCGATTGCAATCGATACGAAATCATATCGATAATTCCTTTATCGATTATACCATACCGATTCCGAAAAATCAAGCGCAGCTTGTCTGACGGAGAAATTCTTTTTTCAGCCGCAGCATGATCCGCTTTTCCAGCCGGGAAATGTAGGACTGGGAAATGCCCATTTTCTGCGCCACCTCCTTCTGGGTCAGCTCCCGCCGCCCTTCCAGACCGAAGCGCATCAGCACGATCTCCCGCTCCCGGTCGGGCAGGTCGCGGAGCGCCTGCCGCAGAACGCAGATGTCCACGTCATCTTCCAGCGGCCGCATGATCATGTCCTCGTCGGTGCCGAGAATGTCGGATAGCAGCAGCTCGTTGCCGTCGCAATCCATGTTGATGGGTTCGTCCAGAGACACCTCCGTCTTCTGGTTGGCGGTTTTGCGGATGTACATGAGGATCTCGTTTTCAATGCACCGGGAGGCGTAGGTCGCCAGCTTGATCTTCTTGTCCAGCCTGTAGGTGCTGATGGCCTTAATTAAACCAATGGTTCCGATGGAGATCAGATCTTCCAGATTGACGCCGGTGTTCTCGAACCGCCGGGCGATGTACACCACCAGTCGGAGATTGTGCTCCACCAGCCGCTGCCGCGCGTCCTCGTCCCCCTGCTCCAGCGCCTGAAGCGTTAACAGCTCCTCCGCCCCCTTCAGCGGAGGAGGAAGCACGTCGCTGCCCCCGATGTAAAAGATGCCGTTCTCCCGGATCAGTCCCAGCTTGCGCAAAATGTCCAACAGCTTCATATGACCCCTCCTGTCAGTGCCTGATATACGTCTCCCCTGCCAAGTCCTTCCGCCGCAAAAGCCACCACGGCGCTCTGCGTCCGATTGCCGATCTTCACCCCGTCAAACCGCATGGCCAGCAGCATGTCCCCCGCCTGCCCCACCGCCCGGTAGGGGATCAGGCGAAGCCCCGGAACCGGGCGGCACATCAGCGTTTTCAGGGGCGCACGGAGCTGCTCCTGGGTCAGACCCGTCAGTCTTTCCGCCACCTCCCCCGAAACCACAAGCACCTGCTCCCCGGAAACGGGGTCGCGCAGAGTGTTCCCGGAATCCCGCAGGGCGACGATGCTGACAATTTTCTCGCCATAGGTCAGCTCCACCGGGACATACTCTCTGCCCCCCACCCGTCCGCCGAAGGCCACGATGCACAGCGCCCACACGCCGCCGGCGGTCAGCACCAGCGTCAGGAAATTTCCCCGGCCGATGCTCAATGACGCGCCGCCCAGCGCCATGCTGAGAAGCACGAACACGCCGCTGCGCTTCCATGCGCTTTTGTCCCAGCCGAAGGCGATGACCGCCATCCCGGCAAGGCTGACGATCCGCCACAGCAGCCCCCCGAGGAACCGCATCCGGGGCATCATGCACACCCCGCTGTAGACCGCCCCCAGCGCCGCCGATGCCGCCGCCCGGAGGGGCGACGCCGGGAAGCCCGATAAACGGTTTGTCCCCAAAAGCAGCAAAAAATCCACCAGAAAGTTCAGGATTACCACCAAGTCCAGATAGATTTTCAACGCATCACCTCCAGCCGGTATGGCAAAAGTATACCCCCTCTCCCGGGAAAAGTCGGTCGCAACCGTGTCTCCCCTTCGCCGCAAGTTTCCCCCACCCCGCCGTCCTTTCGGCGGCATCGGCGGCGGGGAACGAAAAACCTCCGACATTAGCTGTCGGAGGCTAGACTGCCCCAAAAGGCCGCTGGCCTTTTGGGGCAAAGGGGATTGCAGGCTGCGGGCGGCTTTCCTCTGCGAGGCTCTTGGCAAGTCGGCTTCTGCAATTAGCTATCGGAGACTTCTTTCCGCTCCACGGAGCGGATATTTTTTTCTGCCTTGAACCGGGGTGTCATCAGCTCGTGGCCGCAGCCCAGGCACCGCAGGCGGAAGTCTGCGCCGGTGCGCAGAACCAGCCAGCGCTTTTCCCCGCAGGGGTGGGGCTTTTTCATGACGAGGATGTCGTTCACGCGAATGTCCATGCTTTACTCCTTTTTGATGCTGTCCCAGTATTGTTTTGCCGCCTGTTCCAGCTTGTTGGGGCCGTACTCGTAATAATGCGCGCCCACCAGTTCGTCCGGCAGGTACTGCTGCTTCACCCAATGGTTTGGGTAGTTGTGGGGGTAGAGATACCCCTGTTCCCGCTCCATGGTGTAGGTATCCGCGTGGACGTTCTGCAAATGCCGGGGGAAATCCCCGGACTTTCCCTTGCGCACGTCATCCAGCGCTGCATCAATGGCAAGATAGGCAGAATTGGACTTTGGACTGGTGGCCATCAGCACGGCGGCATCCGCCAGCGGAAGCCGCGCTTCCGGCATTCCCAGCTTCAGCGCCATGTCCACGCAGGCGTTGACGATGGGCAGGATCTGAGGATAGGCCAGCCCCACGTCCTCCGCCGCGACGCACATCAGGCGGCGGCAGGCAGAGGGCATCTGCCCGGCCTCCAGAAGCCTTGCCAGATAGTGGCAGGCGGCGTCCGGGTCGGAGCCGCGGATGGACTTGTGGAGCGCAGACAGCAGGTCGTAATAGTTGTCCCCGTCCCGATCGGCGCGGAGGGCGCTTTTCTGGGTGACCTCCTTGGCGTCCGCCAGGGTCAGAGGAAGTTTCCCGTCCTGAGGAATCCCCGCGGAAAACAGCACCTCCACCGCGTTCATGGCCTTGCGCAGGTCGCCGCCGCAGGAGGAGGCGATGTATTCCAGCGCCCCGTCTTCGGGAACGGCGGTCAGCGCGGTGCGCTGCTCCATGAAGGAAACCGCCCGTCGTACCGCCTGCAAGGCGGCGGACGCGGAGATCTGCTTAAATTCAAAGACGGTGGAGCGGCTTAAGATCGCGTTGAACACGTAGAAATAGGGATTTTCCGTGGTGGAAGCGATCAGGGTGATCTTGCCGTTTTCGATGTGTTCCAGCAGGGACTGCTGCTGCTTTTTGTTGAAGGACTGAATTTCGTCCAGATACAGCAGCACCCCGTTGGGAGCCATGAAGGTGTCCAGCTGCGCCACGATCTCCTTGATGTCTGCCGTGGAAGCGGTGGTGGCGTTGAGCTTGTAGAGGGTGCGGTTGGTCTGCTTTGCGATGATATTGGCGACGGTGGTCTTTCCCGTGCCGCTGGGGCCGTAGAACACCATGTTGGGGATGTTCCCGGAGTCGATCAGGCGGCGCAGCACTGCGCCCTTCCCCAGAATATGCTCCTGGCCGTAGACCTCGTCCAGTGTCTGCGGCCGCAAAAGATCGGCGAGTGGTTGATACATATGGATGCCCTTTCCTGCGTTAGCTGCTTTCTTTTTTACACTATACCATATTCCCGGCAAAATTGCATCAACTTTTTTGCGAAATTTTGTTCAAAAAAGTCCCCTCTAAGAAGAGGGGACTTTTTAATCAGAACGTCGCAACGTCCGGGTCGGCGGGCTGGGCGTTTTTTGTGACCTCCAGCGCCGTCAGGACAGGACCAACCTCCCCTTTGTACAGGGGGTGCTTCTCCGCCGTGATCTTTGCTGTGACCATGACCCATGAACGGGGTTCCAGCGTCCCCGCCTGATCGTACCGGCAGGGAATGCCGCAGAACTGGATGTCCTCCACACAGCAGGTCATCACGAATCGGCCGGGCGCAAACATACCGTTCTTGTCCCGGCGGAGCATGGCCACCTGCCCCTTGAAGCTGACGGTCTTGCCGTCGTACTTCTTCGGTTCCTCGGACACGTCCCGGTAAAACAGGGCGTAGTCCTCGTCCTTCACCTGAATGACAGGGGCGTTGATGTCAAAGGGCAGCGGGTCTTCGATATCGTCGTAGGAGGTCGAACCGTCGGTGTAATCGTACAGAATGTCGATGCGGCGGTTGGCCGCCCGGGCCAGCTTGTGCAGGGGCATGACGTCCGCGCCCTTTTCCAGCCGGTTGAACACCACCATCTGGGCGCCCACCAGCTTGTCCATCACAAGATTGCGCATATTTGCGTTATAGGTCATGATGGTGGTGGAGTCGGCGAACATGACCTCCTGAGCAACCGCCCAGTTCTCCGGGAAGCGCATATACAAGTCGCCCACCTGCTGCATACCGTTCAGCTCAGCGACCACGCGCTCCGCCCTGTACTTTTTCGCCAGCGCCTGAAGCTCCTTGGTGGTGACGGTCTGCTGATCCAGCGTTTCCAGATACACGTTCTTGTGGGGATAAGTGGAGAAATCGTACTCCTCTTCCCCTTCCTCAAACACCAGCAGCAGCGTCCGCTCGCCGGCGTTGAAGCGCTCGTCCTCCAGCGTCTCCTGAATGAACTTGGTCTTACCGGAATCCAGAAACCCGGTAAAGGCATATACGGGAATCTGCACCATGTGTTACACCCCGAACAGTGCGGCTACGCCCGCTTCATCCAGCTTGGAGCCGATGACGCAGAGCTTGCCGGTAATATCAGCGCTGCCGGTACGGACGTTGCATTCCTCGGGAACATAGTCAAAGTGAATCCAAGTGCCGTCCACGGCGGGCAGGATACCCTTCGCTCTGAGGATGGTGCCATACTTGCCGGAATCCAGCTCATGCAGCGCCGCTTCAATGGCCGCCTTGTCGAACTTCTTTGCGGTCTCAACGCCCCAGGAGGTGAACACCTCGTCGGCGTGGTGATGATGATGGTGATGCTCATGCTCGTCCTCATCGTCGTCGTGATGATGGTGGCAGCAGTGATGATCGTGTTCGTCCTCGTCATCATCGTGATGGTGATGATGGTCGTGTTCATCCTCATCATCGTCGTCATCATGGTGATGGTGGCAGCAGTGATGATCGTGTTCGTCCTCGTCATCATCGTCGTGATGGTGGTGGCAGCAATGATGCTCTTCTTCCTCGTCCTCTTCCGCAAGGCGCTCCATCTCCATCTTGGCCAGCTCCGCCGCGACGGACGCCTTGCCTTCCAGCGCCTCGATCAGCTGCTCGCCCGTCAGCTCGCCCCAAGGGGTGGTGACGATGGTGGCAACGGAATTATGCTCCCGCAGCATGGCAACGGCCGCGTCCAGCTTGCTCTGGGGGATGGAATCGGTACGGGACAGGACGATGGTGGAGGCGGTCTCGATCTGGTTGTTGTAGAACTCGCCGAAGTTCTTCATATACACCTTGACCTTGCCCGCGTCGGCCACGGCCACGGTGTAGCCCAGCGTGACCTCGTCATTCGTCACCTTGCTCACAGCGGCGATGACGTCGGACAGCTTGCCCACGCCGGACGGCTCGATCAGAATACGGTCGGGATGGTACTCGGCAATGACCTTCTTCAGCGCCTTGCCAAAATCGCCCACCAGAGAGCAGCAGATGCAGCCGGAGTTCATCTCGGTGATGTTGATGCCGGAATCCTGCAAAAAGCCGCCGTCAATGCCGATCTCGCCGAACTCGTTCTCGATCAGCACCAGCTTCTGCCCCTTGTAGCTTTCGGCGATCATCTTTTTGATCAGGGTCGTCTTGCCCGCGCCGAGGAAGCCGGAGAAAATATCAATTTTTGTCATAAAAAACACCTTCTGTATAAAATTCTCTAAGAATTATTATATCACTTCTTGTCAACTGCTACAAGAAATTTTTCTACCATATTTTTCTTTTTGCAGGCGAAAAGTGCCGCCCCGACGTTTGATGGGTGGTTGTGAAACAGTGAATGGAGCGTATCGGTACAGATACGCTCCATTTCTCGTGTCGAGGTACAGCCCCTTGGCTCTCCCTCTGGGAGAGCTGTCACCGAAGGTGACTGAGAG
>OJRG01000419.1_pt1 | contig 24450 bp, 21 predicted proteins | sample 1599121 | NCBI WGS metagenome assembly OJRG01 (sample SAMN03922528, study PRJEB24848) | human gut metagenome | isolation source: stool sample | host: Homo sapiens | place: Germany | collected 2010-05
CCCCCTGCCAGTAATATGACAACCCCTTGCGATGGACTTTTTCGTGGGATATACTAAGCCCATAAAGTATCCAAGCCCTTCCACTGGAAAGGCACAGTTTCCAAGTGTTCAAAGCGCCCTTCGGCTTTCTGCCCTAAGGCGCTTTTTTATATAGATCCGGCCGCGTATATGCGGCCTGTAACCCTTTTCTACGGAACGCCTTTGCGCTCCGTTTTTTATATGTCAAATCAACATAACGAAAGGAAATCGAACCATGAACCCACAGGAAAAACGGCTCACGGAAGAACAGAGCGCATTCGCTGAAAAGCATCATCATGTGGTTATGGACTTCCTGCGGCGCAGATGGCTCCCGGAAAGCGAATTCTACGACGTGGTGATTTTCCGGTATCTGCGGGCAGTCCAGCTCTATTGCACCAACCCCAAACTTCGCAAGTACAAATTCGAAGTCATCGCATTCCGAGCAATGGACTGGCAAATGCAGCGCTTCTGGCGCAAGGCCAATGAAGCGCTTTTTGAAACGTTGAGCCTTGAGGACCGGCTTAACGGCAATGGATTACCATGTAGCGAGGTGGTCTGTGCCGATGGTTTTGACCCGGGGGATGAGGCTTGCGACAAGCTGACAGCGGAGGAATTGCTCGCAGCGTTATCAAACGAGCAACACACGCTCCTGGGCCTGCGTCTTGATGGCTATTCCATCAAGGAAATAGCCGGCCGCATGGGTATGTCATGCGATCAAGTGGAGGACACGTTTTCGTGCATCCGAAAGATTGTCGCGGCAATGGCATGACATGCGCATTGCCAATCACACAAAAGAGGAGTGATCGAAATGGAGCAAACAGCAAAAGCTGGTATCCCCCGTATGAAAGAGCTTATCGGCATTCTCCGGCGCGCAGATACCGCCTACTACAAATATGACGCCCCTATCATGACCGACCGGGAATACGATGCGCTCTATGACGAGCTAGCAATGCTGGAGGATGCCTCCGGCATTGTTATTTCCGGCTCCCCAACGCAAAAGGTCTCCGGCGAGATATTGGAGGGACTTGCAGAGGTCGAGCACACCCAGCCCATGCTTTCGGCAGCAAAGACCAAGTCTGTGGACGAGATCATACGCTTTATTGGCGGCCATGCGGCGCTTGTCTCATGGAAGCTCGATGGCCTTACCCTTGTGTTGCGCTACGAGGAAGGAAGGCTGAAGCAAGCCATCACCCGGGGCGCGGAAGGCCGTATCGGCGAGGATGTAACCCATACGGTCAGGGTCATGCGCAATGTGCCCTTGACGATCCCCTACGCGCAGCCCCTTGAAGTGCGCGGTGAGGGCGTGGTCAGCTGGGCCAACTTCAAGCAGCTCAACGAGGCGTTGGATGAGCCTTATACCCACCCCCGCAGCTTAGCCGCTGGAAGCATTCGCAAGCTGGACGCAAGCCAAGTGAAGAACCGTATGCTGGAGTTCATCGCCTTTGACTTGATCTCCGGCCTTGGCTTCGCCATGAAGCATGAGGCGTTGCAGTTCCTCTCCGACCTGGGGTTTGACGTGGTGCAGCATCTTCCTTTGGGAGATATGTCGTCAGAGCCACAGATCCGCGGGGTTATCAACTGGTTCGAGCCTGCGGAATGCCCTTATCCCGTGGATGGCTTGATCGTCGCCTATGACGATATCGCCTACGGCGCCAGCCTAGGCGCAACAGGCCATCACGAAAACAGCATTATGGCCCTCAAATGGGCGGATGCGCTGTATGAAAGCCAGTTCCTCGGCTTTGAACTGGCCACTACCCGCACCGGCATGGTATCCATCACCGGCAAGTTTAAGGATGTGGTCATTGACGGCACGACGATCAATCGGGCCTATCTCCATAACCTTGACATTGTCGAGGGCTTCCAGCTGGGAATCGGCGACAGGGTGCAGCTTTACAAGGCAAATCAGATCATACCCCAGCTTGCTGAGAACCTTACCCGCAGCGGAACGGCGGTACTGCCAAGTTCTTGTCCATGTTGCGCAGAACCCCTCACGGAAAAGAAGACCAGCGGCGGTACGCGCTTTCTGTACTGCATGAATCCGGCCTGCCCCGCAAAGCTGGTGGATAAGTTCGTGCATTTCTGTGAACGCACCCGTATGAATATCGAAGGCCTGTCGCAAAAGACGCTGGAAAAGTTTATCGATCGCGGATGGGTCACCAATTTCGGCGACCTATATGCGTTGGACCGCCATCGCGATGCGATTATCCAGACGGAGGGCTTCGGCGAAAAGTCCTTTGCCCGGCTGCAGGCCAGTATCGATAAGAGCCGCAACTGCACGTTGAACCAGTTTATCCCCGATTATGATCCCGAAACCGGTGAGATTTTGTCGTCTGATCCCCAGGGCTTCTAAAAGGGCCCCCATCTGTTTGCAGCCGGGAGCCTTTAGGCTCCTGGCTATCCTTTCAGAAGGAGGTACAGGATGAAAGCCGAAGGATTGCTGCAAAAGGCGAACATACAAACCGCGCTTTGGTTGCCCTGGGATGTTGTCGGGGCGTGCAGCTTATATCCCCAGGTCAATATCCCTGAAGGCAATGGACGGATCAATCCTCTATATTAAGAAAACATCCCCTAATATTCCACCGGTGAAAGCCGGTGGATTATTTTGTTTTAGGGAAAAGACTACCCGCTGCGGGTAGGGCGCAGGTCGGGAAAACGCTCTACAATGAAACCGTAATTTAGGAGTGGCAGGGAGGTGGGCGCGCTGAAGACCGTGCTTTTAATCATGCGGAGGGCATCGCTGGCCCAGGGATTGATGGTGAAGGTGCGCGATGTCCCCGGCTTCCAGCTGTGCTATGAACCGGATTATGCCAATGCAGATGTGGCCATTCGCACCCATTTGGCCGCCGGAGCCCTGCTGGAGGTTTCCGAGGACGGCGCGCATGATATCGAATTTTGTTTGGCTCTATGCGCATGGCTGCGGGAGGTCACACCCCACTGCCGGCTCATGCTGATGTGTCCGGAGGGCCAGACGGAGGTTGTCAATCGCGCGATTGCAGCGAAGCGAAAGGGCGAAATCGATGATTTTGTATTTTATGATGTGTCCCTGGACTATTTGGCTGCCAGCCTGCAAGCGCTCTAAAAGCGGCCTATTTTGTCGCCTGTCCCGCCTTTGGAAGCAGGCTGATGGAGAATGTTGACAGTCTATTAAGCAGCATCGGCTGGGCCCGCTGCCGATGCAGAGCAAATCATTTCTATCGATGCTGTGGCCCCGCCAATCGAAATGGGCAAACCGGGCATTTCGTAGAGAGGCGGGCGTTCCGAACACCTGAACAAAATAAAACAAGAGAGGAGATCACACTATGGGACTGATCAAAGCTGCACTGGGAGCGGCCGGCGGCGTGATGGCCGATCAGTGGAAGGAATTCTTCTATTGCGAATCCATCCCTGCAGAAGTATTGGCGGTAAAGGGAAAGAAAAAGATTACGGGCCGCTCCAGCAACTATAAGGGAGACGATAACATCATCACCAACGGCTCTGCCCTGGTGGTAGCACACGGCCAGTGTATGCTCATCGTGGAGCAGGGCAAAGTGGTGGAGGTGTGCGCCGATCCTGGAGAGTATACCTACGATGCATCCACGGAGCCCAGCATCTTCTCCGGGGATCTGGGGGAATCCATCAAGAGCGTATTCCAGAACATCGGCAAGCGCTTCACCTTCGGCGGCGAGGCGCCCAAGGACCAGCGCATCTATTACTTCAATACCAAGGAACTCACCGGCAACAAGTACGGCACCCCCAGCCCGGTACCCTTCCGGGTGGTGGACCAGCGGGCGGGTATCGATATGGACATCGGCATCCGGTGCTTTGGCGAGTACAGCATCCGCCTGATGAATCCCTTGCTGTTCTATACCAACGTCTGCGGCAACGTCAGCGAAGACTATCGAACCGAGCAGATCATCGGGCAGATGAAGACCGAACTCCTAACCGCCCTACAGCCTGCCTTTGCCAAGATCTCGGAAATGGGCATCCGTTACTCCGCCCTTCCCGGCCATACGCTAGAGCTGGCCGAGGCGCTCAACGAGCAGCTCTCCTCCAGGTGGCGGGATCTGCGGGGCATGGAGATCGTGTCCTTCGGCGTGTCCAGCGTTAAGGCCAATGATGAAGACGAGAAGATGATCAAGGAGCTGCAGCGCAATACGGCCTTTATGGACCCCAACCGGGCAGCGGCCCACTTGGTGGGCGCCCAGGCCAGCGCCATGCAGGCGGCGGCCAGCAATCCCAACGCCGGCCCTGCCATGGCCTTTATGGGCATGGGAATGGCCGGGCAGATGGGTGGCATGAACGCCCAGAGCCTGTTCCAGATGAATCAGCAGCAGGCCCAGCAACCCGCTCCGGCCCCTGCCGCCCCCAGCGGCTGGACCTGCGCCTGCGGGCAGAGCGGCATCGCCGGCAACTTCTGCCCCAACTGCGGCAGCAAAAAGCCCGAGCCCAAGCCTGCCGCCGATGGCTGGAAGTGCCCCCAGTGCGGCGCAGCGGCAAACGGAAAATTCTGCCTGGAGTGCGGCACGAAGAAGCCCGAAGCCCAGGCAGACGGCTGGACCTGCAGCTGCGGTGCGGTAAACAAAGGCAAATTCTGTCCCGAGTGCGGGGCCAAAAAACCCGCCGGCGTGCCCCAGTATCAGTGCGACAAGTGCGGCTGGGAACCGGCCGATCCCGCCCATCCGCCCAAGTTCTGCCCGGAGTGCGGCGATCCCTTTGACGACGGCGATCTGCAGGGATAAAGCTGAGGCGAAAGGTTCCCCTTGGCGGCGGGGTTCTAGCCGCAAGCCATCCTTTCATCGATTCTCCAGGAGGTGTGTTTGGAATGCAGCAAAACGATACCGCTACGCCCGGCACATTGGCTGGCATTTCCTACCATTACAGCACCACGTTTATGGGGGCGGAGTTTTCCATCACCCTTTCTACGGAGGCCATAAAGGAAGCGAACTACTGGCCATCGTTGGATGAAGGCCGTATCACCAAAGCGAATGTCCCCATCACCAAAGCCCAGTGGGAAGAGGTAGAGAGACGGGTTCTAAGGCTCTATCCCCTGCTGAAGCCTATGCCGGAAAACGGGCCGGACCCATGGGTCACAACCTGGATGGATAGACCCATCTTCGATCTAACCCTACTATGGCGCACGGAGTGGGGCATCCAAAAGATCCGCTACTACCGGCCCGATAGCCGCCACTTTGAAAAGCTGATTTTACACCTTGCAACCCTTGCAAAGACGCAGCAGGCGCCGCCCCAGCCCGATTGGGCCCCGGCCCCCATGGGCTGGGCCTGCGGCTGCGGGCAAAGGGACAACACCGGCAATTTCTGCCCCAACTGCGGCAGCAAAAAACCCGCGCCCAAGCCCAGCTGGAAGTGCCCCCAGTGCGGCACGATGGCAAGGGGGCAATATTGCCCCGAATGCGCGGCGAAAAAGCCCGACGGCCCACTTCCCCATGCCTGCAGCCAGTGCGGCTGGGAGCCGGCGAACCCCGCCCAGCCTCCCAAGTTCTGCCCGGCGCGCGGCAATCCCTTTGAAAAGGAGGAGCTATAGGAATGCTAGGAGGCAAAAAAACCGCTGTAGCCTGTGGGCTCGCCCTAGTCTCCCTGGTGGCTATGGGGTGCCTTTCTCCCCAGCCGTCGGGTGAAGAAAAGGACGCCGGGCCGCCTGGCGCCCTAAGCGGGGTCATGTATAGCTGCCCCGGCGGCATGACCCGGGACGACTTCTTTATCTGGGTTTCCCCGGAAGCCATCGTGGAGACCTTCTACTATCCGGAATCGCCGCCAGAGGGTATGGGATGGCCGGATCTTTGTACCAAAGAGGATGTCCCCATCACCGCAGAACAGTGGGCGGATGTGGAGCAGGTCGTGATGGAGCTTTACCCCCTGATGCGGCCGAAGCCGGAGCCCAGCCTGTGGGATCGCCTGTGGGATGGCATAGGGCGCTTATCTGGGGGGGTGCTGGACGGCGTGTATTCTTCCAGCATCACCTGCATCTGGAAAACAGAAGCAGGCGAACAGCGGATTGCCTATTCCAAGCCGGATGACGACCGGATCTTCACGCTGGTGGCGCTCTTACGGGAGCTGGCCGACCCCATCGGGCGGGATATCCCCCGCTATACCCCGCCGGTTCTGTGCGGCATCCGCATGGAGCAATCCGGGACGCTTTTCTCCAAGGCCTATGTTTTTGCGCTGGGCCGGGATGCTTCCGCCCCAGAGGGAGAGGAGGCCCCCTATACCTATAGAGCCAGATTTTCCCGCTTCGGCCAGCCTCCGGTGCGCCTGCGCCAGCAGAAAGTCCCGGCAGCCCTGTGGGAGGATTTCGCCGCCTTTGCGGCAAAAATCGGCCTAGAGGGGCAGACAACCGCCTTATGGGAGAAGCCATGCTGCACCCTCTACTATGCGGACGGCAGCCATAAGCGCAAGAAACTGGATAAAGAAACTGCGGCACAAATCCGGGAATATCTAGAAAATCTGGCCCTCCATCTGTTGGAAGAATAAAAAAACGAAAATCAATTCTCCAAAAAATATAAAAACAGGAGGTACTTAGAAATGAAAGGCCAAAAAGTTCTGAAAATCACGTCCATTCTCATGATCATCGGCGGCATCATCGCCGCCATCGCCGGCGTCATCGCCATTCTCGGCGTCAGCGCCCTGGCAGCCCTGTCGGGGAGCGCGGAGGGCACCGGTTTGCTCTATGCCAGTTCCATTATTGTAACGGTAGCGTCCATCATCCAGTTTATCGCAGGCATCAAGGGCCTTGGCGCATGCAAAGAGCCGGGGAAAGCCGCTTCCTGCATCAAGTGGGGCATTATCATTGCGGTTTTGAGCATTGTCTCCATGATCATCGGCCTCATTGGCGGCGGAGAATTCAGCATTACCAGCCTGGTTCTCAATTTGCTGTTGCCGGTATTGTATGTCTATGGCGCCCTGCAGATGAAAGGCAGCGTCAGCGCTTGATCAAATTTTAGAAAGGAACGCGGGCTATGGGACTCTTTGGGAAGTTGTTTGATAAGAAGGAATGTTCTATCTGCGGCGGTGAGATCGGGCTGCTTGGCAACCGCAAGCTGGAGGACGGCAATCTATGCAAAACCTGCGCCGCCAAGCTCTCCCCCTGGTTTAGCAACCGCCGGCAGAGCACGGTGGAAGAGATTCAGGAGCAGCTGGCGTACCGGGAAGCAAACCAGGCGAAGGTTTCCGCCTTTCACATTACCCGGACCCTGGGCGAGAGAACCAAGGTGCTGCTGGACGAGGATGCCGGCTTGTTTATGGTCACCTCGGCCAGGGATCTGGAGGACGCCAACCCGGATGTGCTGGCCTTCTCCGATGTGACCGGATGCAGGCTGGATATCGATGAGAGCAAAACGGAAATCGAATACAGGGATGCGGAAGGGGAGCGGCAGAGCTTCAATCCCCCCCGTTATGCCTATTCCTATGACTTCTACATTGTGATCAACGTCAACAACCCCTACTTTAACGAGATCCGTTTTCAGCTGAACAGCGAGGCTGTGGACAACGATGTTGAAACGCTGCTGGATAGCCCCAACGACATGGGCCGGCGCAAGGTTGGCTTAATGGGTGGCAGGTCCCTTACCTCCAACGCGGAGGAAGTGCGCGCCAGCATGGAATACCGGCAATATGAGGAAATGGGCCAGGAGATCCGGGACGCGTTGCTTCAAGTGCGGCAGCAGGTACGGGAAGAGGCAGCTGCGGCCGCGGCCCCCAAGGCGGCAGTTACCTGCCCTTACTGCGGCGCAACCACTACGCCGGACGCCAGCGGCTGCTGCGAATTCTGCGGCGGCGCGGTGAACGGCTGACAGCCTCTTCGCCGGCCACAAAGAAGAGCGCGCAGGATGAAATGAAGCGTTTGTAGCCTTGCGCTTGATTGCATCCGCCCGCCTGCCCCCGGCCGCCTGGGGAAACCGGGACGCGCCGGCGGGCATAGGGCCTGCTGGGCCGGCGGTGTGAGCTCCGGGAGGCGCCATGGGAACGGCAGGTATATTGCCTATAAGGAACAGGACGGCGCTACACCCTTTCGCTTACAGCTATGCCGGCAGGCAGGCGCGAGCCTGCAACTTACACAGTCCCCGTGGATGGCGGCTGTCTTGCCAGGTGGGAGAACAAGGCTGCGGCATCACCGAAACCTTTACTAGAACAGGCTGCGTGGGAGCGCACCCCGCTTCCACGCACCCTTGCCTTTAACAAGGAGGGATTCAGTATGGCAAACTTGATCGGCGGCATACAGGAAGCTGCAATGGCAACCTCTCCCCGTGAATTTGATCTTCCCTGCCACACCACGCTGGAAGAAATCATGGAAAAGCTCAGCGTCCGCGCGGCGGCGTTTCAGATGCCCTTCCAGATCAAGGGCGGCGTTCCCGGGCAGCGTATCGCCTTTGAGAAGGAGCCCAATTTGGATGTCACCCTCTGGCTTTACCTCAAGGAGGGCGCCCGCATCCGCATCCAGCCGGTGGTTTCGGAATCCAGAACCAGCATCGGCGGTATGCGCGTGGATAAAAACAGCGTGCTGCGCAAGGGCGTGAAGGGCGCCACGGTGGGCCTTGCTGCGGAGCGTGGGGCCTATATCGATACCGTCACCGAGACGGTGAAGAAAATCCTCAACGGCGAGGAGGTGGCGGACTATATCGCCCCTGAGGTTCCCGCCGGCGCAGAACCCCCAAAGGACTGGACGGTGACCTTCTTGCTCTGCCTTTTCCTGGGCGGCATCGGCGTACACCGGTACTATGTGGGCAAGGTGGGCACGGGGGTTCTCTTTACCCTGACAGGCGGCCTGCTGGGCATTGGATATCTGGTGGACCTCATCAAGATCCTCTGCGGGAAGTTTACCGACAAGAATGGCAATTACATCCAAAAGCAAAAGTGAGATAGGAAATATCCATTGTACCCACGCCGGGTCTTTTCTGGGAGCGCCTTTGCTTTTCCGGCGATCCGGGGATTTGTGCATGGTTGAATAATTTTGGGAGGGAAGTATGAAACGGACAAAGACAAATATCCTTTGCCTGCTGCTTGCGGCGCTGATGCTGTTTAGCCTTACTGCCTGCGGTAAGGGTGATAAGGATGATAAAACGGCAGATTCCAATTTGATCAAGCTGGGCGACTATGAAATCCTCTATAAAGATGCCTGCATCATGGAGGATGCCTACGGAAACGACGCGCTGGTTCTGACGCTGGACTATACCAACAACAGCGATGAAACCGACTCGTATCTGTGGAGCGTTACCGAAACGGCCACGCAAAATGGCGAGATGTTGGATATCGCCATCGTCTATACGGATTATGACATCCTGGCGGCGGTGACGGACGACCAGATGGAGGATGTGGAGCCGGGCCAAACGATGCAGATACAGTCCGCCTTCGTGTTGCAGGATACCACCAGCGAGGTGGAGGTGGAGTTTGAGCAGGTGTTCGGCACCAAGAGCGGCAAGATCACCATCGACCCTTCCACCCTCAGCCGGGAAACCGCTGAAACCAGCGCGGGCGAAGCGCTGCCTACCGGCACCGGAGACCCCCTGCGCGATTGGTGGAACGGCGAATGGTACGGCTGGTGGCAGATGAGCGCCTGCTACGGCTATTATGAGGAAATGGACATGGAGGGCCAGTGGTGGGATGTCTGCGGCGTCATCGACATCGGAGAAGACTACACGGGCACCGTCACCCTGTGGGATGTGGACTATACCAAGGATGAACCCATGGCTTTGGCAGAGGTCAGCTTGAATGAAGCCGGAACCAGCGAATATGGCACCGTGATGTCCGAGGGCGGCTGGTTTACGGATGTGGCGCTGGAGCATGCGGACTGGATTGTGGACCCGGGGCTAACGGATTACGAGAACCTGATCTGGATCGACGGCAACTATGAAAACGGCGAAGATGCCTTCTACTACGAGATCTATCTGCGCCCCTGGGGAACCTATTGGGATGACGTGGATGCAGACTCTCAGCCCGATACCTATAACGACTGGTATCTGCCCATGATCGAGGCGGGCAAGGCCATGCCGGATGTTATCGGCGCAGACGCCCCGGAGGCGGCAGCGGATAGCGGCAATGCCGCCACGCCGGCCCCGGCCACCAGCCCCAGCGGAGATATACCGGGCGGCGATGGCATTGTGACCGACGAGCAGGTGCAGAAGGGCTACGTCTATATGAGCGAGGTAGCCAAGGACATCTTCAATACCACCTATGAAGAACTGGTGGAGTACTTCGGCGTAGAGGGCAAATTTGACAAGGAAGACTATAGCGATGTTTACAAGACAAACATGCGCTATTACAAATGGATTTCCTCGGAAAACCCCCACAACTTCATCTATGTCAACTTCAAGGAAACGGAGCCGGGCGTCTATAAGATCAGCGCCTATAATACCAGCGGGTTCTCCGGCACGGAAGCCAAGGAGAAGTATCTGGATATCGTGAAGGCCGAAGCTGCCGAAAAGGATAAGGCAGCCGCCGCCAATACCGCCATGAAGGACTTCTCCCTGGAGGTCACCCAGTTTGGCAAGGATGATGTGAAGATCAAAATCACCACCATAATTCCGGAGAGCGGTTGGTCCAGCACCGAGGATTCCCTGGTGGAAAACGAAGATCCCGATGCCTTTGGCGCAGGCTTCATCAGCTTCAGGGTGCGGGAAAGCTTGGAGAAGCTGGATTCCAACAAGGATTCCTATAAAAACTTCCAGGAGATCGACGATCGGGTCATCGGCGGCATCACCTTCCAGGGCCGTACCTATTCCCGCATTGGCTACGACTGGATCGAGTATGTGGCGCAGATCGACGAAAACCGCGCCCTCTCCATCGGCCTGGTGAAGCTGGATTGCGTCCCGGGTACCATGCCCGACATCATTCTCAACAACATGAAGTTCCAGTAAAAGCAGATTTGGGAACAAAGCGTCCCCCATCGCCCCCAAGGGCCATAGGGGGAGAAACCAAGCGGTAATCCTATGCGATCGGCTCCCGCCCCCCTAGTGGGCGGGAGCAATGCCAATCTGCGGGGGACGGGTTCCGCCAGATCCCCCGCCGGCGTTGCGGCGCACAGCCGGCCGATCCATGCTACCATACCATAGACGGCCTCCGGCGTTGCTGCCATCCATTTGCGCAGACGGAACGCCGGCACGGGAAGCGAGGGAATTAAATGCCAGCACAGATCACCAACTATCAATGCCCCAGCTGTACCGGCCCGCTGCACTTCTCCAGCGTATCGGGCAGATTGGAGTGCGAGTATTGCGGCGCCGGTTACGACGTAGCCGAGATCGAGGCGCTTTATGCTGAGAAGGAGCAACAGGCGGCAGCTGCGCACCAGGCGGCCCAGGCAGCGGACGCGGAGCAGGCCGCTACCCCCGCTGACGGAAACGCATGGGATACCTCCGGCCTGGGGGAGGACTGGGGAACAGACGGGGCCGCCATGCGGGCCTACAGCTGCCCCAGCTGCGGCGCGGAGCTCATCTGCGACGAAACCACGGCGGCCACCTCCTGCCCCTATTGCGGGAATCCTACGGTGGTGCCGGGACAGTTCGCAGGGGAGCTGCGGCCGGATTTCATCATTCCCTTCAAATTGCAGAAGGAAGATGCCGTGCAGGCCCTCAAGGGGCACTGCAAAGGGAAGATTCTCTTGCCGAAAAGCTTTGTTCAAGAAAATCATGTGCAAAAGATCCAGGGAATCTATGTTCCCTTCTGGATGTTCGATGGCAAGGCAAGCGGCCATGCCCAGTATGCGGCCACCCGTTCCCGTAGCTATCGCTCCGGCGACTATGAAATTACGGAAACCAAACACTATGACATTTACCGGGAAGGGTATATTAACTTTGAAAAGGTGCCGGTGGATGCTTCCAGCAAACTGTCCGATGACCACATGGATTCCATTGAACCCTATGACTATCAGGCGCTCAAGCCTTTTTCCACGGCCTATCTCCCCGGTTTTCTTGCCGATAAATACGATGTGACGGTGGAACAGTGCAGGGAGCGGGCGGATAAGCGCTGTGAAGGCACCCTGGCCGATGCCCTGCGCAATAGCGTAAGGCATTATGATACCTGCACGCTCCGGGATAGCAGCGTAGACCTGAAGCGGGGTAAGGTCCATTATGCCCTGCTGCCCGTCTGGATGCTGAACACCAAATGGCGCGGGAAGGATTTCCTCTTTGCCATGAACGGGCAAACCGGCCGGATCGTCGGCGATTTACCCGTCAGCTGGGGAAAATACTGGGCGCTTTTTGCCGCCATCGCCATCCCCCTGTCGGTGATAAGCTCGGCGGTGGCCTGTTGGCTGCTGTGAGAAGGAAGGTGGAACCGATATGAAGAGAAGATGCTTTGCGTTTGCGCTGATTCTCCTGCTGGTGCTGTCCCTGGGGGCGCCGGCCCTGGCGCTGGTCAACTATGGCTCCATTCGGGATGCAACGGACTGCCTGGGATCGGCGGCGCTGAGAAGGCAGGGCGAGCAGGTTTTACCCAAGATCTCCGAAAGGCTGGGCCTCGACCTACGGGTGGATGTGCTGACCGAAAGCGACCATGATAGCATCGGCGATACCGCCATAGAGCACTATGAAGAATATAATTATGGCTATGGCGAAAGGAAGGAGGGCGCCACGCTGACCATTCTGCTGGAGTTGCAGGATGGGGTCGGTTACGCCATGCCCAGCCCGGACAGCTGGTGCGTATATGTCAACCTGCGCCCGGGGCGGGGCAATAGCCAGGATCTGGCCAATGCCATCCGCGATGCGGTGGAGCCCTATATGGCGGCGTCCCTATGGGATGGCAGCGACATAGTTGCAAGCAGCGAGGCGCTGGTGGATGCTGCGGGGGCCATGGCGAAGGCGGCTTCGGATTATGTCCTCGCAAACTGCCCGCTGGATCCGGCAGAAGCGGCATCGAGCCCCTTTGGCGTCAACATGCAGTATGTGATGGACCTCGCCGGCTATCTTACCAGCGAAGAATGGGAAGGCCTAGAAGCCCAGGCCAAGGCCCTTTCCGAAAGCCATCAAATGGGAATCTATTTTATCATCGTGGATGACTATACCCGCTATGGAACGGGCGACGTCTATACAGTCACCACCCAGATCTACCACAACAAGAATCTGGGCGCGGGAGCGGGCCGGGATGGCATCATCGTTTTGCTCAGCATGGCGGAGCGGGATTATGCCATGTTCGTCTATGGCAAACATGCCGAATATGCCTTTGACGAATATGGGCAGGAACAGCTGGAAGAGGCTTTCTTGGGCGATTTTGGCGCCAACGATTGGTATACGGGCATTTCCAACTATCTGCATACCTGCGATGATTTTTTGACCAAGGCCGAAGCGGGCAAGCCGGTACGGTATTCCCCCTGGCCCCTGATCAGCCTCATGACGGTGCTATCCTGCGTGGTGACGGGCATAATCTGCTATCAGCCGCTGCAGAAAATGAAGTCCGTCCATAGTAAGGCGGAGGCCGATGCGTATCTTACCGGCAGCGGACTGCATCTGACCCAGCAGTATGACCGGTATACCCATACCACCCAGACGCGCACCAAGATTGAATCCGAAAGCTCCGGCGGCGGCACCAGCTATGAATCCGGCGGGGGCGGCAGCGGCCGCAGCGGAAAGTTCTAAGAAGGCGGCTGGAGGATACGGGATTGCATCCTGCCTCGGCCCATCCCGGCGCTTCTCCCCCGAGCCGTCCGGCAAGGGGCGGGCAGGCGTATGCGTTCGCCCGTCCCGGCGGCCGGCCCATGGGAAGCCGTCCGCCTCCGGTCCGGAAAAATGTTCCCATCCGGCAGAGCGGCAAACGGATATGGCCCCCCCTTCCCCGCCGGGGATATGCCGGCTGCGGAAGGCCCCCTATCCCCCGGCTGATAACGAAACGGAAACTTGCCACATTTGTAGACGTGAAAGGAGACCTTGCATGGGCATTTTTGATAAACTGAAACAGTCTGCAATGGATACCGTCATGGCGGCTGGCGCGTCCATTGGAAATACATGCGAAACCTTTACCTTTACAGCGCTCCCCGAAAGCCTTGCCGAGCTGCAGGCGCTCCCGGAGGCGGCCCTTGACACCCCCTTTCGGACGGCAGCGCTGACCGTGCTGGCCCTGTGCGCCTATGCCGCCGACCGGCAGATCGGCCTGGAAATGCTCAACTGGCTGCGGGGGCCGCGCCCTTTGAACGGGCAGGAGATTTCCTTCCTAAACGATCGCTTCCGCGACGGAAAGACCTACCTCCCCTTCACCTACTTTGCCGGCTCCACTGCCGAAAATAACTATACGCCCACCCTGCCCTATACCATTCGGGTTCAAAGCAACCACGTTTCCGGTCAGGAGCAGGGCTATATGAAACTGTTTATCCCCTGCGGCGGCGCGGACGACCCCCGCCCCATCAAGCTGCGCCAGCGGGGTAGCGATGGGAAATGGTTCCTTTGGGAGCAATACCTGCTCACCGGCGTCCGCACCCCCAAGGCCGCCGACCCGTGGGCATGAACCAAAAGGCATATTCTCGGAGGAAGCGAGTCATGTAACGGAGGGGCAGGATGCCCATTGGGATCGACCTGGGAAACATTCGCATTCAATAGAGGGCGCCCATCATGAAAACAGTTCTCTTTATATCATCCAATAAGATGCTGGGCCAGGGATTATCCGCGGCCATTCAATCCGAGCCGAAGCTCGAATTCCGATGGGGAGCGCAGCTCCATTATACCCAGGCTATCGTCGGCGTGGATATTTTCCATGCGGATGTGGTGCTATTGGATATTGTGGATCTGACGGATATGGAGCAGGCGGCTGCCATCTGCGAGACCCTTCGGCGGGAGGAACAGGGCGTGAAGATCTTGCTGCTGGTCAGGCCGGAACAAGCGGCTGTGCGCAAAGTGGCGGTGGACGCCAAAAATGCCGGCTTGGCCGATGATTTCGTATTTTATGATAGCTCCTTGACCTATCTGCTGGCAAAGCTGTCGGCATTTTGACTAAGAGCGATAATGGAAGGCAGCGCCACAGCTTCCTACGCAGGCCCTTTTGCAGCGGCGCTTGGCCAAACGGATCGCGGCGGCCCGGCAAGGGCCTGCGACAAAACCTTGCCCATGGGGCCGTTTCCCGGCGGCCGATGCGAAACGGGTAAGCGCGTTTGAGCCGAATGGCTCCTCTGTGGCCACCAATATGCAATCTACCTTTTCCAGAGGATGGAAAGCGGCATAACCGGCATCCATGCATTTTGATGCCGGTTATGCTTTTTCTTGCGGAGCAGGCACGGCCTGTTCATCGTTTAAAACGGCGTTTCCCAGCCGGCCCATCCCTGCCGGCAACCCTTCCATAACAGGCTATCCCACAAGAAGGAAAATCGAATCGGGCATAGAATAAATGCGCCGCCGCATGTATAATGGATCATAGGAGGCAAGGGAACGGCACGATGTGCAGTCACCGGACACCGGCCAGCATAGCTCCGCTTCCGATGGGAGGAGCGCAACGCCGCCATGACGGGGCTAAGGGCCGCTTGGAAGCCGGGAGCGCAGGCACAAAAAAGCGCCCCGGCGGTTGGCGGGGGCGTCCCTTCCACGGGGATGCAGGCCCTTGCCTTGAGGGGAGGGGGCTTTGTGCCGTTCCATTCGGGCAAGGCCGCTAGGCGGGAAGGAACTAAGAAATAGAAAAACTACCCGCTACGGATAGGGTAGCTTTGTGTGATCCGTGTTATAGTAAAGCCAAATGGATATTGCACGAAACGAATCGTATAAAGCATCCTGTTTCTTTCCGGCTTTTGCGCGGCCGGCGATGAGAATGAAAAGAGGTGAAGTGGTGTGAACATTCGAAGGACCGCAGCGTTTTTGCTGACCGGGCTGGTACTGCTCAGCTGTGCAGGCTGTGCCGCTGCGCCGAAAAAAGAGGAAACGCCAACCACCATTACGGTCTGGCACGTCTATGGCGGGCAGGCGGATTCCCCGCTCAACGACCTAATCGAACAATTTAACCAGACGGTGGGAAAAGAGCAGCAGATCAATGTGCAGGTCACCTCCGTATCCAACAGCAATTCGATCCATGAGCTGGTGCTATCGGCTGCCAACGGAGAGCCGGGGGCCTCGGCGCTGCCCGATATCTTCAGCTCCTATCCAAAGACCGTGATGGCGCTGCCGGACGAGAGCATTTTGGTGGACTATCGGGATTACTTCAGCGAGGAGGAGCTCTCCGCCTTCCTACCGGCCTTCCTGGAGGAGGGAATGGTTAAGGACCGCCTGGTGGTTCTTCCCGTGGCAAAATCCACGGAGATCCTATTCATCAACAAAACGATCTTCGACCGTTTCTCCCAAGCGACCGGCGTGACGGTGGAGGATCTGGACACCTGGGAAGGGCTTTTCGAGGCCGCGTCGCTCTATGCGGCCTGGACCGACGGGCAGACGCCGGATATTCCAGGCGACGCCAAGTCCATGTTTGTCCACGACTACTACTTCAACTACTTTCAGGTGGGAGCAGAATCTCTGGGCGAGGATTTCTTCCAGGGGGAAAAACTGGCCTTTGGCCCCGCATTCCAGACGGCATGGGAGCCGTTGGCCCAGGCCGCGCTGCAGGGGGGCGTTTGGCTCAAGAGCGGGTATGCCACCGAATCGATCCGCACAGGCGATAGCATTGTCAGCGTGGCTTCCTCGGCCAGCATCCTCTATTACAGCGATGTGGTGACCTATCCGGACAATACTTCCGAGGAGATCACCATCATTTCCCGCCCCTGCCCGGTATTTGAGAAGGGGAAAAAGCTGGTCATACAGCGGGGGGTAGGCTTCTGCACGGTCCGGTCCACGCCGGAACGGGAGCAGGCCGCTATGACCTTCCTCAAATGGCTGACCGAACCCGAGCGCAATGTGGAGTTTGTGACCCAGGCGGGTTATATGCCGGTGACCTGGGAAGCCTTTGAAAAGGAGCTGCCCAAGGCCATCGAGGGCCTGACGAACGCCAAATATGCCTCCCTCTATCAGGCGTATCTGGACACCCAGGCAAACTACGAATTTTATGTGCCGCCCCAGCTGGAGACGTATCTGAGCCTGGAAACCGCCCTGGAAGATGCCGTGCGGGCCCAGCTTGCCCTGGGCCGTCAGGATTATCTGGACGCGGGAGAGACCGGGCTGGAACGGATCAGCTTAGATCGGTTCCGGGCCTTCCGGGAGATCATGGAGCGATAGGGCGGGAAAGGAGGAAACGCCGTGCTGAACAAGCTGAAGGAGCTCCGGGCTCTGAACGCCTTTGCCCGAAAGCAAAGCGTGGGTATGCAGAGAAAGCTGATGCTCTACTGGGTATCCATGATCCTGGTGGTCTTTGCGGCGGTGATCCTCCTTCTGTCCGTTGCCGGCGCCTTTTCTAGGAGCGATGCGCAGCTTCATGAGGTGATGGAGCTCCACCTAAAGAATACGCAGGATAATCTGGCCGGCCACTTGGACCGGCTGACCGCCCAGAGCCTAAATCTTTCCAAAGAACTGAGCCGCGAGATCGAAGGCGTGTTGATACAGGAGGGCGTCTCGCTCCAAGAGGTCAACGATGACCCGAAGCGGCTTTTGAAGTTACAGGAAGTCATGTACCCCTTGGTCCGCACGACCCTGCAGGCGGGCAACTGCAATGGCGCGTATGCCATTTTGGACGCAACCACCAACACCGCCCTGGAGGTGGCAGACCACTCCAGGAGCGGAATCCACCTGCGCTATGCCAACCTGAGCGCCAGCAGCCCGGTCACCCCTACCGTGGTGTATTTTCGCGGCATCCCGGATATCGCCCGGCAAAAGGATCTGGAGCTGCACAATCGATGGAACCTGGAATTTGACACCGACCAGATCCCGGGCTGCCGGGAGCTGATGGACGCGCCCCTAAACCGGCCTGTACAGCGCTACTTCTGGTCCCGGCGGATCGACCTGAAGGACACCTGGGAATCCGCCATGCTGCTGTGCGTTCCCATCGTGGGCAGCGACGGAACGGTGTACGGCGTGTGCGGCGTGGAGATCAGCGCCCTGTATTTCCAATTATCCTATCCTGTGGCGGAGGGGCAATTCGGCTCCGCCGTAACCGCATTGGCTCCGATCCAGGATGGCCGCCTCCTGCTGCATGACGGGCTAATTGGCAGTGTCACCGGCACCTACCTGGACGGCCAGGAAACGCTTGCCATCCATCAGGGGCGATACTATAACGAATATGACACGGGCACCGAGCGGTATATCGGCCTGCATCAGACCATCCCCATCTCCAAGGGAGAGGCAGAGAAGACCGTCTGGGCCGCCGCGATCCTGATCCCCCAGGACAGCTATGCAGCATACACCGCCGAAGTACAAAGAACGTGGATCATCGCCGCTATGGGGCTGCTGGTGTTGCTGCTGGCCTTCTCCTTCTTCCTGGCCCGGAGATTTGTCCGCCCCATTACCGACAGCCTGAAGCGGTTCCAGCAGGAAGAACTGCCGGAACAGGGCCTGTCTTCCGGGATCTCGGAGGTGGATGAGCTGGCGGAGTTTCTCAACGCCCGGGCGCGGAACCAGCGTCTGGAGCAGGGTGAGCTTCCCCCCAACATTGCCGAGCTCTTCGACCAGTTCGTGGCGCGTAAGGATTTGCTGACAGAGGCGGAACGGAACATCCTCCGCTACTACATCGATGGACACGAGATCGCGGACATCCCGGATCTGGCTTTTATCAGCATGAGCACGGTTCGAAAACACAACCGGAGCATCTATGAAAAGCTGGGCGTAACCTCCCGGGATGAGCTGATGCTCTACATCGATCTTCTGCGCCGCTGCGGAAGGCTTCAGGAGCTTTTCTAAGGGCGTTCCCGCAATGGGGCCAAGCGCATAAAACCCGAAGGGCGGTTTTATGCGCTTTTTCTATTATGGAATGGATACTTTTTGCAAAAAGGCGAAAAAAGTATCCATTGGACCATATACGCCAGGCCCGATTTCGATTATAACAGGAGTAGAGAGAAAAGGAGGCGCGCCAAATGATCGATCTATTGTCCGGCCATCTGGAGGACTGCTCTACACCCCGGTATTTCTGCTTTTCGATCCGCTGCGAGGTGTGCGGAGAATTCTGGTACAGCAGCAGCATCCCCTTTTCCAAAGCAGCACAGGCGGCGGAGCATCCGGAAAAGAAGGAACTCTATGACGCCGTCTACCAGCGGGAGAAGGAGCGGGCCAAGTCGGCCGCCGGGCAGGAAGCCAGGGAGCGGTTCAGCCAGTGCCCCATCTGCCGGCGGCTGGTCTGCGACGCCTGCTTCCTCATCTGCGACGAGATGGATCTATGCCGGGAGTGCGCCGGCCGGATGAAGGAGCCCGGGGAGCCGGTGGCGCCATGAAGATCCGCTGGTTGTGGTTGCTGCTGCTGTGTCTGATGCTGAGCGGATGCACAGGGGCAGCGTCCCAGGGCCATTTGATCGCTGGGGCGGAGGGCTCCCGGGAATACAGCGGGGTGCTGGGCCCTTTCCTCCCCGATTATCCCCTTCAGGAGACGGAGGATACCCTCTACGCACAGGTGGCCCGGGGGAATGCGGTGGCCTGCTTCGACGTGCAGGCGCTGCCGGCGATGGCCCAGGGCGTGGGCCGGTATTGGTATCCCCATGTTTCGGCCACGGTGGTCCTTGCCGTGGACCGCTCCCGGACGGACGCAGCCATCACCGGCTGGAACAGCCTTCGGGAGAGCCGGGTTCCTGTCGGCATAGGAAGCATCTCCGTCATCCGCAATATGCTGGCCCTGGGCGCGGTGTCCTACGGGCTGAACCAGGAGAAGCCCACAAAGGGGGACGCCCTGGAGCTATTGGAATCCCTCTGCCGGAACGGAGGCTTCGAGCTAGAGGATTTAGACGCCCCTATTTTGATCTGTCTGGACTATGAAGCTGCCGGATGGAATCGAAATGGCGGAAATTATGAGATCATTGTGCCGGAGGAAGGGACGATCTCATACCAATTGGGGCTTCTCTCGGATGTTCCGCTGACCCTGGCGCCTGGATTGGATACAGCCCTTCTATCTGCGGGGCTGCCCCTTGCGGGCGGGGAGAGGCCGCCCGGCTTTCCCCAGGATTACGGGGCGGCTCATATGCTGGGCGAGGAGGACTACGACTGGTTTTTGGAGCTCGCCGGGGATAGCAGCCGCGATCTGCGCCGGCAGGTTTTCCACACCCGGCTGTATACCACCGCAGACCTTCGGGAACATATTTTATCGCCCCTGCTGATCGTATCCGCCATATTGCTGTGGCAAGGGACGGTATCCCATCGCATGAGCCGCCGGGACGTCCGCCGGGCCGTCAACGTGATGAGCTGGCTGATTGTGGGGTGGCTGCTGCTGCGGCTGTTTAAATATCAGCTGCTATCGGAAGGGATTCTGTCCCGGATGTGCTGGTATGGCTACTATCTCTTTCAGCTGGCTCTGCCGGTTGCGCTGTTGTACCTGGCCGAGATCCTGGACCGGCCGGAGGGCGACATCCCGCTGGTCCGTCCCCCATGGCCGCCCCTTGTCTGCTATGCGATTTCAGTGCTGCTGGTGATGACCAACGACTGGCACCAGCTGGTATTCCATTTTGACCTAAACGGAAATTGGTTCAACGACTATGGCTACGGCATAGGATATTGGATGATTATAGCCGCTTCCGCCCTGTTTTTGCTATTGGCCATGGGCAAGCTTTTTATCAAGGGCCGGAAAAGTCCCTACTGGGGCGGCAAGGTATTGCTGCTACTGTTCTTCGGAGGGTTGGCCGCGTATGTCATCGCCTATATCTATCGCGTGCCGCTGGCATGGGAAAGCGATCTGACGGTCTGCATCTGCATCCTTTCCGTTCTGTTTTTTGAAACCGTGCTCCATGCCGGGCTGGTTCCGGTCAACGTCCAATATCAGAGGCTGTTTGCCTCTGCGCCCATTCGTCTGACCTTGTTGGACGAGAGCGGGCATACGGTGCTTTCCTCCCGGGGGACGCCTCCCGTTTCCCGTTCCATTTGGCAGCGGCTGCTTGCGGACATGGAGCATCCGCTGCTGCGGGATCACGATACCCAGCTTCATGCGGTTCCCATCCATGGCGGCATGGCGGTGTGGCAGGAAGACCTCTCCCAGCTCAATCGGCTGCGCACGCAGATCCAGGATGTGCAGGGCCGCCTGGAGGCAGCCAATGGGCTTTTGCGGGAGGAGGGCGAGGTTAAAAAGCGCCTGCTTCGTGTGGAAACAAACCGCGCGCTGTTCGAGCAGCTGGACCGGGACATGGAGCGCCGCATGGCCTCCCTGGCCCGGCTGATCGAATCCCTGCCGGAGCAAGAAGATACCAGGGGCCTCACCGCTTACATCACCTTGCGTCTGTGCCATATCAAACGCAGATGCAACCTGTTCTTCCTGGCGCGCCAGGGGCAATCCCTCCTTGGCGATGAGCTGGGCATGTATCTGGATGAGTTGGCGGAGCTGGCCCGCTATGCGGGGCTGCAAACGCTGATCCGCTGTGGGCAAAGGGGCGCGTTAGATATCCGCAGTGCAACGATCTGCTACGACTTTGCCTTTGAATCCATATCCTGGGCGCTGAAAGAGGGCGCCTCTGCGCTGATGGGCTACCTGGAACCGGAGGGTTCCCGTCTGGCATTCCGGTTTCTTCCGGGCAGCGATCCTAAGCAATGGCGTTTCTCGGAGGAACTGATGGTGGCGGTAGCCGCCCTGGGCGGGCAAATCGCCTGCAAGGACCTGGACGACGCCGTGGGTATCTGCCTGACAATGCCCTGGGGAGGTGAGGCTTGTGGCTGAGTTTTACCGAATGCCCCATTGGTTGCTGACCGGGTTGGTGATGGTGCTGGCGCTGTGCATCGTGCTGCAGACCCGGGCCGTCTCCTACAGCATTCGCCGCCTGCGTACCGGCTGGGTGCGCAGGGTGGAAACCGGGATGGAGTGCGCCATCCTGGCGGCTTTGTTCCTCTTCGCCGCCCTTCTCGCCCAGGTGCAGTATGGGCTGTTTTGCGGCTTTTTAGCCCCCAGCGCCTATGGCTTTGCCCGGCAGCTGGTATTTCTGCTGGTAGCGGTGCTGGGCACCATCGCTGCGGTGGGAACGGAGTTGATCTGGCCCTTTTTCGCTGTGGGTGGGGCGGCGGTCCTGCTTCCCTTGACGGAGGCGGTCACAGGGCCTGCGTACCCGTTCTTCTTCCTTGGGGGCGTTCTGTTTTTCCTGATCCGCAGCGTGCATATCTGCTTGTTGCGTCGCCGGGAGCTCCATACCCAGATCTCCTTCGTATCCGTCAAGGAGGCCATTGATACCCTGCATACCGGCCTGCTGCTCTTTCGCCCGAAGGGGGATATCCTGCTGTGTAACCGCCGGATGGATATGCTGGCCCAACAGATGACTGGGCAGCCGTTCCAGAACGGCAGGGCATTTGAGGCGCTTTTGGCGTCCGGCCCGCTGTGCGGCGGCTGTGTGCGGGAAGTGCTGGGCGGGCAGCAAGTGTTTCGCCTCCCGGACGCCACCGTGTGGAGCATTTCCGCCCACGATATTCCCATGGGGCGGCGGACATTGATCCTGCTGACCGCCGATGATGTCACGGAGCGGTGGAATGCGGTGACCCTTCTGGCCCGCCAAAATGAAGCGCTGGAGAAACGCGGGCAGGAGCTTCGCCACACCATCGAGCATCTAAGGTCCATCTGTGAAGCGGAAGAGATCGCCCGGAGCAAAGGCAGGGTCCACGACCTTTTGGGCCAGCGCATCAGCCTGCTATTGCGGGCTCTGCGGGACGGCCAACAGCCGGACGAAACGCTGCTGATGGATTTTGTACGCGGCCTTCCCACAGCTCTGCGGGAGGATCGCACGCCGAGCCCCGCCCATCGCCTGAAGATGCTACAGGAAACCTTCCAGGGCATAGGGGTGGCTGTGGAGATCTGCGGCGTGCTGCCGGAGGCCGAGGAGGTTGCGGGCAGCTTTGCGCAGATCGCCGTGGAATGTGTCACCAACGCGGTGCGCCACGGATATGCCACCCGCATCCAGCTCCATTTTTTTGAGAATGACTGCTGGCGCATGACGGTCACAGACAATGGGATTCCCCCTGCCACGGGGTCCATCCGGGAGGGCGGCGGCATCGGCGGGATGCGAAGCAGGGTCCGCCAGCTTGGAGGCTCCCTGAAGCTCTATACCGTCCCTCGGTTCCGAATTGAAATCTATATTCCAAAGGAGGCTGCGCAGGAATGATCCAAGTTCTGATCGTGGAGGATCACGCATCCATGCGGGAATCGCTGACCACGGCGCTGGTGGCTACGGGGGATTTTTCCGTGGTGGGCGAAGTGCCCAATGCCGACTATGCCTTGGATTTCTGCAAGCACCTGCATCCGGACCTGGTGCTGATGGATGTATGTACGGAGGGCGGTGCGTCCGGGCTCAAGGCGGTGGAGGCCATCCGCAAAGCCTATGGGGAGATCAAGATCATCGTCATGACCGCTTTTGACGAGATCACCTATATTCCCCGGGCCAAGGCTGCGGGAGCCAACGGCTTTATCTACAAGAGCCGGAGCTTAAACTATTTTCTGGAGGTAGCCCGGGAGGTGATGGCGGGCGGCAGCAGCTTTCCGGAGCCCAAGACCATCCCCCTGCCCCAGGGGGAAGCCCCGCTGACCGACCGGGAGATGGAGGTGCTCCGGCTGATGTGCAAGCACATGACCAATAAGGAGATCGCCCGGGAACTGTTTATCAGTGAAAACACCGTTAAGTACCACAAGATGAACATGCTGGGCAAGACCGGCTTTTCCAAGGCGGTGGATCTGGCCTTTTATATGATCTCCAACGGCTGGATCAATCCGCTGTATTGAGAAAAAATACCCTCTCGATCCACCGGTGAAAGCCGGTGGATTATTTTGTTTCTGAGAAAAGCCCGCTCGCTCCGGCAGGGCGCAGGCTGAAAAAGGCTACTATGAAACCCTAATTTGTTATATGGAGAGGCGGCCCAAGGATCGATGGGGAAAGCGCAAGATGCCCTTATCCCGCCGTTATCTTAACCCATCATCCCATGCAGAGCTACTATGCAGGGAAATACAATGGCGGAAACGCACGCCCGGAATGCAGCAGCAGGGACGGGAACGTGGGCGTTGGCTCTCCCGGCGGAAACTGCGCTAGGTGCTATCTCAATCAGTTCGGCACCGCCGAGAACAACAGCAAGGCCTGTAAGCGCAAGCACAGGATCTATATCTTGAGGGAGGGTGAGATCTTTCCCATCATCCTGGATTTGCCTACCCTGTCCGTGGATGGGTTTGGCAGATACCTGCGCCGCCTGCTGACGGTCGGCAAGGATCCGAACGCGATCGTCACCCGGTTTGCGCTCAAAAAAGCCATCAACAAAGCCGGTATCACCTATTCCCAGGTGACTTTCACCGAGGGCCGCGATCTTTTGCCCGAGGAGCTCACCGCTGTGCGCAGGCTCGCCGCCCAAGTACAAGCGTACAGCTCATCCGGCGATTTCGATGCCGACGATGCCGATGCCGCCAATGCCGACGCCATCCCCGATTATGATCCCGAAACCGGTGAGATTTTGTCGTCTGATCCCCAGGGCT
>OJRG01000421.1_pt1 | contig 24422 bp, 18 predicted proteins | sample 1599121 | NCBI WGS metagenome assembly OJRG01 (sample SAMN03922528, study PRJEB24848) | human gut metagenome | isolation source: stool sample | host: Homo sapiens | place: Germany | collected 2010-05
GTCCTCCCCCTGGCCGGCGGCCTGGGGATGGAGCCGGTAGAGCTGGATGGCGGTTTCCAGGGCAAAGCGCTCCTGGGCCACCCGGGGATCCAGGCCGGTGAGCTCCTTGACCCGCTTGAGCCGGTAGACCAGGGTGTTGTAGTGGGTGAAGGTGAGCTCGGAGAGCTTTTTCAGATTGCCCCCGCACTGGAAATAGGCTTCCAGCACCGGTATAAACTCCACGTTCCGGGTCTCCTTGGGGTCCAGCAGGGGGCCGATGGTCTCTTGGATATAGGCTTGGATCTCCGCGTCCGGATCGTCGGCGTAGATCAGCCGAAACAGGCCGATCTGATGGAAGCCCAGAATACAGCTTTTTTCATCCTGGGAGCTGGCGCATAGCCTTAGGGCGGTTTGGGCCTGCTTGGCGCTTTGCAGCAGGCCCTGAAAGCCGGGCCTGGGGTTGCCATAGCCCGCTTGAAACCGCAGGTCCGGGGCGTGGCGCTGCAAGCCGGCCATGATCCGCTCCAGCAGCTGGGTTACCTCCCCCAGCCGGTTTTTCCCCTTCGGCGCGTTCAATAGCAGCAGGTGTTCCGCCCCATCCTGGACGTGGAGGCAGTTGACCTCCAGGGCCCGGAACATATCCTCTACCTCCTCAAAGTGCATGGCCCGTTCCGGGGCCTTGGTGTGGACGTCTCCGGCCTCGGCGATGCGGATGCGGATCACCATGTGGACGTGGTCCAGGACCAGGCAGGGCCCCGGGCTGCGGTGGGCCTCCTTGGCAGGCTCCGCCGGGGCGGCGCGAAGCAGGCGGGCAAAATAATCGTCCAGGGCCTTGGCGGAGTCCCGGCTGTTGCGGGTTTGGGCGATTTCAAGGGAAACCGAGCGGGCGATTAGCTCCACGGTCTCCAGGTGAGCTGGGGTGATGGGGGTATCCGTGGGGTAGACGAAGATCTGGCCATATACCTCATCCCCTACATGGATGGGCCGGTGGGTAGGCTGGGGCAGGGACTCCTTGCCCCGGAGGCTGGCGATGGATTGGCCCCGCTTGGTGAGAAAGCGGGCGTTGCGGCCGTTGATGGTGTCGCAAATCAGCACGGAATTGCTTACCAGCTGGGACAGCATCCGGGCAATGCCCACCAGGTCCGCGCCCCCCGCCAGGAGGGAGAGCACCACCTCGTCCAGGGCCCGGGCCCGGGCCAGATAGGCCGCCTGCTTTTCCAGCAGGGCGTCGGTGACCCCTTTGAGCACGCCGGCCAGGGTGACGCCCCGGGCCAGCTGGATCACCGGCAGGCGAAGCTGGTCGGCCTCCCAAAGGAAATCCGGGGAAAAATCCGGCAGGCTCACGGCGGGGCGCAGGCAGATGGCGGAGATGCCCAGCTGGCGCAGACGTTGGATGAAATCCGTAGATAGGGCAGGCGGTGCTTCTATCCATGTCCAGTCCACCAGAAACAGCTCGCCAGGATGGGCAGGGGCCACGATGTCCGGGGCGCCGGCCAGGGTGGCGCCGGTGACCAGGTTGGATAGGCCTTGGCTGCCGGCCAGGACCTTGGAATTTTGCAAAATGGGCAAATGCAATAAATCCTGCAAGGATATGCCTAAAGGAAGGAGATTAGGACGTGATTCCTGTAACAAATCGAAGGCCCTCCTTCAAATTGGTGTATTTCAACAAAAGAATACCATTAGATTTGTATAAAGTCAACATAGACAACTGGCATAAGATGGCCGATAATAGTTACATAACAAAATTGTCTTGACAAAACATCAGCGCTGATCATCCAAACACAAACAACCGACCAACCAGAACCAATCCAGACCAGACAGGAACCAATTTTTTGTAGCGGCACACAAAGGCTGTGCGGGTGTGCTAAATTTTCCTTTCTACATGTGCAACTCAATTATGCATCAAGGAGGCGAACGCAATGGCAACGATCGACAAAATGGAACAACAACTCAGGCCGCCGACCATTGGGCTAAAGCCCTATGAACCCAAGGTAATTCCCCTGATCACCGGCGAAGACATGTTGGTGCGGGAGATCACCCGGGATGAAGTCCCGCTCATTTTGGAAACCATCGAGCCCCTCATGAAGCAGCCCAAGGACTTCTACGACATCGTGGCGGCCCGTATCTATGCCGAGCTGCTGGGCATGTACCGCTATCGGGTACAGGATGAATATTTCTTCGTAGGCGCCATCGACGGCGAGATCGCAGGTGTTGTCAACGGCCGCCTGGTCAATAAAAAGATCGGCATGAGCTATCACACCATGACCCTGCGCCGGGGCCTTCGGGTAGGCGCCCAGCTGTTTGCTGCCAAGATGGAATACCACTTCGACTTCATGGATCAGGACGAGGTTTGGATCGTGGCGGAAAGCCCCAACGGCTTCAAACGTTGGATGATTGAATACGAGCTGGAATCCCGGCCCGAGTGCCCCCATGAGCTGGGTGGCGTGCCCACCTACGTACTCACCCGGGCCCTGTGGGAGAAGCATAAGGCAAACAAGAACGTGGGCATCCGTCCCGCATTCGAAGATGTCATCAAGGCAAACGAGGTTCTGCGCAAGCCCGCGAAAATCAGCGTCTAAGCGCTGGAGAAAGGAAGTGGAAACATGCGTCAGGTAGGAATCGTTGGCGTAGGGCATACCAAATTTGGCAAGCATAACGGCACCTTCTTGGAAATGATCAGCGAAGCCGCCCTGCAGGCCATGGACGATGCCGGCGCCAAGACCGGCGAAAATAACGTCATCGATCAGGTGTTCGTAGCCAGCATGGGCGCAGGCATGATCAACCGGATCAGCGGCTCCGCCTCTGCCCTGGTAGACACCCTGGATATCCGCCCCGCCATGGCGGAGTGCATTGAGAACGGCCCCGCCTCCGGCGCATCGGGCATCAAGCTGGGCTATATGGCTATCGCCTCCGGCATGTGCGACTGCGTGCTGGTGGTAGGCGGCGAGCAGATGCGGGTGGTAAGCGGCTGGGAAGCCACGGACTTTGTAGCCACCATGCTCCATCCGGAAGCAGAATATAAATACGGCGCCACGCTGCCCTCCTTCGCGGGCATGTTCACCCGGCTTTGCATGGAGAAATATGGCGTTGAAAGCAGAGACTTGGCTATCATCTCCGTAAAGAACCATGAAAACGCAATGCATAATCCCTGCGCTCATATCCATCGCCGGGCTGTGCTGGAGCGGATTACCAACCCGGCCTACATCAACGCCACCAACCCCATCGTGGCGGATCCCCTGCGCCAGTTCGATATGTGTCCGGTGAGCGACGGCGCCGCCGCTGTGCTGCTGGTGGCTAAGGATAAGCAGGAAGAACTGGGCTTTGGCGATAAGAAGTTCATCCGGATCGCCGGTATTTCCAGCGCAACCGATACCCACGTGGTGGCCAACCGCGCGGTACCCACGGACCTGTTGGCCGTGCGCACCGCTGCCCAGAAGGCCTACAAGATGGCGGGTATGGGTCCCGAGGATATCGACGTGGCGGAGCTGCATGACGCCTTCCTGATCCTGGAGATCGTGGAGAGCGAGGAAGTAGGCTTCTTCAAGCGGGGCGAAGGCCATATCGCCGCCCGCAACGGCGAAACCCGTATCGGCGGCAAAATGCCCATCAACCCCTCCGGCGGCTTGAAGGCCAAGGGCCATCCCCTGGGCGCCACGGGCGTATCCCAGGTGGTGGAGCTGGTCCGGCAGCTACGGGGCGAGGCGGACGGCCGCCAGGTGGAAGGCGCCAAGACGGGCCTGGCCGTCAACTTCGGCGGCTTTGGCAACAACGTGGTCGCCACCATTGTGACGACGGACTAAGGAGGCAAGGATATGGAACAACTCTACGCATATAAATGCAATAAGTGCGGCAAGCTGCACCATCCCCATTACATTGTCTGCCAGAATCCGGCGTGCGAAAGCAGGGAGTTTACCCCCGAAGTGCTGGAGGGCAAGTGCAAGCTCCTTACCTGGACCCGGGTTTACAACCTGCCCGAAGGCTATATGAAGCCTTGGCTGAATTTCGGCATCGTGCAGTTTGAAAACGGCGTAACCGCCATGGGTCAGATCGGCTTTGACGATATCGAAAACGGCATGGAGCTGGTCTCCACCGTGGATGTGGTCAAAGAGGGCGTGGGCCAGGATCAGTACGGTTTCGTTTTCGTCAAACCATAAGGCGTGGAAAGGAAACCCGCCTGGATGTTGACGGGCGGGGGGATATTGCAAGGGCGGGCTGGCGTCCGCCCCCGCAGTCCAAAGCGGGCGGCCATATCCGGCCGCCCCACCATACTGGAGGGATTTGTTTGATAAAACTTGAAGTTCGGAAAAATGCGTATTACGATTCCGTGACCCTGATGCTCATCTCCAAGGACGTGAAGAAGCTGGAGGGCATCGAGGAAGCCCTGGTGGGCATGGGAACGGAATTGAATCGGGAAATCGCGGCCAATCTGGGCCTGGACGCCCCGGGATTCGAGGCGGTGGGGCCCAATGACTTTTTTGTGGCCGTCCGCTGCGCGGACGAGGCGGCCTTCGCCAACGCCATAGAGACCGTGGATACCCTCATCAATAAAAAGGCGGACAGCGAAGCCGCGGCCTATACCCCCCCCACCCTGGAGGGTGCGCTGAAGATGGACCCCAACTTGAACATGGCGGTCATCTCCGTGCCGGGCAAGTTTGCGGCGGGGGTCGCCCAGGAGTGCCTGGATAAGAACATCCACGTGATGCTCTTTAGCGACAACGTGACCGTGGACGAGGAACGGGAACTGAAAACCTTTGCGGCGGAGCGTGGTTTGCTGGTCATGGGCCCGGATTGCGGCACGGCCATTATCAACCACGTGCCTTTGGCGTTTGCCAACGTGGTAAAGCCGGGGGGCATCGGCATCGTGGCGGCTTCCGGCACGGGCACCCAGGAGGTATCCTCCCTGGTGGACCAGCTGGGCGGCGGCGTATCCCAGGTGATCGGCACCGGCGGCCGGGATCTGAAGAAAGAGATCGGCGGCATCATGATGACCATGGGCCTGGAGTCCCTCATCGACGACGAGGCCACCAAGGTGATCGTATTGATCTCCAAGCCCCCGGCCAAGGAGATCGCCACCCAGATCCTTACGCTGGCCACCAAGACGGATAAGCCGGTGGTGGTGTGCTTCATCGGCGGCGACCCGGCGGAGATCCGCTCCTTTGGCCTTCATGCGGCCCTGTCCCTGGAGGATGCGGCCTATAAGGCGGTGGCCCTATTGAAGGGCGAGGAGGTCAAGGACTTCGTCAGCTTCACCATGGGCCAGGCGGAGGCCGAGGCCCTGGCCAAGGAGGAGGCCGGCAAAATGGCCCCCAGCCAGCGGTATGTGCGGGGCCTGTTCACCGGCGGCACCCTTTGCGACGAGGCCATGAAGCTCCTCAAGGAGGGCCTGGGCCATATCTATTCCAACATCCCCTTGGATCCTGCGGATCTCATCGAGGAGGCCCGTACCGCCAAGAGCCGGGAGAACACCTTCCTGGATTTCGGCGACGACGCCTTTACCGTGGGCCGGCCCCATCCCATGATCGACCCCTCCCTGCGGGCTGAGCGGGTGATCACCGAAGGGGACGATCCCGAGACGGCCGTCATCTTTACGGATTGCGTCATCGGCTATGGCTCCCATCCGGATCCGGCCGAAGACCTGTCCGAGGCCATCCGCAAGGCAAAGGCCAACGCCCAGCAGGCTGGGCGGCACATTACGGCGGTGGTCTCCGTGTGCGGCACGGAAGGCGATCCCCAGGGGCTCACAGCCACCCGGGAAAAGCTGCGGGCAGCCGGCGCGCTGGTATTCCCCTCCAATGCCCAGGCAACCCGTTTCGTACAGCTGCTGCTGGGGAATCTTGCGTAGGAGGGAATTATGGCGAAATTGAACGAATTATACCAAAAAGAGCTCCATGTCGTAAACTTTGGCGTGGAAGCCTTCTATCAGGACCTCCTATCCCAGAACAAAAAGGCGGTACATGTCAATTGGAAGCCCGCTGCGGGAGGCGATCCCCGACTGGCGGCCATGCTGCGCAAGCTCCATAGCGGGGAGCTGGGTGAAAAGATCGCTGCGGCCAACGCCGAAGCCCTCACCCGGATCCTCAACGCCCAGCCCACCCTGGTCGGCCTGGGCACCGCAGGGGAGCTGCTGCCCGGCATGACCAAGAAGACCATCCTCCATGCGGGCCCGCCCATTACCTGGGACAGGATGAGCGGCCCGGTGCGGGGCGCCGTCATGGGCGGCCTGATCTACGAGGGCCTGGCCAAGGACCTGAAAGAAGCCGAAGAGCTGGCGGCCTCCGGGGAGATCACCTTCGACCCCTGCCACCACCATAACGCGGTAGGCCCCATGGCGGGCGTGGTGACCTATTCCATGCCCGTGTGGCGGATGAAGAACAAGGCCTTTGGCAACGAAGCCTATTGTACCTTTAACGAGGGCTTGGGCAAGGTGCTGCGCTTTGGCGCCTGCGACCAGGAGGTCATCGACCGGCTGAACTGGCTGGCGTCCGGCCTGTATCCGGTGCTGCGGGCGGCCATGGAGCGGATCGGGGAGATCGACATCAAGACCATGATCGCCCAGATCCTCCAGATGGGCGACGAGGGCCACAACCGGAACAAGGCGGGTACCTCCCTGCTGTTCCGGGAGCTGACGCTGGGCGTGCTGGAGACGGACTTCTCCAACCAGGAGAAGGAGGCGGCCCTGCGCTTCCTCAACAACAACGACCACACCTTCCTGAACATCTCCATGCCGGCCTGTAAGTGCACCATGGACGCCATCCAGGGGATCCCCTATTCTACGGTGGTATCCACCATGTGCCGCAACGGCACGGACTTCGGCATCCGGATCGCGGGCCTAGGGGAAAAGCAGTGGTTCACTGCCCCTGCAGAGGCGGTGGACGGCCTTTACTTCCCGGGCTACACCGAAGCGGACGCCAACCCGGACCTGGGGGACAGCTGCATCACGGAGACCACCGGCATCGGCGGCTTCTGCATGGCGGCGGCCCCGGCCATCGTCCAGTTCGTGGGCGGCAAGGTCCAGGACGCCATCAATTACTCCCTGGAAATGTACGAGATCACCACCGGCGAAGGCTCCGCATACCGGATCCCCGCCCTGGACTTCCGGGGCAGCGCCACGGGCATCGACCTGCTGAAGGTGATCGAGACCGGCATCCGGCCCATCATCAATACGGGCATCGCCCACAAGGACTATGGCGTGGGCCAGATCGGCGCCGGCTTGGTACGGCCCCCGGCCGCCTGCTTCACCCAGGCCCTGGAGGCCTGCGCAAAGGCCTGGCTGGAATAGCCGCCCTTTGAAGGGATTCCTTTTCTCCCGCCCGGCCCTTGGGGCCGGGTGGGGTTCCGGGCGGATCGCCCCGTTATCATCCCCGCCGCTGCTTCGCGGCTACAAACAACCGTAAGGAGGTTTCGCAAATGAGCAAATGGTCTGATATTAAAATGTACGAACTCTCCATCCCCATTGGCATCAATACGCCCCCCTGGCCCACCTATGAGCCCTTGCAGATGAAGTTCTTCAAGCGGCTGGCGCCCAACGGGGCCAACGGCCAGCTGATGACCCACTCCAACCACGTGGGCACCCACCTGGACGGCCCCCTGCACTTTGATACCGCAGGCCGGGATATGGCGTCCCTGGAGCTGACCAAGCTGTGCGCCCCCGGCGTGGTGGTAGACCTTTCCGACCAGGCCATGGACTGGGGCATCTACACCCCGGAAGATATCGAAAAGCGGGTAGAGGTAAAGGAAGGCGATATCCTGATCATCAATACCGGCTACCATAAGTATGGCTGGGATAGCCCCGAGGCGGATGAGCGCCGCTACATGCTGCGCCACCCCGGCCCCTGCCTGGACTTCGTCCGCTGGGTACGGGAAAAGAAGCTGCGCTGGATCGGCGTGGACTGCGGCTCCGCAGACCACCCCATGAACACCAAGATCCGCGACTGGGAGCCCATGGAGGCCGAAAAGTGCGACGCCGTGTTCAAAGAGCGCTATGGCAAGGGCCTCAACGACATCTATCCTTGGCCGGATCACTACCAGGCCATGCATATCGAGCTGTTCTGCAAGCCCTATGAAGCCATCCATGCCGAGTGCCTGGGCGGCCAGATTGACGAGCTCTCCAATAAGCGCGTGGTCATCGGCTGCTTCCCCTGGAAGCTGGTGGAAGGCGAAAGCTGCATCTCCAGAATCGTAGCCTTCGACGGCTTTGAAGACGTGTAACATTATGGGACGGCACTTGCCGTCCCTCGCTATTTTCCAATAAATATCACGATAGTATAACACGACTTACCAACTTGTAACGAGGTGGGCAGGTGCGCTATATGAGATCCAAGCGTTATAAGCAGCATACGATCCCATATCCCTAAGGGACGGCGCACGGCTGCCCCTCGTTGTTTTTTTACAAGAATTACGGGCTGTAGTGCCCGGGGGAACGAGAGGGGTAGAGCAGGTGGAAGCGTTATCCTACGTCATTATCTTGGCCATTATCGCAGCGTTGCTGCTCATCTATGAAAAGGGATTGCGGCCGATAAAAAAAAGCCTGCGACGGGTTTGCCCTGGCCTATCTCGCCCTGTACCAGGAGACGGTAGGCAATGCCGTCCCAACGGGAATACGATATATCCAGGCTGGGGAGGGAGGCAGGATCCGGCTGTTGCCCCTGGAAGAGCAGGAGGCGGCAGTGGCCCGGGCGCTGGAACGGGCGGCCGGGCAAGAAGCCCAGGCCCATCTAGGCCGGATGCGGCAGGCGTTGGGGGGCTGCTTTGACGCCATCGGCAGCAGCGAACGGTACCGGAACCTATACTTCCAGCCGTTAAATGAAATTTACGCCCTGGCCCATTATTTTGTATTAGCGGGGCGGGAACCGGAACAGATTATGAAGTATGCGGAGCTGGCGGACGCGGAAGGGTTTATGCATAAACATCAGCAGGTTTGCCAGCAGTTGGCCCGGCGGCTGAGCCGAGAAGGGCTAACGAAGTTTCAAGCGGCGTGCCGGCAGGGCCAGCCTGCGGCAGCCGACAGGACCCAGGACCGGGCGGGGCGCGGCGGCGCCGCCCCAGCCACAAATCAGGAGGAGGAGGACGTATGAGAGCATTTGAGTATTTTGCGCCTGGGACCGTAGGGGAGGCGGCAAAATTCCTTCGTGAAAACGAAGGAAAGGCCGTGGTCCTCAACGGCGGTACGGATGTGGTGATCCAGCTGCGGGACCGGCTGATCAACCCGGCATACGTGGTGGACATTAAACGCATCCCAGGATTGAACGAACTGCGGTTTTCCAAGGAAGAGGGCCTGCATATCGGCGCTTGCGTGAACATGAACCGCTTGGGCGGGGACGAGAACGTGCGGGCGTATTACCCCTTCCTGGCCAACGCCGCCCTGTCGGTGGGCTCCAAGCAGGTGCGCAACCGGGCGACCTGCGCGGGCAACCTGATCAACGCTTCCCCCTTGGCGGACACCTCTACGCCGCTGCTGTGCCTGGACGCGGTGCTGGAGGTGGAGGGCCCGGACGGCAAGCGGGAGATCCCCATAAACGAGTTTTTCGTATTCGTGCGCAAAACCACCCTGCAAAAGGATGAGATCGTCACCGGGATCCGGGTGCCCTATTACGAGGGGGTAGCGGGGATCTTCACCAAGGTATCCCGCCGGAACAAGGTGGACCTTTCCACCGTGTGCAGCACGGTGATGAAGTATGAAGGCAAATACCGGGCGGCCTTCGGCTCCGTGGCGCCGACCCCCCGGCGGCTGCCCAAGACGGAAGCCTGCCTGAACGAAGGGCCTTTGGATGATGCGCGGATCGGCCGGGCGGTGGAGCTGGCCCTCGGCGAGGTATCCCCCATCGATGACGTGCGGGCAAGCAAGCAGTACAGGTTGGACGTGGTGGCCATGGCCCTGCGCCGGAGCCTGGAAAGCCTGGGCTAAGGAGGGACGCGAGATGAAATATCATGTTCATTTTTACGTAAATGGCGATGCCTATGATTTGGATGTGCCCGCCAACAAAACCATGCTGGATGTGTTGCGGGATGAACTGTGCCTCACCGGCACCAAGGAGGGCTGCGGCGCCGGGGAGTGCGGCGCGTGCACGGTAATCGTGGACGATGTGCCCCTCAACGCCTGCCTGGTGCTGGCGCCGGAGCTGGACGGGGTGCATATCACCACGGTGGAGGGCCTGTCCGACGGGCCGAAGCTTTCGCCGCTGCAGCAGAGCTTCATCAAGCACGGCGCCCTGCAGTGCGGGTTCTGCACGCCTGGCTTCCTCATGTCCGCCACGGCGCTGCTCAATGAAAACCCCCATCCCACCCGGGAGGAGATCATCGATAGCATCAGCGGGAACCTGTGCCGTTGTACGGGCTATAAGCGGATCGTAGAAGCCATTGAGGAGATCGCAGCCCGCGGCCAGGCGGCCGATACACAGGAATAGAAAGGAGGCGCCCCGTATGAAATATGTAGGCCAAAGCATAGAGCGTGTGGACGCGATCCGCAAGGTAACCGGGCAGGCGCAGTATGTGGGCGACTTCCATATGCCCCGTATGCTGTACGCCCAGGTGAAGCGGAGCCCGTACCCCCATGCGAAGATCATCAGCATCGACGTATCCAAAGCCGAGAAGCTTCCCGGCGTGCGGGCCGTGATCACCGGCGAATGGTATACCAAGCGTTGCGGACTGTACCTGGAGGATAAAAACTTCCTGGCCAACAAAACGGTAAAATATCAGGGCGAGGCCGTGGCCGCAGTTGCCGCAGAAACCGCTGAAATCGCCCAGGAAGCCTGCGATTTGATCGAGGTGGTATATGAGGAGCTGCCGGCGGTTACCAACGCCATAGAGGGCATGAAGCCCGATGCGCCCCTGATCCATCCCGACCTGCACACCTACAAAGTCGCGCCCATTTTCTTCCCCAAACCCCATACAAATATCTCCCATCACTACAAATTGCGCAAAGGAGATGTTGACAAAGCCTTCAAAGAGTGCGATTATGTAGCAGAGCACACGTATTATATTCCTCACGTACAACACGTCCCCTTGGAACCCCATGTAGCTATTGCGCAATATGAATACGACGGCAAGCTGACCGTTTGGGCCAGCACCCAGTCCCCCTACGCGGTGCGGCAAGCCCTGAGCGTAGCCTTTGAGATCCCCCTCAATAAACTGCGGGTTATCTCCCCCTATGTGGGCGGCGGCTTCGGCTCCAAGGCGGGCACCACCATCGAAGGCATCATCATCCCCCTGGCCATGCGCTGCAAGGGCCGGCCGGTGAAGCTCCAGTACAGCCGGGAGGACGAATTCCAGAATTCCTACGTACGCCAGGGCCTCCATTGCAAGATCAAGACCGGCGTCAAGAAGGACGGCCGCATCCACGCGGTGAAGAACGAATTCGTCTGGGACGGCGGCGCCTATACGGAATACGGCGTCAACATCGTGAAGGCGGGCGGCTTCGCCTCCGCAGGCCCCTACAACATCGACAACGTGTGGACGGATAGCTACTGCGTCTACACCAACCACCCCGTGGGCGGCCCGTACCGGGGCTTCGGCATGTGCGAGATCCATTTCGCCATCGAGCAGAACATCGACATCGTGGCCAAGGAGATCGGCATGGATCCGGTGGAGATGCGCCGGATCAACGGCCTGCGGGTAGGGGATAAGACCTGCATGGGCGAGACCATGGTGGTATCCGGGTACCATGAGTGCCTGGAGGAAGTGGTCAAGGATATCGGCTACGGGGAGAAGAGCGAGAGCCCCAACCCCCGGAAGGTACGGGGCAAGGGCATCGCGGCCGGCTGGAAATCCCCTTCCATGCCCACCAACGCAGGTTCCGCGGCCATCATCCGCATGAACGAGGACGGCACCTTCTTCCTGATGACCAGCGGCCAGGAGATCGGCCAAGGCTCGGATACGGCTTTGACCCAGATCGCCGCCGAGACCCTGGACGTGGATCCCAAGCTGATCACCATCCGCACCGGCGACACGGACCACACCCCCTATGAGTGGCAGACCGTGGCCAGCCGTACCACCTACTGCGCAGGCAACGCGGTGAAGCTGGCCTGCGAGGACCTGAAGAAGAAGATCCTGGAGCTGGCCCAGATCAAGCTGGGGGCCTATAAGCGGGATCTGGAATTCAAGGACGGGTATGTGGTGCACAAGATCTACACCGACCGGAAGGTCCCCCTGGCGGAATTCGCATTGGGCCTGGCGTTCCCGGACGGCTCCGGCGTAGGCGGCCCCGCCATTGGCGTAGGTACCTTCACCCTGGAGAACAACATCAACTACGACAAGGAAACCGGCATCGGCGAACATCCTGTGGCATTCTGGACCATCGGCGTGAACGGCGCGGAGGTAGAGGTGGATCTGGACACCGGCGAGGTGAAGGTGCTTCGGATGGTATCCTGCTTCGACGCAGGTAAGGTCATCAACCCGGAAACCTTCTGCGCCCAGTCCGAAGGCGCCATGGTGCAGGCCATGGGTACGGCCCTGTTCGAGGAGCTGATCCTCAAGAACGGCCATATCCTCAACAAGAACTTTGTAGACTATAAGATCCCCACGGCGGACGATATGCCAGAGTTGACCGTTAAATACATAGAGCATGCGGAGCCCACCGGCCCATACGGGGCACGGGGCGTGGGCGAGCCGCTTATGGTACCCGGCGCGCCGGCTATTGCAAACGCCATTTACGACGCCATCGGCGTGCGATTCAACCGTATGCCAATTACAGCTGAGGAGGTATTGAAGGCTCTAAAAGAAAAGGCGACTGAATAACGCCGTATCCGCGGCCGCAATGGCCCAAGGATTTAAAGCAGTCACCGAAGCACTTAGGGAAGCATACTTACAAATTGGAAGTAGGTGCTACTTTTGAGCAAGGAAAAGATCGATTATGGCTAAGGCATTTATGATGCACCAGGACAATTAGGTTGGGGCAGAACGGTTGTTCTGGGTATCCAGTATGTATTCGCCATGTTTGGCGCAACGGTGCTGGTCCCCATCCTTACAGGCTTGAGTATCTCCGTGACGCTGCTGTGCGCAGGCGTGGGCACATTGCTCTTCCACTTCCTGGCAAAGGGGAAGGTACCCGCATTCCTGGGATCTTCTTTCGCGTTCCTTGGCGGATTTGCGGTGGTGGCCCCCATGGTGGACGGCATGCCCAATACGGAAATGCTGCCCTATGCATGCGGCGGTATCGTGATCGCCGGCCTGCTGTACGTGGTGGTAGCGGGGCTGATTAAGGTATTCGGCATCAAACGGGTCATGTGCTTGTTCCCGCCGGTGGTTACCGGTCCTATCATCATCCTGATCGGCTTGATCCTGGCGCCCAGCGCCATCACCAACTGCCAGGCCAACTGGCTGCTGGCGGTCATCACCATGCTGCTGATCATCGGCTGCAACATCTGGGGCAAGGGCATGATCAAGATCATCCCCATCCTGATCGGTATCGTAGGCGCCTACATCATTGCCTTGATCGCCGGCTGGGTGGATTATAGCGGCTTGGCAACCGCAGCCGCCGTGGGCATCCCGCCCTTCACCATTGCGAAATTCAGCGGCAGCGCCATCCTCACCATGGCGCCCATCGCCCTGGCTACCATGATGGAGCACGTGGGCGACATCTCCGCCATCAGCGCCACCTGTGGTAAGAACTTCATCGCCAACCCCGGCTTACACCGTACCCTGTTGGGTGATGGTCTTGCCACCTCCCTGGCTGGTTTGGTAGGCGGCCCCGCCAACACCACCTACGGCGAGAACACCGGCGTGCTGGCCCTCTCCAAGGTATACGATCCCAAGGTCATTCAGATCGCGGCGATCGTAGCTACCATCCTCAGCTTCAGCCCCTGGTTTGACGCCCTGGTGAACACCATCCCCACCGCCATCATCGGCGGCGCATCCTTCGTGCTCTACGGCATGATCTCCGCCATCGGCGTGCGGAACGTGGTAGAAAATCAGGTTGACCTGACCAAGTCCCGCAACCTGATCATCGCGGCGGTTATCCTGGTATCCGGCTTGGGCTTCAACTCCGTGGGCGGCATCCAGATCGGCATCGTGAATATGTCCGGCCTGGCCACCGCTGCCATCCTGGGCATCCTGCTCAACGCGATCCTGCCCGGCAAGGACTACGAGTTCCACATGGAAGAGCCTGAGGACGCGAAGGCGTAAGTTTCACCTTGCCGGGGCCCCTCCGGCAAGACTCCGTACATGTAACAGGGGATGCGCCGCGCCGGTTTGGAGCGGCGCATCTTATGCAAGCCACCGTGGGCGAAGGGCGCAGGCCAGCGCCCAGGGGAGAGGAGGACAGGCATATGCCTCGTATTTGCATGGCAGGAGCAGCCGCAGCCGCCATGCTGCAACAGCGCCCCATGGAGGGGCGCGTACATAGCGTATTCCGCCGGGTACTCAATGTGGAAATGCCGGCCCTGCCAGGGGCGGTAGATAACCTATACAGCTTGGGCAGGCAGGATGTTCCCCCATCCCCGGCCATGCTGGTGACGGACCTGCGGCGGGCGTTTTTCGGGGTATCTCCCGGGGATGTGATCCGGATCCATCCCGACCGGATCGAGGTGGGGGAATATCGCATCGCCATCCCGGAGGTTCTGCCCCAGTGGCAGCAACGCTCCCATGTATGCGGCGCCCTGGCGGATGGGGAAACCCTGGAAGGGTATTTTTCCAACATTGCCGTCGTACTGCTGCAGCGGGTGCCCTGGCCCCAGCCAAGCTCCCTGCTGCTGCTGGCAGGGCGGCAGGCCCGGCGGGACGATCCTTTTGGGAAAGCCTTCCAAGCCGGGGTAGAGGCCCTGGAAGCATGGGGCCGCGAGGCCCTGAAGGATCCTGCGCCGGCGCCCCCCTTGGGGGAGACCGCCCGGCTGCTGGGCCTGGGCGCCGGGCTGACCCCCTCGGGGGACGATTATCTGTCCGGCGTATTGACCGGCCTGGGCCAATTCCCTGGCGCGGCGGCTTTGCTGGAAAGCGTGAGAAGGGCCGTGCAGGCCAATTTGAGCCGAACCAACCGGCTGAGCCAGCACTTTTTGTCCTATGCCATGGCGGGCTATTGGGGCCGCCTGGAGGATCAGCTGGTGGACGCCCTGTGCGGGGGGGACCGGCCCGGCTATCTGGCGGCGGCGGAAGCCCTATCCGCCTATGGCTCCTCCTCCGGCATGGATGAAATGCTGGGCCTGCGCACCGGCCTGCGGCTGGGGCTATTGGCCGCCGGCGTAAATGGAACCGAAAAAGCATTAGTATAACTTATGGATGCGCGGAGAACCATTCAGGAACCTGTTGACAGGCCCGCGGCTTCATGGTATGCTTAACACAATAAAATGTATGGTCGGATGATTGGCTCGGGAGAGACCGGAAGGCCGGCGCCGAAGGGGCAAGCAGAAACTCTCAGGCAAAAGGATCGAGCCAGGACGACACTCCGAAAAAGTACGGCAGGACGCTTTTCTTGCCATACGCCGAAGGTGCAACCGCCTCAGCCCGCCTGAAAAGGCGGCAGGGGTGTGGAATCTCTCAGGTGCAAAAACGGAGGCGCAAATTTCCAAGGGGAAGTTTGCGCCTTTTCTCATACCGTAAAACGGCACATCCAAATCCTTACACCACCAAGAATCTATCGGGAGGAGCGAAAAAGACAATGCAGGAATGCAAGCGCACACAACTTTACGATGTCCATGTGGCGGCAGGGGCAAGCATGGTGGACTTTGGCGGCTGGGAAATGCCCATCCAATACCCTACCGGCATTGTGGCGGAGCATCTGTATACCCGGCATGTATGCAGCCTGTTCGACGTATCCCACATGGGCCGGCTGCTGATCCAGGGGCCGGAGCGGGTGGCCTTCTTACAGCATGTGCTCACCAGCAACGTGATGGCCCTGGACCTGAACAAGGCCCAGTATTGCATCATCCCCAACGAAAACGGCGGGGCTGTGGACGACGCTTACCTTTATAAATTCGAGGAGGATTGGTTCCTGCTGGTGGTGAACGCCGCCAACAAGGACAAGGACCTGGCCCATCTGGGGGCGCTGGTCAAGGATTTCGACTGCACCATCACGGACATCTCTGCGGACTATGCGTCCATCGCCATCCAGGGGCCCAAGAGCAAGGAGCTGCTGCTACAAATGTCCGGCGGCCAGGCCATTACCGAGCCCATGAAGAACGCCCTGAACACCCTGGAGCTGGAGGGGAAAACCGTGCGGGTGGCCAAGACCGGCTATACCGGCGAGCCGCTGGGCTATGAATTGTTCATCGACAGCGCCAACGCCGTATGGCTGTGGGACCGGCTGCTGGAGCTGGGGGCCAAGCCCGCGGGCCTGGGCGCCCGGGATACCCTACGGCTGGAGGCGGGGCTGCCCCTTTACGGCCATGAGATGGGCCAGGCTCCCGATGGCAGCGAGATCCCCATCTTCGCCGTGCCTTTGGCCAAGTTCGCCGTGAGCTTTTCGCCGCAAAAGGGCGACTACGTGGGCCGGGCGGCCCTGGAAAAGCAGGCGGAAGCCAACAAGGCCATTTTGAACCGGGATTTCCGGGACCTGTCCGTGCTGCCCAAGCGCATCCAGCCCATCACCCTGCTGGATCGGGGCGTGATGCGGGCCGGCATGGAGGTTTACAGAGGGGACATGTGCATCGGCTGGGTCACCAGCGGCACCATGGTGCCCTATTACCAGGCGGAGGGCGAGGGCTTGGCCACGGTGATCCTGGAGGAGACCGCCAAGCGTTCCATCGGCCTGGCCTACATTGCCAGCGACGTGCTCACGGACGATATGGTAGAAATCGACGTGCGGGGCAAGCGGCTCAAGGCCGTGGTGCCGGCCTGCCATATGCGGGCGGATGCGCCGCCCTTTGCCCGGCCCATCCTGTACCGGCCGGAGGCGGCCCCCGCCCAGGCGGACGCCGCGCCCCGGTATGAAAAGGCCGTCAATCTGATCCGGGAGGCCACGGAAAACCACGACTGGCGGCAGAACCGGTGCATCAACCTGATCCCCTCGGAAAATAGCGCCAGCCGGGCCGTACAGCTGCTGTGCGCCTCGGACCCTGCCTTCCGCTATGCGGAGCATAAAAAGGTAAAATCCTTCTACGACGCGGACATCTTCTATTACCAGGGCACCAAGTTCATCGACCGGGTGGAGCAGCTGCTGGTGGAGCAGATGAAGGAATACTTCGGCTGCACCGAGGTGGAGACCCGGGTCATCAGCGGCCAGATGTCCAATATGGCCACCTTCTCCGCCCTGATGGATTGGAAAAACCGCCTGGACCGCAAGCATGACCCCAAGCGCCTGGGCTATGTGATGAACAACCACATCATCAAGGGCGGCCACCTTTCCGCCCAACCCATGGGCGCCCTGCGGGACTATATCGCCATCGACCCGGTGACCGAACGCCATGCCATCGTGAATTTCCCGGTGTGCAAGGATAACATTTATAAGATCGACGTGGAGGAGACCAAAAAGCTCATCGACCAGTATAAGCCCGAGCTGATCATCTTCGGCAAGAGCATGGTGCTGCACCGGGAGCCGGTGGCCGCCATCCGCCAGTTTGTGGACCAGCAGGGGATCCCCACCACCATCATGTACGATATGGCCCATGTGCTGGGCCTGGTGGGCCCCTACTTCCAGCAGCCCTTCCAGGAGGGCGCGGAGATCGTCACCGGGTCCACCCATAAGACTTTCTTTGGGCCCCAGCGTGGCGTCATTGCGGTGAACTACCAGAAGGAGGATCTGAAATACGGCCTCTGGGAGACCATTGAGCGCCGGGCCTTCCCGGGCAGCGTATCCAACCATCACCTGGGCACCCAGCTGGGCCTGCTGATGGCTGCCTATGAGATGAACCAGTTCAAGGACGAATATCAGAAGAACATCGTGAACAACGCCAAGAGCTTCGCCAAGAGCCTCAAGGCCCACGGCCTGGAGGTGGCGGGGGACCCGGCCAACGACTACACCGAGACCCACCAGGTGATCGTGTCCGTGGGCTACGGGGAAGGCCCCGAGGTGGCGGAACGGCTGGAGCAGAACAACATCATCGTCAACTACCAGGCCACCCCCGAGGAGGAGGGCTTCACGGCCTCCGGCGCCTTGCGCATGGGTGTGAGCGAAATGACCCGCTTCGGCTTTGGCCCGGCGGAATTCGACCGGCTGGCCGGCATCATGGCGGACTGTATCCTACGGTGCAAGGACGTGACCCCAGAGGTGGAGGCCTTCCGCAGCCAGTATACCCAGATGCACTACTGCTTCGACCAGCAGCAGATGCTGGAGGCCCTGGAGGGCTTTTCGGAAAAGATCGGCCTGTAACCCTTTTACCGTACCCGCCCCAGGGCCGGCGCCGGCCCTGGGATAAAACCTGTGAATAAAAATTTGGAGGTATTGATCATGAAGTATCCCGTTGAGTTGCAGTATTCCAAGTCCCACGAGTGGGTGAAGGAGGAGGACGGCGTGATGGTGATCGGCATCACGGATTTCGCCCAGGACGCCCTGGGGGACGTGGTGTTCATCAACCTGCCCCAGGAGGGGGATGAGGTGGCCGCCGGGGAATCCTTTGGCGATGTGGAGTCCGTTAAGGCGGTATCCGAGATCTTCAGCCCGGTGAGCGGGGTGATCTGCGCGGTGAACGAGGACCTGGCGGATAGCCCGGAATCCCTCAATTCCGACCCCTACGGCGCCTGGATCATCAAGGTGGAAAACGTATCCGAGACCGAGGAACTGCTGGATGCGGCCGCCTACGAGGCCTTCTGCGCCACGGAGGGCTGATATGGGCAGCTACATCCCCTCCACCAAGGCCCAGCAGCAGGAAATGCTATCCCAGCTTGGGCTACAGGATTTCAAGGGGCTGTATCAGGACGTACCCGCCAGCATGTATCTGGAGCAGGGGCTCAATATCCCTGCCGGCATGAGCGAGCTGGAGGTGCGCCGGGCGGTCTCCGCCATGGCAGGGGAAAACCGGGTGTTTTCCACCGTGCTGCGGGGCGCCGGCGCCTACGACCATTATATCCCCAGCATTGTCAAGTACATCCCCGCCAAGGAGGAATTCCTCACCGCCTATACCCCTTACCAGGCGGAAATGAGCCAGGGGATCTTGCAATCCATCTTTGAATACCAGACCATGATCTGCGAGCTGACCGGCATGGACGTGTCCAACGCCTCGGTATACGACGGGGCCACGGCAGCCGCCGAGGCGGCGGCCATGTGCCGGGACCGGAAGCGCACCGTGACGCTGGTGTCCGCCGCAGCCCATCCGGATACCATCAACACCATCCGCACCTATTGCTATGGGGCGGGGTGTGAGATGCGGCTGGTCCCCCTGCGGGAGGGCAAGACCGATCTGGCAGCCCTCAAGGACATGCTGGCAGCCGATGTGGCCAGCTTCTATGTGCAGCAGCCCAACTTCTACGGGCTCTTCGAGGACGCCCAGGCCCTGGGCCAGGCGGTGCACGAGGCCGGGGCCATGTATGTGATGGGCTGCAACCCCATCGCCCTGGCCATCACCAAGACCCCGGCGGCTTGCGGGGCGGACGTGGCCGTGGGGGAAGGCCAGCCTTTGGGCATGCCCCTTTCCTACGGCGGCCCCTATTTAGGGTATATGGCCACCACCAAGAAGCACATGCGCAAGCTCCCCGGCCGCATCGTGGGGGAGACGGTGGACAACCGGGGGGAGCGGGCCTTCGTATTGACCCTTCAAGCCCGGGAGCAGCACATCCGCCGGGAAAAGGCCAGCAGCAACATCTGCTCCAACCAGGCCCTGTGCGCCCTGACTGCCGGGGCGTATATGGCCGCCATGGGTCCAGAAGGCATGGCGGAGGCCGCCCGGCAGAGCATGGCCAAGGCCCATTATCTGGCGGCAGCCCTGTGCCAGATCCCAGGGGTATCCCTGCGGTATCCGGGCGCGTTCTTCCATGAATTCCTGCTGGATATGCCCCAGGCGGGCGCCTTGCTTGCCGCCCTGGAGGAAGCGGATATCCTGGGCGGCCTGCCGGTGGACGGGGGCGTGCTGTGGTGCGCCACGGAAACCGTGGAAAAGGCCAAGCTGGATCAAACCGTGGCCATTGCAAAGGAGGTGTGCGGGCAATGAAGCTGATCTTTGAAAAGAGTGTGCCGGGCCGCAAATGCAGCCTGTTGCCCCCCTGCGACGTGGCCCCTGTCGCCCTGCCGGAAGGCATGGAGCGGGAAGCCCCGCCCCGGCTGCCAGAGCTGAGCGAGACCGACATTTCCAGGCACTATACGGAGCTGAACCAGCGGGTACACGGGGTCAATTGCGGCTTCTACCCCCTGGGTTCCTGCACCATGAAATACAACCCCCGTATTGACGAGGAGATGGCTGCCCTGCCTGGGTTTACCCAGATCCATCCCCTGGCCCCCGCCCATACCACAAAGGGCTGTCAGGCGGTGTTGGATACGGCGAAGCAATACCTATGCGAGATCACCGGCATGGACGATATGACCTTCCAGCCCGCTGCCGGCGCCCACGGGGAGTTTACCGGCGTAATGCTGATCAAGGCCTATCACGATGCCCGGGGAGACGGGAAGCGCACCAAGATCATCGTGCCGGATTCCGCCCATGGCACCAACCCGGCCACCGCCAATATGTGCGGGTACACGGTGGTGAACATCCCCTCCGCCCCCAACGGCTGCGTGGACCTGGAGGCCCTCAAGGGGGTGCTGGGAGAGGATACCGCAGGCCTGATGCTCACCAACCCCAATACCGTGGGCATCTTCGATGAAAATATCCTGGAGATCACCCGGCTGGTCCATGGGGCCGGCGGCCTGTGCTACTATGACGGGGCCAACCTGAACGCCATCATGGGCGTGGTGCGGCCCGGCGACATGGGCTTTGACTGCATCCACATGAACCTGCACAAAACCTTCGCCACCCCCCACGGAGGCGGCGGCCCGGGCGCCGGCGCGGTGGGCTGCAAGGCCCATTTGCAGGCCTATTTGCCCAAGTCCGCCACCATGGATGGGGGGGAAGGCTTGCAGGTACGCAGCTTTGCAGGCAACTTCCTGGTGGTAGTAAAGGCCCTCACCTACATCATGACCCTGGGCCGGGAGGGAATCCCCGAGGCGGCGAAAAACGCGGTGCTCAACGCCAACTATCTGATGGCGGGTATCAAGGGCACCTTTGACGTGGCCTTCGACAGGACCTGCATGCATGAGTTTGTGCTGGATCTGAGCGAATATAAAAAGCAGACGGGGGTCTCCGCCCTGGATGTGGCCAAATCCCTCATCGACTATGGGATGCATCCCCCCACCATGTATTTCCCCCTGATCGTCCACGAGGCCCTGATGCTGGAGCCCACCGAGACCGAAAGCAAGGAGACCCTGGACTGGGCGGCGGAGATATTCCGCCAGCTGTACCAGTTGGGGAAGGAAAACCCGGAATACATGCATGAAGCCCCCCATGCCGCCCAGATCGGCCGGCCGGATGAGGTGAAGGCGTCCCGGGAGCCGGTGCTGCGCTACGGGTTCTGAGCCCGGGTAAATCCATCCAACCTTACGCCATGGCATCCGGGGCCGGGCCGGCGGCCTGCCCCGGAATTTCATTTACATAAGGAGAACGGCAATATGTACGATATTTGTATCATCGGCGGCGGCCCCGCAGGCTATGTAGGGGCGATCCGGGCAGCCCAGCTGGGCTTTACGGTGGCCCTGTGCGAGGAGCGGGACCTGGGCGGCACCTGCCTGAACCGGGGGTGCGTGCCCACCAAGGCCCTGATGCACGCGGCGGACGCTTACCGGAGCCTGTCGGCCATGGCCAGCATGGGGGTGTACCCGGGCCAGGCGTCCTTTGACTATGCCAAGATCCACGCCTATAAGCAGGCCACCGTGGATGCGCTCAGGACGGGGATCCAGCAGCTGCTCCAGGCCAACAAGGTGCAGGTGATCCAGGCCCGGGCCCAGGTATTGGCGCCGGGCAAGGTGCAGGCGGGGGAGGAGATCCTGGAGGCCAAGCACATCCTGGTGGCCACCGGCTCCTATCCCAGCATCCCCCCCATCCCGGGGGCCCGGGAGGATGAGGACGTATGCACCAGCGACGCCCTGCTGGAGGAACCGGACCGGTTTTACCAGCGGCTGATCATCATCGGCGGCGGGGTGATCGGGGTGGAGATGGCCAGCGTTTATGCAGGGCTGGGCTGCCAGGTGACCATCATCGAGGCCCTGGACCGGCTCTTGCACATGATGGACCGGGAGATCAGCCAGAATCTTTCCATGATCCTGAAAAAGCGTGGGATCAGCGTCTACACCGGGGCCACGGTCACGGGCATCGCCCGGGAGGAAGCGGGCTTATGCTGTAGCTTCACCACCAAAAAGGGCGAGGCAACGGCCCTTGGCGACGGGGTGCTGATCAGCGTGGGCCGCCGGCCCAATACCAACGGCTTGTTTGCCGAGGGCTGCGCCCCTGCCATGGAGCGGGGCTTCATCCAGGTGGACGCCGGGTATCAAAGCAGCATCCCCGGCATCTACGGGGTGGGGGACTGCAACGGCAAGATGCAGCTGGCCCATGCCGCCGAGGCCCAGGCCCTGGCCTGCGTGGAGGGGATCGCCGGCAAGACGCCGGCCATCAACCCCAATGTGGTGCCTTCCTGCGTGTATACGGACCCGGAGATCGCCTGCGTGGGCATCACCGCCGACGAGGCCAAGGCCCAGGGCATCCCGGCCAGCACGGGGAAATACGTGATGAGCGGCAACGCCAAGACCCGGATGGAGCAGGCGGAGCGCAGCTTTATCAAGCTGGTGTTCCATGGGGAGAGCCATGTGCTCTTAGGCGCCCAGCTCATGTGCCCACGGGCCACGGATATGATCGGGGAACTCACCTGCGGGGTGGTGAACGGCCTGACGGCGGAACAACTGCTGGCCAGCCTGCGGCCCCATCCCACCTTTATGGAGGGGGTCACCGAGGCGGTGGAGGCGGCCTTTGGCCATGCCATCCATGTAATGCCCGCCCGGAAATGATCCGTCCCCGTCCGTCTCCGCCCTGGCAACAAAACGGATAGGAGCAGGGCCCTCGTGGCAAAGGTCAAAATATCCCATATGCCGGGAGACTTGCAAACAGGCTCCCGGCATATTATATGTTGAAAGACGGCGCCCCCTGCGCCATGCGCTTGGGCAAAGGGGGAAGATAAGCCGCCGAAAATCCCGGAACGTTGGATATGATTCTCCTACATTCTAGAAAAATAGCGGCTGGTTGACTTTTTTCAGCATACATGGTATTGTATAATTATAAGTTATGGATAAGGATGGGCGTCTATGTTCAAACAGCTCACGGTCACCTCTGCCGCTGAATATGATCGTATCCTGTATGGGCAAATGACGCCCCAAATGGCGGTTTCCTACCTGTTGGAAAACCGGCTCCCCGTCCGTACCTTTAGCGGCGTGCTCCAGCAGATGTATCCAGGCAAAGACCTGCAAATGCGTCTGGTGGATTTTTTTGTTTCCACAATGCCGGAAGCAAACCCCCAGTCCATCGTCAAAAAGATCAAGAACTGGCTTTCGGATAAAAACCTGCCCGCTACCCGGCAGGACCTGTTTCGCATTGCCTTTGCCCTGGGGTTTAGCGAAGGCCAGCTGGACTATCTGCTGAGCATGTGCACCGACTATGGCATCCAGTACCGGGATGGGCATGACGTGGTGTTCGCCTGGTTTTTGCGCAACGGTTACGGTTACCAGGAGGCGGACCGGTTTTTCCAGCAGCTGCCTCCGGCCCCCGGCCTCAACAGCTGGAGCCAGGCCCAGCAATCCCACTTGACCCGGGAGATCCAAAACGAATTCCTCATGATCCAAACCCCGGAGGACCTGCGGCGGTGCTACCTGAAAAACCTGCATTATTTCGGCTCCCTGCATCTTCGGGCCTACTATTATTTCGACAAATTCCTCTCCCTGCTCATCCATCCGGTACCGGCTTGGCTGGATATCCCGGAGCCCTATTATTCCCTGGAGACGGTGATGCGCACCTATTTATCCATGCACATGCCCTCGGGGAAAAAACGGGAAAACTATTCCCTGGTCCAGCGGCTGATCAAGCAAAATTGGCCTAATGCCACCGCCCTGAAAAACATCCGCAGCCATAAGGAGGATGTGCCTAGAAAGCTGTTATTGCTGCTGTATGTGATCACAGAGGATTCCACCGTGGTTTCGGGCGGCCTGCTGGAAGCCCCGGAAACGGAGCTTACCATGCAGGAGCGGATCGAAGAGCATTGGTGGACCCTAAACGCCATGCTGGCGGATTGCGGCATGGCCCTGCTGGACCCTAGGAACATCAACGACTGGCTGATCCTTTACGCCATTGGCGCGGCGGGGGAGGAGGAATCCATGAGCGAACGGCTGGAGCAGGTGATCGCCCTGATGTACCAGGACCTATAACCCTATCTGCGCGGGCAAAAAAGCCGCCCGGGGGAGCATCCCCGGGCGGCTTCAGGCTGTCGAAAAAGTGGCTTGCGCCACTTTTTCGAGGTTTTCATAGCTCCCTTGCGCCTACGGCGCGGCCAGGGAGCTATGCAGGGAAACCCTT
>OJRG01000422.1_pt1 | contig 24393 bp, 20 predicted proteins | sample 1599121 | NCBI WGS metagenome assembly OJRG01 (sample SAMN03922528, study PRJEB24848) | human gut metagenome | isolation source: stool sample | host: Homo sapiens | place: Germany | collected 2010-05
TCGAGCGGGGCGAGCGCTATCTCAGCTTTGAGCAGTGCCGCCGCGTGGCGCTGGCGCTGGATACCAGCATGGACTATCTGGCGGGACTGACCGACGAGAAAAAGCCCTATCCGCGCAGCAAATAAACCAAAAAGGGAGCATCCGCGCCGCCGGCGCGGATGCTCCCTTTTCGTCTGTTCAGTTCTCCGGCAGCGTCCGGGCGGCGTCGCACAGCAGGGGCAGCGCCTTCTCAAACTCCACGCCGTACCAGTCGGCGGCGGGGTCGCGCTCCGTGGCCTCGATACAGGCCAGCGTGAAGCGCACCGCCAGCGACACGGCGTCCTCCAGCGGCAGGCCCCGCATCATGCCGCCCACCACCGTGGCGGCAAACAGGTCGCCGGTGCCGTGGTAGGCGCCGCTGCGCCGCCGGTCAAGGCAGGTGAAATAGGTGTCGGACGCGCTGTCGTAGCCCATGGCTCCCAACTTGTCCGGCGTGAAGGACGCGCCGGTGAGCACCACCCGCTTCGCACCCAGCGCCGCCACCCTCCGCAGCAGCATCCGGGCGAAGGGCTCGTCCATGTCCTCCCGATAGGGCGTACCGGTAAGGAGACAGGCCTCCGTCAGGTTAGGCATGGCCACGTCGGCCCGCGCCACCACCTGTGCCATGGCCGCCGGGAAATCCGGGCCGAAGCCGGTATACAGCCTGCCGTGATCCGCCATGGCGGGGTCGACAAAGATCAGGGTGTCGGGGCTTTTCACGGTGTCGAAGAAGTCCAGCACCTGCCGCACCTGCGCGGCGGAGGCAATATAGCCGGTGTACAGCGCGTCGAAGTGGACGTGCTGGGAGCGCCAGTGGGCGGCGATGGCCGACAGCTGGTCGGACAGGTCGCGGCTGACGAAGCCGGGGAAGGCGGTGTGGGCGCTGAGCACCGCCGTGGGCACAATGGCGCACTCCACGCCCAGCGCGGAGATCACCGGCAGCGCCACGGTCAGCGAGCAGCGGCCGAGACAGGAGATATCCTGAATGGAAGCGATGCGTTTCATTGAAATACCTCCTGCCGCGGCCGCGCCGCGTTCATTCGTCCATATCCACGGTGATATTGTCGGTGCCGTGCTGCTCAAACTCCCCCAGATACGTCTCCATCCGGGCCATCACCTCGTCGTAGTTCTCCGGTGTGATGGGGGGATCGTCCATGTCCCGCAGCGCCAGCTCCTGCGCCAGTATCTCAAAGAACGTGGTGTCCTCGTAGGCCATGATGGCCTCGTGGATCCCGCCGTCGGCAAAGGCACGGGAGGGGATCAGCTCGCCCTGATACAGCTCCGCCAGCGGCGCCATGCCGTGGTCGAGACAGTGGGCGAACACAAGGCTCTCCACCTGGTCGTACTCCTTGATGCGGTCGTCGCCACGGGTGGAGTTCAGCACCCAATTGCCGATATATACCAGATCCAGCAGACGCCGGAACTGCTTTTCCGTCATTTTCAGCTCCATCAGACCACCTCCGTTTTGCGGTCAGCGCATTGTTCCCCTGATTATAACACGGCGTATGGCGGAATGCCATAGAAAAAACGGGCAGGCCCGCCAAAATTTAGCTTGTGTCGGGCGTTGGTTCATAGTACAATATATAAGTTAAGTGTAAGTTAAGTGCAAATACTGCGATAAGGAGCGTTTCCATGGATCTGCGTCCTATCGGGGTGTTCGACTCCGGCAGCGGCGGGCTCACCGCCGTGCGGGAGATCCGCAGCATCCTCCCCTCTGAGAACATTATATACTTCGGGGACACGTCCCGTGTGCCCTACGGCAGCCGTTCCGCCGAGATCCTGCTGCGCTTTGCCCGGCAGGATATCCGTTTCCTGCGGACGTTTGATATCAAGGCGCTGCTGGTGGCCTGCGGCACCGTGTCCACCACGTCGCTGCCGCAATTACAGGCAGAGAGCGCCGACCTGCCCCTGCTGGGCGTGGTGGAGCCGTCCTGCCGCCGGGCCGTGGCCGTCACCCGGAACAAGCGGGTGGGACTCATCGCCACCGCCGCGTCCGTGCGCTCCGGCGCCTACGAGCGCACCATCGCCGGGCTGGACAGGGACGTTACCGTTATCAGCAAAGCCTGCCCGCTGTTCGTGCCGCTGGTGGAGAACGGGCGGTTCCGACCGGGCGATACGGTCATCGAGACGGTGGCGCGGGAGTATCTGGCGCCGCTGCGGGATACAGGCATTGACACCCTCATCATGGGCTGCACCCACTATCCGCTGCTGGCGGAGGTCATCGGCGGCGTCATGGGCCCGGAGGTAACGCTGGTGGATTCCGGCGCGGAGGCGGCCCGTGCCCTGAAGCGGGAGCTGACGCAGCGGGAGCTGCTGGCTGACCGGGGCTGCGGCGGGATGACGCTGTACGCCAGCGACCGGCCGGAGGATTTCGGCGCGGTGGCGGGCATGTTCCTGGGCAGGCCGCTGGACAGCGCCGTCCGCCCGGTGAACATCGAGGAATATTGAGGTGGGTCATGGCAGAACGGGTACGCATCGCGGTGCAGAGCCGCAGCCGCTTCGGCGGACAGGAGGACGTACTGCTCTTCCGGGGCGCCGGCACATTGGAAAAGCTGCCGGAGGGCTGGCATCTGCGGTATGAGGCGGCCAACGAGGCCGACGGCAGCGCCATCGTCTCCGACGTGAAGCTGGAGACAGCCACCCGCCGGGCGGTGGTCATCAACGAGGCCGACAGCGGGGGCTACGGCCTGCTGCTGGACCCCAAGACACCCACCGCCACCCGCATCGACGGCGGAGACGGCGGCACCCTGACGCTGAACGTCGTCACGCAGGAGGTGGCGTGGCAGCTGTCCCGCCGGGGACAGGGCTTTATCACACTGGCGTATACATTGCTCATCGGCGCGCAGCCCCTGTCGGCGCTGCGGGTGGAGCTGACTTTAACGAAAGAGGAGAACTGACCATGAACATGATACAGAGCGCCAAGGATCAGGTGCTGCAGCTGACTGCGGCCGCCTATGAGAAGGCCGCTGCCGCCGGTGCGCTGCCGTCCGGCATCACCGTCGTGCCGGCGGTGGAGATCCCCAAGGACACCGCCAACGGCGACTATACCACCACGTTTTGCCTGGCGGCGGCCAAGGCCATGAAAATGAACCCCCGTCAGGTGGCCCAGACCCTCATCGACAACATGGCGCTGGAGGGCAGCTACTTCACCTCCGTGGAGCTGGCAGGCCCCGGCTTCCTGAACTTCCGGCTGGGCGGCAAGTGGTACGCCGACACCGTGTCCGGCATTGAGACCGCCGGTGACGCCTACGGCGAGAACGACATGCTGGCGGGGAAGAAGTACATGGTGGAGTTCGTGTCCGCCAACCCCACCGGGCCCATGCACATGGGCAACGCCCGGGGCGGCGTGCTGGGCGACACGCTGGCCAGTGTGCTGCAGAAGTCCGGCGCTGACGTGAGCCGCGAGTTCTATGTCAACGACGCCGGCAACCAGATCGAGAAATTCGCCAAGAGCCTGGAGGCCCGCTATCTCCAGATCATCCAGGGCGAGGACGCCGTGGCGTTCCCGGAGGACGGCTATCACGGCGACGATATCCGGGAGCTGGCCCAGGCGTTCTACGCGCAGGAGGGCGACAAGTACCTGAGCTGCGATGAAAAGGCCCGCCACGATGCGCTGGCCCAGTTCGGCCTGAGCCGCAACATCCCCAAGATGAAGACCGATCTGGCCCGCTACGGCATCCAGTACGACCAGTGGTTCTTTGAGTCCACCCTCCACGAGAGCGGCTATGTGGCCGACTCCGTGCAGCTGCTCACCGACCGGGGCTGGACATACGAGAAGGACGGCGCGCTATGGCTCAAGACGGCGGAGATCCTGAGTAAGAAGCTCCGCGCCGCCGGAAAGTCTGACGCGGACATTGAAAAGCTGGCGCTGAAGGACGACGTACTGCGCCGCGCCAACGGCTTCTACACCTACTTTGCCGCCGATATCGCCTACCATCGGAACAAATTCGCCGTCCGCGGCTTTGACAAGGTGGTGAACATCTGGGGCGCCGACCATCACGGCCATGTGGCCCGTCTGAAGGGCGCCATGGATGCCCTGGGGCTGGACGGCGAGCATCGGCTGGATATCGTGCTGATGCAGCTGGTAAAGCTGGTGCGGGACGGCGAGGTGGTGCGTATGTCCAAGCGCACCGGCAAGGCCATCAGCCTTACCGACCTGCTGGACGAGATCCCCGTGGACGCCTGCCGCTGGTTCTTCAACGCCAAGCCTGACACACAGATGGAGTTTGATCTGGGGCTGGCCGTCCGGGAGGACAGCGAGAACCCGGTGTACTATGTGCAGTACGCCTACGCCCGCATCTGCACGCTGCTGAAGGCGCTGGCGGCGGAGGGCTACGATGTGCCCGCCGCGGCGGACGCCGATCTGGCGCTGCTTACCGCCGACGAGGAAAAGGCCCTCATCAAGCAGCTGGCCCAGTACCCGGTGGTAGTAAGGCTGGCCGCACGGGACTACGACCCCAGCTTCATCAACCGCTACCTGTCGGAGCTGGCCGCCGCGTTCCACAAGTTCTACAACGCCTGCCGCATCAAGGGCGAGGAGAAGAACGTGCTGTTGGCCCGTCTGAAGCTGGCGGACACCGCACGGGCCGTCCTGAAAAACGGCATGACCCTCATCGGCTGCTCCGCGCCGGAGAAGATGTGACCATACGCCAAAAGCGCACCCCTGTGGGGTGCGCTTCAGCTTTTCAAAAGTCCGGATGGACTTTTGAAAAGCTGCCTGCAAAATCGCAAAATAAAAACCGTATTTTATTTTGCGATTTTGGCCGCTGCGGCGGGTGATTGAACGCGAAAGGGAACCCTGACGGTTCCCTTTCACACTATCCCTCCCTCCGATCCTTGTGCCGGGGCAGGTCCTTTGACAGCCAAAAGCGCACCCCGCAGGGGTGCGCTTTTCTATGTGCCGGTACCGAAAAACAGGCGCACGCTCCACGCCGCCGCGATAAAGCCCGCCATGTCGGCGGCCAGCGCCGCCTGGACGGTGTAGCGGGTCCGGCGGATGCCCGCCGCGCCGAAGTAGACGGCGATGGTGTAGAACGTCGTCTCGGTGCAGCCCAGCATCACCGCCGCGCACCGTCCGATGTAGCTGTCGGGGCCGTGGGCGGCCATGAGCTCGCTGCCCACCGCCAGCGCCCCGGAGCCGGACACCGGCCGCACCAGCAGCAGCGCCGCCGTCTCCGGCGGAATGCCCAGCGCCTCCAGTGCCGGGGACAGCAGCCGTGCCAGCAGTGCCAGCGCCCCGGAGGCGCGGAACATGTACACCGCCGTCAGCAGCGCGATGAGGGACGGCACGATGCGCAGCAGCACCGTCAGGCCCTCCGCCGCACCGGCGGTAAGGGCATCGTACACATCCATGCGCCGTCCCAGCCCCCACAGAGCCGCCGCCGTCAGCAGCAGGGGGATCAGGAGAGAGGAGACGTCCATGCTACCTCCTCCAGACCCACTGCAGCAGCCGGGCCGTCAGCAGTCCCGCCGACACCGACAGCACCGACGACAGCCACACCGCAGGCAGAATGTCCAGCGGCGCGGTGCAGCCCTGCGCGCTGCGAACGGCGGCCACGGTGGTGGGCAGCAGCTGGATAGACGCGGTGTTCAGCACCACCAGGCGGCACAGCTCGTCGCTGGCGGTGCCCCCGCAGCCCACGGCCATGCGCTGCGCCGCCCGAATGCCCAGCGGTGTGGCGGCGTTGCCCAGCCCCAGCAGATTGGCGGACACATTGGCCGACACCGCTGCCAGCGTGTCCGCGTCCCGGCTGGCACAGGGCAGGATGCGCCGCAGCAGCGGGCGGAACAGCCGGGCCAGCCCCGCTGTCAGGCCGCCCCGCTCCAGCACCGTCATGACCCCTGACCATAGGCATAGCGCCCCCGCCATGGACAGCGTCAGCTCTACCGCAGCAGACGCACCCTCCATGGCCGCCGCCGTCACGTCCGCCAGCGTGCCGTACACCGCGCCGCACACCAGCGACGCCGTGACGAACAGTGTCCAGACAATAGCCATCGTCATGCACATCACCTCCCGCTTCGGAATATGGTATGCGGCGGCGCTGCGCATTATTTGCGGAACGGCGCGGCTTTTTGGCGAACAGCGGTTGACAGAATTGGCAAAATGTGTCATAATACGACCACATGACACACGCACATTTGTAACAACTGCATAGGGGGGGATACCACAGTGAAAGCGACAGGGATCGTCAGACGAGTGGATGAGTTGGGCCGTATCGTGCTGCCCATCGAGCTGCGCCGGACGCTGGACATCGCGGAAAAGGACACGCTGGAGATCTACGTTGAGGGATCGTCGATCATCCTCAAGAAGTATCGGCCCAGCTGCATCTTCTGCGATGGTGCCAAGGACGTGTCGGTTTTCCACGGGAAAAATATCTGCGCGAAGTGTTTGAGGGAGCTTCGCGAGGGCAACTGACCATGTAATAGCGCCGGAAACGTTACCGGCGCTATTACATTCCTAAAAATGCAGGAAAGCATGCATGAACAAAACCCCTGCGCGGCGACTCCGCCGCGCAGGGGTTTTGCGTTATAGGGGGATATGTCAGCGCTGCAGTGCCGCGCCGTACAGGTCGTTGCGGTTCAGGCCGGTGTCATCGGCCACCTGCCGGACGGCGTCCTTCATTCGCATGCCGCCCTCCCGCAGGCGCAGTACTCGCTCCGCGCCCTGCTCCAGCGTCAGCTGGGGCCCGTCCTGCTTTTTACGGCCCGCCACCACCAGCACATATTCGCCTCGGGGCTCGTTGCCGGCGTAGTAGGCGGCGGCCTGCGCCAGTGTGGTGCGCGCCGTGTCCTCGTGCAGCTTTGTCAGCTCCCGGCACAGGGCGATGGGACGGTCGCCCAGCACCTCGGCCATGTCCGCCAGCGTAGCCCGCAGCCGGTGGGGCGCCTCGTGGAACACCATGGTGCGCACCTCACCGGTAAGCTCCTCCAGCGCGGCGCGGCGCTCCTTTTTTCCGGAGGGCAGAAAGCCCTCGAAGGTGAAGCGCCGTGTGTCCAGCCCGGACACCGCCAGCGCCGCAATGGCGGCGCAGCAGCCGGGAATAGCCTGCACCGTCACGCCGTTCTCGGCGCACAGCGCCACCAGCTCCTGTCCCGGATCGCTGATGGCCGGGGTGCCGGCGTCCGTCACCAGCGCGCAGGTCTCGCCGCTCAGCAGACGGGTGAGGATGGCCTGTCCCGCCGCCGCACGGTTGTGCTCATGGTAGCTGACCAGCGGCTTTTTGATGTCGAAGCGGTTCAGCAGCTTCACAGACACGCGGGTGTCCTCGGCGGCGATGAAATCCGCCCTGGCCAGCGTCTCCACGGCGCGGGGAGACATATCCCCCAGATTGCCGATGGGCGTGGCCACCAGATACAGCATACCAGCCATGTGTGTTACCCCTTATCCTTGAAATAAATGCGCCGCAGCTCCTCCGTCTCCGTGCCGTCGGCGTTCTGCAGCAGCAGCGGCGGCTGCACCGTCAGACCGGTGCGTCCGTCCTTGCGGCAGGCCAACAGCACCAGCGACGGCGCGGACACGCCGTTTTTCTGGACGAACCGCAGCACCTTCGGCTCCAGCCGGTACCGGCGCAGCGTCTCCAGCAGCTCCGCCAGCCGCTCCGGGCGGTACACGAGACAGAACTGCCCGCCGCTGCGCAGCAGGTACGACGCGGCGCCGCACAGCTGGGCCATGGTGCACGTCAGCTCCGACCGGGCATCGCCCCGGCTGCCCAACGCGGTCTTTCCGCCGCCGGCGGGGAAGTAGGGCGGGTTGGACACCGCCAGATCGAAGGTACCGGCCTGCGGCAGCTGCTGCCGCTCCCGCAGGTCGCAGGGCAGCGTCACCAGACGGTCGGTAAGACCGTTGGCCGCCGCCGTCCGCTCTGCCAGCGCGCAGGCCGCCGGAGACAGCTCCAGCCCGGTGACAGTGAGGGACGGCTCCCGTGCCAGCAGCAGCAGGCCCAGCAGGCCGGCGCCCGCGCCCAGGTCGCAGACCCGCCAGCTCCGCCGCAGCGGCGGGAAGCTGCCCAGCAGGAACGAGTCGGTGGAGGGCTTAAACGCGCCGTCGCCGAAGCAGAACGTCCAGCCGCCGGGCCATAGGGTGTCCCATCGTTCCATACGCCGCCTCCTTTTTGTTACAGTGTAGCACACCGGCCATGCGCCGTCAACAGAGCAGGGGCGGGCCGTCAGGCCCGCCCCTGTGGGATACGGTTTTGCGATACCGGTCAGCGGATGCGGATGTACGCCTTGATCGTTCCGCCGCCGCTCACCGTGCCGGTGATGGTGGCGTACCGCCCGCTGGTGGTGCCGGTGACGGTGATCTTGTCGCCCTCCAACGTGCACACACCGCTGCTGCTGCCGTCGATGCTCCACTTCACGGAGGCGGTGGTGCCCTTGACGCCCAGCGTCCAGACCTCGCCCTGCTTGGCGCTCATTTCGAACTCGCCCGTCTCGCCGGTGGCGGCCAGCTCGCCGGTGTAGCCGCCCTCGGACGTGGCGGTGATGACCAGCTTGCTCACATCCACCTTGGTGGTGGTATTGTTATCGGGCTTGGTGGTGTTTCCGTCGGGCTTGGTGGTGTTGTCGTTGGGCTTGGTGGTGTTGTCGTCGGGGGCGGTGCTGTCCCCGGCGGCCTTCACCGTCACGCTGCAGGTGGCCTCGGCGTCGCCCACCTTGGCGGTGATGACGGCGTTGCCGGCGGCCAGCGCCGTGACCTCGCCGCTGTCGCTGACGGTAGCCACGGTGGGATCGCTGCTGCTCCAGCTGCACGTCTCCTCCGTCTCCTCGTTGACCTTCAATGCCGCCTTCTCGTCCACGTCCAGCGCCAGTACGGCGCGGTTCAGGGAAATGGTGTCTGCCGGCTCGACAGGATCGACGACATCAGGATCAGGCGTGGGCGTCACATTCTCCACCGGCGGTTTTTCACCGCCGATGGTGTCCTTGATCTTCTCACCGAACAGCAGCCACACCACCAGCAGCACCAGCAGGATCAGCACCAGCACCACCACGGGCCCCAGAATACTGGGCGCCTTGCGGCGGGGCGCTTCGGCCCGGCGGCTGCGGCGCTTGCGCACACGGCCGCCGTAATAGGCGTCGTCCTCCTCACAGAAGGGGCAGGTCTTATAGCTGTCGGAGAACATCTCTCCGCACCGTCTGCACTTGATCAAGCTCATATAAAAACCTCCGGGGAAAAAAAATCTATTTTACATAATACCCATTTTCACCGCCCACGTCAACCGCAATCGCGGAAATTCATGCTTTTTTTACAAGCGCGGCGCCCCGCCGCTTGCTTTTCGCGCCGCCATTTCCTATAATAGGGGCAGAATATTTGGGAGGGCGCAGGACATGAACACCATTTTCATCGGTATCGCCGGCGGCACCGGCAGCGGCAAGACCACTCTCACCGAGCATCTGGCCGCACGGTTCGGCAGCGATATCAGCGTGGTACACCACGATAACTACTACAAGCGGCAGGATCGCCCCTTTGAGGAGCGGTGCCAGCAGAACTACGACCATCCCGACGCCTTTGACACCGATCTGATGATCGCCGACCTGAAGGCACTGAAGCGGGGCGAGACCATCCACTGTCCCGTATACGACTATTCCATTCACAACCGCACCGACGAGACGGTGGAGGTGCGCCCCACCAAGGTAGTGATCGTGGAGGGTATCCTGATTTTTCAGAACAAGGAGCTGCGTGACCTGCTGGACATCAAGATCTTTGTGGAGACGGACGCCGATGTACGCATCCTGCGCCGCGCCCTGCGGGACGTGGAGGAGCGGGGGCGCTCGCTGGAGTCGGTGGTGACGCAGTACCTGACCACGGTGAAGCCCATGCACGAGCAGTTCGTGGAGCCTACCCGCAAATTCGCGGACATCATCGTGCTGGAGGGCGGGCACAATCTGGTGGCGCTGGACATGATCATGCAGCGCATCGCCGGTCATATCGCGGCGAACTGACATGCGCCGTACCCTTGCCCGGATCGCCGCCGCGCTGTGTGCGGCGCTGGCGGTGTTTTTCCTGCTGCCGGTATTCGGCGGCATCCTGCATTTCGGCATGCTCTGGCCGGCGGCGGTACTGCTGCTGGCGGCGGCGGTGCTGCTGTGGCCGGACTTCTTCCGCCGTCTGCTGCGGCCAAGGCGGCTGCGGGCGGCAGTGTGTACGCTGGCGGCAGTGTGCGCGGCGGTCATTCTGGTGACGCTGGGAAAAATGGCCGGGGCCGCCGTGAACCGTCCTCCGGAGGACGCGGCCTGCACCGTTATCGTGCTGGGCTGCCAGGTGCTGCCGGACGGGCGGCCCAGCCTGATGCTGGAGAACCGCGTCCGCGCGGCGTATGATTATCTGACGGCGCACCCCGATGCGGTGTGCGTGGCCTCCGGCGGGCAGAATGACCGGGAGCCGGACACCGAGGCCCGGTGCATCCGGGATACGCTGGCGTCCATGGGCGTTGACCCGGCGCGGATCCGGCTGGAGGAGCGTTCCCGGTCCACGGAGGAGAATCTGGCGTTTTCCGCCGCCCTCATCCGGGAGGAGGGACTGCCGTCGGCGGTGGTGATCGCCTCCGACAACTTTCACCAGCTGCGCGCCGCCGTCTGGGCGGAGCGGGAGGGGCTGACGCCCTATGCCGCAGGCTGCGCCAGCCCGTGGTTCCTCACCGCCGGGTACTGGGCGCGGGAGACGGCGGCGCTGCTGTACATGGCGGTCACCGGCGGCTGACGGCGCGCCAGAGCTGCCAGTTTTTGCGCACTCGGAAAATGCACTTGCATTTTCAAATTTTCATGATAAAATAGGCTTACAAATCTTTATGGAGGTGCTACTATGGCTTATCAGATCGGTTCCGCTTGCGTCAGCTGCGGCGCTTGCGCAGACGCATGTCCCGTGGGTGCGATTTCCCAGGGTGATGATCGTTACGTGATCGACGCCGGTGCCTGCCTGGACTGCGGTTCTTGCAGCGATACCTGCCCCAACGGCGCTATCAGCCCCGCTGAGTAATCTTACATATGCGCGGCAAAGTGACCGGCCATCAGGCCGGTCACTTTTTTTGCCGGTGCGGCATACGCTGAAAAGCGGCTGCTTTTGGAAAAATTCCCCGCAATACGCAGATTTCTGTTGTGTTTGCGCCGGTACGATGGCCTGCTTGGATAAGGATCGGCGTCAGGCCGGCCAATTAGAATGGTCATGCGCACACCGCCGCAAATACGGCGGAGAGCGCCGGTACGATCAAATGTAAGGAAAACAGCCCCTGACTATGGAGCGGTGTCCACAGCCGTGGGCTGTTTCTGGTACGGGCATGGGGACTCGAACCCCAACGCATCGCTGCACGAGAACCTAAATCTCGCATGTCTACCAATTCCATCATGCCCGCAAATATGAGCTGCGCTGCTGCATCGGCTGTTTTTCACGGATACCGCCGGTATTGTAGCACATTTTCCGCCGGGGCGCAAGGAATGTTTTCCCGGCGGCAGTACCGGCATGCTGTGCGGCACACGACCCGGCCTCGCGCCCCCTTTCCCCGTGCCGCGCCGCCGCCCTCGTCGACCTGCCCAGTACAGCGGAAAATAAATTGTGTATGTTGACGAAAAAGAATGCGCATGCCGGGAATTTTCATACAAATCAATAAAATAGAGGTTGTCAGACCCCGGAATATAAGCTATAATCGGTACGTTGAGCTACTGTCCGCAGCCGTGTGGGCGGCGGACTTGAAGAAAATGAAGGGAGTACATCACCACTATGACTGCTAATGACATTCGCAATATCGCGCTGCTGGGCCACGGCGGCTCCGGCAAGACCTCTCTTGCCGAGCAGATGCTGTTTATGACCAAGGGGATCGACCGTCTGGGCAAGACCGCCGACGGCAACACCACCTGCGACTACGACGCCGAGGAGACGAAGCGCAAGATCTCCATCTCTCTGGCCTTTGCCCCCGTTATGTACAAGGGCAAGAAGATCAACGTCATGGACGCTCCCGGCAACTTCGATTTCTCCGGCGAGGCGGTGTGCGCCGTCCGCGCCGCTGAGTGCGCCGTCATCGTGGGCAACGCCAAGGACGGTCTGTCCGTGGGCATGGAGCGCACCTGGAAGATGCTGGGCAAGAAGCCCCGCATGATGTTCATCAACCGCGTGGAGGAGGCCAACTCCGACTACGCCTCCTGCATCGAGACGATCAAGGGCAAGTACGGCAACGCCATCGCCCCCATCGTGGCCACCAAGGCTGACGCCAACAAGGCCGTCACCGTCATCGTCGACCTGCTGCATAACAAGGCCTACGACGCCAAGGGCGAGTGCGCCATCCCCGCCGACATGGCCGACGAGGTGGAGGCCCTCCGCGCTGAGCTGATGGAGGCCGCCGCCGGCGCCGACGAGGAGCTGATGGAGAAGTTCTTCGAGACGATGGAGCTGTCCGCCGAGGATATGGCCAAGGGCCTGAAGATCGGTGTGCGCGAGGGCAGCGTCTGCCCCGTGCTGTGCGGCAGCGCCCTCACCGGCATGGGCGTGGATATGCTGATGCAGACCATCGTGGATCTGGTGCCCGTGGCCACCGATATGCCCGCCGAGGCCGCTGAGGACGATGACGGCAACCCCATCGAGGTGGCCTACGATCCCAACGGCACCACCGCCGCCTTCGTGTTCAAGACCATCTCCGACCAGTACGGTAAGTTCTCCATGATCAAGGTTATCCGCGGCAAGGTCACCAGCGATATGTCCCTGTACAACATGACCACCGGCAACACCGAGAAGCTGGGCCGTCTGTATGTCATGAAGGGCAAGAAGACCGAGGAGACCAAGGAGATCTGCTGCGGCGACATCGGCGCCATTGGCAAGATGGACAAGATCAAGACCGGCGACAGCCTCTGCGAGCCCAAGACCTATGTGAAGTTCGCGCCGCTGGCCTTCGCCCCCGCCTGCTATGAGCGGGCCATCTCCCCCAAGACCAAGCAGGAGATCGAGAAGCTGGGCACCGGCCTGAACAAGCTGAACGAGGAGGATCCCACGTTCTCCGTCACCAACAACGCCGAAACGCACCAGACCGTTATCTCCGGCACCGGCGACATCCAGATCGACGTGCTGTGCAGCAAGCTGAAGTCCCGCTTCGGCGTGGATTCCGAGCTGGATACCCCCCGCGTCGCCTACCGTGAGAAGATCCGCAGCACCGTCCGCAAGCAGGGCCGCTATAAGAAGCAGACCGGCGGCAGCGGCCAGTTCGGCGATGTCCACATCATCTTCGAGCCCCAGAGCGAGCAGGAGGATATGATCTTCGAGGAGAACGTGTTCGGCGGCTCCGTGCCCAAGAACTACTTCCCCGCCGTGGAAAAGGGCCTGCGCGAGAGCTGCCTGCACGGCGTGCTGGCCGGCTATCCCGTGGTGTTCCTGAAGGCCACGCTGGTGGATGGCTCCTACCACCCCGTTGACTCCTCCGAAATCGCCTTCAAGCTGGCTGCCAACCTGGCCTTCAAGGCTGCTCTGCCCGAGGCCAAGCCCGTGCTGATGGAGCCCATCGGTGAGCTGAAGGTCACTGTACCCGACAACTTCGTGGGTGACGTGATGGGCGATCTGAACAAGCGCCGCGGCCGCGTGATGGGCATGAACCCCACCGGCGACGGCGAGACGGTGCTGGAGGCCGAGGTCCCCATGGCCGAGATGATGAGCTACGCCATCGACCTGCGCTCCATGACCCAGTCCCGCGGTACGTTCACCTTCACCTTCGTCCGCTACGAGGACTGCCCCGCTGCGGCACAGGAGAAGGCTATCGCCGCCGCCAAGGCGCTGGCCGAGGCCGAGTAAAGCCCCTACGACACAAAAAACATCCGTCCGGATCGGACGGATGTTTTTTTTGCTCCGTGCTTATTGCAGCGCTGTCAGCACCTTCTGGGGGAAGGGGTAGTTCCGCTGGACAAAGCGGATATCCGCGCCCAGCGAGGCGTCCGTCTCCAGCAGGGCCACCCGGACGGCGCCCATGCAGGTGACGTGGATGCTTCGCAGATAGCCGTTCCGCACCTCCAGCACCACCTCCCCGCCGGTGAGGGTCACATGCTGGGACTGGATGTCCGGGGCAATGGCGGCGGCAAAGTCCGCTGCGCCCGCCTCATCCAGCAGCAGGGTGTAGACCTCCGCCCCGCCGGAACGGGTGCAGGCGGCGTCGCCGCTGAGCACCAGCTGGTAGGCCAGCTCAATGAGCCGGGACTGCTCCGCAGCGCTGTCGCCCGCGGTGAGGGTGCGTCCCTCCGCATCGCACAGCTTGCCGCCGGAGAAGTACAGCGTCAGGCTGCCCCGGCGAACGCAGGAGAAGTCCAGCCCGCTGACGGTGCGGCGGTCATACTGCACCGTATCCCGCAGCACCAGCGGGCCGCAGTCCGCCGTCAGGGTCAAGTCGGCGGCCAGCACGTCGCCGCCCCGCAGGGAGGCCCACGCCCGCAGCAGGCGGAGTGCGTCTCCGGTGGGGAGCGTCCCCTCCGGCGTTCCGCCGGCGGCGATGGCGTCCGTCACCGCTGCGGGCACGGCCGGCGCGTCCGTCCCGTCCGGGCTCAGGAAGTCCACCCGGATGGTCAGATCGTCCGTCTCCCCGGCGGTAAGGATCAGCGAGACGGCGCGGCCGTCCTCCGTCGTCAGCGCCATGGTCAGGCCGGAGATACCGGACGTGTCCGCAAAGCCCTCCGGCAGCAGCGCCAGCAGCGCCGCCGTGTCCGTCTCGCCCAGCGTCATGGTGTAGCTGCCGCCTTCACCGGCCCGCTGATACTCCACATGGGCCTTGCGGAACAGCGATGCTGCCTGAGACGGGGATAGGATGCCCTCCGGGCGGAAGGCGCGGCCATTCTCCAGATACACCGTGCCATCGGCACAGTAGACGCTGACGCCCTCCCACGTTATGGTGGTGACGGCGGTGCCGCTGACCTTGGCGCGGTACACATCGGCCCGGTAGGAGGCGTCTCCGGTGTCCAGATGGACGGTCATGGCCGCAGGGGTGTCCCGCAGCGCCGATGTCAGCATGCGGCAGGCCTTCAGGCCATCGCCCAGACCGGTGACGGCGAGGATCACCGCCATGGCGGCGGCAATGCCCGCCGCCATACCCGCCGGGATCCACCAGCGGCGCTTTTTCTGCCGGACGGGGGGTGTAGGTTCATCGGATGCTGCCTGCGGGGCCGCCGTCTGTGGCGCCTGCACCGCAGGGCTCTCTGCCGCAGGGGCCTCCGCCGCCCTGGCAGCCTTTTTCCGCCTCCTGCGGCGGAGGAGCAGGACGGTCAGCACCACGGCAAGGCACGCGCCTGCCGCCGCAGCGGCCATCCACCACACCGGCGAGGATGTGACGGCGGCGAATAGGGGGCTGCGTCCCTCCACCGCAAAGGTCAGGTAGCTGCCCACAGTGCCGCAGTCCACCGCCTGCCAGCCGCTGCCATCGTTGACGTAGATGGTCAGGCGCGACGTCCCCTCCGGCGGCAGATAGCGCAGTATGTGCTGCGCCTGACCATCATCGGGCAGGGACACCTGCCACTGCTCCAGCACCTGCCGGTTCACGGCGGCGGGGGGCAGGCGCCCCTCCTGCCAGTAGGCCCACCAGCCCGCCAGCAGACTGCCCTCCGTGATGTGGAACGCCTCCGGCGTCAGCTCACGGGCGGTGGCGATCAGGCTGTTGTCGCCGCTGAACAGGCCCTCCGCCAGAATGACGGAGCGCCCGTCCTCCCGGCTCTGCTGGGAGGACAGCGCGGGCATGTAGGCGTCGTACACGGCGGTGACTATCGTGTCGAACCGCAGATCCCGCAGGTCGCTGCGATCCCAGTGGGCGTAGCTGCCCTCCTTGGCCGGGAGGGCCGGGAACACGCTGCTGTCGAAGGAGTCGCCGTAGGAAAAGCTGCGGCTGCTGACCACCGCGCCGTCCCGCACGAAGGACAGGGTGAACCGCTTCATGCCATCGGGCACGGCGGTGCTTGCGGCCATAACGGCGAAGTCCACCGGCTCGGCCCGGCCTCCGAAGCTCTGGCGGTTGATGCCCGCCAGCGTGTCGGAGACGAAATAATTCCGCGCAAACGTGCCGGTATCAATGCCGGATACCGCGCCCTCATACTGCTGGCAGGCGGTGATGTCCACCAGCGACCAGCAGTCCGCCACGGTGCTGGCGCCGCCGTCGGATTTCTCCGCCGTACCGCTGCCCACGATGCCGCCCACATACCGCTTGCCGCTGATGGCGCACTTGGCATAGCTGCTGCGGACGGTGGCGGCGGTAAGACCGGCGATGCCGCCCACATAGCTGCCGCTGCCGCTGACGACGCTGCCGTAGCTCTCGCAGCCGGTGATGAAGCCCAGATCCATGCGGCCCGCGATGCCGCCCACGTTGCTGCGCTTGGCGGTGACGGCGCCCTCATTGACGCACCGCTGCACAATGGCCTTGTACTCGTACTGACGGCGGTAGCTGCCGCTGAGATCGGCGCTGACATCGTCCTCCGGGTCGAGGCCGTACTCCACGGCCATAGAGCCGGCGATGCCGCCGGTATTGCTGTCGCCGTCCACGGTGCCGCTGTTGCGGCAGTCGGAGGTCTTGCCCAGCGTTACGCTGTCCACGTTGACCTCCGATGTGTCGGAGACAAGGGAGGAGGGATCGCTGGCGGCGCTGATGGCGGCCAGCATGGTGTTGGACAGCCGGTTGAACTGCTCGTTGACGGCCTTGATATCCTCCGCCACCGCGTCCGCCGAACCGGCGGCCGTGCCGTTCAGCTGCTCCAGCAGCCGCCCGAAGCCGTGGACGGCGGCCGCCAGATCGCCGGGCTTGGAGATGTTGTCCTTGAGATAGTCGTTCATGTCGCTGAGCTGGCCGGACAGGTCGCCGGAGCCGTCCTGCGCGTCGCTGACGGCCTGATCCGTCAGCCGCCGCAGCTCGTACAGCTGCCGGTTCATCTCCGACAGATAGTCGGTGTCGCTGATCCGGATGTAGGGCTCGATCTGCCCCGCGATGCCGCCCACGTCCTTGCGGCCGCACACCGCGCCGTCGTTGGTACACTGGCGCAGCTGGCCGCAGCTGCGGCCCACGATGCCGCCGGTGTTGTAGCCGATGTGCTGATAGCCCACAGCCCCGTGGTTCACGCAGTCCGATACCGTCCCGGCACTGTACCCGGCGACGCCGCCGGTGTCCGTGACGGAGGTGCCTGCGTTGAGTCGGCTCAGGGCGGACAGATCCATGGTCAGCGACAGCGCCAGATCGTCCAGATCGATGCGGGGATCGGTGCTCTCCACGTTGACGAAGGCGTTGTTCTCGCAGGAGGCGATGAGCCCCTCGTTGTACCCGGCGATGCCGCCGGTCATGACCTCGCCCGCCGCCGCACCGGCGGCCTGACAGCTCAGGATGCTGCCGGCGGCCATGTTGGCCCCGGCGATGCCGCCAATGCTGCTCTTGCCGGACACGGTACCGGTAAAGCTGCAATTTTCGATGGTGCCCCGGTTCTCGCCGGCAATGCCGCCGGCGCTTCGGGCGTCGCCCTCCGGCGTCACCGCGCCCTCGGCCCGGAGGTCACGGACAACGCCGCCCGCCTGCACCACGCCGAACAGTCCGGCGGGGGACAGACTGCCGGAGACGCGGATGCCCCGGATGGCGTGGCCCTGCCCGTCAAACACGCCCCCGAAGGAGGGAATGGGCAGGAACGACCCGTCCGACAGCGTCAGGTCACAGTCCAGCACCACCGTTCTGCCCCGTGACCATGTGTCCAGCGCGCAGCGTGCGGCCAGCTCGGCCAGCTCGGCCTCGCTGCCGATGTGGATGACATCCGCGTCCTGTGCGGCGTAGCTCCGGGCCGGGAGCAGGCAGGCGGTCAGCAGCAGCGCCGCCAGCAGCACCCCGCAGGCCCGGCGTATATCAAGCTTCTTCATGGCGGTCAGCCTCCTCTCCCTCCGCACCGGATACCATGGTCAGGTCGATATCGCCCTCCACCGTGGCGCGCATGATGCCCCGGACAGTGCCGTTGATGTGTCCGTATACCAGACCGTTCACCGTCATGCTGCCGTGACCGGCCTTTTTGGCCACCACGGACGGTACGGAGAAGGAGGTCTTGTCGATGATCCGGCTGCCGATAAGCAGTATCTGGGGCAGGGCGAACATGACGATGATGATGGAGATCACCGTGCCCCGGCCCAAACTCTCACCGATACCGGCGATGGTGGGCTCGGAGGTCATGCTGCCGATGAGGAAGCCGCAGATGGACATGATGGCGCCGGAGGTGATGATGGTGGGGAACGCGAAGTTCAGCGTCTCCACGATGGCGCTGCGCTGGGCCATCTTCACCTTCAGTTCCTGATAGCGGCTGGCAATGACGATGGCGTAGTCGATGTTGGCGCCCATCTGGATAGAGCTGACGATCAGATAGCTCAGGTAGAACAGGTATTTTCCGGTAATGGCCGGGAAGGAGAAGTTGATCCAGATGCAGCCCTGAATGACCAGGATCAGCAGCACCGGCATACCAGCGGACTTGAAGGTGAACAGCAGCACCACCATGACCACCAGAATGGACACGACGCTGACCACCTTGTTGTCGATGGCAAAGGACTTCTCGAAGTCGTACTCATTGGTGGAGTCGCCGGCCAGATATACCTGCTGGCCGGGGTAGCAGGACTGGGCGATGTCCAGTATTTTGTCGGTGAAGGCGTATGTCTCGTCGCCGCTTACCGGCAGCGTCAGATACACCAGCATCCGGCTGTATGTGTCGCTCTGCAGCTGGTTCTTGGCACTGCGCATCTGGGTCTGGGCGCTCTGCAGCATGGCGGTCTGGTCGGCGCTGAGGGTCACCACACCGGCGTCCACCTGCTCGCACACGAACAGGAACATGTCCAGCAGCGGCACCCTGTAGGTGGACAGCTTGCCCACCAGCCGTCCGTAGTCGCCGTCCATGGCGGCGTAGGCGGCGTACACCAGCTGCGCCGTCTCGTAGTCCAGTCCCGCCAGCTCCGCGAACTGCCGGGGCGTCAGACTGTCGGCCAGCATGTAGCCGTCCAGTGCCTCGATGTTCACCAGCCCCATGGTGTGATCCACCTCGTCGTACTGCTCCAGCTCCGCCAGCAGGGCGCGCTCCCGGTCATAGTCCCCTGCCGGCACCATCAGCGCCAGCATATTGCTGGAGGTGAAGGTGTCGTCGATCATCTGCTGGGCGATCTGGCTCTCGTTCTGCTTGGGGGTGGTCAGCAGACTGTAGCCGTAGGCGTAGGGGCAGCGGGACGACAGGAAGAAGCCCGCCGTGATGAGCAGCGCAAAAATAACGGGCACCACATGCCGCGTGGCGTAGTCGAACCTGCCCACAAAGGGGATCTTGGGCACGAAGCTGCGGTGCGGCGTCCGGTCAATGAGGGGCCCGAACAGCATCAGCAGCCCCGGCATCACCACAAAGGCGGACAGCAGCGCGAACAGGATGGATTTGATCAGGCACAGGGCCATGTCCGGGCCCAGCCTGAACTGCATGAACAGCATGGCCACCAGACCTCCGATGGTGGTCAGGCTGCTGGCACCGATCTCGGGGATGGACTTGCTGAGGGACACGATCACCGCCTCCCGCAGCGCCAGCAGGCGGTGCTCCTCCTTGAAGCGGTTGCAGAAGATGATGGCGTAGTCGATGGACAGCGCCAGCTGCAGAATGCTGGTGACGGAGTTGGACACGAAGGAGATCCTGCCCATGAGGAAGTTGGTGCCCTGGTTCAGCACCAGCGCCACCACGAAGGTCAGCAGCAGCACCGGCACCTCGCCGTATGTCTCGGAGGTGAACAGCAGCACCAGCACGATGACAATGGCCACATAGATCATGATGATGCTGATCTCGTGGTCGATGGTCTCCCGCAGGGTGTTGCCCAGATCCGTGGATATGTACAGGTCGTAGCTGCTCAGCAGCTCCTTCACCGCCTCCAGCGATGTCAGGCAGGCATCGTCATCCTCGTCGTAGGCAAAGGTGACGGAGAACAGGGCGGACAGGGCGTTGTAGTGGTCGGTGGTCTCATCGTAGTCCACGCTCTGCACACCCTCCACCTCCCGGATCTGAGCGGCCAGCTTCTCCGCCTGCGCCGGGGTGACGTTGGCCGCCATCACCTCCGCCGTGCCGTAGGTGATGAACTCCTCGTCCATCACGGCCAGTGCCTGCTTGGTCTGGGAGTCATCCGGCAGGTAATACGTCAGGTCGTTCTCCACCTCCACCCAGCTGCGGGAGACGGCGGAGAAAAGCAGGCCGATAATGGTGATCAGGAAGATAAGGCTGCGCTTGTCCACAATGAAGGTGGACAGCTTTTCCATAAAGGTCATGCCGCTTGCGTTGCTCTGGCTCATGACGTGTATATCTCCTCCTTCGATTTTTCAGATTACAGCAGATACAGGCCCCTTTTGCCAGGGCGGGGGAAGCAAGACCCGCCGGGAGAGCCGCAGCTCCCCAGACGGGCGTTTTTTACAGGTGCTCCAGCAGGCCGATGACCAGCAGGTGCAGGGGGTAGTAGAGATAGAACAGCCACTTCATGATCCGATTGATCCGGGGACTGCGGCCCCGCTGCCCGTTGTAAAGCCGGAGGATGGGCAGGCTCAGCACCACACCCATCTGTACCAGACCGTATACCCAGTCCAGCGCCAGCGCGTACACAACGGCGTACAGCGCCACATAGAACGTCATCCACAGGCCCTGCTTTTTCAGGTCGCCCCGGTTGGTGCCGAAGGCCAGCACGCACAGCGATGCGATGCAGCTCCAGTCGCTGGGGAAGGTAATCAGGCAGATACCAACCACCAGCGCGGTCTTGGCGGCGGCGCTCAGGCGGTCGCTGTGGGCCACCCGCAGCATCACAAGGCCCCACGCCAGCGGCCACAGCACGCTGGTCTGGTTCAGCACCGCCCCGTAATAGAACGGGATAAAGGAGCGCCAGTCCACGAAGTCCGCTGAGGCGTACAGGTAGCAGAAGTGGGAGATCACCGCAAACACGAACAGCCGCTCCGTGTATTTGCGGACATCGCGGGTGTGGTGGAAGCCCTCCGCGATGAAGTAGCACATGATGGGGCAGGTCAGCCGCCCGATCAGGTGCATCGCCAGCGGCAGCCACTGCCGGGGATAGCCGGGGAACACCGCCCACGCGATGTGATCCGCCGTCATGGCCAGAATGGCGATGAGCTTGATGGTGTTGGCGTCCAGCCCTTTTTTGGCCACAGACGGCATGGCCGCGCCCTCCGCCGGCATCTCAGCCCCACAGGGTAGTCAGCATGGGGACTACCTGCTTCTTGCGGGACATGACGCCGGGCAGGAACACCGCGTTGTCCTTGGGCTCCACGGCGAAGGCGTTGCGGATGGTATCGTCGCTGCCGATGTACAGCAGCTGGGTGCCCTCCTGCAGCACATCGGTGAGCATCAGGATCACCATGTCGTAGCTGTTGGTCTTCTGGGCCCTTCGCATGGCGCCCAGCAGCTCGTCCTTGCGCTCCATCAGGCTCTGGGAATCGATGCAGGTGACCTGCCCCACGCCCAGTACCTGCTCGGCAATGTGGAACTCCTTGAAGTCGCTGCGCAGCAGCTCCTCGGCGGACTTACTGTCGTTGCTGCCGCTGAACAGCTCCCGTCCCAGATCGGTGAGGGACACCTTGGCAATGCGGGCCAGCCGCTCGGCCATGGCGATGTCCCGCTTGGTGCAGGTGGGGGACTTGAACATAACGGTGTCGGACAGGATGGCCGCCGCCATCAGCCCCGCCATATGGGGGGACGGCGTGACGCCGTGCTCCTGATACATGGAGGTGATGATGGTATTGGTGCTGCCCACCGGCTCGTTGCGGACGGAGATGGGCTGCCGGGTCTGGATGTCCGCCAGACGGTGGTGGTCGATGATGCCCAGGATCTCCGCCTGCTCGATGCCGGGCACGGTCTGGGCCAGCTCGTTGTGATCCACCAGCACCACCCGCTTGCGCCGGGGCTTCAGCAGATGGTAACGGGACAGCGTACCCACGACCTTCTCCTCATCGTCCAAAACGGGGTAGCAGCGGTAGCGGCTTTTCAGCACGACCTCCCGCACGTCGTCGATGTAGTCGTCCAAGTGGAAGGAGATGAGCCCCTCCGTGGCGCAGGGCCGCCCGATGGGGGTGGCCTGATAGATGAGCCGGTGGACGCGGCTGGCGTCCAGCGGCGTGGAGATAACGCAGGTGCTGCCGGCATTTTCCAGCCACTCCGGCTCCACGTCGGTCTGGCACAGGATGAGGCAGGCCACTTGCTTGTCCAGCGCCCGGCGGATCATGTCCGGCTGGCTGCCGCACAGCACGATGCTGTCGGCGCTGTCGAACAGCAGGTTCTCGCAGTTCTGGGGCAGGGCGATGGACACGGAGCCGCTGACGCTGTCCACCATGTCGCCGCCGTCACCCATGACGCGGCCCTCAATAACGCTCAGCAGGTTGAAAAGCGGGATGTCGTCCACCCGCGGATCGCCCACGGTGTTCAGGCTGAACGTGGCGATGTCCCCGGCGGACAGCATGCCGTACAGCGTGCCGTCCTCGTTGACCACGGGGATGGCGGAGATCTTCTGCTCCCGCATGAGCTTCCACGCACGGTCCATGGTAACGGAGGCGTCCAGGCAGGGCGGGCGGTCGAAGTCCAGATCCTGCACCTGCGTGCGGACGTTCTGGATAAAGCGGGGCGGGTTGAAGTGGAACCGCTCCAGCATCCGGTTTGTCTCGTCGCTGATGGTGCCCAGATGGACGGCCACATACTCCTTCTCGCCCAGCGCGTTTTTCAGCGCGGCGAAGGACATGGCGGCCACGATGGAGTCGGTATCCGGGTTGCGGTGCCCGGTGACATAGATCTCGTTCATACGCGGTTGCTCCTTTGCGCAAAAATTCCTCTGTGACCTTATATTATAGAGGAAGTTTTTTCCGCGGTCAATGGGTTTCCCCGCCAAGGGCGGACGCTTTTTGGAGGCGGTGGCCAAGGCGGACACTATTGTGTTCGGCAAGACCGGCACGCTGACCTATGCGATGCCCACCGTGGCGGCGGTCATTCCCTTCGGCGGACACGACGAGGCGGATATGTGTATCAGTTCATTATTTAATATTTCAGTTGCACGATTCCGGACATTATTCATTCGTCTGACCCATTCCATTTGGGCGCCGGCTTTCAGCGTTTCCGTAGACCTCTGTCATCTGCTCCGGGCTGAAAAGCTGCTCCGGCAACAGAGGATCTTGTATTGTCGACCTCATAATCCACTATTGACCTGACATGGTCATTGAAAAGCATTATCAAACCCAACCTTATTCGACTATTTTCCGTCGTTGATGGAAATGGTCGCTTTTTATTTTGTTGGCATACCGATGAAAAGGGCCTTTTGACCTCAACGTCATATTTTGCAGGTCTTTTTGAACGCAAAAGCGCCGGTTCGATGGTTCTACGAAACCAACAAACCGACGCCCTGCCCCCATATTTATGTTGTGCTATGCGATCCTATAGGCAGAATGAATCCACCTCGCTCTTACCATCCGAATCTGTCCGAAGTATGCACAGCGTGAATCCTCCCAAATTGGGTTCAGTTTCTTTGGCGAGGGCAAGTATTTCCTCCGATATCTCTTTGGATGTCAAGCAGAACGATCCGACCGCATTGCAGAGAACAATAAACTTCTTATACTTGCAGAATAACTCTTTGTATTTGTGGTACTTATTCACAATTCTTTCGGAGTATATTTTGTATCTCTCCGAAAGGTCGACGAGACTCTCTCCAACCGCCACCGCTTCGCCCAAATCGAAGTATGAGTAGTTTTCAGCTTTTCCGCCATGTACTTTTTTCGCATTTTCCCGAATATCCGCCGCAGTGCGTCCTTTCCCAAAATTTTCTTTTGAGATTCTCCGCATGACAGACTCGCTTTCGGTTGTCAGTCGTGTAACTTCAATGCCAATTTCACCGGAATTTCCGAGCACAAAATCCGGCCGCTCAATTTTAAGAATTTTCGTGCTCCTGAGTTCCTTATAGTACGAGGACAAGGCGAATAGAACCGCATATTCTTCTCGTGCTTTTATATCATCGGGCAATTTGGCTTCTTCAAAAAATTGGCACAAATATTTGCCAAAATTGCGGTAATCTTGTGTGCTCAAATTGTGCGTATACTCGCAGAGAGACAACTTGTCAAACACATACTCAGCCCCGTCTATATTGACCGTTTCCCGTGCTGCGTCAAAAGTGTCGTATTCAAATGATTGGAGTGATGCAACGGTTTTTGCCAGTTGTTTGAGCGTAGCATTTCGATGCATTTGCTTTTCGTTCATAATGTTCTCTCTCTCATAACACGGATGCGAACCGATTGGGGCCAATACTCCCTAAAATTTCCAAAATTCGCCGGAAACGCTCGGTTCGCATCCACACAAATTTTCTCAATAAGTTACAATAAATATCCCCCGGCGAAGCCGGGGGTATTTATTTTGCGGGCGAAGCCCTAT
>OJRG01000428.1_pt1 | contig 24194 bp, 18 predicted proteins | sample 1599121 | NCBI WGS metagenome assembly OJRG01 (sample SAMN03922528, study PRJEB24848) | human gut metagenome | isolation source: stool sample | host: Homo sapiens | place: Germany | collected 2010-05
ACATGAAGTGCTTCAAGATCGAGGATGGTGCCATCAGCAACATCTTCCTGAACGAGGCCTGCTCCTCCGGCTGCGGCAGCTTTTTGCAGACCTTTGCTCAGGCATTGGGTTATGATGTCAAGAAGTTCGCCGCTCTCGGCCTGTTCGCAGACCGCCCCGTGGATCTGGGCAGCCGCTGCACCGTGTTTATGAACAGCTCGGTCAAGCAGGCCCAGAAGGACGGCGCTTCCATCGAGAACATTTCCGCCGGTCTGTCCATCAGTGTGGTCAAGAACGCGCTGTACAAGGTCATCCGCGCATCCAGCCCCGAGGAGCTGGGCCGCAAGATCGTGGTGCAGGGCGGTACTTTCTACAATGAAGCCGTTCTCCGCGCCTTTGAAAAAGAGATGGGCGTGGAGGTCATCCGCCCCGACATCGCGGGCCTGATGGGTGCCTACGGTGCGGCCCTGTTCGGCCTGCGCCAGAGCCACAAGAACCACCGGGAGACCTCCGCCATGATGAGTCTGGCCGAGCTGGAAGCCTTTGACCAGAAGGTAGTCAGTGTCAAGTGCGGCGGCTGCGGCAACCACTGCCAGCTCACCATCAACACCTTTGCCGATGGCCGCAAGTTCATCTCCGGCAACCGCTGCGATAAGCCCGTGACCGGTAAAAGCGAAGATGACAGCCTGAATCTGTACGCCTACAAGCAGCAGCTGCTGGCCGGTTACAAGCCCGTGCCCGGCAAGCGCGGCTCCATTGGCATCCCGCTCTGCCTGAATATGTACGAGCTGCTGCCCTTCTGGTACACCTTCTGGACCAGGCTGGGCTTTGCCGTGCACACCAGCCCGGTGTCCAGCCGGGGGCTGTATCTGGCCGGTCAGGCCACCATCCCCAGCGACACCGCCTGCTTCCCGGCCAAGCTGAGCCACGGCCACATCAAGGCCCTGAGCCAGATGCACCTGGATGCCATCTTCTACCCCTGCCTGACCTACAACTTTGACGAAGGACTGGGCGACAACCACTATAACTGCCCTGTGGTGGCCTATTACCCTGAAGTTCTGGCAGGCAACTGCCCCGAGCTGGAGGGCCAGAAGTTTATCTATGACTATGTGGGCATCCACCGCCCCAAGGACTTTGTCCGCAAGATGGCAAAGGAAGTCCTGCCCAAATACTTCGGCGGCATTTCCGAAAAGGAAGTGCAGGCCGCTGCCGATGCTGCCTACGCCGAGCACGAGGCCCACATGGCCCAGATCCGGGTCAAGGGCAGCGAGATCATTGATGAGGCACGCCGTCAGGGCAAGCGCATCATCGTGCTGGCTGGCCGCCCCTACCACGTTGATCCTGAGATCAACCATGGCATCGACCACCTCATCACCCGCCACGGCGCGGCTGTTGTCACCGAGGACAGCATCTCCAACCGGGTGGAAAAGTTCCCCACCAGTGTGCTGAACCAGTGGACCTATCACAGCCGCCTGTATGCGGCGGCCAAGTACTGCACCACCCAGAAGGATATGGATCTGGTGCAGCTGGTCTCCTTTGGCTGCGGCGTGGATGCCATTACCACCGATGAGACCCGCGAGATCCTGCAGGCAGGCGGCAAGCTCTACACTCAGCTCAAGATCGATGAGATCACCAATCTGGGTGCGGTCAACATCCGTCTGCGCAGCCTGTTCGCCGCTCTGGAGGAGCGCGACGAGGCGGCAGAGGAAAAGGCCGCCCCCAAGGCAGAAGCCTGATACATAGGAGGAACCTATGGAATACAATTATCCCAAATTTACCCCGGAGATGAAGCTGACCCACACCATCCTCATCCCCAACATGGCCATTACCCAGTTCCGGCTGCTGGAATACGCCCTGCGCTACGACGGCTACAAGTGTGAGATCCTGGGCAACTGCGGCAGCGCCGTGGCACAGCTTGGCCTGAAATACGTCCACAACGACACCTGCTATCCGGCCCTGCTGGTCATCGGCCAGTTTCTGGATGCCCTGAACAGCGGCAAGTATGACCTGGATCACACGGCCCTGCTCATCACCCAGACCGGCGGCGGCTGCCGGGCCTCCAACTACATCCACCTGCTGCGCAAGGCCCTGGTGAAAGCGGGCTATCCCCAGGTGCCGGTGGTGAGCCTGAACTTCTCCGGCCTGGAGAAGGACTCCGGCTTCCCCATGACTTTGCCCCTGATGCGCAAGCTCCTGGCCTGCATCTACTACGGCGACCTGCTGGTGGCCCTGAAGGCCCAGACGGAGCCCTATGAGACCCACAAGGGCGACGCGGCTGCCCTGCAGGAGAAGTGGCTGGACACCATCTGCGGCTGGGTCATGGAGGACAAGGGCTGGTCCGGCCGGGAGATCAAGGCCGCCATGCCCAAGATCGCCCGGGAGTTCGCCGCCATCCCCGTCCACCGGGTGCCCAAGGTCAAGGTGGGCGTGGTGGGGGAGATCTACGTGAAATACTCCCCCTTAGGCAACAACGACCTGGAGAAGTTCCTGGCCTCCCAGGACTGCGAGGTGAACCTGCCGGGCCTGATGGGCTTTGTGCAGTACTGCGCCTTCAACATGGGCGAGGATCATGTGCTGTACGGCGGCAAGCTGGCTGTAAAGGTGGGCACTGACCAGTTCCTCAACTGGCTGGACAGCGTGGAGCGTGTCATGCTCAAGGCAGAGACAGACGCCGGGTTCTATGCGCCGGGCCCCTTCAAGGAGCTGGTGGAAAAGCCCAAGGGGGTCATCTCGCTGGGTGCAAAAATGGGCGAGGGCTGGTTGCTGACCGCCGAGATGATCGAGCTGGTGCAGGGCGGTTACGGCAACATCGTGTGTGCGCAGCCCTTTGGCTGCCTGCCCAACCATATCGTGGGCAAGGGCATGGTGAACAAGATCCGTGCGCTGTACCCCAGCGCCAACATCACCCCCATTGACTACGACCCCAGCGCCACCCGGGTCAATCAGGAAAACCGCATCAAGCTGATGCTGGCGGTGGCAAAGGAGCGCCTGAACGCCCCCGCAGAAGCCCAGCCGCTTACGGCAGAGCAGCTCGCAGGCGGCGCCCCTCAGGTCGGCGCTACCGTGTAACAAAAGCAAATACGATAAAAACAGGGGAGCCGCTGCACGGCATTTTTACGCAGCAGCTCCCTTTTTGCAGGAAAGGAACCCCTATGGAAAAGCCCGCAGCTGCCTGTTATCATCTGCCCGGCCTGTTCGAGTTTTACGAGCTGTACCGCCGTTTTTTGCCGCTGTACCGGGAGCACCGGGAATATTTTTACGACTGGTGCGCCATCGGCTCTATCTACGGCGCCCCGGCGGGCTGCATCTGGGGCGGGGGACGCATTTCCAGCGGCGGGGCAACGGCGCGCGAGGTGCTGACGCTGCTGCGGGAATACGGCATCTCCGGGCGGCTGACCTTCAGTAACTCCCTGCTGCGGGCTGAGCACCTTGCCGACCCGCAGTGCAACGCCCTGTGTGAACAGTTTGCAAAAAGCGGCAGTGTGCCAAACGGCGTGATCGTCCACTCTGATTTGCTGGCGGACTATCTGCAGCAGCGTTGGCCGGAGCTGTATCTGGTGTCCTCCACCACAAAAGTGCTCACCGATTTCGCGCAGTTGCAGCAGGAACTGGCAAAGCCGCAGTTCCGGTATGTGGTGCCGGATTTCCGGCTGAACCCGGCACTGGAACAGCTGCGCACCCTGCCGCCGGAGCAAAAAGCCAAGGTAGAGTTTTTGTGCAACGAGTGCTGCTGGTTCGGCTGCACTGAGCGCAAGCGCTGCTACGAGACGGTCAGCCGTCAGAATCTGGGCGAGGACTGCCCGGACCACCGTTGCGCCGCCCCGGATGCCGCCGGGGGCTACCGCTTTTCCAAGGCGATGCGCAGCCCCGGGTTTATCGGGGCAGATGACATCCGGCAGCGGTATCTGCCCGCAGGCTTTTCCCAGTTCAAGATAGAGGGCAGAGGACTTGGCAGCGCATTGGTGCTGGAATTTCTGCTTTACTACATGACAAAGCCGGAATACCAGCTGCAGGTGCGGGAGGCAATCTATCTGGACAATATGCTGGATCTTTTTTAAGAAAATCGCACCGGGCAGACCATTTTCTGTCCGGTGCTGTTTTTTGCCTGCGGGATTTGCGCCCGAAAACTTTCTTTTCCCGGCAAAGCGTGTTACAATAAACAGGAAATAATAGTTATAGGAGCAGTGCATGGAAACAACGCAAAAACAGATCGTACTGGGCATTCTGGCCCATGTAGACTCCGGCAAGACCACCCTCTCCGAGGCCATGCTCTACCGCGCCGGTGCTATCCGTAAGCTGGGGCGGGTGGATCACGGGGACGCCTTTCTGGATACCGATAGCTTGGAAAAAGCACGCGGCATCACCATCTTTTCCAAGCAGGCGCTGCTTACGGCGGGCAACACTGGCATCACCCTGCTGGACACCCCCGGCCATGTGGATTTTTCCACCGAGACCGAGCGCACCTTGCAGGTGCTGGACTATGCCGTGCTGGTGGTCAGCGGAACGGACGGCGTGCAAAGCCATACCGAAACGCTGTGGCGGCTGTTGCGGCGCTACCATGTGCCCACCTTTGTATTCGTGAACAAAATGGACCTGCCCGGCATGACCCGGGAGCAGCTGCTCACCCAGCTGAACCACCGCCTTGGCGAGGGTTTTGTGGATTTTGGCACAGAGCCTGCCGCCCGCAACGAAGCACTGGCGCTGTGCGATGAGCAGCTGATGGAAAAAATGCTGGACGCGGGAACCTTGACCGATGCAGACATTATCCCCGCAGTTGCCAGGCGGCACGTCTTTCCGTGCTGGTTCGGGGCGGCGCTGCGGCTGGATGGGGTGGATGCACTTCTGGAGGGGCTTGACCGCTACACCCGCCCCGCCCCGGCGCTGCACGCCTTTGGTGCAAGGGTGTTCAAGGTATCACAGGATGAGCAGGGCACCCGCCTGACATGGCTGCGGGTCACCGGCGGGGAACTGAAGGTAAAGGCGCTTCTTACCGGCGAAGCAGACGGCGAGCCGTGGGCAGAAAAAGCGAACCAGCTGCGGCTGTACTCCGGCGCAAAATATACCCTGACCGAGGCCATCGGCCCGGGACAGGTGTGCGCCGTGACCGGCCTGACCCATGCAAAGCCCGGCACCGGGCTTGGGGCAGAGCGGGACAGCGATGTGCCGGTGCTGGAACCGGTGCTCAGCTATCAGGTGCTGCTGCCGGAGGGCGCGGATGTGCACGCCGCGCTGGGCAAGCTGCACCGGCTGGAAGAGGAAGAGCCCCAGCTCCATGTGGTGTGGAACGAAAGCTTGGGCGAGATCCATGTGCAGCTGATGGGCGAGGTGCAGCTGGAAGTGCTGCGCAGCCTGCTGGCAGAGCGGTTCGGGCTGGAAGTGTCCTTTGGCCCGGGCGGCATTTTGTATAAGGAGACCATCACCGAGCCCATGGAGGGCGTAGGCCACTACGAGCCGCTGCGCCACTATGCCGAGGTGCATCTGCTGTTGGAACCGCTGCCCCGGGGCAGCGGGATGCAGTTTGCCGCCGACTGCCGGGAAGAGGTGCTGGACAAAAACTGGCAGCGACTGGTGCTGACCCATCTGGAAGAAAAGCAGCACCTTGGCGTTTTGACCGGCGCACCGCTGACCGATGTAAAAATCACCCTGCTTGCCGGCAAAGCGCACCTCAAGCACACCGAGGGCGGCGATTTCCGGCAGGCTACCTACCGCGCCGTGCGGCAGGGACTGATGCTGGCCAAAAGCCAGCTGCTAGAGCCGTGGTATGCCTTCCGGCTGGAAGTGCCGGTGGAGAACATTGGCCGCGCCATGAGCGATGTCCAGCGCATGGAGGGCAGCTTTGACCCGCCGGAAAGCGGCACCGACACGGCTACCCTGACCGGCTTTGCGCCGGTATCTACCATGCGCAGCTACCCCATGGAGGTGGTCAGCTACACCCGCGGCAGGGGACACCTGAGCCTGACGCTGGACGGCTACCGCCCCTGCCACAATGCGCAGCAGGTCATTGCAGAAAGCGGCTACCAGCCGGAGCATGATCTGGAAAACCCCGCAGATTCCGTATTCTGCGCCCATGGTGCGGGCTTTGTGGTGCCTTGGAGCGAGGTACGCAGCCATATGCACGTTGAAAGCGGCTGGGGCAAGGCAAAGCCTGCCCGACCGGAGGCGCAGGCTGTGCCCCAGCGCCGCGCCATGGCCTACTGCGCTACGCTGGAAGAGGATGCCGAGCTGCTCAAAATTTTTGAGCGCACCTATGGCCCCATCAAGCGTGATCCGCTGGCGGCTTTCCGTCCGGTGCAAAAGACCGAACGCCCGGATTTTGCCGCAGAGCAGTGGGAAATTGCCCCGGAGTATCTGCTGGTGGACGGCTACAACATCATCTTTGCGTGGGACGAGCTGAACGCGCTGTCAAAGGAAAGCTTGGACGCCGCCCGCCATCGGCTGATGGACATTCTGTGCAACTATCAGGGCTACCAGAAATGCGTGCTCATCTTGGTATTTGATGCTTACCGCGTGCCCGGAAGCCCCGGTGCCATCGAGCAGTACCACAACATCCATGTGGTCTATACCAAGGAGGCCGAGACCGCCGATATGTTCATCGAGCGGGTCACCCATGAGATTGGCAAGAGCCGCCGCGTTCGTGTGGCGACCTCGGACGGTATGGAGCAGGTCATCATCCTTGGACACGGCGCACTGCGCGTTTCCGCCCGGATGTTCCACGAAGAAGTGCAGAATGTGGAAAAGCAGATCCGCGCCCTTGTGCAGGGACAGGCGTAAAAGTTATCCCGAAAAAATTCCTCTCTTGTGAAAAAGTCGGTTTGGAAAATCCGCAGATTTTCCAAACCGACAATCTTAAAATAATGATTCCGCTAGAAATGCCCACAGCAATGCGGAGGGCATTCAAATCGTTCTCTGGAGGTGCACCATGGCTGTGGAAATTACCGAAGAATTTGTCTGGCAAAGCATTCCGCCCCGTGCCCGGGACAGCCACAAGGGCACCTTTGGCAGTGTGCTGGCGGTGGCGGGCAGTGCCTTTTACCGGGGCGCGGCCCTGCTGGCAGCCGAGGGCGCATTGCGCACCGGGGCGGGTATCGTTACCCTTGCAAGCGTAGAGCCGGTGGTCAGCGCCGCTGTGACCCGTCTGCCGGAGTGCTGCCTGTGCCCCTGTAAGGAGGGCGCACAGGGCGGCATTGCGCCGGAAAATGTGCCGCTGCTCCGACGGCAGAAGGCCACCGTGCTGCTGGTTGGCCCTGGCCTTGGCAGCACAGCGCAAAGTGCTGCCCGGGCCGCCGAGACCCGCACGCTGGTGCAGCAGCTGCTGCCCGGCTTTGCCGGGGCTGCGGTGCTGGACGCCGACGGTCTGAACGCCGCCGCACAGCTGCTGGCCGAGGGCGAGCCCTTCCCCCACCCGGCGGGAGAACTGGTAGTTACCCCGCACCCCGGCGAGATGGCGCGCCTGACCGGCCTTTCGGCAGCAGAGCTTGCCGCCGACCGGGAGGGCATTGCCCTGCGGTATGCCAAGGCGTGGAACACCGTGGTGGTGCTGAAGGGGGCACGCACCGTGGTGGCAAGCCCGGATGGACGGATATGCGTGAACCCCACCGGCAACCCGGGGCTTGCCCGGGGCGGCAGCGGGGATGTGTTGGCGGGCATGCTGACGGCGCTGCTGGCCTGCGGTCTGCCCGCCTATCAAGCTGCCGCCTGCGCGGTATACCTGCACGGTGCCGCCGCCGACCGCGCCGCCGCAAAACGCGGCGAGTACGGAATGCTGCCCCACGATATCCTGCCGGAACTGGGCGCACTGTTTGCGGAAAACCAAAGATAAACAAGAAGCGGCAGCTGCACAAAACACCGTGCAGCTGCCGCTTTTTGTTGCTATAATTTGTGGCTCAGAAACGTTTTAGATCACCGGAACTGGCCGAGATATTCCTCCACGGAGCGGGTCATCTCCTTGGAGAAATCGGAGTTATACTTGCGGTTGCAGAAGGCGGTGCACCACTGGTCAAAGGGCGCGTTGCCTGCCTTGTAGCCAAAGGTGTCCCGCAGCTCTGCGCCGTCCATGGTGCGGTAGCCGTTTTCGTGCACGATATGCTCCATGGCGCAGCGCTGGGGCTTTACGCGGTCCTTCTGCTGCTGGGTGGGCCAGCCGAACACCAGCATCACCGCCGGGAACACATAGTCCGGCAGGTGCAGCAGACTGCGCTGGGTGTCGCAGTTTTCCATGATGTCTCCGATGTAGCACGAGCCGATGCCAAAGCTTTCGGCGGCGACCACGGCGTTCTGGGCGGCAATGGCGGTATCGGTGACTGCCAGCATCAAATCGCCCACACCCGGGGTGCGGGGCGTGCAGCCGGCTTCTAAGTAGGCGTCGTACCACTTTTTGCAGTCGGCGCAGAACACCAGCACCAGCGGTGCTTTGGCAATAAAGGGCTGGTGGTCACAGCTTTCGGCCAGCGCTTCTTTCAGTGCCGGGTCGGTGATGTCTAAAATGGTATACAGCTGCTGACAGCCCGCAGAGGGCGCTTGTGCGGCAGCTTCCAAAATGGCCTGCTTCATCTCGGCAGGGATGGGCTTTTCTTCATACACCCGCACCGACTTGCGGTCGAACAGGCTTTGCAGGATGGGGTTGCGCTCAATCATAGGAACACCTCCGGTGTTGTGTTTATTCGTAGTCGATGGGCAGGGTGGGCAGGCCGTTCAGCTCCAGCCCGGCGGTGTGCCCGGCAATGTACTGGTAGTAGCCCTGTGCGGCGATCATCGCGCCGTTGTCGCCGCAGAACTTCAGCTCCGGCAGGTAGACCTTGGCGCCCAGCTTCTGGGCACCGTCATTTACCAGCTGGCGCAGACGGCCGTTGGCGGCTACGCCGCCGGCAAGGCAAACCTGCTTTGCCCCGGTATCGGCAGCAGCCAGCAGCAGCTTTTCGGCCAAAATGCCCGCAATGCGTTCCTGAAAGCTGGCGGCAAGGTCGGGTACGTTCACTTCCTCGCCCTTCATCTGCGCCTTGTTCACCTCGTTGAGCACGGCGGTCTTTAAGCCGGAAAAGCTCACGTTGTATTTGCCCTCCACATGGGGCACCGGCAGGCGGTAGGCTTTGGGGTCGCCGGTCTTTGCGGCGGCGGCTACGCTGGGGCCGCCGGGGTAGGGCAGACCCAGTGTGCGGGCCACCTTGTCAAAGGCTTCGCCCGCAGCATCGTCTACGGTATGACCCAGAATGTGGTAGTGTGTGTAGTCCTGCACCTCTACGATATGGCTGTGTCCGCCGGACGCCACCAGACACAAAAAGGGCGGCTTGAGTTCCGGGTGGGTCAGGTAGAGCGCGGCGATGTGTCCCCGCAGATGGTGCACCGGCACCAGCGGCTTGCCCGCCGAGTAGGCCAGACCCTTGGCAAAGTTTACGCCCACCAGCACCGCACCGATGAGCCCCGGCGCAAAGGTGACAGCCACAGCGTCCACGTCCTCTATGGTCTTGCCGGCGTCCAGCAGGGCTTTTTTGACCGTAGCACTGATAAACTCGCAGTGGCGGCGGCTGGCGATCTCCGGCACAACGCCGCCGTACAGTGCCTGTTCCTTGACGCTGGTGGAGATGACGTTGCTCAGCAGGTGCCGTCCGTCCTCCACCAGTGCAGCAGCAGTTTCGTCACAGGTAGACTCGATTCCGAGAATGATCATTTTAGTGTGCCTCCAGCCAGTTTTTGCCTGCGTGCACATCGGTGCTCAGGGGCACCGCGTACTGCACGCAGCCTTCCATTTCCTCCCGCAGGATGCGGGCGGCCTGCTCGGCCTCCGCCTCCGGGGCCTCCACGATCAGTTCATCGTGGACGGTCAAAATCAGGCGGCTGGCCATTTTTTCGTCCCGCAGGCGCTTCCACACCCGCACCATGGCCAGCTTGATCACGTCCGCAGCGGTGCCCTGAATGGGGGTGTTGCGGGCCATGCGCTCGCCGCTGGCGCGCACGTTGAAGTTTGTGCTGGCCAGCTCCGGCAGGGTGCGGCGGCGGCCGAACAGGGTGGACACATAGCCGTTTGCCTTTGCGTCCGCGATGGTCTTGTCCATATAGCCGCTCACGCTGGGGAAGGCAGCCAGATAGTTCTTGAGGAAGGCATCGGCTTCCTTCACAGTCACGCCGATATCTTTGGAAAGGCTGTACGCACCCTTGCCGTACATGATGCCGAAGTTGATGGCCTTGGCAGAGGAGCGCAGCCGTGGCGTCACCTCGCTCTGCGGGATGCCGTAGATCTTGGCGGCGGTGCTGCGGTGGATGTCCTCACCGTTCAAAAAGGCCTGCTGCATGTGCTCGTCCCCGGTGATGTGCGCCAGAATGCGCAGTTCGATCTGGCTGTAATCCGCGTCCACCAGCACACAGCCTGGCTTTGCAACAAAGTAGGCGCGCAGCTGGCTGCCCAACTCGGTGCGGATGGGGATATTCTGCAGATTGGGATTATCGGAGGAGAGCCGCCCGGTGCGGGCTTCGGTCTGGTTGAAGGTGGAGTGGATACGCCCGTCCTCGCCAATGACCTTGAGCAGACCCTCCACATAGGTGGAGTTCAGCTTCTGGTAGGCGCGGTACTGCAAAACGTCCTCCACCAGCGGGTACTCGCGCAGACTTTCCAGCGTTTCGGCATCGGTAGACCAGCCACGCTGGGTCTTTTTGCCGTGGGGCAGACCCATGGTGTCGAACAGCATCTCGCCCAGCTGCTTGGGGCTGTTGGGGTTGAAGCTGGCGCTGCCGGTCTCCATGTGGATGCGGGTCAGCACCTGTTCCAGTTCCTCCCGCAGTTTTACGCCGAACTGCTCGATGCCGTCCTTATCCACCAGCACGCCGGTGCGGGTCATGTCGGCCAGCACCTGTGCCAGCGGGAACTCGATCTCATTATACAGTGCATCCTCGCCGCAGGCGGTGATCTCGGCCTTCATCCGGGCAAACAGGTCGGCCAGCCGCCCGGCGTCCGGGTAATCGGTGCAGGTAAAGGCGGCAGCGGCCTTGTAGGCGGGGATCAGTTCGCTGATCTGGTACTTGGAGGCAGAGGCGTCCAGCAGATAGGCAGCCAGCTTGCCGTCCCAGACGATGCTGCTGCCCCAGCCGCCGGCAGCCATGGCCTTGGCGTAGAGGGGCGCAGAGTTGAACACATCCAGCGTCACATCGGCGTTGTCCAGCAACCGCACTAGGTCGGCATCCTCCAGCGGATAGACGGTGGTATCCTGCACGGCGTACCAGCTTTCCGGCTGCAATACCACGTTGCGGGTGCCCTGCTTGCCGGTAACGGCGGGGCGGGCAGCCACCAGATAGTGCCCGGCGGGGGTCAGGGGCAGGGGAGCAATGCCAGCCTCCGGCAGCTCTATGGCCTGCTCTTCGGCGGCGGCTTCCGGTACTACGCCGTCCAGCCCGAACCGGGGGATCAGGGAGTGAATCTCCAATTCCTGCAAAAGCCGCACGGCGGCAGGTTTGTTGCCCTCGCCCACGGTGTAGGAACCCTCGGTGGTGTCGATGGGGGCGTCGGTGCGGATGGTGCCCAGCGTGTGGCTCAGCTCGGCCATGGGCTTATCCTCGAGCAAGTGCTCCCGCTGCTTGGGCTTGATGCGCTTGTCGTCAATGTTTTCGTACACGCCCTCCAGCGAGCCGAAAGTCTGCACCAGCGAGAGGGCGGTCTTTTCGCCGATGCCCTTCACGCCGGGGATGTTATCCGAGGTATCGCCCATCAGGCTCTTCACCTCGATAAGCTGCTTAGGCGCAAGGCCGTATTTTTCCTGAATGGCGTCCTCGTCCATCACCACGGTCTTGCTGCGCCCCATCACGGTAGCAGCCAGCAGTACGGTGGTGCTCTCGCTCACCAGCTGCAGGCTGTCCCGGTCTCCGGTGGCAAGGAAGCAGTCGTCCTTGCGGGCGGCGCAGGCAGCAGCCAGTGTACCCAGAATATCGTCTGCTTCCCAGCCCTCGGCGGTAACGGTGCGGTAGCCAAGGTCTGCCAGCAGCTGCTTGAGCACCGGCATCTGCTGCGCCAGTTCCTCGGGCATGGCGTGGCGGGTGGCCTTGTAGCCATCGTACATTTTATGCCGGAAGGTAGGGGCTTTCAGGTCAAAAGCCACGGCCACCTCGTCCGGCTGGCACTCCTTGAGCAGGGAGAGCAGAATGTTTAAAAAACCATAGATGGCGTTGGTATAACGTCCGTCCTTGGTGGTCAGCAGCTTGATGCCATAAAAAGCGCGGTTGGCAATGCTGTTGCCGTCAATGACCAGTAAACGCATAATGCAGTTCCTCCGTTGCGTAATCTCACATCTTATAGTATAGCACAAAACCGTACCGCGCGGGAACTTTTTGCGTAAAAAAGAGAAGCGGCTGCTTTTCATGATGCCATCTCTCGTAAAAATGCGATTGTCGTGGCTTGTAAGCCACAACAATCGCATAATTTATAATGTTCTTCCGCTGTTTGTGCCCAGAGCAGCGCGGAGGGCATTTCAAATCGTTCCATCGAAAAAAGGCTGCCACACAAGCTGTGCAGCAGCCTTATCGGTGCCGGGTTTATTCCTTGATGCGGATGGCGCTTACCGGGCAGCTCTGGGCTGCGGTGACGGCCTGCGGCACCTCCTCCGGCGGGATGGGGCCGGGCTCTGCCACAGCCAGAACCCCCTCCATGCGGAACACTGCGGGGCACAGCCCGGCACACTGGGTACAGCCGATGCACAGTTCAGGGTCTACGAATGCGTTCATGCAAACACCTCCTTGCGGAAAGCATTGCCCGTTTTGCCGCAAATTATGCCTATGCAAGCGGTTTGCGGTGTGGTACAATAAGACCGCCGGGAACCGGCAGGAGGAGATAAGATGAATATCCAGATCTTTGGCACGAGCAAGTGCTTTGATACCAAAAAGGCGCAGCGCTATTTCAAGGAGCGCGGCATTAAATTCCAGATGATCGACCTGAAGGAAAAGGGCATGAGCCGGGGCGAGTTTGATAACGTGGCGCGCGCCTTGGGCGGCTGGGAAGCGCTGGTAAATCCGGCAGCAAAGGACAAGCAGACCCTTGCGCTGCTGGACGCGCTGGTGGACTGGCAGAAGGAGGACAAGCTGTTTGAAAACCAGCAGCTGTTCAAGACCCCCATCGTGCGCAACGGACGCAAGGCCACTGTGGGCTACCAGCCCGAGATATGGAAGGACTGGGAATAAAAAGCCTGCTTTCACAAAAAAACCACCGGTACAGGTTTTGCACTCTGCGGCCGGATGTGGTATACTGTTAGGCAGACAAAAAACTTTGGGAGATTCAGACCAATGAAAAATACGATCACCCCGGAAGAACACGCCCGGATCAAGCGCCGCCGCTGGCGGCAGACCTTGGGTCTGCTGATCACGGTGCTGGTGCTCATCGGGTTTATTACGGTGCTGCGGGCCGGTGTGGGCCTTGTGGCAAACCTGTTTGACGATACCGCACAAAAGCAGGAATACGAGGACAAGCTGGAAGGCCTGGTATTGTTTGACCCCATGCCCTTTGACGGCATTGAGAACATTAATGACCTGACCCTGCGGGAGGCAGCCGTGTGGGGCTGTGTGTACAGCATTCAGGAGACGCAGGGCGGCTTTGATAACTACAATACCGACCCCGAGACCGAGCAGCTGCTACTGCCCTCGGTGGAAGTGGATGCCTATCTGGCAAAGCTGCTGGGCCCCGGCTTCAAGCTGACCCACCGCAGCTTTGACATGGAGGATATGACCGTCGAGTTTGACGAGACCACTCAGTGCTACAAGATCCCCATTACCGGTACGGTGGGCTACTACCGCGCTACTGTGGTCAAGCTGTTCAAGCGCAGCGGCAAGCTGCACGTTACCGTGGGCTATATCCCCACCGCCAGCGCAGATGACAGCATCGTCAATCCCTCCTCGGACACCCCCACCAAGTATATGGATTACCTGTTCGAGCGCCAGAGCGGCAGCTGGTATCTGACCGGCCTGACCGAGAGTGAGACCAAGCCCGAAAGCGCCGCAAGTTCCGCTGCCGCGCAGCCGGAGCCTATGGCAGAAAGCGATGTGCAGGACGCCATTCTGGCCACTGCCGGAGATTCCGCTGCGGCAGATTCGGCTGCTGCCTCGGCTGTCCAGCCGGAAGCGCAGGCAGAAACGGGCGCTGACAGCGCCGTGGCAGAAGCCCCCGCCGCTGAGGATGCCGCCAGCACCGCAGCGTAAAATGTAAATGAAAACACCCGACTGTGAGTTTGCTTTCACAGTCGGGTGTTTTTTGTACGTTTTATTTTAAATCAAACCGTACCACCACCAGCCGATACCACAGGTAGGGCACCATGTTCCAGATCATCCACAGTTCCATCAGGATGTAGTTGGGCAGGTCTTTCAGGCGGAAGGGACGCTTGCCCAACTTGCCCGCTTTGAGCAGGGCAAAGGCTTCGTGCATGCCTTTGTCCCAAGCCTCGCCAAAGCCCTGCTTGTGGAACTTGTAGCACTTGAGCAGATAGCCCAGCGCCAGCGGGATAAAGTTGAGTACCAGCATCAATAGCGGCTCGTTTTTGAGCGGCAGCAAAATGCTGTTGCGGCCGCTCTGCTGGCTTTTAAAGGCATTGTAGCGCACTGCGCCGGTGCTGGCACCGCAGATGTGGTAGCACTTGGCGGCGGGGCAGAGCACATTTTTGTAGCCGGCATTGTTGGCGCGCCAGCTCAGGTCTACGTCCTCAAAGTAGGCAAAAAAGTGCTCGTCAAAGCCGCCGATCTCGTCCAGAATGCTTTTGCGGTACAGCGCTGCACCGCCGCAGGCCGAGAAGATACGCTTTTGCTTGGTGTAGCGGCTGACGCGGCGGCCATCGCCGGTCTTGCAGGCAAAGCCCATCCATGTTACATAGTCCCCGGCATCATCGGCCAGTTCCCGCTCAAAGTGCCGGATCATCAAACTCTGCACCGCAAAGATCTTGGGGTCCGCATCGGCGGTGCGCAAAAGCTCGGCCAGCCACTGCGGCTCGGCAAAGGCATCGTTGTTGAACAGCACCACATACTTGCTCTGCGCCCGGGCAATGCCCTGATTCACTGCGTAGGAAAAGCCGGTGTTGCGCCCGTTTTCGATCAGGGTAAAGTTGGGGCGGGTGCAGTAGCTGCGGGCTTGTTCCAGACTTTCATCGGTGGAACCGTTGTCCACCACGATCAGGTCAAAATCCTGTTCGGTCTGGGCGTAGATGGACTCGATGGAGTCCTTCAGCCAGCCCTTGCCGTTGATATTGGGGATGACGATGGTTGCTTTGCTCATAATTTTTCTCCTGCGGATGTACAGATCCAAGGGGTATTATAGCATAACCCGCCGCAAAAAGAAACCGCACCCTATACAGAGTGCGGTTTCAAAAAGCTTTTTACGCGGCCAGAGCCTTTTCAATGTTCGTCAGAATGGTGTCGTGATCCTCGGCGCAAACCAGAACCACCTCGCCGGTGGGGGCTACGGTGACGGTGGCAGCCTTGGCCACGAGGTACTGATCCTCCAGATAATGCTCCATGGACTGCTGCTCGCTGGCAACATAGGCTTCCAGTGCGGCCTTTACCTCATCGGTCTTGCCCTCGGCAGGCTTCACGATGGCAACGGCGTAACTGCGCACCATCATGCTGGAAATGCTGGCGGCAAAGGCGGTGTACTGGCCGTCCTCCAGGTTCAGCAGGGGCATCAGGATGTCCCGGATCTCCTCGTTCAGCTGGTCAGCCTCGTACTCGGCGCTGTAACCGTCAATGGCGGTAAACTTGCCGTCCTCGCCCTTGGTAAAGATCATATCGTACTCGTTGTCCTCGTCGCTGCGGGCGTCGTGGATGATCTGGGAGTAGTCCTTGGGGGTGGAGCTGTCGGCCTTGCTGCCGCCGAAGCAGCCAACCAGAGTAAACAGGGTCAGCCCTGCCAGCAGGGCGGCGATGAATTTTTTCATAGTATTGCATTTCCTTTCATAGTGCTGTGTGTGGAAGGTGCAGCCGGGCGCACACGTTACAGGTAGTGTGTGCCGGTTTTGGGCTGCTATTCTGGATACGAACCACCGCACCGCAAAATTGCAGGGAAAAGTAACAGTTTTATGAACAGCACCCGCTTACAGCATCAAAGCGTCCAGATCGCCGTGGTTCACCGGGGTGGACAGGATGATCTGGGTGCTGGTGGTGCCCAGCTTCTGGAACTGCAGAATCAGGTGTTCCAGCTGTGCCATGCTGCCGCAGCTGACCTTGACCAGAAAGGTGTACGCACCGGTAACGTGGTAGCACTGCAGCACCTCGCGGCTGTTCTGCAGCAGCTCCAGAAAAGCATCCTGCTTGGAGGGGGCAACCGAAAGGCTGATGAGCGCATCCACATACATTCGGTCTGCCGGACGGTTCAGCGTAATGGTATAGCCGCTGATGATGCCGTCCGTTTCCAACTTATGGATACGGCTGGAGACTGCCGGGCTGGTAAGGGACACCTGCTCCGCAATTTCTTTGACGGGCATCCGTGCATTTTTGGCCAGAAGGGTAAGAATTTTGCGGTCAAGATCGTCCATAGGAAGAGCCTCCTTCAAAAATATGTTGGATTGTATAAAATTTTCTGAAAGTAAAGTTTTTATGTTGTGCAAACCCACGGAAATGGAATAAAATTTCGTTTCTGAAATTCTATGTTAATTATATAAAGTTTTTATGAAAAAGTAAAGTATTATTTTAAAGCAAAATCCGAAAATCTTGTTTGACAAGAAAAGAAAAACGGGTATAATACATCATGCAAGGCAGCGCAATGAATAAAAGTCTGCCAATGATATTGAGATTCACCACTTTATATACTTTCCCACCCCTCTATACACAAAAACCCGCTGCCAGGCGGGTTTTTGTGTTTGTTGGGGCTTTTTTCTTTTTTCACAAAAGGGTGCAACGGTAAACCACGGACTTGAACCGTGGAGCAGCTGTTTCCGGTCACGACCCCATCCGTGAAAATGCAAACCCGGAAAGTCCGCAGACTTTCCGGGTTTGCTCTATATCAAAATATTATTCCGCTGATGATAGCCAGAGCGCAGCGGAGGCTATTTAAATCGTATGCGCCTATCAGACCAGATAGCCCTCAAAGCAGTGCAGGTCCTCGGTCTTGACGATGCCCTCCAGATACAGCCCGTCCTCCCGGTATTCCTCCACCTGTACGCTGCCGCGCTCCCGCATGGGGGCGGCAAGCCCCAGCTTGTCGTAGGGCAGCAGCACCCGGATGGTGTGCACCCGGTCGCTGAGCACCTCGTCTAGCTTTTGCAGCAGCTTGTCCAGCCCGTAGCCGGTCTTGGCGCTGGTCAGCAGGATATCGGGGTCAAAGCTCAGGGTGTTGGGTTTGTCGCACTTGTTGTACACGGTCAGGCGGGGGATATCGGCGCAGTCCAGCCCGTCCAGCACCTCGTCGGTGACAGAAAGCTGCTCCTCGCGCTGTTCGTCCCCGGCATCTGCCACCCGGACGATCACATCAGACCATGCGGCTTCCTCCAAGGTAGACTTGAACGCCTCCACCAGATTGTGGGGCAGGCGGGACACAAAGCCTACTGTGTCCACCAGCAGCACCGCCATGCCGCTGGGCAGCACCAGCTTGCGGCTGGTGGGGTCCAGTGTGGCAAACAGCATATCGGCTTCGGCTACGCTGGGGCCGCACAGGGCGTTCATCAGGCTGGATTTGCCCACGTTGGTGTAGCCCACAAGGCTTACCACAGGCATCCCGGTCTTGGCGCGGGCCTTGCGGCTCTCGCCCCGGCGCTTTTCCATCTCGGCCAGCTTCTCGGCCAGCGCGTCAATGCGGGCGTGCACATGGCGGCGGTCCAGCTCCAGCTTGGTCTCACCGGCACCGCGGCGGGCACCGCCGCCACCGCCACCGCCGCCGCCCTGACGGCTTAATGCCTCGCCCATGCCCTGCAGGCGGGGCAGACGGTAGCGCAGCAGCGCCAGTTCGGTCTGCAATTTGCCCTCGTTGGTCACGGCGCGGCTGCGGAAGATCTCCAAGATCAGCATGGTGCGGTCGATGACCTCCAGCCCGCCCAGCGCGTTGGAGATGTTGCGGATCTGGCTGCCGGTCAGCTCGCCGTCAAACACGGCGCATTCCGCGCCCATTGTCTGGGCGGCGAGAGATGCTTCTTCCAGCTTGCCGCTGCCCAGCACGATGCCGGTCTCCGGGGTCTGGCGCTTCTGGGTGATCTGCGCCACGGCCTCCATGTGGTTGGCCTCGCACAGGGCAGAAAGCTCTGCCAGACTGCGCTCACAGTCCCACAGCCCCTGATCCAGTGCCAGCAGCACCACCTTTGTGGGAGGGGTCTCGGTCAGAATATCATAAAGCTCGCTCAAAGTAAGTCCTTTCTGTTATCGTAGTGTTTTTTTGTCAGCAGGTAGCACCGGCATTCCACCGGTGTGCCGTCAAATTTGTGGTAAACGTCGTTGTGATGGTACACAAAGCCGGCCTTTTCCATCACCCGGCCGCTGGCAGGGTTCTGCACCGCATGGCAGCAGGTGAGAAAGGTGCCGCCCACCTGATGGAACCAGAAATCCACCACAGTCTGCAGCGCTTCGGTGGTAAAGCCCTTGCCCCACCACTTCTGCCCGATGCAGTAGCCCGGCTCCCAGATGCCGCCAGAAAGCTCCAGCCCCGGCCACTTGGTCTTTTGCTGCGGCTCACCCAGCAGGGCGTTGCACAGGCTGATAGAGCCGAACACCTGCCCGGTGGCCTTTTCCACCATGGCCCACTGGTAGTAATCGGGGTTCGGATACAGCTCCGCCCACGCCGAAAGCAACTCCCGGGTCTCGGCAGGGCTTTTGTGCGGCTCCCAGCGCAAAAAACGGGTCACAGCCGGGTCGTTTGCCCAATTTGCGTACATCTGCGGGGCGTCCTGCGGCAGCAGACGGCGCAGCAGCAGCCGGTCGGTCTCCAGTTCTAGTGTGCCGGTATGGCGCATGATACATCCTCTCCCTTTTCTCAAAAGTTATTCCTAAAATAGCACAAAAACAGCCGCGCCGCAAGCGAAATCAAGAAAACCGCTTGACCGGATGGGTGAACTACGATAAACTGAAGGATGAAATCTTTTTATAGGGAAGGGAAAGTATCGATGTTGGATGTGCGCAAACTGTTGACCCGGCGTCCGCTGCTGTTCGATGGCGGCATGGGTACCTATTATAAAACAAAACCGGGGCAGGAGTGCGAACAGGCAAACCTGACCGACCCCGAGGGCATTCTGGCGGTGCACCGGGCGTATCTTGCTGCCGGAGCGGACGCCATCAAGACCAACACTTTCAGCCTGCCGCGTCTGGCAGCGGCGCAGCAGCCCGGCTGGGAGCAGCTGGCAGATGCTGGCTGGCAGCTGGCAGCAAAGGCCGCAGGGGAGACCGGCGCGGCAGTGTTTGCCGACCTTGGCCCCGCACCGGATACCGAGAACAACCCGGCAGAGCAGGTGTATCTTGCCGTGGCAAAGCGCTTTGCACTGCTGGGCGCACGGAATTTTCTATTCGAGACCCTGAGCGCCGAGGACGGCGTGCTGGAAGCGATTCGCGCGCTGAAGCGGACCGTGCCGGAGGCCTTTGTGCTGGTGTCCTTTGCGGTGCTGCCGGACGGCTACACCCGCGAGGGTCGTTACTGCGCAGAACTTGTGCGCCGCATGGCGCAGAGCGGCGTGGTGGATGCCGTAGGTTTGAACTGCGTGTCTGCCCCGGGTGCGATGCGTGCACTGGTACAGCAGCTGGGAGATGCGGGACTGCCCCTTTCGGTCATGCCCAATGCGGGCTACCCGGTGGTGGCGCGGGCGCAGGTGCGTTATCAGGGCAAGCCGGAATATTTTGCCCGGGAGCTGAGCCGCCTTGCCAGTGAGGGCGTGCGCATTCTGGGCGGCTGCTGCGGCACAACACCGCAGCATATTGCTGCCCTGCGCACCGCACTGGACGCTCTGCCGGAAACGCTGCCCGCCGCCCCGGCGGCAAAACCTGCCGAAGCGGCAAAGCCTGTGGTGGAAATGGACGACGCCTTTCTGCGCAAGCTGCGCGCCGGGCAGCGGGTCATCGCGGTGGAGCTGGATTCCCCCAAGGACGCCGACCTGACTGCGTATCTCGAGGGTGCCCGCCGCTTGCAGGCCGCCGGTGCCGACCTGCTGACCGTTGCGGACTGCCCCATTGCCCGGGCGCGGATGGATTCCTCTCTGGTGGCCTGCCGGGTGCACCGGGAGCTGGGCATGAACGTGCTGCCCCACATGACCTGCCGGGACCGCAACCTGAACGCCACCAAGGCGCTGCTGCTGGGACTGTACGCCGAGGGCGTGCGGGAGGTACTGGCCATTACCGGCGACCCCATCCCCACCGCCGAGCGGGACGAGGTGAAAAACGTGTACCAGTTCAACTCCCGCAAGCTGGCGCAGTATATCGTATCGCTGGCCGGGGAGGGGCGGGAGATGTCCAGCCCCATCACGGTGTTCGGTGCGCTGAACCTGAACGCCCGCAACTTTGAGGTGGAGCTGCGCCGCGCCGCAGAAAAGCTGGAAAACGGCATGAGCGGTTTCCTCACCCAGCCGGTGCTGTCGGCACAGGCGGTGGAAAATCTGAAAAAAGCCCGGGAGACGCTGGGTGAGCGGGCAAAAATTCTGGCCGGCATCCTGCCGGTGGTCAGCCAACGCAACGCCATCTTTATGGAAAACGAGGTCAACGGCATCCATGTGGACGAGGCCATCATCCAGAAGTTTGAGGGGCTGGACCGCGCCGCAGGTGAGGAGCTTGGACTGGAAGTCTCGGTGCAGGCAGCTAAGGCGGCTGCGCCCTATGCGGACGGCTTTTACCTGATGACCCCCTTCAACCGGGTGGCGCTGATGGAGCGGCTCATTGCCCGCCTGCGCACGGAGGTGACGGATTGAACAACGTAAAACGAGCGCCGGAAGGGGAAAAAGCACCGCTGCTCAGCATCATTGTGCCGGTGTATAAGGTGGAAAACTATCTGCCCAAATGTATTGATTCCATTCTGGCGCAGACCTTTACGGACTTTGAACTGATCCTTGTGGATGACGGCTCGCCGGACGATTGCCCTGCGCTATGCGATGCCGCCGCCGAAAAAGATGCCCGCGTCCGGGTGATCCATCAGAAAAACGGCGGGCTTTCTGCCGCCCGCAACACCGGGCTGGACGCAGCAAGAGGCGCATGGATCGGCTTTGTGGATTCGGATGACTACATTGCACCGGAAATGTATGAAGTGCTGTGCCAAGCCGTGCAAAGCACCGGGGCAGACCTTGCCCTGTGTGATTACGCCGAGGTGGACGAGGCGGGAGCGCCATGTCAGTCGATGCACGTCAGCCTTTCCGGGGGAGAGCTGACCGGGCAGGAGCTGCTAAAAAGGGCATCTGGTCTGATGGTTCAGCTCGCGTGGAACAAGCTGTACCGCCGCGCCGTCTTTGCGCAGCTGCGCTACCCGGAGGGGAAGCTGAACGAGGATCTGTTCCTGATCCCGGAGGTCTGTTTGCAGATCCAAAAGGCCGTGGTGGTGCCAAAGGCGCTGTATTATTATGTGCAGCGCGGCGGCAGCATTATGAGCGGCAATAAAACGCTGCGCCATTTCGACGCTGCCGAGGCGGCACAGCGGTACTGGGAATGTCTTGTGGAAAACGCTGCATACGATGCACTGGCAAATGCAGCGCAGTATGTCATGGGCTGCGTGAGCCGGATATACCGGCAGCTGTCCCCGGCACTGCGCAAGGCACCCCGCAGCCGGGAAATGCTGCGGATGCAGTTTGAGGTGGTCAACCGCACCCGACGGTACTGTACTGTTCCGGGCGGACTTTGGCTGCAAAGCTGGCTGCTGTGGCACTTCCCGCAGATATACAGTTGGCTGCGGGACATGAAGGGCTGATAAGGAGAACAAAATTCGTATGAGAACGCGCTATACGCTTATCAATATGCTGGTCAATATTGGCGGGCAATTTTTTACGATGCTACTGTCCTTCATCAATCGGATGGTGTTCATCCACTGCCTTTCGGCGGCCTATCTGGGCGTCAACGGTCTGTTTACTGATGTGCTCAGCATCCTTAATTTTGCGGAGCTGGGCATCGGTACGGCTATGGTGTTCAGCATGTATGAACCGGCAGCCCGGGATGACGAGCAGAAACTGGCGCGGCTGATGAACCTGTACAAGTGGATGTACCGGGCGGTGGCGGCTACGGTGCTGCTGTTCGGGCTGGTGCTGCTGCCGTTTCTGTCCTACCTCATCAAGGGCGGCGAGGGCATTGAACATATCACCCTAATCTATATGATATATGTGCTCGGTTCAGCAAGTTCCTATCTGCTGAACTATAAAAGCTCTATCTATCAGGCTTATCAGAAGGGATATATCCGGGCCGGATGGAACATGGTGTGCGAGTTCATAAAAACGGTTTTGCAGATCGCAATATTGCTGTTGACAGGCAACTTTATCCTGTATCTGGTGGTTCAGCAGGCGGTACAGTTTCTGCCCAACATTATGGTTTCCCGCAGGGTGGATAAGGAGTTTCCCTACCTGAAGGAATGCCGGGAGCTGCCGGATAGGGAGGAGCGGAGCGGCATCCTGAAAAACATCGGCGCCATGAGCATGCACAAGCTGGCGATCGTCATTGTGCGCAACACGGACAGCCTGCTGATGTCCTCCTTTATTGGGCTGACAACGGTGGGACTTTATTCCAATTACCGGCTGGTGATCAATGCATTGAACAACCTGATGACCAAGGTCGTTACGGCCTTTTCCGGCAGCGTGGGCAATTTTGCGGCGCTGGAAAACTCTGACCGGCTGTATCAGGTGTATAAAGAGATGGACTTTCTCTTTTTTATGCTGTCCGGCTACCTGACCGGCGGACTGATGATGCTGTTCAACCCCTTGATCGCTCTGCTGTTTGGCGAGGAATACTGCTTCCCGATGGCGACCGTTGTGTTCATCGTAACGGAATTTTACATCACGCGGATGCGGCAGACGAACCTGTTGTTCCGGGAGGTCATGGGTCTGTTCTGGAACGACCGCTATAAGGCTGTGGCAGAGTCCGCCATCAATCTAGTAGTCTCCCTTGTGCTGGTGCAGCGTTACGGCGTGACCGGCATTATCGGGGGCACTATCATCAGCACGCTGTGCACCTGTACTTGGATAGAGCCTTATATCTTTTTGAAATACGGCGTTCAGGACGCATGGCAGAAAAAGCTGCGGGCTTATTTTGCGCAGTATCTAAAGCGGCTGCTGCTTACGGCAGCAGTCTCTGCGGCAGCGGTGCTCTGGGTGCAGCGGTTCCCGGTGGGCAACTTTTGCATTTTTATTCTGGATGGGCTGCTTTACACAGCTGTGTTCGCGGGAGTGATCGTGCTGTTCTACCGTGGCAGCGCGGAGTATGCAGCACTGAAGCAGCGTGGGTTGGAGCTTCTGAAAAGGAATAAAGAGTACACCTGAACGAAAAAACTGATTGACAAATCCCACAAAAAACGCTATATTCTTTTTATAAATGCGTTGAAAAAGAGTGTGCATCGTCTGGGACCGCACAGAGAGCCGGGGGCAGCTGAAAACCCGGCGGGATACCGGCGGGGCACTGTCACTTTGGAGCAGAAGCGGTGAGCTGAGCCGGTAAGCCGCTTTCGGGTCTGCCCTACGTTACAGGGGCATCAAGGGGCGCGGAGCTTTCCGCGCAATTTGGGTGGTACCGCGGTCATGTATTTACAGCCGTCCCATGGAACGCTCCGTGGGGCGGCTTTTTGCGTCCCACTTCATCAAATTTTTGGGAGGACACTATGAAAGAGCTTGCAAAGCAGTACGATCCCAGTCAGGTGGAAGATCGTATCTACCAGTTCTGGCTGGACGGCGGCTACTTCCACACGAAGGCCGATCCGGACAAGAAACCCTACACCATCGTGATGCCGCCGCCGAATGTTACCGGTCAGCTGCACATGGGGCATGCGGTGGATAACACCATGCAGGATATCCTCATCCGCACCAAGCGGATGCAGGGCTATGCCGCCCTGTGGGTGCCCGGCACCGACCACGCCTCCATTGCTACCGAAGCCAAGGTGGTGGAAGCTATGCGCGCCGAGGGCCTGACCAAGGAGATGGTCGGCCGCGATGGTTTTCTGGAGCGCGCATGGGCATGGAAAACCAAGTACGGCAACCGCATCGTCAGCCAGCTGAAAAAGCTGGGCAGCAGCTGCGACTGGGAGCGCGAGCGCTTTACCATGGACGAAGGCTGCTCTGAGGCTGTCAAGGAAGTGTTCGTGCGCCTGTACGACAAGGGCCTGATCTACCGCGGCAACC
>OJRG01000437.1_pt1 | contig 23593 bp, 19 predicted proteins | sample 1599121 | NCBI WGS metagenome assembly OJRG01 (sample SAMN03922528, study PRJEB24848) | human gut metagenome | isolation source: stool sample | host: Homo sapiens | place: Germany | collected 2010-05
GATTGAGGTTGCGGGTCTGCGGCCCTCCGAACCTCCTAAAAGGGTTTTTCGACAGTCTGAGCGGCGTGAGCCGCTTTTTTTTGCTTGACAGCGTATGTTAGAGATGCTAAACTATGCATGGCTTGGGGTTAGTTTTGATTAACTTCTCGCCACAACAGCAGAATCGCAGGAAGGAGGCGGCCAATGGTGCCTTTGGGCATGACAGGGGTGGGCGAAACCAGCATCATCCGCAAAATCACCGGCAGGGACGAGGTACGCCAGCATTTGGCGGAGATGGGATTTGTGGTAGGCACGCCGGTTACCGTGGTAACGGCCATGATGGGAAACCTGATTTTGCAGGTAAAGGATTGCCGGGTGGCTTTGAACCGGGAAATGGCCAACCGGATCATGATCTGAATCAATAAAGGAGGACGTATCCGATGAAAACGCTACGTGAAGCCAAGGTAGGCTCCACCGTCCAGGTGGCAAAGCTCCATGGGGAGGGGGCGGTAAAGCGCCGGATCATGGACATGGGCATCACCAAAGGGGTAGAGATCTACATCCGCAAGGTGGCCCCCCTGGGGGATCCCATGGAGGTGAACATCCGGGGCTACGAACTGTCCCTGCGCAAAAAGGACTGCGAAATGATCGAGATCCTTTGACCTTTGGCGGCGGCGCCGCTTTCTTTTAGCCGTTTAGTTAGTCATATTTAACATCAAGCATCAACAAATAACTGGGAGGAAAATCGGCATGTCCATCAAGATCGCCTTAGCGGGCAATCCCAACTGCGGTAAAACCACCATGTTCAACGACCTCACCGGCAGCAACCAATATGTGGGAAACTGGCCGGGGGTCACGGTGGAAAAAAAGGAAGGGAAATGGAAAACCAACAAGGATATCGTAATCCAGGATCTCCCCGGCATTTATTCCCTCTCCCCCTACACCCTGGAGGAGGTTATCAGCCGGAATTATCTGATCAACCAGCAGCCGGACGCCATCCTGAACATTGTAGACGGCACCAATCTGGAGCGCAACCTGTATCTGACCACCCAGCTGTTGGAGCTGGGGTTGCCTATGGCCATCGCCCTGAACATGATGGACGTGGTGCGCAAAAACGGGGATGAGATCAACGTTTCCAAGCTGTCCGAAGCCCTGGGTTGCCCCATTGTGGAAACGGCGGCCCTGCGGGGGGAAGGCTCCCAAAAGGCGGTGGAAGCCGCCGTCCAAGCCGCCCAGGCCGCAAAGCCCCAGGCCCATCCCTCCGTATTCGGCGGCACGGTGGAGCACGCCATCGCCCACATCGAGGAGAGCATCGAGGGCAAGGTGCCTGCCGCCCATCTCAGGTGGTATGCGGTAAAGCTTTTCGAGCGGGACGATAAAGTGCGTGCCCAGCTGCAACTGCCCGCCTCCCTGATGGCCCACATCGAGGAGCACATCCAGGAATGCGAAAGGGAGCTGGAGGACGACAGCGAAAGCATCATCACCAACGAGCGGTATGCCTACATCAGCAAGCTGATGACCGTCTGCATCCGCAAAAAGCCCCGCAAGGACAACCTGTCGGTTTCCGATAAGATCGACCGGGTGGTCACCAACCGGATCTTGGCCCTGCCCATCTTCGTGGCGGTGATGACCCTGGTGTACTATGTATCCGTCACCACCATCGGGGATATTGTGACCGGATTTACCAACGACACCCTGTTTGGCTCCTGGATCCAAGAGCCCCTGGCCGCCTGGCTGGAGGGCATCGGCACCGCCGGCTGGCTCAACGGCCTGGTGGTGGACGGCATCGTGGGAGGCGTGGGCGCTGTGATCGGCTTTGTGCCCCAGATGCTCATCCTGTTCGTGTTCCTGGCCATTCTGGAGGATATCGGCTACATGGCCCGGGTAGCCTTCATCATGGACCGGATTTTCCGCAAGTTCGGCCTTTCCGGCAAGAGCTTCATCCCCATGCTCATCGGCTCCGGCTGCGGGGTGCCCGGCATCATGGCTTCCCGCACCATTGAGAACGAGCGGGATCGCCGCATGACCATCATGACCACCACCTTCATCCCCTGCGGAGCGAAAATGCCCATCGTCGCCCTGATCGCCGGGGCGGTGTTCGGGGGCGCCTGGTGGGTCTCCCCGGCCGCCTATTTCATCGGCGTGGGGGCTGTGATCCTTTCGGGCATCATCCTGAAAAAGACCAAGATGTTTGCCGGCGACCCCGCCCCCTTCGTCATGGAGCTGCCCGCCTACCATGCCCCCCTGGCCGTCAACGTGCTCAAGAGCATGTGGGAGCGGGGCTGGAGCTTCATCAAGCGGGCCGGTACGGTGATCCTGGCCTCCAGCATCCTGATCTGGTTCCTGTCCAGCTTTGGCAGCGTGGACGGCGCCTTTACCATGGTAGAGGATATGGACCATAGCATCCTGGCCGCCATGGGCAACACCCTGGCCTGGATCTTCACGCCCCTGGGCTTTGGCAACTGGCAGTCCACCGTGGCCACCATCATGGGCCTGGTGGCCAAGGAAGAGGTGGTCGCCGTGTTCGGGGTGCTCTATGGGGTGGCCGGGGACGCCATGGAATTGGTGGAATCCGGCGCCTTCCAGGAGCTGGGCCCCATCGCCGCCCATTTCACCGGGCTGTCCGCCTTCTCCTTCCTGATCTTCAACCTGCTGTGCGCCCCCTGCTTCGCCGCCATCGGCGCCATCAAGCGGGAGATGAATTCCCCCAAGTGGACCTGGTTTGCCATCGGCTATCAGTGCGGCCTGGCCTATGCGGTATCCCTGATCGTAAACCAGCTGGGGCTGCTGTTTACCACCGGCGCCTTCACCTTCTGGACCGCTGTGGCCGTGGTGCTGTTGGCCGGCATCGCATACCTGTTCTTCCGGCCCTACCAAGAAGCTACCACTTTGGATATAGGCAAGGTAAAAATCCAAGCCTAGTCTCCATTCCACCATACCTCCATGGGGCGGGGAAGCTTGCTTCCCCGCCCCAAACTTATGGCGCGCCGGCGGCGCGCCGCTTTTCCGGCAGCCTACGGCGTGTAAATGGGCTTACCCGCTCCAATCCTGTTTGTTTGGCCTTGGTAGCGTTGCTTCTTCCAGCCTATCTGTTCCCCTCCTTCCCCCTGCTGCATATGAATAAGTAAGGTAAGGGCAAGGCTTGCGGCAGTCTGCCGCTCCGCCCGATTCTATTGCAAACACAGGAGGTAACACACATGGGTGTGACCAATGCAAATAAGCAAATCAACGTACAGCAAATCGATTGTAACGGAACCTTACAGGTGACCCTGGCCCTGGCGGCAGCGCCGGATATCACGGAAAACCCCACGGATATGGTGCTGCTGCTGGATCGCTCCGGCAGCATGGCGGGCATCCCTTTGGAAAACCTGAAGCTGGGGGCCAAGGCCTTCATCGACATCATCGACGAGGCTACGGATGGGGCCAAGGACGGCCACATCGGCGGGGGAAGCCGGATCGGCATCGTGAGCTTTTCCGATACGGCCACAACGGACGCCCCCTTGAGCACCTCGGTGGATCTGCTCAAGGCCCAGGTGGACGCCCTGGTCCAAGGCGGGTCTACCAACCACGGGGACGCCTTTGCCAAGGGGGTGCAGCTGTTTGATCCGGCCTCCTCCAACGCCCGGGTGCTCATCCTATTCACCGACGGCAAAACCACCGCCGGCCCGCCTCCCGCCCCCATTGCGGCGGCGGCCAAGGCGGCGGGGATCATCATCTACTGCATCGGGCTATTGGGCTCCACCGGGCTCAATGAAAGCGCCCTGGACGACTGGGCCAGCGACCCGGACGCCTCCTACGTGGCCATCGCCCCGGATGCGGCGGACCTGGAGGCCCTGTTTGCCAATCTGGCCCTGAACATCGCCAAAACCGGGGCCACCAACATCGTCATCCAGGAAGAGCTGGACCCGGCCTTTTCCATCCTCCACGTGGACGCCCCGGACCGGGGCACAGCCACCATGCAGGATAACACCACCCTAACGTGGACCATCCCCGCCCTGGGGGTAAGCGGTTCCGAGGGGGCGACCCTGCAATTCCTGATTCAGCATGTGGGGCCGGAGGCCGGGCTTTTGCAGGTGAACCGCTCCATATCCTACCAGGATACCGAAGGCAACCAGGTCTCCTTCCCGGACCCCTATGTGACCGTGGACTGCGGCATCACCGTACAGCCGGAGCCCTGTCCCCAGCCGGTGGATGTGACCATCAAGGGCTGCCAGGATTCCGCGGTAGTGGATCTGGGGGACGTATATCTGGAATCCCAGGGCCGCATCCTCCAGCTGGACGTTACCGTCAAGGACGTGTGCCCCGGCCAACGGGTGGCCCTGGGGGTTATCCTCACGGAGGCGGACCCCAGCGGCGTGGAATACCAGCGGGGCTTTAAGGCCATCACCATCCCCGCCCACCAGGCCCCTGCCTGCCGGGATGTGCTGGTGCGCTGCATCCGGTTCGTGCTGCCCGAAAGCCTGAACGTATCCGGCGGCAACGGCCGGGCCATTTGCGGCCCCCGGAATTTGAAGGTGCGCTTCATCGCCCATACCATCGATACGGATTACCGCTGCTGCCCGCCTGTTTCCATCTTCTGATCCCTTTGGGGATACCCAAATCCTTGCGGCGGCAGCCTTTACGGCTGCCGCCCTTTTTTGCTGCCCGAAGGGAATGATACGAAACCGTTCCCCCGGTTGCAGTCCATATTTTTTTATTATAGCTTCAAAAAAATACAGCCTATATATTGACACGCCGCTCGGTTTCCTCGTATAGTTTAGAAGCGAAGTTTGGCCATATTCGGGGAGGCGCGGGCAGGTTTCAAGGGCGCAGGCCGCCCCGGCCTATGGGACCAAACCTCGTCTAATTCTTTCCTACAGGGTGGATGTGAATATGGACCAGCACAAACCCAGCAAGAATCCCTTCCTTTACGGCGGCGCCCTGGTGGCCGCCCTGATCGGCTCCGGCTTTGCCAGCGGCCAGGAGATTATGCAGTTTTTCGCCGTATACGGTTCCGCCGGCATCCTGGCGGGCTGCGGCCTGACCTTTGCCGCCATGTTCCTGTTTGCCTGGGCGGTGCTTGCAGGCAGCCGGGACCTGGGAGAGGGGGACGTAAACGACGCCTTCTGCCATCTGTGCGGCAGGGGGATCGGCCGGGTTCTGGGCTGGCTGCTGCCGGTTTTCCTATATATGATCTTCATCGTGATGCTCTCCGGGGCAGGCTCCCTGCTTACGGAGTCCTTTGGGCTCCATCCCCTGGTGGGACGATTGGCCATCGCCCTCCTGTCCCTGTGCGCGGTGCTGCTGGGCATGGGCAAGCTGGTATCCATCCTGGGCCGGATCGGGCCGGTGGTGATTTGTTTTATCCTGGTGATCGGCGTGGTCAGCCTGCTGCAAAACGCCCGGCAGCTGCCCCAGGCGGATCAGCTCCTCCATACCCTACCCCTGGCCAAGGCTACCCCCTGGTGGTGGCTGAGCGGCATCACCTATGCCGCCTTCTGCTCTTTGGCCATGTTCCCGTTTCTGGCGGGCATGGGTAAAAATATGCAGGGCAAGCTCCCCTGGCAAAGCGCCGGCATCGGCTGCCTGTTTTTCACCGCCAGCGCCGCCGTGGTAAGCCTAGCCATCCTGGCCTCTTTGCAGGACGTGTATACCCGGGGGATCCCCACGGTGTTCCTGGCGGAGCAGATCTATCCCAAGCTGGGCCTGGTCTTTACCCTGGTGATGTTCCTGGGCATCTTTACCTCCGCCGCCCCCATGCTGTGGACCGCCTGCCACCGGCTTTGCAAAAACGAAAAAAGCCCCCGCTTCCGCCTGGTGGCGGCGGGGCTGGTGGCCTTTGCCTGCCTGGGCGGTATGCTGCCCTTCGGCAAGCTGGTGAACCTGCTGTATCCCTACATGGGCTATCTATCCCTGATCCCCTTTTGCGCGGTGCTGTTCCGCCGGCTGCGGGAAAAGGCTCCCCACAAAAAGCCCGGCAACCGGCCCAACGCGGGGATCTCCGGCGCTTCCGCCGGCTAAGGATGCAACCTTGGGGCCGGTTGCATAATCAACCAGCCTTTGCCGGGGAAAAATTGTATTGATATGCCATTGACAATCATGGGCTTCTTATTATATTATTATCTATAAATTTTAATAAAGCTAACCTTAATTCCTCCTTGTTTGCCAGCTTCGCCACCCGGCCAGGCGCCGGGGCGTCCCTCCTGGGGCAACGGGTTGAAAAGGGGCGGACAAGGGGTATATTTTTATCACAATTTACTTCAAAAGGAGACGGATGGAATGGATCGATTCCTGGGACAAAAGACGGTATTCATCGGCGGCGGCCGCATGGGGGAAGCTATATTCAGCGGCCTGCTGAGCAATGGCATTCTCAAGGCGGAAGACCTGACAGTGCTGGACGTATACGAGCCCCGGCGCAAGGAGCTGGCGGACAAATATGGGCTCCGCGCCTGGGACAATACCCCGGAAAACCTGCAAAAGGCCCTGGCGGACGCCCAGGTGCTGGTGTTTGCCATTACGCCCCAGATGGCGGATTCCGTGCTGCGCCAGGTGGCGCCCCTGTTGAATAAGGATCAGCACACCGTGATCTCCATTATCGGCGGGGTTACGCTGGATTACCTGGAGTCCTATATCCCCGAGGCGCCGGTGGTGCGGGTCATGCCCAATACCCCGGCCCGGGTCCATGCGGGGGCAGCCGGGGTCGCCCTGGGCAAGAACGCCACCCAAGCCAGCGGCCAGATCGCCCTGGATATCTTCAACGCGGTGGGCATCGCCTACCTGCTGCCGGAATCCCTCATCGACCCGCTGACCAGCGTCAGCGGCTGCGGCCCGGCCTATGCCTATCTTTTCATCGAGGCCATGGCGGACGGGGGCGTGGAAATGGGCCTGAGCCGGGATATGGCCTTGAAGCTGGCCGCCCAGACCCTCATCGGGGCCGGCAAAATGGTCATGGAGACCGGCGAGCATCCCGGCGCCCTCAAGGATAACGTATGCTCCCCCGGCGGGGCCACCATCGCCGGCGTCCATGCCCTGGAGCAAAAGGGCTTCCGGGGCGCCGTGGCGGACGCGGTGGTCGCGGGCGTTACCCGGATGCGGGAAGTCGCGGAAAAAGCCTAACGACAATTTAGAAAGGGAGGTTTCCCATGTATTCCTTGGTGCTCAAAAACGCCACCGTAATCGATGGCACAGGGAAGCCCGCCTACCAGGCGGATCTGGGGATCGACGGGGATAAGATCGCCGCCATCGGGAAGATTCAGCAGGCGGAAAACGCCGTGGACGTGTCCGGCATGGTGGTAACCCCCGGGTTCATCGACCCCCATTCCCACGCGGATTGTTCCATTTTCCTGTATCCGGATTGCGAGAGCTATGTCCGCCAGGGCATCACCACCTTTGTGGGGGGCCAGTGCGGGGATTCCAATGCGCCCATCCGCCGCTATTGGATGCGCAAATATTGGGAATACGATATGTGGGACGCCATCGACCCCTATATCTACGGGCAAACCACCATCCAGCCTGTGGAAAAGGCCATTGCCGGCATCGAAAAAAAGGCGGGCATCCGGATCGATTGGCGGTCCTTTGGGGAATATCTGGACCGAGTGGAACGCCAGGGCATGGGCTGCAACATGATTACCCTGCTGGGCCACAGCCAGGTGCGGGCGGACGTGATGGGCCTGGATCAGCGCAGGGCCCCCACCCCCCGGGAGATGGACGAGATGAAGGCCTGCGTGGACGAGGCCATGGCCTGCGGGGCCTGGGGCCTTTCCACGGGCCGGGATTATCCCCCCAGCGCCTACGCGGACCCGGCGGAGATCATCGAGCTGATGCGCCACGCCGGCCGCCAGGGGGGCATGTATTTCACCCACTGGAAGCGCACGGGCGTGCGGGTAGGTACGCCGGAAAAGCCCAATAAGCTGGCGGGCATCGTAGAGGCCCTGGAGATCGGCATGGCGGCCGGGGTCAAGACCCAGGTCTCCCATATCTCCACCGGCTTTGATATCTATCCCCCCAACGAGGATATGGACCGATACGCCGCCAAGGTGACGTTGGATGTCTTCGACGGGTATCTGCAAAAGGGCGCCCAGGCTGCCTTTGACGTGATCCCCGGCCGCAGCGGCGGCATCGCCATGATCCCCTTCCTGGCCTCCAAGCTCATGCCTTGGGTGCGCCAGGCAGGTTCCCTCAGCGGCTTTATCCGCAACCTGCAGGCCCGGGATTTCCGTACCGAGCTTATCGAAAAGCTGGAAGGGGGCGCCTGGTACGCCCTCAACCCCAAGGTGAACCCCTGCTGGGACGAGGCCATTTCCATCGGCCCCAGCCAGAACCCCAAATACGCCGGCAAGACCCTCCGGGAAATCGGCCGGCTGCTGGGCCTTTCCTCCATGGAGGCCGTCATGGCCCTGCTGCTGGAGGAGCCCCGCATTCCCATCGAGGAAAACAAAAAGTCCGACGGGGAGATCCGGGGCCTGCTGGCCCATCCCAAGGGTTCCCCCTGCACGGATACCTATGCCTTTGATTTGGAAGGCACCTACGGCCGGGATATGGAGCTGCCCGAGCTGCTGCCCCATCCCCACACCTATTGCGCCTTCCCCAAATACATCCTCCAATTCCCCGCCCCTACCCTGGAGGAGACCATCCGCAAGATGACCGGCGCCGTGGCCCAGTTCCTGGAGATCCCCGGCCGGGGCGAGATCCGGGTGGGCAATTTCGCCGACCTGGTGGTATTGGATCTAAAGCGCCTCAAGACCAACGAAAACTATGTGGAGCCCCGGGTCTATCCCGAAGGCATCCCCATGGTGGTGGTCAACGGGGTGGTGGAAGTGGATCAACAGGGCTTTACCGGACGGCGTGCCGGCCGGATTTTACGCCATCAATAAAGGGAGGTTTAAAACCATCATGTTGTCGGATATGTATGTGATCGACGGATGCGCCTTTGCGGAAGAAGATTTCACCGGCGTGACCCAAAAGGTCAAGGATTCCCCTTTGACCGCCTTTTTCCTCACCACCCCCGGGGAGGGCGAGGGCCTGTTGGCGCTGGCCCATAACATCGGCGGCATCTACAATATGGCGGACGACCCGGCTTCCGGGCTGATGGTGGTACGTACCATCGCGGAGTTGGAGCAGGCCAAGGCCCAGGGCAAGATCGGCGTGATCCTGGGCTTCCAAAACCCCCATTGCATCGAAAATTCCCTGGAAAAGCTCCGGGCCCTGTATGAATTGGGCATCCGGGTGGTGCAGATGACCTACAACAAGGCCAATTACATCGGCTGCGGCTGCCTGGAAAGCAAGGATCTCGGCCTTACGGATTTCGGCCGCCAGGCCCTCAAGGCCATGAACCGGCTGGGCATGGTGGCGGACGGCTCCCACTGCGGCCCCCAAACCACCCTGGACATCATCCGCTACAGCGAGAAGCCCGTGGTGATCTCCCACGCCGGCGCCGCCGCCGTTACCCCCAACGTGCGCAACAAGAGCGATGAAGCCCTCAAGCTCCTCAAGGAGAACGGCGGCGTCATCGGTCTGTCCCCCTGGGGCCCCCTGTGCTGGAAGCCCGAAACCGGCAAGCGGCCCACCATGGACGATTACCTGGACCATGTGGACTATGTGGTGAACCTGATCGGCATCGATTACGTGGGCTTCGGCGGCGACAGCACCCTGGACGACAACGAGGACCGTTCCGGCATCGTGGAGCAGGCTACCCTGTACGCCCCCGTGGTGGAGGAGTACAACCAAAAGGTGGGGGTAGACCCCGACGTGCGCCATGCCATCGGCGTGCGGGGCTCCTGGGAGATCAACAACGTGATCGAGGCCATGCGGGGCCGGGGCTATTCCGACGAGGACATCAAAAAGCTCACCGGCGGCAACTTCCTGCGGGTGCTTAAGGCCAACTGGAAATAAGGGATCCCTTAGAAAGGACAAGGCAAGCCTATGTTAGACCAGCTTTGCGGGCATACCCTCAAGCCCATGGACCATCAGATCATCACCGTGCCGGTCACCAAGGACCTGGGGGTGGATGTGAACATGACCGCCCATGTGCTCACCGGCCGGGAACCCGGCCCTACCCTGTTGATCACCTCCATGCTCCACGGGGAGGAATGGTTTTCCGTGCTGATCATCCGGGCCCTGTTTAAGGCCCTGGACCTTGGCAAGCTCAAGGGGACCGTCATCGCCATTCCGGTGGCCAACGAGTCCGCCTTCAATACCAACACCCGGTGCGTCATGGATAATTCCGACGAGCCGGACGCCAACCGTTCCTTTGACGGCCGCTATAACTGCCTTACCAACCTGATCTGCCGCTGCGTGGAGGAAAACTTCCTCTCCAAGGCGGATTACCTGATCGACTACCATGTGGGCACCTGGGGCAACCGGATGGCGGACATCGGCTATGGTTCGGATTACCCGGACGCGGAGCTGGTGCGGATCAGCCGGGGTATGGCCAAGGCCTATTGCTTCCCGGTGCTCCACGCCATGCGGCTCAACCAGGGCACCCACAGCGCCCGCAACGCCATGGGTTGCGCCGGGCTGAAATACGGGGTGCCGGCCATCGTGCCGGAGATCGGCGGCCTGGGCTTTGGCCAGGCCCAAGAGGACGCCTGGATCCAGGATAATATCCGGGGCCTGTTGGGCAACCTCAGCTTCCTGGGTATGCTGGAAGGGGAGATCCCCTACTGCGAACAATACCTGGAGGTGGGGGAATATTTCCGTGTATCCCCGAAAAACGGCGGCTACGTGGAGCTGGCTCTCCCCAGCGCCGGCGCCCTGACCCCGGTGAAGCGGGATCAGCTGCTGGCCCGGGTCATCGACCCCAAGACCTTCGAGGTGCTGGAGGAGCTGCGCAGCCCCTGCGACGGGATGATCTTCTACGGCTGCCGCAACTACATGGTGCGGCCCGGCGGCTGGGTGTTCGGCGTAGCCAATATGGAACACAATTGCAGCAAATGGGTGGGTGCTGATTGATCGGCATCTGCACATTCATAAATCCCATTTTCAATTTGTAAAGGAGATGAAAAACACATGAAGAAACTGTTGACCCTTATCCTTTGCTTGGCTATGGTGCTGACCGTCTTCGGCTGCTCCAGCACCCCCGCCACCGAGGAAGGCGCCAGCGCCAGCGGCGATGCAGCCCAGGGCGAAGCGGCGGATAGCGAATACAAGGATACCCTTGTATTCGCCATGAACACCGACGTCCAGTCCCTGGATCCCCAGATCCAGAACGACACCACCTCCGAGCAGGTGGTAAAGATGCTCTACAACACCCTGCTCAAGTTCCAGGATGACGGCACCGTGGTAGGCGATCTGGCGGAAAGCTGGTCCGTATCCGAGGACAAGCTCACCTGGACCTTCAACCTGAAGCAGGGCGTGAAATTCCACAACGGCAAGGAGCTGACCTCCGCAGACGTGAAGGCCACCTTTGACCGGGCCCTCAACGCGGAAGCCGGCGGCCTGCGTACCACCGAGATCATCAAGATGTTCACCTCTGTGGAAGCGCCGGATCCCTACACCGTAACCATCACCACCGATGCCCCTTACGGCCCCATGGAATCCCTGATGTGCAACATGTCCCTGGGCATTATGGATGCGGACTATATCGAGCAGTATGGCCTGGATCTGGGCACCAGCGCCGAAGGTGAAAACGGCACCGGCCCCTTCAAGGTGGTCAGCTGGGAGCGGGACCAGGAGATCGTGGTGGAGCGCTTTGACGAGTACTTCGATACCCCTGCCAAGCTTCAGACTGTGGTCTACACCATAATCCCCGAAGCGGCTTCCCGGGTCATCGCTCTGGAGACCGGCGAAGTGGACGTGATCGACAAGCCGACCGATGAAGACCTGGCCCGGCTGGAAGCGGATACCGAAAACTTCACCGTGCTCCGCAAGCCCACCATCAGCCAGCGGCTCTTCCGCTTTGGCTGCAACGATCCCATCATCAGCAACACCAAGGTGCGCCAGGCCATCGTATACGCCATCGACCGGCAGGCCATCATCGACGCCCTGTTCACCGGCTCCGGCTATCCCTCCACCGCCCCTCTGGCCCCTGTGACCTTCGGCTACAGCGACCTGGGCGAGATCGAGCAGGATCTGGAGCTGGCCAAGTCCCTGCTGGCGGAAGCCGGCTATCCGGACGGCTTTGACACCAAGATCATCACCACCGAGCGGTATCAGAACGGCATCGAGCTGGCGGAGATCATCTCCCAGCAGCTGGCTGAGATCGGCATCAACGCGGAGATCGAAGTTTGGGAGTGGAGCGCCCTGAGCGCCAGCTGGAACGGCATCACCGCCGACGAGTTTGACCAGCCCATCTTCATCATGGGCGCCGGCCCCTCCATGCGGGATGCGGACGGCGGCCTGCGGGGCCTGTACACCACCAGCGAAACCGGCCTGAACGACCGGAACTACGGCTTCTATTCCAACGCGGAAGTGGACGCCCTCATCGAGCAGGGCATGCAGGAGACCGACCAGCAGAAGCGGGTGGAGATCTACAAGGAAGCCATGGAGATCCTGTATCGGGAAGACCCGGTGGCCTTCTGGCTCTTCGATATGTACGGCTTGGCCATCACCTCCTCCAAGGTGGAAGGCGTGACCCTGAGCCCCATTTCCACCATCACCTTTGAAAACGCAACCGTTAAGAAATAAGCTTTCCCCCCGGGGTAGGGCCTGCCCGGCCCTATCCCGGGACAATCCATTCTGAGGAGGCAAGCCTATGCTTAAATACACGATCCGCAGGCTTTTGCAGACCATTCCCCTGTTGATTGCCATTTCCTTCGCCGCGTTCATCATGATGCACCTGGTCCCCGGCGATCCCGTCCGCAACATGATGGGCATCGAGGCCTCCAAGGAGGCGGTAGAGGCGGAGCGGGAACGTCTGGGCCTGAACGATCCCTTGCTGGTACAGTATGGCCGCTTCCTGGGCGGCGTGCTGAAAGGGGATCTTGGTACTTCCATCTTCACCAAGCAATCCGTCACCGACGAGATTCTTAAAAAATATCCCGCTACCATCAAGCTGGCCCTGGGCGGCACCATATTCGCCTCTGTGGTGGGCATTTTGGCGGGCATCGTTTCCGCTGTGAAACGCAATAAGCTTACGGACAACGTCATCATGGTCCTATCCCTGATTTCCGTGTCCACGCCTTCGTTTTTCCTGGCTCTTGTGTTGATGCTGTTTTTCTCCCTGCAGCTGGGATGGTTGCCTAGCATGGGGCTGCGCACGCCCCTGCATTATGTGCTGCCCATCATTACCCTGGGTATGCAGTCCGTGGGCACCATCGCCAGGACCACCCGCTCCTCCATGCTGGAGGTGCTGGGGCAGGATTATATCCGCACATCCAGATCGAGAGGTATACCCGAACGGGTAATTATATATTCCCACGCCTTTAAGAACGCCATCATCCCCGTGCTGACCATTGTGGGCCTGCGCTTTGGCGGCCTGCTGGCCGGCTCCATGCTGGTGGAAACCGTTTTCTCCATCCCCGGCATCGGCCGCTACCTGGTGGACGCGGTGCTGGAGCGGGATTATCCCGTGGTGCAAAGCACGGTGCTGGTGCTGGCCTGTACCTTTGTGTTGGTCAACCTGGTCGTAGACCTGCTCTACGCGGTGGCTGACCCGAAAATCCGCTACGAATAGGAGGGAGCATACCTGTGACAGCCGATATTTTTAAGCGTTTTATCCGCAGAAAGGCCTCCCTCATCGGCGGCATTATCCTGCTTTTGTTCCTGCTCATGGCCCTCATCGGTCCCTTCCTGTGCACCCAGGACCCCAACGCCCAGGACATCGCCAACAAATATGCCCCTCCCAGCTGGGAGCACCTGCTGGGTACGGATAACCTGGGCCGGGATACCTTGACCCGCATGGTCTACGGCGCCCGGGTCTCCCTGTTGGTGAGCTTTGTGGGCACCATCATCGGCTCCGCCATCGGCGTGGCCCTGGGGGTGCTGGCCGGCTATTACGGCGGTTGGCTGGATTCCCTGATCTCCCGGTTTGTGGACTTCCTGCTGGCCTTCCCCGGCCTGCTGTTGGCCATTGTGGTGGTGGCCATATTGGGCAGCGGCTTGGAAAATACCATGGCGGCCATCGCCTTCTACTCCATCCCCTATATCGCCCGAATGGTCCGGGGCGTGGTGCTTACCCTGAAGGGCTCGGAATACGTCCAGGCCTGTAAGGTCATGGGGGTCAGCGACGCCCGGATCATCATGACCCACATCATCCCCAATTCCATGTCCCAGATCATCGTCAACGTGACCCTGAACCTGGGCACCGCCATCCTGACCGCCTCCTCCCTGTCCTTCCTGGGCCTGGGCGTGACCCCGCCCAACCCGGAATGGGGCGCCATGCTCTCCACCGCCCGGGACGCCATCCGTAGCTATCCCTGGGCGGCGGTGATCCCCGGCGTGGCCATTACCCTGGTGGTGCTCAGCTTCAGCCTGGTGGGCGACGGCCTGCGGGACGCCCTGGATCCCCGGCTGAAAAACGGTTAAGGAGGTTTCCCATGCAAGAAGAAAAAGTATTGGAAGTCAAAAACCTCAAAACGTATTTCTACACCGATGAAGGGGTCATCCCTGCGGTGGACGGGGTGGATTTCAACCTGGCGCGGGGGGAGACCCTGGCCATCGTGGGGGAATCCGGCTGCGGCAAAAGCGTAACGTCCCTGTCCATCCTCCGGCTCATCGCCAATCCCCCGGGCCGGATCATCGACGGGGAGATCCTCTACAACGGCAAAAACCTCCTTTCCCTTACGGAAAAGGAGATGCGCTCCGTCCGGGGCAACGATATCAGCATGATCTTCCAGGAGCCTATGACCTCCTTGAACCCGGTATTCCCCGTGGGCAAGCAGATCATGGAATCCCTTACCTTCCACCAGCATATGACCAAGGAGCAGGCCCGGGAGCGGGCCATCGAGATGCTGCGGCTGGTAGAGATCCCCAATCCGGAAAAGTGCATCCACAACTATCCCCATCAGCTCTCCGGCGGTATGCGCCAGCGGGTGATGATCGCCATGGCCCTGGCCTGCAACCCCAAGATCCTCATCGCGGACGAGCCCACCACCGCCCTGGATGTGACCATTCAGGCCCAGATCCTCAAGCTCATGGCGGGCTTGCAGGAAAAGACCCAGACCTCCATCATCCTTATCACCCACGATCTGGGCATCGTAGCCCAGATCGCCCGGAACGTGATGGTGATGTACGCAGGGGAAGAGGTGGAATACGCGGACGTGCGCACCATCTTCAAGGACCCCCGGCATCCCTATACCATCGGCCTGCTCAAGTCCATCCCCAGCATCAACGAGGAGCGGGACACCCTGTATACCATCAAGGGCATGGTGCCCAGCCCCAAGGATCTGCCGGAGGGCTGCCGCTTTGCCCCCCGGTGCGAGCACGCCTGCGAGCGCTGCCTGAAGGAGCGGCCCCCCATCTTCGACGTAGGCAACGGCCACCGGGTGCGCTGCTGGAATTGCCAGGGAGGTGAAACCCATGCGTAAGGTACTTCTATCCGTAAAGGATGTAAAGCAATACTATCCCGTCAAGCTCAACAGCAAGTCCCTCTTCCCCAAGAAGGGCTATGTGAAGGCGGTGGACGGCATCAGCTTCGACGTATACGAAGGGGAGACCTTCGGCCTGGTGGGGGAATCCGGCTGCGGCAAATCCACCACCGGCAAGATGATCGTCAAGCTCCTCTCCCCCACGGCGGGCTCCATCGAATACGATGGCCAGGACCTGTTCCAGGTGCCCAAAAACCAGGAAAAGGCCCTGAAAAAGGAGATCCAGATCATCTTCCAGGATCCCTATTCCTCCCTGGACCCCAAGTTCACCGTGGGCCGCATCGTGGCGGAACCCCTGGTGGCCCATGGGGTGCCCAAGGCGGAGCGCATCCAGAAGGTGCGCCAGCTGCTCAAGGACGTGGGCATCCGGGAGGAGTTCATCAACCGCTATCCCCACGAGTTTTCCGGCGGCCAGCGCCAGCGTATCGGCGTGGCCCGGGCCCTGGCCCTCAATCCCCGGCTGATCGTGTGCGACGAGCCGGTTTCCGCCCTGGATGTATCCATCCAGGCCCAGATCCTCAACCTGATGGCGGAGTTGCAGGACAAGTATCAGCTCACCTATGTGTTCATTTCCCACAACCTGAGCGTGGTGAAGCACGTATGCGACCGGATCGCCGTGATGTATTTGGGGAATATCGTGGAGCTGGCGGATAAGCGGGCGCTGTTCGCCAATCCCGCCCATCCCTACACCCAGGCCCTGTTGGACGCCATCCCCATCCCGGACCCGGATGTGACCAGCATGTCCGGCACCCTGGGCGGGGACGTGCCCAGCCCCCTGAACCCGCCGGCCGGCTGCTGCTTCCACACCCGGTGCAAATACGCCACCCCCGCCTGCGCCAGCAGCAAGCCCGCCCTTACGGAGATCGCCCCCGGGCACTTTACCGCCTGCCATCTGTGCAAGGGCCAAGCGCCCCAGGATTGACCCCTGGCGGGACATCATATGGTTTTCAAGGACGCGGTTTTCGCGTCCTTACCCTTCGCATCCCAAGGATGCGGGCAATATTATGCTTTTTGAAAAGGAGCGAAATCAACCATGAGAGATTCCCTGTTGAGCCTGTTCCCCGCCGCCGAATACGAGGCAAGACTGAAAAAGATCGTGGAGCAGATGCACAAAAACGGCGTAGGCGCCCTGATCCTCACCAGCGATGAGAACACCTACTACTTCTCCGGCTTCCGCAGCATCGTATGGTGCAGCAAGGTGTCCACCCCCGGCGTATTGGTGATCACCGACGACGGCAGTACCGCCATCGCCACCACCAAAGGCGGCGCGGAAACCGTGCGGGTCACCTCCAGCGTGGAGGATATCCGCCGCTTTGGCACCGCCGAGTACCCCACCTACGCCCAGGCCATCGTGTCCCTGCTGGCGGAAAAGGGCAAGCTCAACGGCCGGGTCGGCATGGAATTCGGCACCGGCCATAAGATCCATCTCAACTATGACATGACCCAGCAGCTCTTCGCCGCCCTTAAGGACGCCACGTTGGTGGATGCGGCGGATATGCTCTGGGCTGTGCGCTCCATCAAATCCCCCCTGGAGATCCAGGCCATCCGCAAGGCCTGCGACATCAACTGCAAGGGCATCGAGCGGGGCTTTGACCGGCTCCGGGCCGGCTACACCGAGCTGGAGCTCAACTCCATGATCATGGAGGAATACTACCGCCTGGGTGCGGAATCCTCCCTGACCCTGGGCATCCGGGCTGGCGCGGAACGCTATTCCCAGGGCAATTGCCCCCCCTCCCGGCGGCCCATCCAGCCCGGGGAGATCATCCTGGTGGACGGCGGCCCCAGCTATGACGGCTATGTGTCCGACATCATCCGGGAAGCGGTCATCGACAAGCCCACCGACTACCAGCAGGAGATGTTCGACGTGGCCCGGGAAGCCTGCTACCGGGGCATCGACGCCATGAAGCCCGGCACGCCCATCGACCAGGTGGTGAAGGTGGTGGACGACTTTATGGACAACAGCAAGTTCGCCGAGATCAACGTATACAAGCACTGGTGCGGCCACAGCATCGGCGTGGGCGTTCACGAATACCCCATGCTGGATTCCGATACCCACATCCTGCTTAAGCCGGGTATGGTGTTCTCCATCGAGCCCTACATTTTCCAGGATAACGTGGGCAGCCTGGGCATCGAGGAGAACGTCCTCATCACCGAGACCGGCGCCGAGATCCTGACCCCCTCGGACAGCCATCTGCGCAGGCTGTAAGCCTTGCGGGCTGTCCGTTCTGAATCGGATTCTCCTCGTTTCCTTTGCAGCGTGCAACGACAGGGGCCGGCGGCTAGCGAACCACCGGCCCCGTTTTACCGGGCATATTCATATCCTTCCGTTTGTCGTCTCCCTTCCCCCTCCGGAAAATATGAATTTTTCGTCGAAAATTTGCACATGCACAGTTTTTATAATATAATATTTGAACAGCCAAGCGTTTCTTAGAAACATGCCACTGTCTTTTTCGCTTGCGCGCACTATGACCCATACTGGAGAGGTTGAACCATGCTAGGAAATGTCATTCGAACACGCAGAAAAAAAATGAACCTTACCCTTGAGGAGCTTTCCAAACAGGTCGGAATCACCTCCGGCGGTCTTTCCCAGATCGAACGGGGCTTGGTGGATCCTTCCCTTTCGGTGTTACGGCGCATATCCCGCGCCCTGAACCTGCCTATGAACGTGATGTTTTCCGAAAATAACGAAAGCTACGTCACGCGGATGGGCCAGCGGAAAAAGGCCATGTTCTCGGATTCCTCCATCGACTACGAATTCCTTAGCCCCATCGTGCACACCAGCGGCATCACCCCCAAGGTGGAGGTGGTCATGGTGACCCTGCGGCCCCAGTCCTATGGCGGCGACGCCCTGTCCGCCCACGAGTCCGATGAATGCTTTGTGGTGGTGCAGGGGGAAATCGAGGTCCAAATGGAAAACGAAACCGTCCTGCTGCACCAGGCGGATAGCCTTTACCTCACGGAAGGCGTCCAGCACAGGCTTCATAACCCCACCGATACCGATGCGATCGGCTTATCCATCATGTCCGGTATGACCTTCTGACCCGCTTTGCACCGGTTATTTGGCATTATTTTTCATCATCCCCATCGTGAACATCCGCGCCGGCAGGCTTTCCCTGCCGGCGCTCTCTTTTGCTCATGGCTTGTTTGTCGCCTCTGCCCGCAAGCAGTTCGGATGGCCGCCTAAAGGGCTTCCTTAAGCTCCCCTGGTAAACGGTACGCGCTATACCGGCGCGCCGCCTGTTTTGGCGATCGGCGGGGCGGAGGCTGCTGATGGCACAAAAAGGCCAGTGGGAAGCGCCAGCGGCCCCGGGGGGGCGGCGGGCGCGCAAAGCGCGCATAAAGCAGGGGGGCCGGGGCCCCCATGCCCCCGGGAAAAACGCCGCCGCCCCCCCGGGCCGCTGGGATTTTCGCCGCCGCCAAAAGGCAGGAAAAAGCCCGGCCCCACGCTCTATGGGGCCGGGCGGCATACCCGAAGGGAGGAAGGGGCGGGGCAGGGTAGCGTTCCCCTGGGCAAAGCCCGGGCCCACGGCCTAGGGGCCCGGGCGGCATAAACCGCCCGCCGCGGGCTGCTGCCCCAGGGCGTCCGCAGCCCTTGTTGCGCGACTATCGCCGCGGGCGTAGGGCCGCCGCGGGCGTAGGGCCTAAAGGACTTGCTCGGTGCGGGCGATGATGTCGTCCTGGGTCTGGCGGGAAAGCACGTTGAAGAAGGCGGAATAGCCTGCCACCCGGACGATCAGATCCCGGTGCTTTTCCGGATGGACCTGGGCGTCCAATAGGGTCTCCCGGGAAACCACGTTATACTGCACGTGGAAGCCATGGAGCACATCGAAGAAGGTGCGCAGGAGCAGCAGCAGCTTTTCCCGGTCCCTGGGCTTCTCCAGCATGGCAGGGGCCACCTTCTGGTTCAGCAGCACGCCGCCGGTGATCTTATCCGTAGGCAGCTTGGCCACGGACTGGAACACGCTGGTGGGACCGTTCACGTCCGCCGCGTGGGTAGGGGAACAGCCCTCCGCCAAGGGGTCCCCCTTGTGCCGGCCGTCCGGGGTGGCGCAGGTGCCTGCCCCCTGGGGCACGTTGGCGGAAATGGAGGAGGTGCCCGCATAATACCGGCCGCCGATGGGGCCCCGGCCATACCGGGTATTACGGTACTTGGCGATCTCGTCGATGTAGCTGTTGTAGCCCTGCACCGTCAGGCTGTCCACATAATCGTTGTCGTTGCCGTATTTGGGGGCGGCCAGGAGCAGCTTGCGGATCCGTTCCCCTTCCGGGCCGGCGAAGTCCTCCATCAGGGCCTTCCACAGCGCTTCCCGGGTCACGCTATGATCCTCGTAGACGCACTTTTTAATGGCCGCCAGGGAATCCCCCAGGTTGGCGATGCCCACCTGCAGATCGCTGATGAAGTCGTAGATGGCGCCGCCTTCCTTCAGGTGTTTGCCCCGGCCGATGCAATCCTCGGTGAGGGCGGAGCAGAGCACATCCGGCACCTCCTGCTCCAACACCATATCCGCCGCAGAATCCAGGATCACCGCCTGGCGGCAGAATTCCCGGATGAAGGTATCCCAGGCGTGCATCACCTGGTCAAAGGACTCCATCTGGAGGAAATGGCCGCAGCCCGGGTTCACCCGCTTGCCGCTGTCCACGTCCACCCCGTCGTTGAGGGCGATCATCAGGGTCTTGGGGAAGTTGACAAAGCTCATGCCGGTGCAGCGATAGCCCCATTTGCCGGGGACCGCCACCTCTACGCAGCCGATGGCGCTGTAATTGTATGCGTCCTCCTTTTTGACCCCCAGGGCCAGGAAGGACGGGATGATGATTTCATCGTTGTTGAAGGCGGGCATACCAAAGCCGCAGCGGATCACCTGGATACAGGCCGCCATAAAGTCGTCGGACAGGCCCTTGTGATAGCGGACGGTCAGGTTAGGCTGGGGCAAATGGCACCGGGCCACGGTCTTGAGGATGAGATAGCTCAGGGGATTCACCGCATCCTTGCCATCTGGGGTCTGGCCGCCTATGGTGACGTTTTGATAAAGGGGGCTGCCGGCGCTAAAGCGGGTATGGGACCAGCTGCGGATCTTGTTCACCGAATAGGTGCGCAGCCACAGGTTTTCCAGCAGCTCGCAAGCCTGCTCCTCGGTCATGCCGGCCTGGCGGCTCTTCTCATAGTAGGGATAGCAGTATTGATCCAGCCGGCCATAAGACAGGGAATGGCCGTTGGACTCGATTTGCAGGATCACATGGAGGAACCAGACGCTTTGCAGGGCCTCATGGAAGGTCTCCGCCGGTTCCATGGGCACCTTGCGACAGATCCTGGCGATCTCCAAAAGCTCCTTGGCCCGCTCCGGGGCCGCGGAAGCGGCCTGCGCCTGGGCAAGGTCCGCAAAGCGCAGGGCATAGGCCTCCACCGCGTCCAGCACGATGAGGATGGCCTGATAGAAATAGCTCTTTTTCAGGTCCTGGAAGTCCGTCAGATCCAGCTTTTCCTGGGCCTCCAGGGTCCTGGCTCGGTAGCCCTTGAGGCCCTCCCGGAGCACCCGTCCGTAATCCACGGCGATGTGGGCGTCCCCGGAGGTGATGTTGCCCTCGGTCTTGATGATCCCCAGGTCGTAAAACAGCCTGGCCCGCTGGGGGAATGCGGCATAGCCCTTATCCTGTAGGGTGCGGCCCTTCCAATAGGGATAGATGTCCCGTAGAACCTGTTTATTTTCTTCCGTGATGGTAAAGCGGTCGCCATCCCGCTGGTCGAATTGGTCCAATTCGTTGATGACCCAATCCATGGCGTATTCCGGGAAAATCGGGGCCGCCCGGTCCGCGCTGGCTTGGTTGCCCACCAGCAGGGCTTCCGGATCGATGTAAATGGACATGCCGCGCAGCACTGCGTCCAGGGTATAGGCCCGGCGCAGGATCACCTGCTCCTGCTCATGCGCCCGATAAGCTTTGGTGGTGAGGATGGCGCGCTCCGTGCACACCGTAGGCTGGGTATCCAGGATCCGCTCCCGCATACTGGCGGTCCTGGGGTTCAACGGGCCAAATGTATCCATCATGGTTTTCTCCTTTCGCGGCCAAATGCCGCTCTATTCTTTGACCAGCTCCGCGGCGCCGATGATGCCGAAATCCTGCTCCAGCGCGGCAAAGCGAAAATCCACAGGTTGGGGAATATGATTATACCGGTCGAAGATCTCCCGCATGGGGCCGAACAGCACATCCCCAAAGTTGACCAGCCCCCCGCCAAATACGAACAGGTTGATGTTGAGCAGCTGGTAGATGTTGAATATACACACCGCCATATATTGGGCCATCTGGCCCACCAATTCCTTGGCCAGGGGGTCTCCCTTATGATAGGCGTTCAAGATGTCCCGGGCGCTCAGCTCCTCCGTTTCCCCCAGGATGCTGTCCGCCCCGGCCGCCAGCCTGGCTTTGGCGTGCTGGGCGATATACCGGCCGGAGGCGTAGGACATGACGCATCCCCGGTTCCGGCAGCCGCATTCCAGCCCTGCCTCCGGGGTGGCCAGCATATGGCCGCATTCCCCCGCCCAGCCGTAGCTGCCGTGAAACACCTTGCCGTCGATGATGATGCCGCTGCCAATGCCGGTGCTGGCCGCAATATAGACCATATGCCGGCTGCCTTTGCCCGCCCCGTGCCGGTGCTCCGCCAGGGCGGCCACGTTTCCATCGTTGTCCAGCACCACCCGGGTGGGCAGCCGGGCGGAAATGTAATCCCGCATGGGAAAATCCCGGATGTTGGTCATGGCCGAAGTGAGATAGATATAGCCCTGGTCATATAGGATAAAGGAGGGCATACATACCCCGATCCCTTCCAGATCCTCCGGCCCGATCCGCTCCGCTTCCAGCATATGGTAGGCCGTATCCACCAATTGATCGGTAAAGGCCGGCCCGTCCGCCTGGGCGTCCGTGGGATGCTCAAACCGGCGCAGCAGCTTGCCCGCTGCATCGAACAGGCCATAGGCCACCTTGGTGCCCCCTGCGTCAATGCCCATGGTATATCGTGCCATTTTTCGCCCTCCTCTGGAATACCCCTATGGGTTCCTATTTATTATAAAAAATCATCCTTTCATTGTCAATGGATTTACTTTATATCGCAATAGATTTTATTTTCATTCGTAAGCATTTATTCTTGCTTTTGCCATTTACACCGGCGGAGAGATGGTTTATAATGTACCAAAATACCCGAGGAGCGTGTGGCGCATGGAAGGTATCCTTTTCAACATACAAAAGTTTTCCCTGCACGATGGGGCCGGCATTCGCACCACCCTGTTTTTCAAGGGCTGCAATCTCCGCTGCCCCTGGTGCGCCAACCCGGAATCCCAGCGGATGGAGCCCGAGCAGCTGGGAGCCGAAACCACCGGCCGGGCCTATTCCCTGGAGGAGGTGGTGGCCGAGGCCATGCGGGATAAGCCCTTCTACGACCGGAGCGGCGGCGGCGTGACCCTCTCCGGCGGGGAACCCCTCCTGCAGCCGGATTTTGTGGCGGCACTCTGCCGGCAGCTGCGGGAGCGGGGGGTGAATATCAGCATGGAGACCGCCGCCTGCGTACCCCTTGCCACCTTTCAAAAGGTATTCCCCCTGCTGGATTCCGCCCACATAGACCTGAAGCATTACGATTCCGCCAAGCACCAGGCCTATACCGGGGTGGGGAACCAGCAGATCCTACAAAACATCGCCTATGCCCTTGCGCATCCCATCCCGGTGGTGCTGCGGATCCCGGTAATTCCCGGCTTCAACGACGCGCCGATGGATATGGAGGCGTTCCGGGCTCTATTCCAGCAAATCGGGGCCAAGTCTGTCCAGCTGCTCCCCTTCCATCAGATGGGAGAGAGCAAATACACCAAGCTGGGCCTTCCCTACGCCTACGCCTGGGTGCCCCAGCTCCATGAGGAAGATCTAAACGACCTGGCCGCCATCCTGGGCCGGGATGGCCTTCCCGTCCAGATCGGCGGCTAGAGGCCCGGGCCCCCGGGGGGGCGGCGGCGTTTTTCCCGGAGGCCCCTGGCCTCCGGGAAAAACCAAAGCAGGGGCGGGGCCCTTTCGGGTCCCGCCCCTTTGGCTGTCGAAAAAGTGGCTTGCGCCACTTTTTCGAGGTGTTCATAGCTCCC
>OJRG01000438.1_pt1 | contig 23503 bp, 20 predicted proteins | sample 1599121 | NCBI WGS metagenome assembly OJRG01 (sample SAMN03922528, study PRJEB24848) | human gut metagenome | isolation source: stool sample | host: Homo sapiens | place: Germany | collected 2010-05
GCTCTATGCCATGTGGAAGAAGTGCCCCAAGCAGATACGCAAGAAGACCTCGCTGGCCTTCATCGTCGGTTGGGATGCCTGGGACGCCTACGACCAGTACATCTCGGACAAGCAGGTCAAGTACTCGGAGAACACCGAGGTGAACAAGTACCGCTTCAAGGGCAAGCGCATCATTCCCATCGTCGGTATCCCCGAGCACACGATGGTTCTGGGCGAGTTCTCCACGGGCATGGACTCCAACCTGTGGATGGGTGTCGATTACGCCAACGACACGGACATCCTGAAAATCGACCGCCTGCAGGCCAATTCCGAGCTTTTCTTCTTCCAGATGAGAATGAAGATGGACGTGAACATCGTCCGCCCGGGCGAGATCGTCGTGCATACCGCCTACAAGAAAACCGAATAAACGACATACACCACCTTTCATCTGATTTGAATGTCTCACCCGGGGAGCGGAGTCGAAACCCCGCTCCCCAAATTTTTACCCGACCATCATGGCAAAGAAAATCAACACGGAGGAAAAACCTCCGGTCACAACGGACGACACCCCGCAGGGAGGACCGGCAAATACGACAGAAACGACGGAAACGGCAAACGGTACGGAACCCGCGCATGCGGAAACGGCACCTCCGGCAAAGCCGGAAGAAAGGGAGCACGCAGAGGCACGGATGCCGGACGCCTTCGCGTCGGAACTGCTGAAGAAATTCCCGGGCTACCCCTCGCTCTACATCGACGCGCACGGCGGGACTTTTTCCCCGGACACGCCGGCCGCCATCCGGGGCAAGGCGGTGCTGTATGAGAATCCTTTTTATAACCAGCTTAAAGACCAATCATAACCTATGGCACTCGGAAATGTTTTCATCAAGGACGTGGATGGCAACATCCCGTACGATACGGGCTCCTCCAACGAGAAGGTGACGGGGCTGCTGTTCGACGTGTCGTTGCAGCCGACACTCTTCACGGAAGGATACGGCAAGACGAACGAGACGAAACTCAAACCGGGCGACGTGTGCTACATCACCTCCTTCAAGTCCGCCGTCAACGACTTCGGCATTATCGAACGCGTGGAGGCGACCGAGGAGGAAGAGGCGAACGTGAACTTCCTGCACGGTATTCCGGCCTACCATATCCGGGAGTTTTTCCGCATGTCGGGCAACGTGAACGGCACGGGCAGGCTCTACGTGATGTTCGCCGACTGTTCCTCCTCGTGGGAGGCCGTCGAGATCATGCAGCGCGCGGCCGGCGGCATGATCAACCAGATGGGCATCTGGACCGAGCAGCCGCTCTGGAAAGCCGCCAGCGCGGCGGAGAAGTACAGCCTGAACCTTGTCAAGGGGCTGAACGACGTGGCCGTCTCGCTGGCGGAGCTGAACCAGCCCCTGTCGCTCGTCCTCTCGGCCAACCCTTCCAACACGGGAGGAGACACCACCGAAGGCCGCCAGATCGACCTGAACAGGATTCCCTCATGCATCTGCGAGGCGAGCCGTGTCAGCTGCATCTTCGGGCAGGCGCACCACGAGACCGTCACGCTCATGCAGATGCGTAACGTGAACCACACGCCCGTCGGGTTCCTCGGGGCCGTGATGGGGGCCATCTCTAGGGCCGGCGTGCACGAGTCCGTCGCGTGGGTGAAGCAGTTCAACCTTTTCACGGACCACTTCCAGGAGATAGAGCTGGGATTCGGCGACATCAACCTTGACGAGGCGGAGGAGAATTTCCTGAGCCTGAACCGTTACGAGTCGCTCTCCCCCTCGCTGCTGGACGAGCTCGACGACAAGGGATACATCTTCCCGATCAAGTACGCCGGGCGTGAGAACGGCATCTACATCTCGAAAGACCAGACCTGCTCCACGGGGGACTACCGCACCATTGCCCGCAACCGTACCATCAACAAGAGCCGCCGTGCCGTGCGCGAGGCGCTCCTGCCGTACGTCAACTCGCCGCTGATGGTCAACCCCTCGACGGGCTACCTCGCCCCATCCAAGATAACCTCCTTCAAGACGCTTGTCGGCGATATCCTCGCCAAGATGCAGGCGGCGCAGGAGATCAGCGGCTATGCTGTCACCATCGACGCCAACCAGAACGTGCTGGTGGACGACACGCTCCGCATCTCCTACGTCATCGTGCCGGTCGGGGTAGCCGTGAAGATCTACGTCGAGGAGGGACTTTCATTAACCGCAAAATAATCGAATGACATGGCAGTAATCAATAACGTGGCATACAGCTGGTCGATGATCACCCTGGCATCGACCGCCCTCGGCATCGACGAGGGCTCCACCACGCTCGAGGGTGTGTCGGCCATCAAGTGGTCCAAGAAACGCAAGGTGGAAAGTAACTACGGCATGGGTGGAAAGCCCGTCAGCCGCGGCTTCGGGAACATCACCTACACGGCCTCGATTACCATGGACTACGCCACGCAGCAGACGCTGCGCTCTGTGTACGGCTCGCTGCTTGAAATCGGGGAGTTCGACCTGATCATCTCTTTTGCCAACCCCATGGCCTCGGACGACTGGACGACCACGACCGTGACGCTCAAGGGCTGCATCTTCACCGAGGACTGTCTCGAATCGCAGCAGGACGACACGAACATCACCCACGAGTTCGACCTCAATCCCTTTGACATCCAGATAGGTGACGGCGATACAATCTGAGGCTTATGGACGTGACCTTTGAAGGCAAATCCTCGACAGGGAAAAACGAGTGGCTCACGCCGCCCGCCATCCTGGGGCGGCTGGGCCCGTTTGATCTGGACCCCTGCGCTCCCGTGAAACGCCCGTGGGACACGGCCCGGCACCATTATACCATCGAGGATGACGGGCTCAGACAGCCGTGGTTCGGGCGCGTGTTCTGTAACCCGCCGTACGACACGGCGCTCATCGTGCAGTTCATCCGACGTTGCGCGCAGCACCGCAACGCCATAGCGCTGACTTTCGCCCGCACGGACACGAGGCTGTTTCATGAGCTGATATTCCCCGGTGCGGACTCCATACTCTTTATCAGGGGACGGCTCAGCTTCTTCCACGTTACGGGCGAGCAGGGAGGAACGGCCGGCGCCCCGTCATGCCTGATCGCTTTTGACAAAGGGAACACTTCCGTTCTGGAAACGTGCGGCATCGTGGGAAAACTGGTCAAACTGTAACGGGTGATTACAGCCCGAAGACGGATTGTAGTCTTGCAGCTTCCGAATACAGCTTTTGAGGATTCTGTTTTTTCAGTTTCTGCAAGTTCAACAGTTTCCATCGCACGGACGGGTATTCCTGGAATGCCTCGTACCCGCTTCCTTCCCAAACAGGTTCCGCTCTTTCGAATTCCAGCAGGAACCGCTTGTCTGCATCGGTCATCAGGGCGTTGACCGACTGTATCAAACCGGTACGGCTCTCCTCGAACTGCCTGTACGTGAACTCTGTCTCGGTCATGCCCGCGAACTGTTTCTCCATCGCGTCAGTCTGGTCCAACAGGTTTGGGGCGAATGATTCATGCAACGGCCGGTCGCTCCCGAGAAGGCAGAAAATGAACCCCTCCTTGATCTCTTCCAACGGTACATCCATGTACCGGACATCGAACAGGTCGCGTGGGTGCTGGCGCGAGAGGGCCGCCGCGACCTTTCCGCCGTACAGGAGCGTCGTCGGTACGATCCTCGCCTCGCAGTACATCCCGAATTCTTCCTGCGCCCTGTCACATAACGGCAGTACTTGCACGTGGCCACCGACAATCCCGCGTTTGGTCTGGTTGACCTCTATCTTTATCTGTCTTCCCCTATATTCGCACAGCAGCTTGCTGGTTGCCGGTACGGGAACGATATTCATGCCTTTGAATGCCCGTCTGGCTTTGGTGGCTATGGCATTCAGGTGCCTGTCTATGCTTGCCAGGCTCGTGGCGCGGTCTTCCAACGGCACGTATGTCAGGTCAATATCGACCGAATACCGGGGTAAGTTTTTAAGGAACAGGTTGATTGCCGTCCCGCCGTGGATGGCGAAACACTCGTCCTCGGCGATGAGGGGGATTATCCGGAGCAGCAGCTCCACTTTTTGGGCGTACACGTTATTCATAATTCGCAAGTTCTTCGGGTATTACCATGTTGTATTTACTTATATACGTACCGTTCTCCGCCAGGCACCTGTTTCCCGAGCCCAGGTCGATTCTTTCCACGTTCAGAGCCTTGAACCACTGGTGCCCGGCTTTCTCAGCCATGTAAAGGAACACCCGTTTTACCTTGACGGACGTGCAGGTTTCCAACAGCGCCTGTACCATTTTGGGACGGAGTGTCGTGAGCATCTCCATGATATAGAAAGAATCCATGAAAGAATAGTCCGTCGGGGCAAGCAGCAGACATTCCATGAACGCCCGTTCCGGGGAAGAGACGGGCATCCTGGCACCCCCTTCCGTTGTCATCTCCACTCCCAGGGAGTCATCCCCGAACACGGAGGTGGTGAAATACCGTATTGTCATGTCCCATTGCGCGTTCAACAGCCAGGAGGGCAGTCTCTCGTCCTTCAGCGTGAACAGGAAAGCCCGGGGCTTTCCCATCGAGGCGTAATGATAGAACCCCCTGATGTCAAGCGCCGAGGAAGCTCCCACGTGACACCGTTTTGAAAGCTGGCTGTTGTAGGAGGACAAGGCCGAATACAGCGTGGGGGTCGCCCCGGATATTTTGTATACCCCTTGCGCCACGCGTTCGAGCCATCCGCTTTTCACGTAGGAAGTCTGCTCTTTCCGGTCTATCCCGTTATCGGACATCCAGGAAGAGAACAGAAGCGCATCCTTCGGTACCTGCTGCAATATTTTGTTGATTTTTGTCGCCATTGTGGTATTATTTACCGCAAATATACACCAAAATAACGAAACAGGCAAATATTCCCACCTGTTTTCCCTGTCCGGACACGGGGATGCCGCCGCTTTTCCCTGTATATGGAACCGGTGGTAACCGGCTGGCCGTGTTCGGAATGGAAACGGCCAGCCGTATATTTATTTTTTTGGGTACACGAGGCGGACCGCCAAGAAAAACAGCCTTCTTACAACCTTCTGATAGGAGTCTTCCTACTCTTTTGATGAATTAAAAACCTATCGATATGGATGAAAAGATGCTCACGCTGAAACAGGAGTCTGAAATCAAGGAGAAGGCTCTCAAATTGAAGGAGGAGAAGAAACTCCGAAAAATCTACCCGATGGTGGTCTTCGGCGAGACCGATTGCGGTGAAAAGGAGGTGTACGTGGCCTACATGGGCGAGCCCACTTTCCCGCAGTTCTCGAAGTTCATGGCCGCCTCGAAGAAGGACGAGGTGACAGCCATGCGGACGCTGGCCCGTGACTGCTTCATTGACGGGGACAGGGAGCTCGTCGATAACGAGTCGCTCTTCCTCTTCGGCCTCATGGGGCAACTCTCCGAGCTTATCACCACGCGTCAGAGCCTGCTGGTAAACTTATAGACCGGTGGCGCGTCACGGACGAGCAGCGCATCCGCCAGCGGATGATCTACGTGCGCCACTACTTTCCCGGGGTGGATCTCGACACCGTCACGGACGAGGAGTTCGCCGTACTCTCGGAAGACGCCCTGTGGCTGCACGAGCAGATGCTTGCCGTCCGTATGCCGCTGCCGGTCTCCCTGCCGGAGAGGCCCCCCCGATAACCGCCGCAAGCCCGCAAGACTTGCGGCGGTTGCCTTTAATCCCGAGCCGTTTTACGGCACTAATCTTTTATAGCGGAAACACCCACTGACATGGCCCAGGAACAGAATTACCAGGTAAACTACACCATTAACGTCGATGCCTCGCAGGGCACCCGGCAGGTTATCGCGTTCGGCGAGGCCGTGGGCAAGCTGGTGCAGGCCAAGGCCTCGCTGACGCCGGCGGTCACGAACATCAAGAACATGATGGACGAGATAGACCGCGTGTTCCGCACCAAGAACGGCAAGAAACGTAATTTCGACTACCGCCTGACCATCGACACGCAAAAAAGCGAGGAAAAGCTGGAGCGTGTCAAGACCCTTCTGACTGAAATCGCGGGGCTCTCCAAGGGCATCAGCCTGACCATCAACGCCGGGCAGGCGCTCGACACGAAGCGAATCAAGGCCAACGCCAAGAGCCTTTACGAGAAGAAAGCCGCCGAGATACGGAAGGCGGACATCGAGAAGAACGCCGCCTCGTCCGTCACGACGATGACCGAGGCGCAGAAGCGCATCACCAAGTCCATCGGGAAAATCAACTCGGCACTGGTCGCGGTTACGCGGGGTCGGGAACTCGACATCAGGACCGACGTGGCCGAGAAACGCTTGCAAAACGTCCTTTCACTGCTCGGGCGTATCAAGAGTGCCTCCACGTTCACCCTGAATATCCGGGGCGGACTTCCCGGTACACCTGCCGCGTACATGCCGGATACTCCCGTACCGTTCGCCCCGCAACCCTTCGTCCTGCCGGACAAAGCGCGGCAGAAACTGATGGAGAAACTCTACTCCGACCAGCAGATGCACCGGCAGCGCATGGCCCAGGAGGAAGAGCGTTACGAGGCACAACAGCGTCGTAGGACAATCCTCGACACGGCAAAAAGAGAGGAGCGGCAACGCAAAAACGCCGCGCGGGAAGCGGAACGTGCCCGCAAGAAGGCGGAGGCCGCAGCGAGAAAGGAGGCGGCAGAGCTGCGCCGTGCCGAGGAGAGGCGGAACAGGGCCGAGCTGGCGGAGCGGAAACGCGCCGAGCAGGAAGCCACCCGGAGGGAACGGCGGAACGCCGTGCAGTCCCTGCGGCTGATGCAGCGGCAGGAGACCGCGGCGGGGACACTCTACCGCAGCAAGCGGCGTGCGGCCATCAACCGCATACAATACTCGAAGGCGCCTTCTCTGCGGAACCTGCCCTTCGCCTCGATGCTCAACGCCTACATGGGATACAGCCTCGTGCGCTCGGAGCTGGAGAAAGCCGTCGAATACTCCAACATCATGGAGTCGGCACACTCCATTCTGCGTGTCGCCGATACCGACCTGAAGACCTTCGAGACGCGGTTCGACGAGATGGCCCGGCACGTCCGCAAAATCGGTATCGACACGAAATACACCGCCGTCGAAGTGGCCGGAGCCGTGAAGTTCCTCACGATGGCCGGCATGAACATCGAGACCATCCACAAGTCCATCCGTCCGATCACGAACCTCGCGCTCATCGGCGACAACGACGTCAGCTACATCGCCGATCTGGCGACCAACATCATGGCCGGGTACGACATCAACAACGACAGCATGGACAGCGTAGCGGACATCATCGCCTCGACCATCTCGCGCTCGAACGTCAATATCGTCGAGGTAGCCGAGTCCTACAAGATGGCCGCCGGTTACCTGCGCATGGCGGGCGTGGACTTCACGGAGTCGACCGCTGCCATAGGTCTTCTTGGCAACATGGGACTGAAAGGCACGCTGGCCGGCACGTCGATGCGGGCCATGGCCACACGTTTCGCCAAGCCGACCAAGGAGGCCCAGAAGGTGCTCGACCGTCTGGGCGTGAAATTCACCGAGATGCGCAATATCGAGGGTGTCATGGTCGAGAAGCTGCGGCCTCTGGCCGACATCTTCGAGGAGTTGAACCGCAAGGGCGCGTCGATGGCCGACATGCAGGCCATCTTCGGCAAGATCGGCGGCAACGCCGCCATGATGTTCGTGCGCAACTACGATCAGTTGCGCTCCCTGACCGCCCATAACCGGGGTTCGCAGGGCATCTCCTCGGAGCTGGCGCTCGTCAAGCAGAACACGACCAAGGGACTTTGGGCACAAGTCACCTCGCAGCTTACCGAAAGCTTCATGCAGGCGTACCAGATACTCGAACCCGCCATCCGGGGCGTGCTGCGTACCCTGCTCGACAGGTTCAAGGCCCCGGAGTTCACGCGGGGGCTGGTCGCCATCGGGAATGCCCTGCTCGACATCTTCACCGTCATAGGCAACATCGGGGCATGGGTGACGCGCAACTTCCGCTGGATAGAACCGGTACTCTTCACCGGAGTCGTCGCCACCAGACTCTTCAAGATAGCCGGAGCCCTGACCAACATAGGCATCGCCGTGGGCTTCATCGGCAGGCAGTCCGCCGCCGCAGGGTCGATAGAGGCCGTGCAGGGACTGGTGGGACTGGGACGCTCCGGCAGCCTCTCCTTCGCGCAGAAACGCGCCATCGTCTCCACGATGCAGGCGGCAGGGGTCGCGGGACGCGGGGCAATGACACGGGCGTTGCTGGCCGGAAGCGGGACCATCGGCGCCAAAAGCGTCCTGCAGTCGCTCTTCGCCACGCAGGTGGCGACCGGAAGCGGTCTGACGGGCGCGGCGGCCTCGCTCAGCGCCATCAGCACAGGAGCCGTGGCCGCCACGGCGGGCATCGCGGCACTGGTAGGCGCTCTGGGATGGGTAGCCTACAAGACTTGGAAGGTCAAGGAGGCGAAGGACGCCGTGTTGGAAGAGATCGAGCAGAACCGCAAGTACCGGTATCCCTCCATCGAGGCCCTCCACGCCTCGCTCAGCGAGACCTACAACATGGCTCTGAGAACCAAGCAGGCCGTGGACGAGGTCGTCGCCGGTAAGACCATAGAGGAGGCGTCGGGACACAAGATCGGGGCTTTCACGGGTAACTGGTGGGCGGGCTTCCTCGGGGAGTTCTCCATCGCCTCGTCGGAGGGCATGGTCTCCCGCGACAACGTCTACAACATGGATGATGCCGCTCAGGACGACATCCGGGAAGCCCTGCTCACACTGGCCGAACGGGACAGCCAGACACGCATCAACGCCGCCTATGCCGAGTTCGGGAAGCTGGGGACCGTGCTGGAGATGGATGCCTTCCTGAAAACAGTCAGGGAACGTTACGGGCAGCAGGACAAGTATCTGGACCGGAGCCTGTGGCGCGAGGTGGACGGGAAGGTCGTCTATAACCGGGATATCGGAGATAAACCGGAATCCGTGGCCGCGCAGACCTACGACTACGCCCGGTACATGAACGAGAAGACCGTTCCGGAGATCATCCGTGCGGCGACGCTCTACCGGGACGCCATCGCCAGTCCCGCCGGGGCACGGGAACTGATGCGCAAGGGAGGCTTCGACTTCGGGCAGCTCTCCGACTGGGGTTTCTCGCTGGACAAGGAGGGGCATTGGGTGCAGCGGACACTGGACAGGAACGCCACCGACGCACAGCGGGTGGATAACATCGCGGATCGCAAGCTGGCTCATAACGCCTTGGTGCAGTTCTTCTCCTCGCTGCGCCGCACCTTCGGCGGTTCCGCCGAGGCAGCGGAGAACATCCTGCGCGTGGCGGGCTTTACCCCCGACCAGTACAGCAACGAGCCGGACTCCAACGACACACGCCCGTTCGCAAGCAATCCGATAACCAACTCCCATCTGGATGACGGCGGCGCGGGCGGCAATTATTCCGGGACGGGCAAGCTCTCCTCGACGGCACCCAAGCAGGTGATCGTCAACATCGACAGCCTGCTCAGCGTCCGTACCATCGACCTGATGAAATCCGAGGAGGGCCAACGTGAAGAGATACAGAACCTGAAACAACAACTCGCCGAGGCGCTGATCGATGTCGTGCATGACTTCGACGCCTCGTGGAACGCATAACGACATGTCAAGACTGGTTAAAATAGCCGCTTCGACCCTCTTGAGCGGCGGCATACTCAACAACGGCACGCTGGGAGGGTACATCAGCGACGCCACGCGCCGGGCCCTCGGCATGGGACTGGCGGAATTGCAGGACGGGCAGGTGCATTACTTCTCCAAGCACCATGACCTGCTGAAACGCGCCGCCATACAGGCTGTCTCGCAGGCGGCCTACGGACTGCTGCGTTCCTACCCGCGTTACATGAAGTATTGGGAGCAGCGTGTCCGGGACAAGTACCTCGAAACGCAGTCGCAGTCGAGTCTGGCCAACAAGACGGGGCAATATTACAAGCTCATCAGCGAGCAGCAGGCCGTGGCGCGGCAGAAGAACTACACGGACACCATTGTCGGCCGCACCGTGCAGGACTATCTGGAGCTCTCCATTCCCAAGGAGGGGAAATACTACGACAACAAGGAGGGCAAGGCGGAGCCCAACAGCAAGTACGGTCTGGTGACGTTCGTCGATCCGGGGCCGCAGGTGCAGGTGTCGAGCCGCAACAACATCCTGCTCACGCAGGTACAAGGGCGCGACTACACCCGCAAGGAGTTCATCTCGGGCGGAGACTTGGAAATTACCGTAAGCGGCAGGATCACCTCGAAATATCCGGACGTGTATCCCGAAGCCGAGGTGTCGAAATTCATCAGGCTGGTGCAGTACAAGGGTGTCATCGAGTGCGACAACACGGTGCTGAGGCAGTTCAACATCACGCGGCTCATCATCCAGAGCTACACCTTCCAGCCCACGGATTGCCGCAACGTGCAGCCTTATACGCTCACGTGTGTCGCCGTGGAGCCCTCGGAGGCTGTGGAGCTGAAACTCGCCGAGGCCGAAGTCGTCGACACGGCCATCAAGCATACCAACAAATGGATCAAGTGGGTAAAGTTCGGGACCGAGGTCGTCGATCCCGCCTCGCTGTTGAAATTCACATGGCTATGATGGACGTGCTCTGCTGCAGGATTACCGTCGGCGACGCCGACCCCTCCAACCCGATGAAAATAACGGACGGTGTGGAGATCACGGAAGTCCACACCCTTGAAATCAACGAGAGCTACAAGAAACTCATCGGCACGGCGAAAGTAGTATTTCCGAAAGGGACGGTGTGCCGTTCCACCATCATCGGGGCCGTGACGCTGGAAGGCCGTGACGCCTCACGCCTGACGGCCGAGGTCATGCAGGACGGGGTCGTCATCGAGAAACGCACGACCCAGCGCGTGGTTGACGGGACGGTCTTCAAGGTCGGCCAGCGCATCAACATCAAGCTGGGGTACAACGGCATATTAAAGAACATGTTCGACGGGTACATCACCGGCTACAACTCGGAAAGCATGCTGGAAATCCGGTGCGAGAACATGGCCTACAAGCTCAAGCTCAAAACTGCGCCGCATTTCGAGACCCCCGCAAAAGGAACGACCGTGAACGAGGTGCTGGAGGGAAAATACAACATTTTGAAAGATACGGGGTTCAAGATTCACTCCGACACGAAGAAGTGCGAGATACATATCGGCAAGGTCAAGGTGACGGACAACTTCACCGTGGCCGACATCCTCTCCGAGTGGTCGAAATACAAGGTCTACTGCTTCCTGAAATACGATGCCGAGGATGAAGGAGCGATGCCGGCGATTGCTGTGGGCCGCCCGTACTCGTCGAGCAAGGCGCAGCCGGTTTTCCCCGAGGACGAATCGACGGGCCCTTTCAAGATCCTGTTCAACGAGCACGTGGCGCAGAGCGACCTAAAAGTCGTCAAGACCGACCCGAAATTCCTCGCCGTCACGGGTAAGGCGCTCGGCACCGACGAGAAATTCTTCGAGGTGACCGTCCGCCTGAACCCCGAGTACGACCCGACGGTTGCCGGCAGCAGGCAGTACCAGACGGTGAATGCCACGCAGATCTCCAAGAAGACGCACAAGGTTACCGGGAACACGACCGCCAAGGGCGCCGCGACGAAGACGAAAGTCGATCTTTCGACCTACACCATCGTGCCGTACATGTCGCCGCACATCGGCATCACCTCCGATCAGCTTGTGGAAGAGACGACGGAGTATTTCCGCAACTACAACCTGAACGGTATCACCGGGACAGTGACCGTTTTCGGGGATTTCGGGTTGCAGCCTGCCGTGCAGGTGGAGCTCATCGACAACCGCAACCCCTCGAAAAACGGCGTTTATCTGGTGGAAGAGGTGACGACCACATTCGGCGTGGGCGGCTACCGTCAGCGGTTGAGCGTGCCGTATAAAATCAAGAAATAATAGTTATTTGACCTATAAAAAGGCATTATGATATATCCGATTGGGGATTTCCTGCAACTTTTTGTTTTTCTGACGGATGGTATTTCGACTTGTATTCCCACAAGTTAAAGTCTTCTATCGAGGCATAATGCCCCGATTGGCAGGCGGTATGTTTTTCATAGGTGTCCTTGTCCACCGGATAGCCGTTCTGGAAATATTTGACACGGGGTTCACCATACAGGTCCATGTACTCAATCATCACCATTGTATTCTTTTCGAAATATATTTTGGGTATATCGTGAGTATCCGGCAAATTACATGAATAGGCTAATAAACTATAATACTTAGCCAGATTCCTTCTTATTTTAGAATTTTTTGTCCTAAAAATCAAATCATTGTCGGATGTGCGTTGCGCATTGCCCCAATAATCGAAGAAATGGATATTATCAACAAAATGCTGGTTTGGATGGTCGTACGTCCAGACTAAAAATGTTTTCACTATGATGTTCTTAATCAGAAATGAGCGTGTACCATAGTTGTAAATTTCCAGCTCCTCGTATGATGAATCTTTCCCCTCTTCGTCATGTCCCGGATATTCCACATTTTTAATTATAAAATTGGGCTGATGCTCCAATTTTTGGTATTCCAGCAACCGGTCCTGCATTTTCTGCTGATCGAACATGATCCAAACCGTTATCAGGCCGACGACGATGGAAGCTATTGCTGTACATACCGTGGCAATTCCGACCCATCTGTCCATTTGGCTGTCCTCCGATGGCGTCGTTTCAAGTTGAAACCCTATAAAGAACACTGCCAGTGTGGTAACGAGTACACATACGAGCACTGTCATCCGTGATAATAAAAAGTTCTTGTTGTTTGTCATATTTAATCCCAGTCGTTGAAATTATCGGGTTCCATTTCGATACAGAATAACTCCGGGTATTGGGTTTCATACTGTTGGCAATGGCATTCGCATTCCCCGCCTTCTTTCTGACAGCAGCATTCTCCCTCATGACAATGGCAGCAATGTGCACCATTATCCTGACTCATTTCATTTTTATCGCTCATCGTTTCCATTTGCAGATTCATAATACGGACGCAAAAATAGGCAAAATCCGGATAGATTGGATATTGGAGGTTATAATGATTGTGAATAATATATGGAAACGTCGCGGCGGAATCTCCTTGACTACCAAAGGACCGAATCCGGCCCCTTCACAGGTTCCCCGGTATCGAACGGACATTTCCCCTTTCGACGACTTTGTCGAGAATTAGGGCGATTTTTTCCTGCGGGACCATGTAGCCGATCTCCTGCGAAATGGTGCGGATCAGTTCTTTCTTGTTCATCTTCGATTCGTATTAAACAGAATCCAAACCTGCGTAAGGTCTATATTTACTAAAATAACCCTCTGCCGGGAACAGGTCTCAACGGGTGCAACACATATCTGATGCAATAGACAAAAGCAATCAGAGCGATTATTCCCCCAACACAACCGATGTAGGCAATGGACGCATGCGTACACACCGCTCCCCCGATGGTAGTGCCGCAACCGATGCCGAGATTGAAGACCGCCGAATAGATGGTCATCGAAATGGTCGAAGCCTGCGGCAATACGGCCATGATGCGCACCTGAAGCGACAGGTTGAAGAGGGTATAAACTATTCCCCAAAAGAAACACAAGGCAAGTACCGAACCCATAAAACCGGAAAGCGGATAGAGCAACAGCAGGGAGACCGCCATGCCGAGGGAGGCCGCAAACAGAAGCAGGTCGGGCCTGCGGGCGGAATATCGGGAAAACAGGATGCTTCCTACAATGCCGGACAATCCTACCAACATCAGAACCAACGTGATGATATTTTCATCCAGCCGGGCAACCTGCGCCAGAAACGGCTCCACGTAACTGTACCCCGTATAATGTGCCGTAGTTGTCAGCAAGGTGAACACGTAAATGCTCATCAGAGCCTTGTTGCGGAACAGTACCGGCAACCGGTGCAGCGTCATCGGCCGGGTGTTGGGCAGCTTCGGGAAGACCATGCCCAGAAACAGAGCTATCAGTAACGCGGTCACAGCAATGCTGACGAAGGTCATCCGCCACGTCATATACAGACCGATGGTGCGTCCCAACGGGAGTCCAATTATCATGGCAATGGATGTACCCGTTACAATCATACCCAATGCGACAGCCCTCTTCCCTTCGGGGGCAACTTTGACGGCCAATGCCGCAGCGACACCCCAAAAGATGCAATGGCTGCAAGCCACACCCATACGGGCTGCCAATAGGACGATGTAACCGGGCGACAAGGCCGATAGGACGGAACAGGCGATGAATACGCCCAGCGTCCACAGCAACAGCCGGCGATAGTCCATCTTGACCACAGCCATCATCAGAGGCAGCGACAGTAGGGCGACCACCCACGCATACGAGGAAATCATTACCCCGGCCTCCGCTTCTGTGATATGAAACTCCGATGCGATGTCCGTCAACAGCCCGATAGGGATAAATTCCGAGGTGTTGATAATGAAGGCCGCAAGCGTCAGCGCAAAGACCGGCAACCATGCCTTTGCGCTTCGTAAACTTATCCGTTTCCGCATATCCGTTCCCTTTTCCTGCTGAACACCAGCGAAACAAGGCATCCAGCCAGTGCGAACACAACACCCATGAGTGCCGGATAATGGAAATCGTGTCCGGCTTCCAGAATCATACCGCTGCACGAAGCTCCTGCCGCACCGCCCACGGTGAACCCTATCTGCGCCATCGTCATTCCCAACAGTTCCCTTCCGCGCAGCAGGCGGAGATAGAGTACCTGTTCGGGACTTGTCAGCGCGGCGAAGCAGCCGATACCTACCACCGTCAGCACTACGCACAGCCACGGACAGTCAGCAAACAAAAAGATACAGACAAGCACCAGACAAATCAGCCCCTGCGCAGTGGAGACCACACGGGCGGAACCGAACTTGTCCGACAGCTTGCCGCTCGCGAAGTTTCCTGCCACCATGCCCAGCCCTGCCAACGCCATGAGGAGAGGCAAGCGAGAAGCGGAGAAGCCAGCCACTTCTGTCAGTAACGGCGTGATGTAGCTGTACCAGCCAAAAACCGCTGCATTGCCTAGGAACACCACCGCCAGCCACAGCCACACCTTCGGGTTCTTCAGCCCTGCCAACTGGTGGCCGATGGATGTCGTCTGCGTGTTCTCCAAAGAGGGGACGTACCGCCAGATAGCTGCCAGTACCAACAACGCCCAACAGCCTACCGCCACGAACACTAACCGCCATGAGACCATCGCCCCCAACGCCGTGGCGAGCGGCACTCCCACGAGATTCGCCATCATCATGCCGGTCATGACCACCGCCACGGCACGGTTGCTTCCTCCTTCATCGGCAAGCCTTCCGGCCACCACCGCTCCCGTGCCGTAGAACGCCCCATGGGGCAAGCCTGCCACAAAGCGGCACAGCAGCAAGGGCAGATAGTCCGTCGCCAGCGATGAGCAGAGATTGCCAAGAGCCACCAGCCCGATGAGCGTCAATAGGATTTGTTTCAACCCGAACCGCCCGGCAAAAGCCAGCAGCACCGCTCCCGTGCCCGTGCCGAGCAGGTAGGCGGACACGAATGTGCCCGCCGTCGGAATATCGATATGAATGTCTTGGGCGATGTAAGGCAGGATGGCCATCGTGGAGAACTCCGTGATGCCAAGCCCGAATGTGCCCAAAGCCAATGCAAGCAGACCTTTTTTCATACGCCGGAGATTTTATCTGTCAAACCATCCATGGGCAGCCATGTAGTCCACACTCTCGATGATCGTTTCCACATTCGTATGCGCAGGCACGTAGCCGAGCAGGTCGTGCTCCTTCGCTGTGGCGAAGAATCCGCTGCGCGACAGATGCAGGTAGCTTTCGGTGAGCTGGTGCTCTATTTCCTCGCGTGCTGCATAGGGAGCGCACTCCTGACGGACGTATTCCGTCCATTCGCGCCATGGGAGAAAGTCGATTTTCGGTTCCATGCCGTAATGCCGGTAGAGCAGGCAGGCATAACCGTAAAGCGTGATACTGCCGCCGCTCACGGCGTAGAACTTCTCGCCCAAAGCATTCTCTTTATGGGTAACGGCAAGGGTGAACAGCCGCGCCACGTCTTCGGCATGCACGTGATGAATGGTCTCCATGCCGAAATTTGGGAGCATGAGCGTTCCTCCGCTGCGGATAATTCCGTTGCAACGCATCAGCCGGTTGCCCCACGGATTGATAATCGTCCAGCCGGCACCCGATATTTGCCCCGGCATGATGACGGTCGAGGGGAAAGCGCGTTCTTTCCACTCCGCAGCCAGATATTGCTCCGAGGCGTATTTCTGCCGTCCGTACTCGCACAAGGGTTCTTTCGCCGTGTTATCGGGGTTGAAGGGCAGCACCTCGGCACGTCCTTCCGCCCAGCATGACGAACAATATACATATTGCGCCACCCGTCCGTCGAGGGCACGGCGCATGGCCTGCACGTCGTCCAGCCGGAAGTTGATAAGGTCTATCACCACGTCGGCTTTTAAGGCGGCAATCTTGCGCTCGAAAGCCCCGTCCGTCTCCTTGTCGCGGTCGAGGGCGATACATTCCACCTCGTTCCATGCCTTGTCTTCTTTGTATGGTTTGCTTATACCGCGGGATATGGAAACCGTCTCGTATCCCGCCTTGACCAATTGCGGAACGAGCCAACTGCCTATGTGCCCGCATCCGCCGATAACTGCTACTTTTGTCATAATCTGTTTCTTTTAGTTCGTTGATTATGTGGCAAAAGTATGGGTTTCCGGACAAAGGCGTAACGCAGTCCGCAGCAAAGCGAAAAAATCGTGAGGCAAGACGAATACACACGGTTATCCGCCCTGCATCATCCATTCCTTGAATGCTGCTGCGCGGTTCTTGCTAACGTAGAGGTGTTCGGGCGTGGTGGTGTCGAGGGTGACGAGCAGGCGGCTGTCGAACCAGACAGTAATATCCGCCACGCTGTCGCGGCGTATCAGAAACTGCTTGTTTGCCCGGAAAAAGTCGTCGGAGCCCAGTTCCTTGGTTATCTGTTCCAAGGTCTTGGCATAGGGATAGGTATGCCCGTCTTTCAGATAGACCGTCGTATTGCGGTCGTTTGTGTAGAAGAAAGAGATGTCTTTGAGCGCAACCGGCATCAACTTATCACGATACGGGATAAGTATTCGCTCCTTACCCCGCTTGGAAGGCGAAAGTTCTGTGAGTCGGGAGAGGTATCGGGATATGTCGGAACGGTCGAGCCTGCGGTATTTCTCTACTGCCCGCTTCACTTCCGCCGCTTTGACGGGTTTCAACAGGTAGTCGATACTGTTCACCCGGAATGCTTCGATGGCGTACTGGTCGTAAGCAGTGGTGAAGATGACGGGGGTGTCCACCTCCATCCGCTCGAACAGCGCAAATGCCGAGTCGTCGGAAAGGTGTATGTCCATGAAGAGCAAGTCCGGTTGCCCGTGTTCTTGCAGCCATTCTGCGGTTTTCGCCACGCTCTGGGTGTTGCCCGCTATTTCGATGTCAGGATACAAGTCCAGCAATATCGCTTTCAGGTTTTCGTAAGCGGAGGTCTCGTCTTCTACAATCAGTACTTTCATAAGGCGGAGGGTTATTTTGTCAATGGGAGATATACGGTGAACTCGGTTCCCGTCTGTTCCTTACGGATGTTTTTTCCTGTGAGCAGTCCGAATCTGTTAAAGAGATTGCGTAATCCCGTACCATTGCTCTTGGCCGGTGTCTGCCGAGGATATACGGGATTCGAGACGACCAGTTCCTCTCGGTCGTTTACGGAAACAGAGACTATCATTTTATGGTCGGTGTCGATTTGATTATGTACCACTACATTGTCTATCAGCGGCAGCAGGGAGAGGACGGGCAACTTGTATGTGTTCTTCGCCCGTTCGTCCACTCGCATGTCAAAGGAAAGCTTGTCCTCGAAACGCACCTCCATCACATAACGGAACGCTTCGACGAACTGCAATTCCTCGCCCAAGCCGACCATTCCCTTGCGTTCGCTTTGAAGAATGTAGCGGAAAATGTCCGAAAGCTCGTCCACGTAACGCAACGTGCGATTGTCATCTTTCTTGCGAATCAATGCCGATATGCCTCCCAAAGAGTTGAACAGGAAATGCGGATTTATCTGGCCCATGAGCGCATCGTAACGGCTTTGCAGGTTTTCCGATTTCAGACGTTGTATCTCCATCTCTTTCTGCCGCTGCTCTATGTACAGTTTGACGAAATGTCCCAGCACCGTACACAAGAAGCAGGTGACGAGGTATTGGAACACAAGCACGCTCCCCGTGTCCTCGCGTGCTCCGTAGGACTTGAACAGGAAATAGACGGCGAGGTTCACGGCATACACCCCGGACACCATCAGCAGGTTGGCCGCAAGTCTTCTGTTCAACGGCAGGGAGGTATGGTTCAGGTTGTACCGGATAAGCACGAAGAACATGCCCCAAAAGAGCAGAAATTTGACCAAAGTATAGAGTGCCAAACTCACAATCTGCATCGAGGCAACATCGGTAGTCCGCACAATATCCACACACAAGCACACGATGTTAGGATAAAAAATAACGAGTGTGCTAACCAATGCCGCTGTCGGCAGTTTACGGGCAATATAAGAGATTAACGGATTCATCGTTTTTTTTCTGCAAAAATAGCATAAAAAGCAGTATAATAGCAAAATAACAATATGAAAACGTCGCAGAACGGAATTGTATAACATGCTATGAATAATTGTTGTTAAATCAATACGAAACGCTACTACTTTGCATTCTGTCTCCAGCCGTCGTACTGTGCATTCATCCGTTGCCTCAATTCCTCCTGCTTCGTGTTCTTGTAGTAATGCTTCTCGATGGTGTAGGCACTGTTCAAATAAAAGGTCAGTAGCCCTTGATATTAAAAGATCTTAATCGGGCATTCATTTATCCCCAGCTAAATGCGGGAGAATTTCCGGAATAACGGGAAAAGAAGGAGTAAACACTCGCCCGGTGCAGGGGCTAATCTTAAAGAAACGAGAGATGTCAGAGTGTTCATATACAACAGACAACAGCCGTTATCTTATCCGCGAAGCCATCCGCAAGATCGCGCTTGGCCGGGGCATGGAACGTGTCGCGATGGCTCCCGGAGGCATGTCGGGCATCGGCACGGCGAGGATGGTCCACGGCTATGTGGCCAAGATCCACGACGACCCCTCGGACGAGGAGTTCGCGGAGTACGGCGGCACCGTCGACGTGGGCGAGTATCCCGACGAGACCGCCTCTCCGGAACCTGTCATCCACAAGGGGGTGCTGCTCGCCGCCGCTACAAATAACGAAGGCGGTTTCCTGCTCGTCCCCACGCTGTTCTCCGACGTGACGATCTTCATGGATTCGGCCACACGGTACGCCTACGTGGTGAACTTCTCACACGTAGACATCATCCGGCTCAATTCCCACACGGAAACGAGTATCGGTGTCACGGAAACGGAAGAGCTAGACCCTTCGGACGAGAACGGGCCGGACTATGACGAGCTGGAACCGACAGGGAACGAAACCTCCACCCGCTACACGGCAACCTCCGTAACTACAACTGTCAGGAACGACAAGGACAGGGAGGCGATGTCGGTCATCGACGCGGAGAGCATCACCCATACGGTCGATAAGTCGGAAGTCAGGCAAACGGCGGACAAGGTGGTCCAGAAGGTGAACTCGACATCGGTGGCGGTCAGTGACGGCAAGGTGACGCTCGGTGACGAGAACGCCACCGAACCGTTGGTACTGGGCAACGAGCTCGCGCGGCTGATGCTCGATTTCCTGACCGAGTGCTCTAAAATCATGACGCCGACGCTGATGGGGACGATGTCACCGATCAACATCCCGAACTTCACCTCGCTGACCTCGCGTATCCAGAAATTCCTCTCCAAGACCAGTTACACGAAATGAGCGTACAACTCCACCCCGATATAGATAACCTTGACAAGGGAAGCCTGTGTTATTCCATTTACGCGCAGCTGTACCATAACTTCTTCAACGCCCAGCAGAAAAAGGACGACGAGCATCCCTACGGCGTGGAAGAAGGCGACGAGACGAGCATCCGCCTGAAGAACACCGCGTACGGTTTCGCCTCCGCCATCGCTGGCGCCGTGGCGGGTGAAGGCGACAGCGGCGAAGGCGGTCTGCTGCTGGATTACCTCAAGAAGTCCGGCGGGGACATGACCGGAATGTTGCGTGCCGACTACGGTTTCGAGGCTGGCACGGGCAATACCCATGTTCTGGAAACCTACTCGGAAGAGAAGACCGACGCGGAAGGTGTCGTGACCGGTGTGGAGCACGGCGTGCGCATCACCGGCAACCTGCGCCTCGGCGGGAACGGCCTTTATCTCGGCGGCAGACAGGTACTGCGTTATGACGGCGGCGCATCTGCTGCCACGCTCGACGCCGCACATCTCGACATCGCTGCCGGGACGGTCCACTCTTTCGGGGAGTGGACGTTCGGGGACAGGGAGAGCGGCGTTTTCATCTCTCCCGTGCTGTTGCAGGTCGCGGGGCACGACGTCTACCACCGGGGCAACGCGAACCTTCCTACAGTGGACTGGACCATGCACGACGGGGAGGTACAGGGTGACCTCACCGTTGCCGGAGAGACGGCGCTCGGCGGCGCGTTGTCTGCGTTGCACGGCGTGCGGTTGGGTGATGGCGGGAAAACGCTGCTCTCTTTTTCCGGTGAGGACGTGATGTTGGGCGGTTACCTCTCGTTCGGTGAGGGATTCGGTATCCGTATCGGTGGGAAGGATGTCCTGATCCGGCAGGCGGGGGACAGAATCCGGCTGGGGAGTATCGGCGGCGACCTGCTTTTGGGCAGTGACGACACCCCGAAAATCAGGCTCTTCTCCGGCCTTTCCGACATCGACGGGGAGTACCTGCTCGTCTCGCCCTACGGCCATGCCAGCTTCCCCGGCTCGCTGACCGTACGCCACAACTACGGGTCGGAACTGCTGTCCTCTTACCGGGCGAACTCCACGGACGAGGGAATCATCATCCACAAAAGGCTGCGTATGGGCAGTGCCGACGGTTTCCTGGTCACGGGCGACAAGGAAGCCCTGTCTCTCTCTTCCCCCGTGTCCTACACTGAGAACGGCACGCGGACACTTGTCCCGCACACGACCCTTGCAGGGCACCGTGCATCGACCGGCCATTACGCGCCGCGGAACCGCAAGTCCGAGTCATTCTTCCTGTCCACCGACGCGGATTTCGTGACGGTCGGCGTACCCATGGAAGCTGCCGGACACGTCGGCATCGACGGTTCCGCCACCCGTTTGACGGACGGAACGCTATACTTTACGGAGGAGATACGCCTGCAAGCCGTCAACGGGGGTATCAAACACCACGGCGACAGCCTGTTCACGGGGTCGCTCTCCTCCGAATTCTTCTCCCCGGGCTTTGCCGGAAGCGGCTGGGCCGTCCGGACGAACCGCACGACGGGAAATGTCACCGCCACCTTCGACGAGGTCGTGGCACGCCGCAAGTTCCGCGCCTACGAGTTCGAGGTGATGAAGATTTCCGCCACGAACGGGTCGCTCTGGGTAAGCGACAGTTGCTCGGGCGATACCGTAGAAAAATTATGATACTATGGCCGTATTCCACTATTCAAAATACAAGATCCGAATCGACCCCGACTCAGGCAAGACACAGGGCTTGCGGGCCGGGGACATCGTCCGCCGTCAATACGCCGGACGCGACCACGCCGTCTATTCCCTGATGGCCGTTCTGGAAACGGGCGTGGAAACCGTCGGTGACAAGGAGGCTCCTTACTTTATCGGGGCGCTACTGGATGGTGACGCCCCGCAGAACGGAGAGCTGCTGGATTTCGTGCGGGTCACCAACCTTTTCGACAATTCCCGCAGCGGGGCCCTTTACCTGACGGCCTCGGACGACGCGGCCCCCTACATGGACGTCATCGACGGCATGGCCAGGGAACGCTCGCTCTGCTATCCCGAGATGACGGGAGGCATGGCGGGCGTCCCCGACAAGTCCAAATACACGATCCTGGGGGATTGCCTTGAAGGGGAGTATAGAAGTTCGGAGCAGGATGCCTCACGCATCATCCGCCTGACACGCACGGCACGGCCCTCCGACGGCACGGCATTCGGGTTGAAACAGACCCTCGAGGAGAGCGTCGAACACCCCGAACGGTTGCTTGTCTCCTTCAAGGCGCGGGCATCGAAGGCTCTGGCGGGTGTCCCCCTCTCTTTCGGGTACACGAACGGGGAAAAGACGGATGCCGAAGACACGGCCGACATGACGACCGCGTGGGAATACAGGCTGTGGGTGCTGACCGTCGAATACCCAGGACAATACGTCCGCAGCCTGCAGGTGGACCTCTCCGGCCATCTGACGGCGGAGGGCGACTGGTGCGAGGTGGCCGACCTGAACATCATCCGCCTCTCGTCGGTCTCGGCCTACGCGGAGGCGACGAAAGCCCGTGTCGGCAAGGTGTCGGGCATCGTCGATCCCGTCTTCGGGGTACTGGACGGGTACGGGGCCTATTTCCAGAACCTCTACGCCACACGTAACGTCAATATCGCCGGCACGCTGACCGCCGGGGATGAGAACGGTTTCTCCTCGACCTTCTACGTGGGCAAGATCCACAAGAACGTCATCCCGGACAGCCTGTCCTGTGCCTTCAGCGGAGCTACGGAGGCCGGAGCCGGAACGCCCGTGGGAATCGGACGGAGCGTGCGGGTAACGGCGGACAGCCGGCTGACGTTACAGGGCGCCGACTGGCGCAAAGCCCGCATAGGCCGCTACTACTGTTTCTCTCTCTGGATAAAGCCCGAAGAGGCGGGAACCGTCCGGCTCTACCAGGACGAGCACCTTGTCGGGGAGATCGCCGTTTCTGCCACCGGTGAATGGCGCCGTTACAAGACCGCCTTTCCCGTGCGGGACTCCGAAGCCCCGGCGATGACGCTGGGGATCACGACGTCGGTGCCGCTCCTGCTGACAGCGCCGCAGCTGGAAGCCGGACGGACGGCGACGCCCTACCAGGCAACGGACGGGGTGCTCTCCTACACGGAGGATTACGGTGCGTGGTTCTCGAAGGGCGGTATCGGCGGGACCATCCAGCACCCGCTGCTCCGCCTGAACGGGGACGGTTCCATCAGTTCACGAGACGACTCCTTCGTCATCAATCCCGACGGCACGGGGCATTTCGCCTCGGGACGTTTCAAATGGACCAGTGAGACCATCGAACTCCGGGACGTGACCATCCGCTGGGAAGATCTTGACGAGGAGGTGAAACAGGAACTCAAACCCCGTTCCGTGTCGCTGACCGGCGGCACGGCCTTTCATTACGCAGGAGCGTGGACGGAAGAGGCGGAACCCGCCAGCATCGACATCATCGCCACGGAATACAACTTCGAGCCGCGAGACCGCTTCTGGGAATACCTGGCCGCGGACGGGCAGTGGAAGGAGGCAGGGAACCGCTCGGCCCTGTTCCGTCTCCTGCCTTCCTTCCACGGCTGGGAAGGGCGTGAATTGCTCACGCTGCGCTACACGGCGACGGCATCCGACGGGACGAAATACGCGGCGACCCACACCGTTCTCAAACTTCATGACGGGGAAGCCTCCTATACTGTGTATATAGAATCGAAAAACGGCACGGTGTTCCGT
>OJRG01000465.1_pt1 | contig 22689 bp, 16 predicted proteins | sample 1599121 | NCBI WGS metagenome assembly OJRG01 (sample SAMN03922528, study PRJEB24848) | human gut metagenome | isolation source: stool sample | host: Homo sapiens | place: Germany | collected 2010-05
ACGCCCAGCATGGCCTCCATGGCGTTGACGTCGATGGAGCCCTGATTGCCCACCAGCTCATCCATCATGTTCAGCGCCACCACCGTGGGAATATCCATCTCCAGAAGCTGCATGGTCAGGTACAGGTTCCGCTCGATGTTGGTGGCGTCCACGATGTTGATGATAGCCTTGGGCTTATCCTGCAGGACAAAGTTCCGGGATACGATCTCCTCGCTGCTGAAGGGCGACATGGAGTAGATGCCCGGCAGGTCTGTGACCTCCGTATCGGGATAGCCCCGGATGACGCCGGTCTTTCGATCCACCGTGACGCCGGGGAAGTTGCCCACATGCTGCTTTGAGCCGGTGAGCTGGTTGAACAGGGTGGTCTTGCCGCAGTTCTGGTTGCCCACCAGCGCGTAGGTCAGGATGGTGCCCTCCGGCAGGGGATGCTCCCCCGCCTTGCTGTGGTACTTGCCGCTTTCACCCAAACCGGGGTGATCCGGGTCACGGGCGCGGTCGGCGCCGATGTGGCTGCGGCTGCGCTGCCGGATAGGCTCAATGTCGATCTGATCAGCCTCCGCCAGACGCAGGGTCAGTTCGTAGCCGTGTACCTGCACCTCCATGGGGTCGCCCATGGGGGCCAGCTTCACCACCGTCACCTCCGCGCCGGGGATCATGCCCATATCCAGAAAATGCTGGCGCAGCGCCCCCTCACCGCCTACCCGGCGGATCACGGCGCTTTTGCCGGTTTCCAGTTCTCGCAGTGTCATATGTAAGACTTCCTCTCATGGGATGGTTTATCCCTTAACTGTAAGGGATAAGAGGGGTGTCTGTCAAGTGCGGCGTGCTTGACAACCGGCGGATGGATGCCTATAATGAGGAAAATATGCAGCCGCTGGAAGGGAGGGCGTCCTGTGCCTCCGAAACCGAAGTTTACAAGAGAAGAAATGGTGGAGGCCGCGCTGGAGCTGGTGGCCCGCCGGGGCGCGGAGGCGCTGACGGCCCGGGAGCTGGGCGCGGCGCTGGGCAGCTCCGCCCGTCCGATCTTCACGGTGTTCCGCAGCATGGACGAATTGCAGCAGGCCGTGCGGGAGGCCGCCATGCGCCGGTTCGAGCAGTTCGTGCGCCAGCCGGTGGCGAATATGCCGGTGTTCAAGCAGGTGGGCCTACAGATGGTGCGCTTCGCCATGCAGGAGCCGAAGCTCTATCAGCTGCTGTTCATGCAGGAGAATGCCGACACCGCCGGATTTGAGGACATGTTCCGCGCGCTGTGCGGCACGGTGGAGATCTGTATGGAGGCTATCCGCAGGGACTACGGCCTGACGCCGGAGGAGGCCCGCACGCTGTTTGAAAACGTGTGGATCTACACCTTCGGCATCGGCGCGCTGTGCGCTGCCCACGCCTGCCGCTTCTCCGAGGAGGAGCTTGGGCAGATGCTGACCTATCAGTTTCAGGCCATGATGCTGCTGATGCGCAGCGCCCGGTGACAGACGCAGAACAGGGAAAAACGCCGCCCTATGGGGCGGCGTTTTTGTGGCTTCAGGAGCCGCCCATACCGCCCATGCCGGTGCGGATGCTGCCGGTCTGCGCTTCGGCGGTGAGGGCGTTGCAGGAAAACGTCAGCGTGGGGGAGGAGAAGAACACAAGGTTCGCATTGCACAGGGCCGTACCGCTGTACAGGGTATTGCCGAAGCTGTCCCCGATGGTAAAGGAGCTGCCCCCGGTGACGGCGGCGCAGCAGCAGCGCTTCCTGCTGGAGGGAATGGCTCCTTATAGGAAAAAGGATGCCTACGGCGCATACACCATCTGCAACATCTATTACGACACCGGGGACTGGCGGCTCATCCGCAAATCGTTGGAGAAGCCGGTGTATAAGGAGAAGCTGCGCGTCCGCAGCTACGGCGTACCAACGGGGGACGACAAGGTGTTTGTGGAGCTGAAGAAGAAGTACGACGGCGTGGTGTACAAGCGCCGCGTCGCCATGACCGCCGCACGGCGGTTTTTCAAAAGCGGGTCGGTTAATTTTCTCTAACCGCTCTGAGAGGCGGAAAACGCCGGCGCCGCTGCTTCTGCGACTGCACGATTTCTGCCTGAAGATCGGCGATCCGGAGGAGGAACGGCCGTAAGGAAAAACGCGAGCAGGGGGTTGACAACGGAGCTCTGTGCGTGTATAATGCACAATGCATATTGTACGATATGTATTAAATGTTTTATTCTCGCCGGGAGAGGTGCAGACAATGGCTCCGAAGAACAAATTCACGAAAACGGAAATGGTGGAGGCGGCGCTGCGGGTAGTGCGGGCCAAGGGCGCCGGAGGGCTGACCGCCAAGAACATCGGGGACGAGCTGGGTACGTCCACGCAGCCTATCTTTACCGCGTTCGGCTCCATGGACGGCATCAAAACGGCGGTCTATGCCGCCGCAGTGGACGTGTATGACCGCTACACCCACGCGGGCCTGCAGGAGGACATCCCGTTCCTGGGCGTGGGGAAGCAGTACATCCGCTTTGCCCGGGAGGAGCCTGAGCTTTACCGGCTGCTGTTCCTGACCCGGGAAAAGGAGTACAGCGCCGCTGCGTCCATGCGCCATCTGCAGGAGCATGTGCGCCCGGCCCTGATGGATATCTACCACATCACCGGCGAGGAAGCGGACGTCTATTTCCGCGACCTGTGGCTGGTGGTGCACAGCCTGTCCACGCTGATCGTCACCGATGACTGTCCCTACTCCGATCAGGAGGTGGGGCAGATCCTGACGGGCTTCAGTATCAGCATTTGCAAGGCCATCAAGGAGGTGCCCGGCTTTGCCGCCGGTACCTTCGACCGCGATGCGGCCTTCCGCGCGCTGGTGGGCGGGGACGCATAAACGCGATGCCGGACGCGCAGACGCAGTGCAGACCGTGAGATCGGTTTGCGCTGCGTTTTTCATTTCCAGGGACGGGAAGCCGTCCGGCGTGAGAGTCTGGAGGGACGAGCGTGACAATACGCACCGTTGATGAGGACATCCGCCTGATCCCGTACTACCGGAACGACGCCGCGTCGCTGCCGTGGTACCAGGACTTGGACGTCTGCAAGCAGGTGGACGACCGGGACACGCCCTATGACGCGGCGCTGCTGCACCGGATGTACGACTATCTCTGCGCCAACGGCGACTGCTGGTACATCGAGTACCGGGGCACGCTGGTGGGGGATATCTCCCTGCGCGCCAGCGGCGAGATCGCCATTGTGGTGTGCAAGGCGTACCAGAACCGGCACATCGGGCGGCGCTGCGTGCTGACCGCCATTTGTTCTGAAAGCTCCGGGCCACGATAGGCTCAAGGAAATTTTGCCGTGTGCGCCACAACTCCTTTTCCTCCTGCAGAGCTTCCTCTATCTGCAAAAGGAGCGCATCCTCCTCCAAAGCTTTTGGCAGGATCGTATCTGCAATGCCAGACAGCATTCTGCTCCAAAAGTCCACGGCAGCGCCCCCCTTTCTAAATGACTTGCGGAATTATTATACCATTTGATAGAGAGCATTTCCGCTATTTATCTTAATGGCGACGAGATCGCTTCGCATTGCCATCCCGCCCCCGATATGCTAAAATATCTCCCAAGGGAGGTGGCACCCATGCTTGATTTCAGTCGCCTGGAGCAATACCGGGAGAACAACCGCATAGAGGCCAAAAAGGCCCTGGGCGGCCTGCCCAAGAGCATTTGGGAGACCTATTCCGCCTTCGCTAACACGCTGGGCGGCGTCATCCTGCTGGGCGTTATTGAGACGGCGGACAAGACCTTCGATTCCGTAGACCTGCCCGATCCCGATGGCTTGATCCGTGAGTTTTGGCACATCATCAACGATCCCATGAAAGTTAGTGTCAATATCCTGGCCGAAAAAGATGTGTATGTGGAAGAAGTCGGCGGCGATCACATCGTCGTTATCAAAGTCCCCCGTGCGGACCGAGCCTACAAGCCCGTGTATGTGGACAACGACACCCGCAACACCTATCGCCGAAGCGGCGAGGGCGATTACCGCTGTACATACGAGGAGTATCAGGCTATGGTGCGGAATGCGGCTGTCCGGTCGCCGGATATGCACTTGGTGCGTGGCAGGGGACTTGAAGCCCTAAACTCCGAGAGCGTGCGCAGCCTCCGGCAAAGAATGAAGCTGTACCGCCCCGGACATATGTGGGAACGCTTGGGCGACGAAGCGTTTCTGCAAAAAATCGGCGCCATAGGCGATGCCGACGGTTCGCTGCACCCGACTTTGGCCGGGCTGCTGATGTTTGGCAATCACCAAGACATCCTCTGCGAATACCCTGATTATGCCATAACCTACCGTGAGCAGCTTGATGTGAAAGGCAATTGGGAAGAAGCCCCTTGGAACGGCAATGTCTACGAATTCTACTACTGGGCTTACAACAAGCTGCAGCAGGATGTGAAAACGCCTTTCCTGCTGGAAAACGGTCATCGGGTGGACGATATACCCGTCCGCCAAGTCCTGCGTGAGGTGCTGGCCAACTGCCTTGTCAACGCGGACTATCATGGCAGCGGCGGCATTGCTGTCAGCAAGGGCTATCAGGAAATCACGCTCTCCAACCCCGGCAGCTTCCGTGTACCTTTGGACGCCGCCAAAAATGGCGGCGTATCTGACCCGCGAAACGCCGCAATGGCCCGGATGTTTCGCCTCGTAGATGTAGGCGAATATACCGGCGGCGGCATCCCTAATCTGTACCGCATTTGGAAAGCCCAGGGCTGGCCAGAGCCGGTTTTTACGGAGCGCAGCGCCCCGGATCGCGTCTCCCTTACGCTGTATATGACGGGTCACGGCGGCGCAGAAAACGCAACCGCTGGAAAGCAAGTCCCTCTGGGTGCATTCTCCCAGCGCCAACTGCTCATTGACCATCTCACAGACCACCCCACCAGCGACCTGTTTGCGCTCTCCAAATCCTTGGGCACCACCCTGAGCCGCACGGAATCCCTCTTGCAGCAGCTTGCCGAGGAGGGTGTCGTCGTTGCGGAGAGCGACCAAGGCAATCGCCTGTATAAGCTGAAAGCGTAAGGCAGCTCAAATCCTGCGCCGCAATAGACAAAGAGCTGCCGCGACATTTTTTCTGTACTTTTTAGCCATTTTTTAGTGAGTTTCTCTCGATTTTAATTCCTTTCCTAACACCTTTTGACCCGCATCCACCATGTGTTCCACGCCTGCCTGTGTGGCATTTTATGTGGTCAAAGGCAAAGCCTCGCCGGAGCAAGTCCGGCGGGGCTTTGCGGTATTCTCGGCCACCAGTTTCTCCACTTGACGGAACAGGATGAACCCCCCGCGGAAGAACCCCACCCACACCGTGGGATGCTATAAACAAAGAGGTAGAGTTTTCTTTTTTACATTATTTCTAATAATTTATAACCATTTTTGCTCCATTCCACTTACTCTTTGGCACTCTTAGAAGTCGGTGTTTCCGTGTACTCCGAGCGGCACTGTGGCTGAAAATGTGGTCAAAGCGGCATGACTGGAGGAAACTTGAGGCAATTCACATCCGCACTTTACAATATGGTTTTAGTACAGTGTTATCAAAGATAAGACTCTGCCCAGATAGCAAGAAAGCCCGGCCTGCACCAATCACAGGTCGGGCTTTCTTATTTATCTGTTACATTACTTCAACGGTTTCTGTTTTTGAACAATCACGCTCTTCTTCTATAGGGATCATCTCTCCTACCCAGCGATGCAAAAAGGCGGATGCCGCGTGCCGGTCCAGCTCATCATGAATTTTTTGGTTATAGTAGTTTCGAAGGCATTGATAACACGAGGTATCACAATTGCACATATCCACTACGGTGAGCGCGCGCCGCAACACCTGCTGAAATACTTTTCCATCCTCTGTTGCTATACGCCGAACATGCCCAGCTCCACCAGCCACTGCATCATAGAGAATAACAGTATAAATCATCAAACCGCCCACTTCAGTCCGGAACAAACACCCTTTGATGTCCGTGCGCTCAATCCCCAGTTCTCGTGAAAGGCCTTCTAACAGGGCATAGAGAACAGACAACATTGTATTTAAATCTGCCGCCGTCTGGACTTCAAAGGTTATTTTAGCAACATCCGTTTTAAAATCATGAGATAGACGATACTCTGTGCCTGTTCCCTCTTTATTGATGCATGTATACCCGCGATTGGTCTTGTGTGGCTTTGGCAGTTCTCCCTCTGCAGCGTAACCACAAACAGGACAGACCATATATGCCGTTTGCCCGATTACAACCAGTGAATCGTTGGATGTTGACTCAATTTGAAGTGTATTTTCATTGACTTCAAACCGAAGTTTGCGAATTACATTACGATGCTGGTCACCGATGTAATAATCATCTGTTTTATAATCGTGCTCTGGTCGATGCATGGGCACATCTCGAACCTCTGGTTCAGCACAGAAGCCCATTCGTGGCTCCAATGTTTTTAGCCAATAAAATCTCTTAATTACCTTGTGACAGGATACGCACTCCCGACCAGTGGCGGTAACAGGCTCTCTGGTGAAATTTGGTTGACCACAAGTGGGACATTTAGGGCAATAGAATCCTTTTTCCCACGATGTCTCAGAATTTTTTCCTGGTAATTTGCGGATGTAACGGCTTATATACATTTTCCCATCCGCAACAACCTGTGATCCCGGAGCATATTCTGCAATCGCCATTTGGAGATCCCGTGCCAATTGAAGCGCTTTATCACGGCCTGTGTCATTGATATTAGGAATCATTTCAACTGTATCCACAGGGAATCCGTATTTGGGGAGAACATTGTTGCGCACCAAGAAGCCGATTAAACTCTTTTTACCGCTTCGATCTTCTGCGCCGCAGCGAAAACTTCGCAGATTCCTACTCCATGCACCGGCCCCCTCATCATCGTGCCGTCTCCTACAAGCAGCCAGTTCTTTTTCCATTTCCGCTACTGTGCCCCGAAAATCCTGCACTGCAATTTCCAGCACGCCATCCTCCCCGCACAGCTTGTCGATCCAACTGAAATCTTCAATGCCGAGGCGGTTATGCATGCTGGCAGGAATGGATCGAAGCAGAAGTTGCCGCAGCGGTTCGGGCTTGCTGAAAAGGTATTCTTTCAGAAGTTCATAGCCACCTTCATTCAACAGCACATTCTGATTGTCGCCGTCATAGACTTCCTCATGAAGAGCAAAGAACGAGCTGATTGCAACAGCAAAAATGTGGCGGTTCAGTATTTTTTCATTCTCAATTTCAAATACCGGCGCCTTGATTTTTCCACTAATCATAGCGCGTGGGTCTTGATAGTAGGTAAAGTCGTGAGAAGAAAGCTTTGCATAGGTCAGAACAAAAGCAGCTGAATGTTTTGCGCGACCGGCACGACCGGCGCGTTGGACATAGTTTGAAGGGCTGGGCGGAACGTCCCGCATGTAAACGGTCTCCAAACTGCCTACATCTACACCCATCTCAAAGGTTGTGGAACAACTCAACGCATTTATTTTTTTGTGGACAAATGCCTCTTGGTACAAAGTCTGCTGATCCTTGGCCAACTGCGCAGTGTGCTCTTTGATAAAGAGCGGCTCCGAATGCTCGCTGCGGTAGAGTTTGGCGTAGTGGTTATCTAAGGAGTTAGAGAGCGGATCAAAGGGCTCGAGACTTCCCAAACATTTCACCAAAGCGCATTGTCCCTTTACGTTATATGGAGTGATGCGCCCACATTTTTTACAACGGAAAAACTGGATGCCGGGAGTTCCGCCAATACGAATCCGAAAATCATTTGCATTAAGAGCAAATTCATCTGTATCTGCTTGAAAAACACCATCCCAGTAGTCTGCAAGAAGTCCATCAGCCTCATCCTCTGAGATTCCTAAAGCTCGAACAAGGCGTGTGATACGACTGTTGGGATAATATGTACCATTAGAACGTTTTCGTCCGCGCCAACCAGAAAGCCAACTGCGTTTGGCATCATCTGCCGTGCGAAGTAAACAGAGCTTTTTCGCAATAGGCGAAAAGAAGATATATTCTCGTTCGGCATTGGTCAATCGATAGTCCCTGCCGGCATCAATCGCCCCGCTGAACACTGCGTCTTGCGCCAGTAGTTCGAGAAGCGCTTTGGCATCTGTCGTTTCCAGGTTATAGGCATCACGAAACCCTTCTACAGCCTCATCATTTTTTGTAAATTCAAAAGAAATGACTCCCATAGAAACCAAACTGGTACTACGGCGGGCATTAAACATCTCATTAAGGATAGCCACCCAGGCATTACTGCGACTGACTGCTGCAAGCAAACCGGGATCTTGGCCATTTGGTGTGTTCCAGTCAGCAAAAGAAGCATTGCTCTCAAAATATCGTATTAGCTCATTAACAAACTCGGCAACACTGACATTTCCACGGCCAACTGAGCGAAAATGCTCCGCCACATGCCAGATGCCACGGCGACGCAAAAACTCCTGATAGGAACGCTCCATATAGGAAGCAAAAAACGCAGCCTCACTTCGACTATCTGAAAAACAGAGGAACTGCCGCATCAGCTTCTTTCGAATCTGTCGCTGCTGGGGGACTTTTGCAAATACACTGCGCTTTGCCGGCACAGCAGATGCCTCTGTGACAGTAACCTCCTCGCTGGGTAATTGTTCAAACAGTTCTGTCCCGAGAACAGCTGTAGCCGCTTCACTGCCCAAGTAGAACCTTCTAAATGTTCCAAATCCGCAGGCGGGACATTTAGAAGGTTTCCCCTCCTTGTGCTTGATTTGTACTACATGAACCCAATGAGATGATGCATGCTCACAGAAATGCTTTTGTTTTGAACTGCCATCGAATTTTATATCTGCCTCAGGCGCAATTGCTCCGCAAATGGAACATACGACATATGACTCGGAGCCATCTTTGTTCCAATCATCGCCATCAGAATCTTCCAGTAAATCTCCATCCGTATCTTGCTTTAGATAAAAATAGTCGGCATTATCATCCGGCCCTTTACGAGAACACTGACGAAGATAGCCTCCGTCAATTTTCCCAACAATGGCCATTCGGCCGCAATCTGTACATACAGAGGCTTCGAAAACTGTAGAATCAGATGCAGCTTCAAAATCCCTATGTGCCATCTTTCTCTGTAAATAGAGATGTTTTGGCGCATTAAGCGTAATGTATGCACCCTCAATGGCGCGCACAAAAAAATGGTAGCGTGGCTTGATCAGGCTTGCGCCGTCCTTTTCTGCTCTGGCACAGACCGCAATGAAGGCAACCACCTGACTACTGGTTAATGGGCAAATGGCGCTCAAAGTTTTCTGGAGTTGTGTTACAGTAATAGGGTCAGATGCAGATTTTCGGAGCCCATCAAATAACCTACAGTGCAGGAACAATGCGTACAGTTTTTCTGCATCATCTCCGTCTGGGGTAAAATCAGCTTGATAGCGACACAGAATTTCTCCCGTGGCCTGTGGATGCTGGTAGAGTTCTTCGAAAATTTGTGGTGGAAAATCTTGTAGCTCTACCATAGCGGGCTGCTTTTCCTTGGATCGGATGATGCCACTGGCCTGAAAAGGAACACCGCAGAGTTTTTCTGCAAAATTGAGAATTTCGCCGTTGGAATCAGGGGCACCCAATGTGGCGCTGGTCAGTATGTACTGGACACTGCCGGGTTCGCTAATTCTTGCCCGCAAACGTCTCATGAGTAGAGATGTTTCCATCCCAGTAGCGCCCTTATAAATATGTGCTTCATCCAAAACAATAAATTTTAATCTGGCTCCGGAGAAAACAGCATCGTCCTTTTGACGCAACATCATGTATTCCAGCATGGAATAGTTAGTAATTAAGATATGAGGCGGTGTTTTCTGCATTACCTCACGGGAAATAATTTCATTAGGGGCTGGGTCTGTCGGATTTCCGTTGGGATCTTTAAAGGTTCGGCGGTATTCTGCCAAAGCCTTGGACTGCGTATGCTCTGTATTACCATTATAAACGCCATAGCAAATATCAGGATAGCCACGAAACAAAGCTCGCATGCGTTTCATCTGATCGTTGGCCAAAGCATTCATAGGGTAAATCACAATGGCGCGCACACCTGGATTCAGTGTGCCGGATGCCTTTTCATGTAGCAGATGGTTAATAATCGGGAGCAAGAAACTTTCTGTCTTACCTGAGCCGGTTCCCGTGGTCACAACCAGATTTTCACCAGAAGAAGCTTTCAGCAGTGCTGTTTCCTGGTGAAGATAGAGAGGGCGGTCCAGTTTGAGTTCTTTATCCTTTTCGGCGATAGGCTCCAGATTTTCAAATAGTGGGCTGATACGGCCTTCTTCCATTAGATTGTGTAATGTCCGACCAGTTTCAAAAGACCCTCCTATATCAAGAAAAGGACCTTTAGCAACCATGCCCTCTTTTGTAAGTTCACGCCGGAATTCTTTTGCATAGTCTGGATCCGCCATATGAAACGTGGTCGTGATGTAGTCTATGTAGCTATCTTTTATCTCTTGTGAGGCTATAATCGGATCAAACAAGCTGTTACACCTCTTTCGTGTAATAATTGAAATAGTCTGGTGTCAATAGCCTTTGCCGCTGCTCTGCTTTGCTCATAGTGGCGGAGGGACTCCGATTGACAATGGTGTTATAGCGGTTATCAATATAAACTGTATCTTCCGTCACACACCGCAGAATCAAAAGATGCTCATTGATGATCCAGATGCTGACTGGATTAACCAATTCAAAAGCAGGGGATGGCTTAGCGTTAAAAGGCCTGCGAGTGCCGTAGGAATCCACATAATACATAGTACCTGTGTAGCATGGTGCTGGTACGGATTCGCCGGATGCGATGCTCTCTCCCTGATAGACTAAATTTGCGAGAATTCCGCAGCCAGAACGCATAACGATTGTCTTCAGAGCATCTTCCTCAAAATTCCAGCAAGATGCATCTCCCAGATGAATTTCTTTTTGCTCAAAAAGAAACTCGTTGGCATCACCAACCAACAGGCTGCCGCGATAAATCACCTGCTCTCCTGCACCAGCAGCAAATATATTCCTTTTTTTGAATGATATCTGATATCGGTATCGTCCATGTGGTAGGTTGATATGCGGCTCCAATACAGCGTTTTCTGTGCCTGCATGATAAGATAGAATGGATCCCTCAGGGAAATCACAGACAATGTGGAAACTTGCTGCCATATCACCGAAATAATTATCCTCTACCTGCCAACAAAGCGCCCCGTCTATAATTTCTAACGGTTCACACAAAAATTTAGGAGAGAATAAAATTGTAGTTATTTCGTATTTCTCCAGATGCCCGCGTCCGTTTTTTAATGAAAGCCAAAGAAGCTTTTCTCTCTGGTCAGGGCGCGATGCGCGAAGTTCATTTCCCAATTCAAATTGATTGCCAGAGGCAGCCGAAGGAATAGACTCAGCATCCAACATAAGCTGTCCAGCCCACTCTCCCGGCAATCGAAGGTTTACAAATTCACCACTGTCAAGATCTTTATACCATACTGCTTTCGGCATCGTGAAAGCATTTTGTCCCATACATGTGCAGTGAACTGCAGGAACATCCATTTCAAACTGAAATGAGAGTCCAGGAAGAAAGAAGGTGATACTATCTCTGTTTTGTGGTAAAGGAAGTTCAATATCATGATGGACATCACTCAAAAAAACAGTTGCTGTCACCTCATCTACACCCGCACGATAAAGAGGGCGGTCAAGTTTTATTCGACAGTCAGGAAGAATTATATAGCTATATTCATACCGAACCATATCTGTGCCCACATCGATTACTTTAACAGAATGTAAAGCACAGTCTTTTTCTGAAATTGGGATCAGGTATCCTTCATTGCTTTGCTCTAACTGGCTGAGCCCATAGCGGGTTCCATTGATTGATATTTGGTAGCGCAGTTGGTTTTCGCCGTTTGGCAGCTTCAGAAACAGAGTAAATGGAGCAGAATACAAATCTATGTATTTTCCTTGCTCCAACACATGCAAACCATTCACTCGTCGAATGGAAGTGTGATGCCGGAATTGGGATGCGGTCATCTCATCGGCAAAAATTTCAAGGCCATTGAAAGCGGCAGATGAAATCTCTTCCATCTGTATACGGTAGAGTTGACCTGGACACGGGTATCGATAAACCCCATCCTCACCAGAAAACTCTACTATCTCCTGAGTGCCTGTAAACAGGTAGGCCGCACCGTTTTTAGGTAGATGATCGTTCCCAGTAGCATCAAACAAAACGTATTCGCGACGTAATTTATTGCCGGATTGATAAAACGTTTCACCCATATATTCAATTTCCGCATAGAGGTCTGGCCTGAGTGAAAAATCATAATCCATATCTTCCAGAGGAATAAATCGGCTTTTAGTTGTCAGACACAGATCATTCCCTGTGACAGTAAGCTCATCCTGAAAGATGAGATTTTCCTGCTGAAATACTCGGATGATTGGGCGAAGTTCGCCGACTTTTGGCAATCGAATTTTGGGCAAGGCCAGTCCAACCAGATCTCTGTCCATTGCATATTGGACATAAATCCGCTCTGAAGTAGTAGCGACATATTCTGTTTTTCGCTGTCGGCGTTCCCCCTGAGCACGGACTCTCTCTGTCGCACTTTTTCTATTAAACCACTCAAGGAGCAAATAATCCCAATAATTACGTTCTGGATCAATGATATTTTCCGATTCACCACGTAATAGTGCGTCCATTTTCTTGACGATGGAGTCGCAGTGCATGGCCATATATCCTGGACGAGCCTGGAAGAGGGCTTGAAGCCCAGAGAAAACAGCGTCAGAGCGGAGTTGAAGGTCTTCATTTTTCTTCACACGCGAGTCCCATCGGGCCCGCATGCCTTTTGTAAACATGCGGTAGCTAATGTCTTCCGCGACATACTGAAAATCCAAATTTTTTATGTAAAAATCGAACAGGATGTTGAATAATGAGTCTATGCTCTGCCTGGGCGATATAGCATGCAGAAGCAAAGAAGTATAATATCGTTGTGTGCCTTCTGGCGCAAAGAAACGTTTGTAGAATGTTAACGTATCTTTGATTGCTGTTCGAAAACGTGCATACAGGCGTGTTTCCGCTGCTTCCGAGTTTTCCGAATTGAAGCCATACTGCATAAAGATATACTTCCAAAAAGTCCCTGCGACTTCATCGTCCAGCAGATCGGAAGACCAGTATTTGAGTAACTCAACTGTTTCCAACACCAAAACGATTTCTTCTTTTCTGGTAACTCGAGCATCATTTTTAAGTATTTTCTTTACCGTCTGACTGGCAGACTGATACAATATCCGTTCCTCAGAGTCGGTTAAGATATATTCTCCCGCCAATGGGTATTTGCGAAAGACGAAATCAGCAATTGCAAAAGCATCGCAGCTGGGCGTTTCTTCTGCGGCTTCACGCACACGCATATCTGGTTCGATGTATCCGGTTTCCTTCCATATGAACCCATTTGCTGTGAGCCATTGAACATAAGTCTGCTGGCAAGCCTTGGCTTGCTTATGGATCTCAAAGGACAGCGATACACCTGCCTGCTTAATGTATTGCTCTTCATATATTATTTTTGTGGGGAAAACTTTTTGTAATTTATCAATAATAGCATCTGCACTCATAGCCATGCCATGCATCCCCCTTGCTTGAAAATGCAAAACAGCCGCGCAGGCAATCCCTGCACGGCTGGCGTGGTCAGGCGCATAGCCTGCCGTTAGTATATTATAGCAGAATTCCTGCTTTTTACAATGTTTAAGTTGAAAGCTGCGGTGGGGCACTTACGATTTATCAAAATTTTGCTGTAGGCTGCATACCAAGCTGATGATGTCTGTTATACAGTGCAATAAATCATTGATGCTGTCGGCATCTACGGTTCCAACAAAAGCTTTATTTTTTCCCTTTAGGATAAGGCGAACTATGAAAAGATAGATTCATAGTTTGATGGATCACAGTTATGCTATGGGTAACAAAGGGGGCGAGGTATGCGATGTACCTCGCCCCCTCTGTCGTTTAGAAAACAGTGGACTACTATGTTTGCGTTAGGGCAAAAAAGAATGCAGTTGACAAATTTAGGTATTGACATAGAACATTTGTTCTGTTAAAATCAAAGTACAATCTAAAACATACTCAAACATATAAACATGCTGCACCGAGCAAAGGGGTGCACTGGCAGCCAGTCAGCGTAGAATGAAAAATCTCCACCGAATCGCCGGGCGTATGAGAGGAACATATAACCAGACAGTCGTATGCTGGTCACTATGTCGTTCTCGTGCGCCCGGCTTTTATTTTTCCACGCTCCTGTATTCTTGACGATCAGCAAAACAGAGATCAAATTCAGACAAAGGAGGTACCCATGCAACAATCAGTTTACAAAAGCTACGATGAACTGCCGCTGTTCCTCAATTCAGAAACGGTGGCAAAGGTGCTGGGCGTGTCACCATCCAGTGCTTACGAACTCATGCACGAGCCGGGCTTCCCGGTACTGCGTGTCGGTAACCGGATGCTGGTACCCAAGGAGCAGTTCGTTCAATGGGTGGTGAATCATATAGAAGGAGGTGTGCACAAATGAATTTGCTTTCCAATCAGCGTGATCCGAAGCGAAGCCGTTTCTCACTTCCAAATGATATCTGGAAGTGGGAACTCAAGCCCCAAGGATTTGCTATCCTCGCCTATCTCTGCTATCTGCACGTCCACTGTAAAAAAGATGTTCTGCCCAGTGCGGAAGAAATCGCATCCCAACTGCACATGAGCAAAGATATGGCGGCGGAGTGGCTTGCCGAACTCAACCATCGCGGATTGCTGGATCGACACATGGTTCCTGTATTCAAAAATACCAGCAAGAATTTTTTCTCTCTGCCCAATGAACTGTTCTTTCTGAATATCGGTCACGGAGCCATCACCGTCTACGCCTATCTGCTCTACTGCGAAGACCGCCGCACGCATCAGTGTCATCCCAGCTATCGCACCATCTCCACTGCAGTACACCTGACCGTGTCCACTGTGATGAAGCACATCACAAAGTTGGCGGACAGGCAGTTCATTACCATCGAGAATACCTCTTACATTGACAGACATGGCATGAAACAGAATGGCAACAACCTGTACACCATCCTGCCAATCCAGGCGGCGATGGATTACTGCTACCAGCAGCAAATGCTTCGCTTGGAGGAACGGCAGCGGTGGCAGCAGGCGCAGGCGCTCCTGGCACAGAGCACAGAGAACGCCCCGTGTGCCCCGCTGTGAGACGCTGCGTGCCCTCCTTTGGGACTGGGCAGAGTCCCTGGCCCACCAGGGGCTTTCGAAGCGAAATTGGGCCGCTGTCGGCCCGAATAAGAGCGCAAGGCGAGGACGAAAGAAAAAGCAGGATAAAGGCCGGGCGTCGCCAGCGACGCCTTTGGCCGGTCACATCTGCCCGCAGTGCGGGCAGTTTCAGGGGTTTCCGTGGGCGCTGGAAATGGGGTCAAAATCGGAGAGAAAACAGAGTTCTGAGGTCGTTATTCCGCAACGCTTACTCCCACAAGAAAAAAACAGGGGTCAAGCCCCAGAAAGGAGCCATTATGAGCAAAAAAGAAAAATTTCCTCTCTACCTGTCGCCGGAGAAAAAGACCATTCTGGAACGGCGGTATACGGAAGATGGGAGCCGCAGTCTCACCGCTTTTATTGAGAATGCCATCGACTTTTATCTGGACTATCTCAGCGCCAACAACGCCGGATTGTTTCTTCCTACCTCGGTTCAGTCCTACCTGGACGGCAGGCTGGATCAGTTTGAAAATCGCATGGCATCGCTGCTGTTCAAGCAGGCGGTGGAGCTGGACATGGGCATGAGCACGTTGGCTGACTGCATCAATCTGGACGAGGAGTATCTGCGCCGCCGCCGCGCCAGCAGCATCGCTAATGTGAAGCGCACCAACGGCAGGCTGCGGTTCGAGCAGATCGTGAGAGATGCCAACGGGAGTGATGACGAGTGGCAAGACTGATCGTCAAGAGTCCCTACATCAAGTGCAGCGGTGGTCAAGGTGCAGTCGGCTACATGAAGTACATCGCCACTCGGGAAAGGGTGGAGATCATCCCAGATGACCGTCCACCCACACGCAAGCAGGAGCAACTCATCACAAAACTGGTAAAAGATTTCCCTGACACAAAAAATCTGTTGGAGTATGAGGACTACACTACTCGTCCCACCAAAGCCAATGCCTCATCTCTCATCACTCTGGCTTTGGAGGAGAACTGGTCCCAGGTGCAATCCTCAAAGGGTTACGCAAAATACATTGCCACTCGTTCTCGTGCAGAAAGGCTTGGTGACCATGGACTGTTTGGCGATGAAGACGGTGTAGATCTGGACAAAGCCATGTCGGAACTGGAGCACTACACGGGCAATGTGTGGACGCACATCATCTCGCTACATCGGGAGGATGCTGAGCGCCTGGGCTATGACAATGCTCAGGCGTGGCGTTCTCTCCTGCGCTCACACCGCAACGACATTGCCGCCGCCATGAAGATCCAACCCCAGGACTTCCGTTGGTACGCCGCCTTCCATGACGAGGGTAAGCATCCGCATGTGCACATGATGGCGTGGTCGGTGAAACCTGGGCAAGCATACCTGTCCAAAGATGGTATCCGTCAGATCAAGTCCACACTCACCAATCAGATATTCAAACAGGAGATGCTCCATCTCTACGAACAGAAGTCTGAAAGTCGGGAGGAACTGGTGCGGGAAACCCGGAGAGCCATGCTGGAGTTATCCCGACAGATGCGTGAGTCAGTCTGTGAACATCCGCAAGCGGAGCAGATGATCTTGAATCTTGCCCGGCGGCTGGGTGAGGTAAAGGGCAAGAAGTCCTACGGGTATCTTCCGAAAGCATTGAAGAAACAGGTAGATGAGGTCGTAGACCAGATGGAGCGGCTGCCGGTTGTGAAAGAGTGCTACCAGAAATGGTGGGACCTGCAGTGCAGAGTAAGCGATTTCTATTCAGAGAAGGAACGCCAGCGTCCACCGTTGTCACAGCAGAAAGAATTCCGGGCCATCAAGAACGCGGTGATCCAGGAGACCGAGCACATTCGGCAAAATCAAATTTCCTTTGAGGACAAGGACATGGAGGATGGTGGCGGCTGGGTAGATGACCGGGAGCTCACCTGGGCGTGCTGGGAACTGCGAGGGACGATTGAAAATGAAGAACTGCCTCTTGCGGAACGGGATGCTGCCGCGGCAAAGCTGGAACAGCTGGCCAAAGCGGGTGACGCACACGCGCAATATTTTCTGGGACTGTTGTATCAAGACGGCGGCCTGCTGATTCCGGACACAGAAAAAGCCCGACAATGGTTGGAACAGGCAGCAAAGCAGGAGGTCCACGCTGCGCAGTATTCCCTGGGCAGATTGCTTCTCTCTGACGATCCCGATGTGCGTGATCCAGACGAGGGTATCCGCTGGATGAAGGCATCCGCCAAAAACGGAAATGACTACGCTGCATATGCTCTGGGCAAGGAGTATCTCAGCGGCGAGCACGTACTCAAAAATGCGGATGAGGCGGCAAAATATCTCCACCAGGCGGCACAAGCGGATAACCCTTGGGCGCAGTATCTGCTGGGAAAACTGTACCTGATGGGCGAAGGCGTAGAACAAGATGAGGACACCGCTTATGAATGGTTCCGGGGCGCTGCGGAGCAGGGCCACACCTATGCACAATTCTTTGTGGACCGGATGGAGCAGCAGGGGCAGCTTGTATCACCAAGCCTGCTGCTCTCGGCTACCCGACTGCTCCACCATATGGGCAATATTTTCCGGGACAGCGCGCCACAGGATTCGACCACAGGGGCACCGCATATTGACCGCAAGCGTCTCCAGAAACTCAGGGCCAAGAAAATTGCCCTGGGACACAAGCCGGATGACCATGAGGAGGAGCAGAACATGGGCGGCATGACCATGGGCGGATGGTGAGTAAAAATAGCACAGTGTTAACAATGATAAGGGCCATGCAGAAATGGGTCAGAGAAATTGATAACAATTTGATAATTGTGGTCAAAAGGCCTGGCTATTTTCTCCGTAGTTCGGTATTGTGTGTTGCTGCAAAGGAGGCGGTACACATGAACGACTACATGAGGGCCCTGCACCAGCGGTTCTACCGGGAGCCGGACTTCCGTGAATTGGAAGAGGACATTGAGAATACCCGCCAGGAGGTGCGGGACTGCCTGGACAAGCTGCAGCGGCGCAGGCTCATGCATCTGGTGGATACCCAAAACCTGCTGCGGGAGGAAACCTCTCTGGCCAGTTTCACCGCCGGGTTCAAACTGGCCTGGGGACTGAGCAAAGAACTGGAGGCGGACGGTCTGTATTCCTTCGATGAGGAGGAGACAGAACGAGTTTGCCGCCAAATGGGAAAGGAGGATGGATCCTATGAGTAGGCGCAGGCCATCCGGAGACGGCATGGTGCGCAAACGGGAGGACGGCCGCTGGGAAGGGCGCATCGTGGTGGGCCACAAGGAAAACGGCGACCCCATCTTCCGCTACATCTATGCGGATACCCAAAAGGAACTGACGGTTAAACTCCGGCAGAGCATCGAGGCGTATCAAGGTGTCGAGTTGACTGAGGAGAGCCGGATAACGCTGGGCCAATGGCTGGAGAAATGGTTAAAGAATATGGCTCCTACCCTCCGTCCCGCAACCTTGAGCCGATATGAAGGCACCGTGCGTAATCACATTGTCCCCTATATGGGAGACAAGCCAATCTCTCAGATAACCGGAAAAGATATTCAAAAGCTGTATGATACACTGGCTCGTCAGGGAAACCGAAACACAGGAGAAGGTCTGGCCAGCGGAACAATCCGTGGTATCCATGCGATGTTCCATGAAGCGATGGGCGCTGCGCAGCAGGCTGGCCTTATCCCGCGAAATCCTACAGAGGATATTGGCGCTCCTAAATTCAGTTACAAAAGCAAAAAGGTGTTGACGGATGAACAACTGGAAAAGTTCATGGAGACTATTCAGAGGGACAGTATCTGGTGCGACTTCTTCTATACGGAACTGACTACCGGTCTACGCCGAGGTGAGATCTGCGGACTGAAGTGGGAGGATTTTGATGAAATCCATGGCACTCTGAAAATACGACGCACGATCCATGAGGAGAAGGGCGGCAAGCTGACTCCCTGGGATACAAAGACTGCTGCGGGAGCCCGCACCATCCATCTGTCACCCAGCACTGCGGCTCTGCTCCGAGAAAGGAAGAAAACTGCTCTGACAGAATGGATCTTCCCCCATCCCTGGAAACCGGAGCAGCCCACCCGCCCGAGTGCCGCCTATGAGCGGATGAAGGTTCTACTGAAAGAGGCGGGGCTTCCTGACCTTCGCTTTCATGACCTCCGGCACACTTTTGCCACCCATGCTCTGACCTCGGGAGTGGATGTCAAAACTCTATCCGGCATCCTGGGACACACACGGGCCGCGTTCACACTGGACACCTATACTCACACCACAGGCGATATGCAGAAGAGAGCGGCTGAGATTGTAGAGGAATTTCTCATCGACATCTTCGGAGAGGAGTTGAAACCATGGGCAGGAAGCGGAAAAACGGCGAAGGCACCGTCCGGCTGAGAAAGGATGGCCGCTGGGAGGGGCGAGTCGTCATTGGGTATGACGAGAATGGCCTCCCAAAGACGAAGAATGTGCTGGCCAAGACCAAGGGCGAATGTATAGAAAAACTAAAGGCGCTGAAGAGCACCATCACACCGGACACACCCGTAAAACTCAAGGCAGATATGCCCTTCGGGGAGTGGTTGGACTATTGGTATGAAACCTATTGCAAACCCAATGTCAGGCCGGGAACTCAGAGTAACTATGAGGGGTATATCCGGCGGTATCTCCGGCCAAAACTGGGCAGCATAGCACTGAATAAACTGACGGTCAGCGATATTCAGCAAATGTGTACCTGGATGATGACGGAGGCTCACATAGATCAGAAAAACGGAAATGGAGGTCTCTCAGACAGCCAGGTGCGAAACTGTTACAGCCTATGTGAAAGGATATTGGAGAAAGCGGTATCAGTAAACTTGATTGCCAGAAATCCGGCAAAGGGCTGCAAGTTGCCGCCAATCCGGCGGAACGAGATGAAGATTCTCTCTCGCGAAGATATGCAGAAGGTACTGATCCAAGCTAAGGAGGAAAATTATTATGAACTCTTCCTACTGGAATTCGCCACCGGCCTGCGGCTGGGGGAATTGATGGCTCTCCAGTGGGACGATGTGAATCTAACCACTGGGGAACTGAGAATCAACAAACAGGCAAATCTGGCTGGCTCGAAGCTGGTAATCAGTGAGCCGAAAACTAAGGCGGCTGTTCGTACCCTGATCATGCCCCCGTCAGTCAGAAAGGTATTGGCAGAGTACAAGACCAGGGTGAACTCAAAGTGGCTATTTCCCTCGCCCAAAAAGGAAGACCTACCCATACGCCCCTCGGTAGTGAGCCTGCGGCTCCGCAAGATATTGAATCATGCGGGATGTGAGCCGGTAAGGTTTCATGATCTCAGGCATACTTTCGCAACCAACGCCCTGGCACACGGAATGGATATCAAGACGCTGTCCACCATCCTTGGTCATGTATCCAGTGCAACTACCCTGAACACCTACTCCCATGTCACCGATGAGATGCGGCAGAGAGCGGCGATGAAAATCGACCGGGGCATCGCAAAAGCAGAAGTACAGGAGGACCTAACTGCTACCCAGCCAGAGCGCACCATGACCACCTTCCAGGCCAGAAAACGCTGGAGCCGAGAGGCCAGCTGAGGTAAAACTACCGACCCACCTGGGAATGCCATCCCTGGTGGGCCGGTTTTCGCTGTCTGTGGGCAAACATGTGGTCAAGCGGCGCACAAGATGAGCCAGCAGTCCAAATGCAGAACAAAAATACCACTGTTTGCGGGATATTTAGACCCTTTCAAGGAGAATTAACAGGTAAAACTACAGGAACCGTTTGTTGCGGTGGAAGAAGCAAAGAAAACCGAAATCTTTTTCTAGCTATTCCGCCCGGCTTGTGGTATGTATGTTGGTTACAAATCGGAGGTGATCCCAATGGCAAAACGGAGACCAGCCGGTGACGGCATGGTGCGCAAGCGGGAGGACGGACGCTGGGAAGGGCGTATCGTCATCGGCCACCGGGAAAACGGCGAGCCGCTGTTCCGTCATGTGTATGCCAAGACGCAAAAGGCGCTGCTGGACAAGCTGCACCAGAACATCGAGTGCTACCGCGATGTGGAGCTGACCGAGGACAGCCGGATGACGCTGGGCCAGTGGCTGGATCGCTGGCTCACGGAGTACAAGGCGGGTACGGTACGGCCCGGTACCCTCGAGGGCTACCGCCGCTACATCGAATACTACATCAAGCCGCAACTGGGCGACAAGCAGATCTCCCTCCTCTCCCAGCAGGACATCCAGCGGATGTACCACCGCCTAAAAACGGAGGGGCGCATCCACGAGCATCCTGAGATGGGGCATCAGCTCTCCGACTCCATGGTGCGCCACATTCACTCCACCCTCCACGCCGCGCTGAAAGATGCGGTGCAGGCGCACGTCATTCCCAGGAACCCCACCGAGGGGACAACCGCGCCCAAACCCAACTACAAACCCAAGCGCATCCTTACCCGTGCGGAACTGGATGCCTTCCTTGCGGTGGTGGAACAGGACGAGGTATGGCGGGACTTCTTCCAAACGGAGCTGATGACCGGCCTGCGCCGCGGCGAGATCTGCGGTCTGCAATGGAACGACTTCGACGAGGAAGCTGGGACGCTGAAGGTGTGCCGCACCCTCCACAGCCAACGGAAGGGCGAGTACACCGTTGGTGAGACAAAGACCAATCAGGGCATGCGCACCATCATCCTGCCGCACAGCGTGACTGACATCCTGCGGCGGCGCAGGGCGGATACCATCAGTCAATGGATATTCCCCGACCCAGTGAAGCCGGAGGATCCTGTCAACCCCGGCTCGGCCTACCTCCACATGAAGACGCTGCTCCGGCGGGCGGGGCTGCCCAGTATCCGCTTCCACGACCTGCGCCACACCTTCGCCACCCATGCCCTTACCAGCGGCGTAGATGCTAAGACGCTGTCCGGAATCCTGGGCCACACCAATGCGTCCTTCACGCTGGACACCTACACCCACGTCACCTCAGATATGCAGAAGACAGCCTCTGGCATCGTGGGCGGCTTCATGGAGGATATCTTCGGAAAGGAGTTGAAACCGTGGCAAGAAAACGAAAAGCCGGAGACGGGACTGTAAGGCAGCGCAAGGACGGGCGTTGGGAGGGGCGCATCGTCATCGGCTATGACGACAACGGCTATCCCAAGACGAAAAATGTCCTTGCCAAAACCAAGAAGGAGTGCGCCGAGAAGCTCCAAAAACTCAAGGAGGAGTGCGGCGGACTGAAGCCGGAGAAGGTTCGTTCCGAGATGCTCTTCGGGGACTGGCTGACATACTGGTATGAGAATCACTCCAAGCCCAAGATCCGCCCCACCACGCAGGAGACCTACGAAAGCCGCATCCGCCTACACATCATTCCGGAGATCGGAGACATTCCGCTGAACAAGCTGACGCAGAATGACCTGCAGCAGTTCTATGGGCGGCTCAAGAAAAGCGGCCGGAAGCGGTTCACCGACAAGTATGGCGAAGGGCTGTCCGACCGAATGGTGCGTATGTGTCACGCCACCTGTCGCTCCGCATTGGAGAAGGCGGTGCAGGATGGGCTGATCCGTATGAACCCGGCCATCGGCTGCAAGCTGCCGCCCAAGAAGGCGCGGGAGATGCAGGTGCTGAC
>OJRG01000468.1_pt1 | contig 22609 bp, 25 predicted proteins | sample 1599121 | NCBI WGS metagenome assembly OJRG01 (sample SAMN03922528, study PRJEB24848) | human gut metagenome | isolation source: stool sample | host: Homo sapiens | place: Germany | collected 2010-05
CCCGGCTGGCTCTGGGCCAACAGCTCGAAATCGAGCGGCAGCCCACCAGGACAACCATCACCAGGGTTAATGACGCAGCTTTCCAAGTGGAGAGCTATGACTGCGCCGAGTTCGGCGCATAACCGAATACGAATCCGCAGAGCTGCATGACGGCCAGGATAATAAATCGCCCATAACAGGGCGGTCTGTTATCCCGGCCGTTTTTTGCTGCTCTACGGATTACAGCTGTGGCTCTGCGGTTTCGAAGTTGACCTTTTATCACTTCAAACCACTGAAAAGGAGCCACAGTTATGAAAATTCAGTACAAATTCGCCACAGAGACCATTTCCATTGATGTTCCCGATGATTGGGGCGAAATCCTCATCGACCTGGATCGCCAGGAGTACAACAACGACCACAAAGAGACCCGCCGGCACTATTCGCTGGAGGGCAAGGTCTACGAAGGCATGGACTACGCCGCAGAGGATTCCGGCCTGGAAGCCCTCTTTGCCGGCCCCACCGATGAAGAGCGGCTCCGCGCCGCCATCCAGAAGCTCGACCCCGACCAGCAGGCTATGATCCGCGCCATCTACTTTGAACGAGTCAGCGTCAACGACTACGCCGCCCGGATGGGCGTGACGCAGTCCGCCATTTCCCACCGTTTGCAGACGGTGAAGAAAAAATTGAAAAAACTTCTAGGCTGACCCTCATATTCAGCCCTTCTCCTGGCCGTATGTCGGAAGGAGCAAGAAAAGCAGCCTTCCAGAAAGGATGAACGCCATGAGACACAAGCTGAAGATCAGCGTGTCCAAGGAGCCGCAGAACGGCGGGGTGGTCAGATGCCGCAGTGTGACGTTGCGGGAGAAGATGCTCACCCGGCTCCTGGGCCGCAAAGAGCGAGTGATGATCCTCATTCCCGGCAACACCGTGGAATCCCTGGACATCACCGAGCTGTCGGAGGGAGGTGCGGCCTGTGAGTAAGATCAAGCTCCTCCTGGATGTGGTGGAGGATATGCGCTCCCTCGCTGACAGTCTCCAGTCGTTGGCAGAGGCCATGACCCAGGGAGAAGCCCCAGAAGCCGAGCCAGTACAGAAGGCCGCTCCACCTCTTCCCAAGGAACCGGCGGTTACGCTGGAGCAGGTTCGGGCAGTACTGGCTGAAAAAAGCCATGACGGGAAGACCGAAGCGGTCCGGGAACTGCTGCAGAAGTACGGTGCGCCGAAGCTGTCGGCAGTAGACCCCAAGCACTACCCGGCTCTGCTGAAGGATGCGGAGGTGCTCTGATGCCGCCCTCCAAACACGCCGTTCTCTCCGCCAGCGGCGCCCACCGATGGCTCCACTGTAACCCTTCGGCACGGCTGGAGCTGGAGTTCGCCGACCGGGAGACGGAAGCCGCAGCCGAAGGCACCGCCGCTCATGCTCTGGCCGAACACAAGCTCAAAAAGGCGCTGAAGCTGCGCTCCCGGAAGCCCGTCAGCCCGTATGACTGCGATGAAATGGACGCCTACACCGATGGGTATGTGGAGTTCGTGCTGGAACAGCTGGAGGAAGCCAGGGCGCTCTGCGCTGACCCTCTCGTCCTCATCGAACAGCGGCTGGACTTCTCCTGCTATGTGCCGGACGGCTTCGGCACCGGGGACTGCCTGATCGTGGCGGACAAGCTCCTGCACATCATTGATTTCAAGTACGGGCAGGGCGTCCTGGTGGACGCGGAGGAAAATCCACAGATGATGCTGTACGCCCTGGGCACCCTCCGGCAGTTCGACCACCTCTACGACATCGCCCAGGTCGCCATGAGCATCTACCAGCCCCGCCGGGAGAACGTGTCCACCTGGACCATCTCCGTGGAGCAGCTCATGGAGTGGGCGGAACACACCCTCAAGCCCAAGGCGGAAATGGCCTACCAGGGTGAAGGGGACTATGTCCCCGGCCCCTGGTGCACCTTCTGTAAAGCGGCGGTAAAGTGTCGCGCCAGAGCGGAAGCCAAGCTCCAACTCGCCAAGTACGAGTTTGCAATGCCGCCGCTCCTCACCGATGCTGAGATCGAGGACATACTCTCCCGTCTGCCCGGCCTGACCAAGTGGGCCGGCGAGATCGAAGCCTACGCCCAGGACGCCGCCATTTACCACGGTAAGGTGTGGCAAGGCTTCAAACTGGTGGAGAGCCGCACCAACCGCAAGTACACAGACGAGGAAGCCGTGATCCGCGCCGCCAACGCCGCCGGGTACCACGACATCTTCAAGAAGACCCTCATCCCCATCACTGAGATGGAGAAGCTCATGGGCAAAAAGGCCTTTGCCGAGATCCTCGGCAGCCTGGTCGAAAAGCCCAAGGGCAGGCCGACCCTGGTCCCGGTATCCGACCGGCGTCCTGCCATCACCATCACGGATGCCGCCCAAGAATTTACTGAAATTACGGAGGTATAACGATATGTCTGTCAATCACAAGAATCCGACCAAGGTGGTCACCGGTGTTGTCCGCCTGTCCTACGCCAACGTCTGGGAGCCGGCTTCCATCAACGGAAGCAACCCCAAGTACAGCGTTTCCCTCATCATCCCCAAGAGCGACACCAAGACCATCGATGCCATCAACGCCGCCGTGGACGCCGCCATCAAGGACGGAGCCGCCAAGTTCGGCGGCAAGATCCCCAACAAGGCCGCGCTGAAGCTCCCCCTGCGGGACGGTGATCTGGAGCGGGATGACGAAGCCTACAAGGGCGCCTACTTCGTCAACGCCAACAGCACCACCGCGCCCCAGATCGTGGACCGCTCCGTGCAGCCCATCCTGGACCGCGCCGAAGTCTATTCCGGCTGCTACGCCCGTGTGTCCATCAACTTCTACGCCTTCAACTCCAACGGAAACCGCGGCATCGCCTGCGGCCTGGGCAACATCCAGAAGGTGCGGGACGGTGAACCTCTGGGCGGTCGTTCCTCTGCCGCCGATGACTTCTCCACCGATTTCGATGACAATTTCCTTTCCTAACAAGCATCCGGCGAGGGTGGCGGAGGGCGACCTCTGCCGCCCTTATGCCGCAGGAAAGGAGGTCCTATGAAAACGCTATCCATCGACATTGAAACCTTTTCCCCGGAGCCGCTGACCAAGTGCGGCGTGTATCGTTACTGCCAAGCTCCGGAGTTTGAAGCGCTGCTGTTCGGCTATTCCGTGGACAGCGGCCCCGTCCGGGTGGTGGATCTCACCGCCGGCGAACGCATCCCCGCCGATGTGCTGGCTGCGCTGACCGACCCAGCGGTATCCAAGTGGGCCTTCAACGCACAGTTCGAGCGGGTGTGTCTCTCCCGGTACCTGGGGTACCCTGTCGGACAATACCTGGCTCCTGACTCCTGGTACTGCACCATGGTGTGGTCTGCTACCCTGGGTCTGCCCCTATCCCTGGAGGGGGCCGGCGCCGTGCTGGGGCTGGAGAAGCAGAAGCTCAAGGAGGGCAAAGACCTGGTGCGCTATTTCTGCACACCGGCGAAGGCCAGGGACGGCTCCACTTTCCGCCGCCTACCTGCAGACGCGCCGGAGAAGTGGATTTCCTTCAAGGCCTATAACCTCCGTGATGTGGAGACGGAGATGTCCATCCAGCAGAAGCTGTCCCGTTTCCCGGTCTCCCAGGAAGAGTGGGAGAACTACCATCTCGACCAGCGCATCAATGACCGGGGCATCCTGTTGGACCGCACCCTGGTGGCCCAGGCCATCCGTTGTGACGAGCGGTTCAAGCGCACCCATCTGGAACAGGCCCGCTCGGTCACCGGACTGGAGAACCCCAACAGTCCCGCCCAGCTCAAAGCGTGGCTGGCGAAAAAGGGCGTGGAAGCCGAATCCCTCTCCAAAGCGTCCGTGCTGGAGCTTCTGTCCCGTGCGGAGGGCGAGGTGGAGCTAGCTCTGTCTCTGCGGCAGGAGCTGGCCAAAAGCAGCGTCAAGAAATACACCGCCATGGAGTCGGTGGTCTGCCCGGATGACCGCGCCCGTGGGCTGATCCAGTTTTACGGGGCCAATCGAACCGGCAGATTTGCCGGGCGGCTCATCCAGGTGCAGAACCTCCCGCAGAACCATCTGCCCGATCTGAAACAGGCCAGGACGCTGGTGCGGGACGGACGCTTTGACGCCGTGGAGCTGCTCTATGACTCCGTCCCGCTGGTGCTCTCCGAACTGATCCGCACCGCCTTTATCCCCAAGCCGGGATGCCGCTTCTTCGTAGCGGACTTTTCGGCCATCGAAGCGCGGGTCATCGCCTGGATCGCCGGAGAGCAGTGGCGGCAGGAAGTGTTCGCCCAGGGCGGAGACATCTACTGCGCTTCCGCCAGCCAGATGTTCCATGTCCCCGTGGTCAAGCATGGCGTCAACGGCCACCTCCGGCAGAAGGGCAAAATCGCGGAGCTGGCCTTGGGCTACGGCGGCTCGGTGGGGGCGCTGAAAGCCATGGGTGCGCTGAACTACGGCCTGACCGAGGAGGAGCTGAAGCCCCTGGTGGACGCATGGCGGCAGTCCAACCCCCGCATCGTGAAGTTCTGGTGGGATGTAGACCGTGCCGCCGCCACCTGCGTCCGGGCCAGAGTCCCCGCCGAGACGCACGGCATCCGCTTCTTCTACCAAAGCGGCATGATGTTCATCGTGCTCCCCTCCGGCAGAAAGCTGGTGTATGTGAAGCCAAAGATGGGCGTCAACCGCTATGGCAGCGAGTCCGTCACCTATGAAGGTGTCGGAGAACAGAAAAAGTGGCTGCGGCTGGAGAGCTACGGCCCCAAATTCGTGGAAAATATCGTCCAGGCCACCGCCCGCGACATCCTGGTGGAAGCCATGCGCCGGCTGGAAGCGGCGGGGTACCAAATCGTGATGCACGTCCATGACGAAGCGGTCATTGAAGCCCCGGTGGATGCCTCCCTGGATGACATATGCGCCATCATGGGACAGACCCCCGCCTGGGCGGAAGGGCTGCTGCTCCGAGCAGACGGTTATGTCTGCGACTTTTATCAGAAAGACTGAGGTGACCCTTATGGGAATCAACAAATACAACTGTGAGGGCTACTATGACCCCACACCTTACGAAGCCCTGACCAGGATCGAGAACGAGGCGCGCAAACTCCGCTCCTTCCGTCCGGTCGTGTATATCTGCTCACCGCTCTCCGGGGATCTGGAGGGCAACCAGGAGAAGGCAGCGCGCTACTGCCGCTTCGCCGTGGACGCCGGGTATATCCCCATTGCGCCCCATCTGTACTTTCCCCGGTTTATGAACGATGCCAACCCCAGAGAGCAGGATCTGGCCCTCTTCATGGACATTGTCCTGCTCACCAAATGCGCCCAGCTCTGGGTGTTCGGGGACACCGTCTCCAAGGGCATGAGCATCGAGATTGAGAAGGCCAAGCGCAAAGGCCAGACCATCCGCTACTTTACCGAGAACTGCCAGGAGGTGTCCGTATGAAAATCGCTGTAGGCAACAGCCGCATGGATAAGAAGTGGAAGAACCGGGATATTTCCTGGGAGGATCTGTGCCAAAGGGTCAGCTCCACCATCCGTACCACAGAAACCGTGGAGGAATACCGCAAACTGAAGAAGGGCGCCCAGGACAACATCAAGGATGTGGGCGGCTTCGTGGGCGGTCAACTCCGGGAGGGCCGGCGCAAAAACGGGATGGTGCTCTGCCGCTCCATGCTCACCCTGGACATGGACTACGGCAAGCCTGGGGTCTGGGACGAGATCGACCTGCTCCACGACTTTCAGTGCTGCGTCTACTCCACCCATAAACACACGCCGGAGCATCCCCGGCTGCGCATGATCATCCCCCTGGCCCGCGACATCACCGAAGAAGAGTACCCGGCGGTGGCCCGGATGGTGGCCAAGGAAATCGGCATCGACCTGTTTGACGATACCACCTATGAAGCCTGCCGCCTGATGTACTGGCCCTCCACCTCCGCAAACGGCGAATTCTTCTACAAGACCAAGGATGGTCCTCTGCTGGACCCGGACGCCTATCTCGCCAAGTACGCCGATTGGCATGACGCTTCCACCTGGCCGGTTTCCTCCCGGCAGTCCGAAGCGGTGCGCCGGAGCATCACCCAGCAGGCCGACCCTCTGGAAAAGCCCGGCATCGTGGGCGCTTTCTGCCGTGCCTATACCATTGAGGAAGCAATCGAAACCTTTCTCTCCGATGTCTACGAACCGTCCTCTATGAACGGGCGGTACGACTATATCCCTGCCGACTCCGCCGCCGGCGTGGTGGTTTACGATGGGAAATTCGCTTACAGCCATCACGCCACCGACCCGGTCTGCGGCAAGCTGTTAAACGCCTTCGACCTGGTTCGGCTCCACAAATTCCGGGAGCTGGACGAGAATGTGGGGCTGGATACCCCGCCGGGCAAGCTGCCCTCCTTCAAAGCCATGAGCGACCTGGCCCTGGGAGACGATAAGGTCAAGACGGTCTTCGCCGAGGAGCGCATCGCCCAGGCCAGCGCCGAGTTTTCCGATGAGGACTGGCAAAACGGCCTGGAGCTGGACAAGTCCGGCCATGTGAAGAACACCCTGTACAACCTGACCATCATTTTGGAGAACGACCCCAACCTCAAGGGCGTGGTGTTTAACCAGCTCCTGGACGGGATGGAGATCAAGGGCGAGGTGCCCTGGAAGCATCCCTCCAAGTTCTGGCGGGACGCCGATGACGCCCAGCTCATCAGCTATGTGGACACCCATTACGGCACCTTCTCCGCCCGGAACTACGATATCGCCGTGACCAAGGTAGCGGATGACCGGGCCTATCACCCCATCCGAGAGTTCATCGAGAGCCTGCCGGAGTGGGACAAGGTCCCCCGCGTGGATACGCTGCTGATGGATTACCTGGGCGCCGGCGACACCGCTTATGTCCGGGCAGTGACCCGGAAGACCCTCTGCGCCGCCATCAGCCGGGTACTGCGTCCGGGCTGCAAGTTTGACTCCATGCTGGTGCTCAACGGCCCCCAGGGCGTGGGCAAGAGCACCCTCATCGCCAAGCTGGCCGGAGAGTGGTTTTCGGACAGCCTGAACCTAGGCGACACCAAGGACAAGACCGCCGCCGAGAAGCTCCAGGGGTACTGGATCTTGGAGATCGGCGAGCTGGCCGGGCTGAAGAAAGCCGAGGTGGAGACGCTGCGCTCCTTCCTCTCCCGGCAGAACGACATCTACCGGGCGGCGTTCGGCAAACGGGCCACACCCCATCTGCGCCAGTGCGTGTTCTTCGGCACCACCAACGCCGAGTCCGGCTATCTGCGGGATACCACCGGCAACCGCCGCTTCTGGCCGGTCAAGACCCCTGGCACCGGGAAGAAGCATTCCTGGAACCTGACCCACGAGGAGATCCTCCAGATCTGGGCGGAAGCTCTGGTGTATGTCCGCCAGGGAGAGAAGCTCTACCTCTCTCCCGAAATGGACGCGCTGGCCAAGGACGAGCAGCGGGAAGCTATGGAGTCCGATGAGCGCGAAGGGCTGGTGCGGGAGTACCTGGATACCCTGCTGCCGGAACGCTGGGCGGAGATGGACCTCTTTGAACGCCGCAACTTCCTCACCGGCTCCGACTTCGGCGGCCTGCAGGAGAAAGGGACGGTTCGGCGTACCAGCGTGTCCAACATGGAGATCTGGTGCGAGTGCTTTGGCAAGGAACGGGCCAACCTGCGCCGCACCGACAGCAATGAGCTGACGGGCATCCTGGCGCGGCTGGGCTGGAAACGGGCGGAGAACAAGATGCGCGTCCCCCTCTATGGGCCGCAGTACATCTTTGTTCCAAAGGGGTGTTCCCAATGAAAAGACGCTTAGGCACAAATTTCGGGAACGAGTTCCCAGGGACAGCTCCGCACTTTGGAACCCCAGCCGGAACACCCCAGGGGAACGGCGGAAGCCCCATAAGCGGCAAGGAAAACCGGCTTCCTTGTTCCTGTGTTCCCAACATTTCTTATATATCGAAAGATAGAGGAAATAGAGGTCATCAGCACGCGAAACACGCATATACGCGCATAAGGGGATTTTTCGGTTCCCGGAACACAGGAGGTCGATATGCGGGAGAAAGCCATTGAAGCCAAGCTGGTGAAGGCCGTCCGAATCATGGGCGGTCTCGCGCCCAAGTTTATAAGCCCTGGGTTTGATGGAGTGCCAGACCGCCTGGTGCTCCTCCCCAAGGGGAAAATCGCCTTCATTGAGCTGAAAGCGCCCGGCAAGGCGCTCCGGCCTTTGCAGATAAGGCGGAAACAGCAGTTGGAAGCCCTGGGCTTTCCGGTGTACCGCATCGACAGCCCGGAGCAGATTGGAGGGATACTGGATGAAATACAGTCCTCATAAATACCAGACCTACGCCACGGACTTCATCCTGGAGCATCCCGTTTCGGCGGTGTTCCTCGACATGGGCCTTGGCAAGAGCGTCATCACCCTGACCGCCATCTTCGACCTCTGTCTGGACAGCTTCCTGGTTCGCAAGGTGCTGGTCATCGCCCCGCTCCGAGTGGCGCTGGACACCTGGCCCAGCGAGATCGAGAAGTGGGACCACCTGCGCGGCCTTACCTACTCGGTAGCGGTGGGAAACGAAGCCCAACGCAAAGCGGCGCTCCTGCAGAGGGCAAACGTGTACATCATCAACCGGGAGAATGTCCAGTGGCTGGTGGAGGACAGCGGTTTGCCCTTCGACTATGACATGGTGGTCATCGATGAGCTGTCCTCCTTCAAAAGCTACCAGGCCAAGCGGTTCCGCGCACTGCTGAAGGTGCGGCCCGGCGTCAAGCGCATCGTGGGCCTGACCGGCACGCCCTCCTCCAATGGGCTGATGGACCTGTGGGCGGAGTTCCGGGTGCTGGACATGGGTAGACGCCTGGGCCGGTTCATTACCCGGTACCGCACCGCCTTCTTTCAACCGGATAAGCGAAACGCTCAGGTGGTGTTCTCCTATAAGCCCCTGCCGGGAGCTGAGGACGCCATCTATGAGCGGATCTCCGACATCACCATCTCCATGCGGGCCGGCGACTATTTGGATATGCCGGAATGCGTGGTCAACGAGGTCAAGGTCGACCTCTCCGAAAAGGAACGGCAAGCCTATGACACCATGAGGGCGGAGCTGGTGCTCTCCCTGAACGGTGAAGAGGTGGACGCCGGGAACGCGGCGGCTCTGGCGAACAAGCTCTCCCAGATGGCCAATGGCGCGGTATATGGGGAGGACAAAAAGATCCTTCCGCTCCACGACCGCAAGCTGGATGCCCTGGAGGACCTCATCGAAGCCGCCAACGGCAAGCCCGTCCTGGTGGCCTACTGGTTCAAGCACGACCTTGAGCGCATCCAGGAGCGGTTCATCGTCCGGGAGATCAAGACCAGCCGGGACATCGCCGATTGGAACCAGGGCAAGATCCCGGTGGCGGTCATCCACCCGGCGTCCGCCGGCCATGGGCTGAACCTGCAGTCCGGCGGTTCCACCCTCGTCTGGTTCGGACTGACCTGGTCGCTGGAGCTTTACCAGCAGACCAACGCCCGGCTCTGGCGGCAGGGACAGAAAGACCAAACCGTGGTCATCCACCACATTATCACGAAGAACACCATTGACGAGCGGATCATGTCCGCCCTTCAAAAGAAGGAACGGGCGCAGTCGGCTCTGATCGACGCAGTCAAAGCGGATCTGGAGGTGCGAAAATGACAGCGAAAGAATATTTATCCCAAGCCCGACTTCTGGACGCCCGGATCAACGCCAAAATCCAGCAGGTCGCGGCTCTCAACGATTTGGCCACCCACGCCACTGCCACCCTTACGGGGATGCCCCGCAACCCCAATCGCTCCGAGTCCCGGATGGCGGAAGCAGTGGTCAAGATCGTGGATTTACAGAACGAGATCAACCACGACATCGATGACCTGGTGGATTTGAAGCGGGAGATCACCCGGCGGGTGAAATCCATCCCCAACGCCGAGTACCAGCTCCTTTTAGAGAAGCGGTATCTGTGCTTCATGCCCTGGGAGAAGATCGCCGTGGACATGGGCTATTCCATCCAGCACATCTACCGTCTCCACGATTGGGCGCTGCGGGAATTTCCCGTCCCCCAGGAAACATGAGAGTTCGATGTATTGAATGAGAGTAGCTCCGTAGTGTATCATTAAAATTGCCAAAAGAATCAAGCGAAGCCATCGTGGGCCTACCCCTGCGGTGGCTTTTCTTATGCCCGGAAGGAGGTGGAACGGTGCCCACAAAGCCCAAGCGCCCCTGTTCGTACCCCGGCTGCCCCAAGCTGACGGACGGCAGGTTCTGCGAGGAGCACACCAAGGCGGAGGCCAAACGCTACGAGAAGTACGACCGTGACCCGGCTGTACGCCGCAGGTATGGCCGCGCCTGGAAGCGCATCCGCGACCGGTACATCCAGGAGCATCCGCTGTGTGAGCTGTGCCAGCGGGATGGCAGGCTGACCCCCGCCGAAGAGGTGCATCACAAGGTACCTCTCTCTGAGGGCGGCACACACGCACGTGACAACCTCGTTGCCCTCTGTAAATCCTGCCACGCCAGAATCCACGCCCAGTGCGGGGACCGCTGGCACAAGCACTGACCCGGTAGGGGGATAAAAATCTCTACAGCCTGTGGGCCGTGCAACGGGCCGGGGGTCTCGCGCACAAAATCGCGGTTTCAAAGGGGGTATATACCCCAGACCGAGAAAGGAGGAAATCTGTGGCCAAAGACGGTACCAACCGCGGCGGCGCCCGTGCTGGTGCCGGCGCAAAGAGAAAGCCCCTCGCCGACAAGATCGCCGAGGGAAATCCAGGCAGAAGGAAGCTGACTGTCATCGACTTTCAGGACACAGCCGATATAGAAGGTCAGCCCATGCCGAAACCGTCAGCCATGCTGTCCGCCACCCAGAAGGATGGCAAGACGCTGGTCGCCGCCGAGGTCTTTGAGAAGACCTGGACCTGGCTGGCGGAGCGGGGCTGCGCCGCTCTCGTTTCCCCGCAGCTTTTGGAGCGATACGCCATGAGCGTGGCCCGCTGGATACAGTGCGAGGAGGCCATCACCGAGTACGGCTTCCTCGCCAAGCACCCCACCACGGGGAACGCGATTCAAAGTCCCTATGTGGCGATGAGCCAGAACTTCGTGTCCCAGACCAACCGCCTGTGGATGGAGATCTACCAGATCGTCAAGGAGAACTGTTCCAGCGAGTACGGCGGGGCCACGCCCCAGGACGATGTGATGGAGCGGCTGCTGTCCGCTCGGAAAGGAAAATGAGTATGACCAAATACAAAACGGCTGAAAGCGTCCGGCGCGGTCACCCGGATAAGCTGTGCGACCTGATCGCCGACAGCATTCTGGACGAGTGCCTGCGGCACGACCGCTATTCCCGCTGCGCCTGCGAGGTTATGGCCACCAAGGGGAAAATCTTTGTCTGCGGGGAGATCACCTGTGCAGCAAAGATTAACATCCGCTCGGTGGTTCGGGAAGTCCTCCGCAAGGTGGGCTACAACCCCATGAAATTCATTGTGTTCGTCTATGTCCACCGGCAGAGTCCCGACATCGCCGGCGGCGTGGATTCCGCGCTGGAAGTGCGGGATGGCGGCAGCGAGGATGTGTTCGCCACCACCGGCGCCGGCGACCAGGGCACCGTGTACGGCTACGCCACCAGGGAAACCTGGACACGCCTGCCAGTCCCTGTGGTTTTCGCAAACGACATCTGCAAAGGTCTGGACGAAGCAATGCGGGATGGAACCATCCGCGGCATCGGTCCTGATGGCAAAGCCCAAGTGACCGTGGTGTATGAGGACGGAAAACCCGTAGGCGTCAAGAACATCGTGGTGTCCGTCCAACACGATGAAGGCAAAAATCTGGAGGAGCTTCGCCGAGAGATCATCTCCGAGGTGCTGTATCCCATTCTGGACCGTTTCGGCTTCCCCAAGAATGTGGAAATCCTCATCAACCCTTCCGGCAGATTCGTGGAGGGTGGTCCCGCCGCCGATACCGGGCTGACCGGCAGGAAGCTGATGGTGGATACCTATGGCGGTCTTGCCGCCCATGGCGGCGGCGCCTTCTCCGGGAAGGACCCCACCAAGGTGGACCGCTCCGCCGCATACATGGCCAGAGCCATTGCTCGGAACGTGGTGGGCGCATGGCTGGCGGAGGAATGCCAGGTTTCCATCTCCTATGCCATTGGCAAGGCAGAACCTACCGCTGTGGAGATCGACACCTTTGGCACCGCCAGGGTGGACGAGGATGTGATCCGGCTGGCGGTACTGGACGTGTTCGACCTGCGTCCCGCCGCCATCATCTCCGTGCTGCATCTGCGCACACCCCTGTACGCTGACACCGCTGCCTACGGCCACTTCAACGGATATAAGTACAGCTGGGAAAATCTCGACAAGACCGAGGAACTGCGGAAGGCGGTGGAAAAGTATGCTGATTGAGCGCAAGCACACCGCCGACCTCATCCCCGCCGACTACAATCCCCGCAAAGACTTAAAGCCCGGCGACCCGGAGTACGACAAGCTGAAACGCTCCATGGAGCAGTTCGGCTATGTGGAGCCGGTGATCTGGAACAAGGCCACCGGTCGGGTGGTGGGCGGTCACCAGCGGCTGAAGGTGCTCATGGATATGGGCGTCACCGAGGTGGAGTGCGTGGTGGTGGAGCTGGATGAAGAGCGGGAAAAAGCCCTCAACATCGCCCTCAACAAAATCTCCGGCGATTGGGACAAGGACAAGCTGATGCTTCTCATCTCCGACCTGCAGGGCGCCGACTTTGATGTGTCCCTCACCGGCTTTGACCCCGCCGAGATCGATGACCTCTTCAAAGGCAGCCTGAAAGATGGGGTCAAGGATGATGAGTTCGATGTGGACGCCGAGCTGCAGAAGCCTACTATCACCAAGGCCGGGGATGTGTGGACGCTGGGGCGGCACCGGCTTGTCTGCGGGGACAGCACCAAGCCGGAAACCTTCTCTCTGCTGATGGACGGTCTGAAGGCCAACCTGGTCATCACCGACCCGCCCTACAATGTCAACTATGAGGGCGGCGCCGGGAAGATCAAGAACGACAACATGGAGAACGCCGCCTTCTATGACTTCCTGCTGGCAGCGTTTCAGAATACCGAGGAAGTCATGGCGGACGATGCCTCTATCTATGTGTTCCATGCGGACACCGAGGGGCTGAACTTCCGAAAGGCGTTCTCTGACGCCGGCTTCTACCTCTCCGGGACGTGCATCTGGAAAAAGCAGTCCCTGGTGCTGGGCCGTTCGCCCTACCAGTGGCAGCATGAGCCGATCCTCTTCGGCTGGAAGAAGAAAGGCAGACACCAGTGGTACACCGGGCGGAAGGAGTCCACCATCTGGGAGTTCGACAAGCCCAAGAAGAACAAAGACCACCCGACCATGAAGCCCGTCCCGCTCCTGGCCTATCCCATTCTCAATTCCTCCATGAGCAACGCCATCGTGCTGGACCCGTTCGGCGGTTCCGGCAGCACCCTCATCACCTGTGAGCAAACCGACCGCGTCTGCCGCACCATCGAGCTGGACGAAAAGTTCTGCGATGTCATCGTGAAGCGGTACATCGAGCAGGTGGGCAACGCGGACGATGTATCCCTCCAACGGGCCGGTCTGACCTACCGCTATGACGAGGTTGCCGGGGACGATGCGGAAGACATCCCATTGTTCTGAGGAGGCGCCCATTGAATTGAATACAGCTTTGACCCTCGGCAGCCTCTTCGATGGCTCCGGGGGTTTTCCATTGGGCGGTCTGCTCTGCGGGATTACTCCGGTGTGGGCTTCGGAGATCGAGCCGTTCCCCATCCGGGTGACCACCAAGCGGTTTCCCTTTATGAAGCACTACGGCGACATCTCCCAGATGGATGGCGGAAAGATCGAGCCGGTGGACATCATTACATTCGGCTCCCCCTGCACCGACATGAGCATCGCCGGGCGGAGGGCCGGTCTGGACGGGAAGCAATCCGTCCTCTTCTACCAAGCCATCCGCATTATTCAGGAAATGAGGGATGCCACCCATGGCAAATATCCAAGATACATCGTATGGGAGAACGTCCCCGGCGCATTCAGCTCCAACCACGGAGAGGACTTCAAGGCCGTACTCGAAGCGATCATCGGGGTCAAGGAGCCGGGCGCCCAGGTGCCTATGCCTGAGAAAAACCTCTGGCCCTACGCCGACCTGTACATGGGAGAGCAGTGGAGCGTTGCGTACCGCACTCTTGACGCGCAACACTGGGGAGTCCCCCAGCGAAGACGCCGCATCTTCCTTGTCGCAGATTTTGCAGGCTGGGGTGCCGGACAAGTATTATTTGAGTCCGAAGGCCTGTCAGGGTATTCTGCGGAGGGCTTCCGTGCGTGGCAAAGAGCTGCCAGAGATCCTGCGGCTGGCTCTGGAGCGGCAGGCATCTGCCTGAACGACCAGGGTGGGAACTGCATGGACGTGTCCAGCGAAGTCGCCGCCACGCTCCGGGCGGAACACCATGGGCATCCGCCCTGTGTGTTGGACGCCGCTGGCTTCTGCACCGAACACTCGGCGGACAGCCGAGGCATCGGTTTTGAGCCGGAACGCGCACCCACGCTCCGGGCCGGCGTGGTTCCCGCCGCTATCGCGCTCGAAAGTCACTCCATCGACAGCCGCATCAAAATCGCCGATGACGGTACTATCCAGACGCTGACCTCCCGCATGGGGACGGGCGGGATGAATGTGCCGCTGGTACTCAAGATCCGCTCTGGCTGCGAGGGCGGCGGAAAAGGGCCGCTCATCCAGGAAGACCGCTCCGCCACGCTCTCCTGCAACAATGACCAGACGCTCTTCGAGCCGGTACCTTTCGGCATCTGCTCCGACCAGTCCAAAGCCATGCTGTCGGATAATCCCCATGCCGGGATCTACAAGGCTCAGACGTCCCGCACTCTCGATACCGGCGGCGGCAACCCAGGATGCAATCAGGGCGGAATCGCTGTGGTGGCGCGGGAAAAATCTTATGCCATGACCATGAACAGTTATGTTCAGGTCGAGGAGGAGAAAACGCCGGCCCTGCTCTCAAGGGACTACAAAGACCCCACCGCTGTGAACAGCGGTTATACCGTGCGGCGGTTAACCCCCACCGAGTGCGCCCGATTACAGGGTTTCCCGGACTGGTGGTGCTCCGGCTTGGATACCCCGGAACCGACCGGAGAGGATATCGCGTTCTGGACGGAAGTCTGGGAGACACACCGGCGAATCTGTAATCCCAGCGTGAAGCCCAAGACGAAGCGGCAAATTATCAAGTGGCTGCGAAACCCGCACTCTGACGCGGCGGAGTATAAGATGTGGGGCAACGGCGTGGCTCTGCCCTGCGTCTGGTTTGTGTTGTCCGGCATTGTGTTCAGTACACAATTATCTCCCGCATAATTCTACAATCCCAGGTCTCTATTTGACTTGATATTTGGGGGCCGCAGAGCGAATATGTGACTACCAAAAATCAAGGAGGAATCAGAAATGACCCTGCGTTACAACCTAACCGGCAGCGATAGAAAACGGCTGGTCAACGCCATCAGCGAAATCACCAGCGCCTCCGCCAAGTACCTGGGCGCGCCCAGCTTCGCCTACCAGGTGGATTACTTTACCATCGACCGCAACGGCGGCGTCACCTTCGATGACCGGGCTGACAGCGAAACAATCGAAAACCTCATCGACACGTTGGACAGCCAGGGCTTCAAAGCCGAGCCGCAAGCGGTCGAAGCATCCGAGCCAGCAGAGCCGACCTCCGCTGGAGTGGACTGGCTGTGCATCTCCATGCCAGCCAGTCTTTTCACCGAGACAACGCTGCAGAACTTAAAGGACATCATCGCATCGAAGGAAAATCTGATCCGCAAAGCCCTGGGGGTGGACGAGTTGCCCGTGGAGGTCGGCGATACGAAGGTCTCCTTCCCCTGGTTTGCCGGAATGCCCACGCCGGAGGAGGTCAAGACCTATGACCATTTCATCTGCGCCCTGTGCGAGATGGCCAGAAATCAGAAGCGCGTTACCGCTAAGGAGCGGAACACAGGCAACGACAAGTACGCTTTCCGCTGTTTCCTCCTCCGGTTGGGCTTCATCGGGCCGGAGTTCAAACAGGAGCGCAAAATCCTCCTGCGAAACCTGACCGGCAGCTCCGCATTTAAGTTGGTTCCCCAAAAGGAGGTGGCGGACGATGCGGCTTCCGAGTAAGGAAACGCTGGCGCTTCTCCGAACCCGCTACCCTGCGGGAACGCGCGTGGAGCTTATCCGCATGGACGATCCCCAGGCCCCTCCGGTTGGTACAAAGGGGACGGTGCTGGGCGTGGACGATGTGGGAAGCATCCTGGTGGCCTGGGATAACGGTAGCGGCCTGAACGTGGCTTTTGGCGAGGATGTCTGCCGAATGGTCGAGGGATAATACGCTGTAAGATGCACAGTTTTCAAACCACAAGATCGTGTAGTTTATGGCTCAGATAGTCCTGGATATAGTGTGCCTTCAGAGGTAATATGACACTACCGAAAGGGAAAACAACACCAACCAGGAGGCAGAACCATGAACGAGAAAACGAGAACCCAAATCGAGGAATTGAAGAAGCAGACCATTGGGGTCGAGGTCGAAATGAACAGCATCGACCGCAGCCGGGCGGCAAAGGTCGCCGCCGAGTTCTTCGGCACCGGACGCTACGAGAACACCGCCCACCGCAACGGGTACAGCACCTGGTCGGCCTGGGACGCAGACGGGCGCGAGTGGAAGTTCCAGAAGGACGTTTCCATTTCCGGTCCGGACAGCGAAAAATGCGAGCTGGTTACCCCAATTCTGACCTACGCCGACATGGAAACCCTGCAGGAGCTGATTCGGCGGCTTCGCAGGGCGGGCGCCAAGAGCGACTCCACCAGGGGTTGCGGAGTTCACATCCACATCGGCGCCAAGGGCCACACCCCGCAGACCCTGCGCAACCTGGCCAACATCATGGCAAGCCACGAGAGCCTTCTGGCCGAAGCCCTAAACCTCGACCATTACCGCATGAGCCGGTACTGCCGCACGGTTGACCCCCGCTTCCTGGAACAGCTCAACCGCAGGAAGCCCACCACCATGGCCGACCTTGCCGACATTTGGTATGGGAGCCAGGGCGCCAACTACGGCAGAAGCCACCATTACAATGACAGCCGCTACCATATGCTCAACCTCCACGCCACCTTCACCAAGGGCACGGTCGAGTTCCGGCTTTTCCAATTCGATGCCCCCGCGGACGGAAAACGCAACGGCCTTCACGCCGGCCAGTTGAAGAGCTACATCCAGCTTTGCCTGGCGCTCAGCCAGATGGCCAAGACGGTGCGCACCGCCAGCCCCAAGCCCCAGCAGAACGAGAATCCCAAATACGCCATGCGCACCTGGCTCCTCCGCCTGGGTTTCATCGGCGATGAGTTTGAAACCGCACGAGACATCCTGACCCGCCGCCTTTCCAGTGACGCAGCCTTCCGCAACGGCAGAGCTGCCGCTTGAAGGACGCCGCCCAGAGGCCCCCGAACCCGCTGACGCGGGCTTTCGGTGGTAGAAGGGGTATGCGGCCCCGGAAAGGAAGGTTCAAAAAATGAAACGCTACTACATCGCATACGGGAGCAACCTCAATGTCCAGCAGATGCGCTGGCGCTGCCCAGGGGCGAGAATCATCGGCACTTCGGAACTGAAGGACTACCGGCTCCTCTTCAAGGGAAGCAAGACCGGCTCCTACCTTACAATTGAGACGGAAGCGGGATGTACAGTTCCGGTTGCGGTCTGGGAGGTCACTGACCAAGATGAGTTGGCATTGGACCGCTATGAGGGTTTCCCCAGCTTCTACTACAAGAAAGAACTGGTGCTGGACGTGAGGGGTATCCGTACCGGCAAGCTCCGGCGCCGGAGGGCCTTCGTGTACATCATGCGCGAGGAGCGGCCCTACGGCATTCCCACCAGCAGTTACATGAGCACCTGCGGACAGGGGTACCGATTCTTCGGGTTTCCCGTTGACAAGCTCCTGGAAGCCCACTGCTACAGTCGAGAAAGGATGAAGTCCAATGAAAGAAGATAACGTCACCCGCCTGGCGGTCTGCCCCCGCTGCGGCAAGGCCTACCATGAACCGCCGGCACTTTCCCGGCTGGACAACGAGACACTTGTCTGCCCGGACTGCGGCACACGGGAAGCCCTGGACAGCATCGGCGTGGCTCCGGCTGAGCAGGACGCCATCATCCAGGTCATCCACCGCTACCAACGGTCGGAATAAAGTTGTAAAACACACAACTATACCCATACAGGGATGGAGCCAGAAGGCTCTGTTCCTCGTTACAGCCGCGCAGGGCTGTTTTTTTATGATCTTACAGGGCTCCCCAAAAGCCGTTAGACTTTTGGGGAAGAGGAGGAGCAACGAAATGAGCGAGCTTTTCGTGCTTGCACGGAAACGAGCGATATGGAGTTTGTGACGACGAGGTGACGGACATCAGAAAGCTCAAGAAATACACTCCCACACACTTCATGGCCAAGGGGTCCCACTACGACAAAGCCCTGGCGGACTATGCCGTCAGCTTCATCCAGTGTCTCTGCCACACCAAAGGCACCTGGGCGGGAAAGCCCTTCGAGCTGATTGATTGGCAGGAACGCATCATCCGCGACCTGTTCGGCGTGGTCAAAGAGAACGGTTACCGCCAGTTTAATACCGCCTACATTGAGATCCCTAAGAAAATGGGCAAGTCGGAGCTGGCCGCTGCGGTGGCCCTTCTGCTCACCTGCGGGGACAGTGAGGAGCGCGCCGAGGTGTATGGCTGTGCCGCCGACCGCCAGCAGGCGTCCATCGTTTTTGAGGTGGCGGCGGATATGGTGAAGATGTGTCCGGCGCTCTCCAAGCGGGTCAAGATCCTTGCTTCTCAGAAGCGCATTGTCTACCATCCCACCAACAGCTTCTACCAGGTGCTCTCGGCGGAGGCCTACTCCAAGCATGGCTTCAACATCCATGGCGTGGTTTTTGACGAGCTGCACACCCAGCCGAACCGAAAGCTCTTTGATGTCATGACAAAGGGTTCCGGGGATGCCCGGATGCAGCCCCTCTACTTCCTGATCACCACGGCGGGGACGGATACCCGCTCGATCTGCTACGAGACACACCAAAAGGCCAAGGACATCCTGGAAGGCCGGAAAATCGACCCCACCTTCTACCCGGTCATCTACGGAGCCGATGAGGGGGATGACTGGACAGACCCCAAGGTGTGGAAGAAGGCCAACCCTTCTCTCGGCATCACGGTGGGCATCGACAAGGTCAAAGCGGCCTGTGAGTCCGCCAAGCAGAACCCCGCCGAGGAAAACAGCTTCCGCCAGCTTCGGCTGAACCAGTGGGTCAAACAGGCGGTGCGCTGGATGCCCATGGAAAAATGGGACCGCTGCGCCTTCGCCACCTCTGAGGACGCTCTGGAAGGCCGGGTTTGCTACGGCGGTTTGGATTTGTCCAGTACAACGGATATTACCGCCTTTGTGCTGGTCTTCCCGCCGCCGGATGAGGAGGACAAATACACCGTACTGCCTTACTTCTGGATACCGGAGGACAACATCGACCTGCGCGTCCGTCGGGACCATGTGCCTTATGACGTCTGGGAGCGGCAGGGTTACCTCCAGACCACGAGGGAAATGTAGTCCACTACGGCTACATCGAAAAGTTCATCGAGCGGCTGGGTGAGCGGTTCAACATCCGGGAGATCGCCTTCGACCGCTGGGGAGCCGTGCAGATGGTGCAGAATCTGGAGGGCATGGGCTTCACGGTGGTTCCCTTCGGACAGGGCTTCAAGGATATGTCCCCGCCCACCAAGGAGCTGATGAAGCTGGTGTTAGAGGAACGCATCGCCCATGGGGGCCATCCAGTCCTCCGCTGGATGATGGACAACATCTACATCCGCACCGACCCGGCGGGGAACATCAAGCCGGACAAGGAAAAATCCACAGAAAAAATCGATGGCGCCGTTGCTACCGTTATGGCCCTTGATCGGGCCATCCGATGCGGCAACGACACCAGCGAGTCGGTTTATGACAGCAGAGGGCTGCTGTTTATTTAGCTTGCTGCTTTTGCTAACAAGGCAGAGATTGCTCCCTTTGCAGCGCCTTCTGAACAAGCATTAATTGCATCAAGAACAAATTTCCTTATTTCATTTAGTTTTTTGCCCTTATACGCTTCACTCTTATCGGTTGAATCAAAATATGTAATACCATCCTCAACCCTTTTGCGAATGAGACCAGCTGTTTCAAGTTCATTAATGAAGCCTTCAAATTCACCTGTACTTGCATAGCACAGCTCTTTTGAAATGTGTTGTCTGGCAAGGCAAGCAGCTACGATATGCGCACGAATTCTATCGGCACTAATCCCAGGCTTTAGCGCCCCTACACAATATGGACGTCGTGCGGAGTCTGGAAACTGTGCATTCAAGATGTCATCTCCATTAATAATTCCGGGGATCAAGTCTAATTCGATCCAACGCTGAACATATTTGACTTTTGTTACCCCGACCTTCTTCATATATGCTTTTATATCCATCATTAAACTCACCCCTGTATTTGTTGATTATACTATATCACAGATTATGTCCCTAAAATAGGACAGAAGGAGAATTTATGAACCTTTTTTCCGGCCTTTTCAAATCCCGCGACAAGCCCCAAAACCGGACATCCGGCAGCGGGTACAGCTTTTTCTTTGGCGGCTCCACCGCCGGCAAGAACGTCAACGAGCGGTCCGCCATGCAAATGACTGCCGTGTACTCCTGCGTCCGCATCCTGGCGGAAGCGGTGGCGGGGCTTCCGCTGCACCTCTACCGCTATAAGGAGGATGGCGGCAAGGAGAAGGCGTTGGATCATCCGCTGTACCACCTGCTCCACGATGAGCCGAACCCGGAGATGAGTTCCTTTGTGTTCCGGGAAACGCTCATGACCCATCTGCTCCTGTGGGGCAATGCCTACGCCCAGATCATCCGCAATGGCAAAGGCGAGGTCATCGCCCTCTATCCGCTGATGCCAAACCGCATGGTGGTGGATAGGGACACCAAGGGACGGCTCTACTACCAATATACCACCAGCACCGAGGACGCGCCCACCATGAAGGGCGTCACCGTCAACCTGCCGCCCTCGGATGTGCTGCATATCCCCGGCCTGGGCTTTGATGGGCTGGTGGGGTACAGTCCCATTGCCATGGCCAAGAACGCCATCGGCATGGCGATTGCCTGCGAGGAGTACGGGGCCAAGTTCTTCGCCAACGGCGCGGCTCCCGGCGGTGTGCTGGAACACCCCGGCACCATCAAAGACCCCCAGCGGGTGCGGGAGAGCTGGCAGTCCACCTTCGGCGGCAGCGGCAACAGCAATAAGATCGCCGTTCTGGAGGAGGGCATGAAATACACGCCCATCGGTATCTCACCGGAGCAGGCGCAGTTTTTGGAAACGCGAAAATTCCAAGTCAATGAGATCGCTCGAATTTTCCGGGTGCCGCCCCACATGGTTGGCGACCTGGAAAAGTCGAGCTTTTCTAATATTGAGCAGCAGTCTCTGGAGTTCGTGAAATACACCCTGGACCCCTGGGTGATCCGCTGGGAGCAGACCATTCACCGGTCGCTCCTGCTGCCGGATGAGAAATCGCAGTATTTCGTGAAGTTCAATCTGGAGGGTCTGCTTCGCGGCGACTATCAGAGCCGCATGAACGGGTACGCCATCGGTCGGCAGAACGGCTGGATGTCCGCCAACGACATCCGGGAACTGGAGAATCTTGACCGCATCCCCGCCGAGGAAGGCGGCGACCTGTACCTGATTAACGGCAATATGCTCCCGCTCAAGGATGCTGGGGCTTTTGCAAATACCGAAGTTAGCGATGATGGAAAGGAGGAAAATGCCGATGAAGAAGTTTTGGAAGTGGAAGAATCAAGCCCAGACGGAGACGGCTCCAACGGAACGGACGCTGTATCTGAACGGCACCATCGCAGAGGAAAGCTGGTTTGACGATGAAGTCACACCCCAGCTTTTCAAAGAGGAGCTGATGGCTGGAGACGGAAACATCACCGTCTGGATTAATTCTCCTGGCGGCGACTGTGTGGCGGCGGCTCAAATCTACAATATGCTGATGGACTATCCCCACGATGTGACCGTGAAGATTGATGGCATCGCGGCGTCCGCTGCATCCGTCATCGCTATGGCGGGTACCAAGGTCCTCATGTCCCCGGTGTCCATGCTCATGATCCACAACCCCATGACTGTGGCTATGGGTGACACCGGCGAAATGCAGAAAGCTATCGAGATGCTCTCCAGCGTCAAGGACTCCATCATCAACGCCTACGAGATCAAGACCGGCCTGTCCCGCGCCAAGCTGTCCCATCTGATGGACGCCGAGACCTGGATGGACGCCGGGAAAGCGGTGGAGTTGGGCTTCGCCGATGAGGTGATGAAGCGCCCCGCCGAAACCGAGGACATGGAACCCCCGGCGGTCACCATGCTGTATTCCAAAGCAGCGGTGGTCAATTCCCTTATGGACAAGATCGCCGAGAAATGCAAAACCAACCGACCCGCCCCCAAGGCGGAACCCAGAGGCCGCTCCGTAGACGATCTCTACGAGCGGCTCAATCTTTTGAAACACTAAAGGAGGAACACAACCATGACAATTTTGGAACTGCGTGAGAAGCGCGCCAAGGCCTGGGACGCCGCCAAGGCTTTCC
>OJRG01000497.1_pt1 | contig 21413 bp, 10 predicted proteins | sample 1599121 | NCBI WGS metagenome assembly OJRG01 (sample SAMN03922528, study PRJEB24848) | human gut metagenome | isolation source: stool sample | host: Homo sapiens | place: Germany | collected 2010-05
CAATGCACGGATATCGATTCCATCTATAGTGAATCCGTTTGTGTAAAGTACATGAAGACACCATGAGGCCTGATTTATCATTTTTAAACCGGAAATCTTACCTCCCGGGCAATCTGTGAAACATACCAGTCTGGGGCGTCCGGAGTTTCCGAATGGAATTTTTTTCCATTCTACTCCTTTACCATCAATAACTCCTTCACCATAAACTTTAACTCCGTCTGAATGGTCGAAATTCAAGAAAGCACATCGCCACCTTTTTTCTATGCCTTCAAAACGGGTAGGGATGACAGGAAATTCATTGGGGTCGACAGTGCTGATTAGTTTGGCGTTTTTTTCTATACGTAAATCTACACCACGTGGGAAGAATAGAGCGCCGCTTAGATACTCCCCGGCAGGAATAACTATCGTTCCGCCTCCATTGTGAGCTGCTTCATTAATGATACGTTGTAAAGTGGCTGTTTCCGAATAGCCATTTCCTTTTACGCCATATTCTTTAATGTTATATTCTCTGTTATTTTTTCCGATAGATATGAGCTTGCTTTCCCATGCTTCCAGTTTAATGGTCAGACGGGTGCGATTATTGACAATTGTTGCATTTATCGGTTGGAGTGTGCCATCTGTTGCATTCCATTCTTTTACAACTCCTACTTTATCAAAGTCTGCTGTAAATTCTGTAGCTTTATTCCCTTCATTGAATATGAAGTAGAGGTCGCCATCGGGCATTACTCTGCGTGTGTAGCGGATAGAATCATTGTCAGGTGAAATGATTTTCATTTCTGGTTCCGGAAGGGAAGAGCTTACATGTGCTGTCCATCTGGTGGATGGCTCAATCCTGCTGTTGGTTAAATCTGATAGGGAACCAGGAGCAGTGAAATTTTTGTCAATGAAAGAAGCGGGCTTCTTTCCCCAAAACAGGACTTTTCCTCCACGTGAGGAAAATGTTTCTATTACTTTCCAGGCAGATACGGAAATAACATCTGATGATGGGATAATCAATGTTTCATATCTTTGGCTGCTTTTATTTTCCAGATAGCCGGGACCTATGGTCAGTGCTTCCGTAAAAGCATCATCGTTTATGTAGTCAAAATCTCGTTGATGAGTTAACAGCTGTTGGGTAAGAGTGACGATATCCTTATAAACTTCATTGTTACCCAGCCACATAGTAGATGTGGGGTAATACATGGCAATCCGTGCTCCCGGCTTCCCTTGGCTCATCAGGTAAGTAGTGCGATTTGTATATTCATTCAGGCCTTTCATACCAGGATCACTCATCCAATTGCGATGTTTGGATCCTGCCAGCCAGAACATGAATTCAAAGAAGTTAATCCCTCGGGCAATCTGATGATCTACAACAAATTTGGCTTGGGGAATGGTAGGAGAGATGTGGTAAGCTGCAAAACTTTCGCTGAATGCTCTAGGTTTTCCATAAACATGAGCTACAGATGAGGCTAGTTTGGGGAAATCATTAAGGGTACTGGGCCATATTTGGTTCCAGATTGCATCTACTCCGGGTATTTGAACTTTACTTAAGGCTCGAAAATAGTCTCCTTCAGCTTTTACACATGCGGGCATTTCATGTTCTTTGTTAAGATGGGTAATATGGGCTACTCCATTGGCTGCACACCAATCGGCTTGTAATTTGAAAAAGTGGGTGGCAAACAAGCTGGACCAGACATCCCAATAATCGGCTTTTACTCTTTGTTCCTGTATGGTAGGCGAAGCGGTAAAAAAGGAGGCTAGATAGGGAGTCGGATCGTACCCTTTTGTATCTTTGAATGTTTGGACAATGGAAGGAGTCCAAGGTAAATGTGCATAATCGGGTTCATCTCCCCGGAAACCAAGTACGGTGGTACCCAGCTCTTTACCAAGATATTTTTTATACTGTTTGTGTGTCCAATCAATGAATTGTTGTACGGCAACAGGGTTCAGATAATCACACAGAGAATTAGTGGCATCTTTACCGCCATTAGGATTATTAACGGCTCGGGTTACAGCCGTCCGAAAGTCGCTTTTGACTAATAGGATCTTCCAGTCATCCAGCCCGGCGTTGAAACTTATTTTTCCATTATTAATTTCTACAGTTCTGTTAGGAGCGCCGGATGTACTGACGGCTACCGCACTGATGATTTCCGGTGCTATTTTATGGTTTGTCATTACTTCTCCCCGTTTTATCTGTATGGTATCACCTATCACAAGAGCTTGCATTCTCAAATCGGGACGTTCCTGTGAGAATTTTCCTCCTGCAAATCCGCTGGGATATTTTCCTTCATCAATAATCCAGACTTTCATGTCTCGTTTTTTGGCTTCAACTACTCCGGTGCGAATTGCTTTAAACCATTCTTCGGAAAGATATTTGAAAGGTAGTTTGTAACCTGCTTCAAATATTACGGCACGGAATCCTTTCTTTTTGATAGAATCCAAGTCATTGCAAATAGTCTTTTTATCCATTTTCCCTTCCCAACCCCATATTACATGGTTGGCAAATTCCACAGGAGGTTCTGCAAATTGTTGTTCTAGACGGGAAAGGGGTGTTTCATGAATGCCTTGCCAGGATTTTATTTCATTTTTTGAAAATAAGAAGTTGAAATAAAAAAGGGAAGCAATAAATAATAGTATCTTTTGCATGATGTTTATGATTAGAGTTGAGTTTTATATGCATAAGGGCGCATCAAAGCGCCCCTACAACAAAAGGATATCCGTTACAGTTTTTAGAGGAATCCTTCATGCTAATCTTAATATTATTCTCCTAAATAATAGGAGGGGACAGGAGCTTGTGGGTATCCCATGGAACGATGAGCTACATAGCTTCTATATATTCCGTCCTGCATCAATGTGGTACGACGGTCTTTTGCCGGAAGATTGGTTGTGTAGATACGTATTTCACCGGGTAATGCGGTTATTATTTCTTCACGCCAGTCTCCATATAAATCTGCAATCATTAAGATATCACCTTCAATATCTTGTGTTAGTGTTTCTCCTTTCCATTTTACAATACTTAGTGAACGACCGTTTGAAGAGGAACTTGCCCCCCATCGGTTATCATCTCCTTTAAATGTTTCACGCAATAAGTCACCGTCCCACCAGGCCCAATTACGGCAGGAGGGCACTTCCTCATTTTTACCTAAGGGTTTACCGTCAGCCGAAAGTAGATATTTGTCTGTGCTGCCTCCTTTACGGTCTTCGCTGGCAAAACATTCCAGACCTTTATGGACCGGATCAAAATCAGCAACCATCCCATCGCCTACATGGAATGTCTTATGACCGATATTCCATACCGGTTGTCCTGTTCTGGCATCCACAACACAAACGCCACGTCCGTTCTCGTGCCAAGGTTCCAGACAAAGGAACACTTCCATACCCGGACGATCCGGGTCGATATCAGTCAGATAGATTTTATCAGGGTGTCCTAATCCGGTAGACCATAGTAAAGTCCCGTTATCATCAAGCATGCATGAGCCTAATAGAATTTCATCTTTTCCATCTCCATCCACATCACCACATACCATATTATGGGAACCCATGCTTCTTACTACGGGATTTTCTTCATCACCGTCCCATCGCCATGCACGTTCCAGTTTGTTATCTTTCAGTTGCCATGCATCTACAGTCATCAGTTTGTAAGTGCCACGACATGCCAATATATAAGGAGTCTTGCCGTCCAGATAGGCCATTCCTATTTGGTTACGGTTTTGCCGGACCAGATTTCCATACCTGTCATTCCGTTCAGGCCAGTCCACGCGGGCAATTTCTTTTCCGGTCATTCCATCCCATACACTTAGATATTCTTCACCGGAGTCTACCCTTCCTTTTTCATTTCGTTTGGTCGTTTCCGGAGCTGTTTTTAAGGCAATTTCTGCTTTGCCATCTCCATTGAAGTCGTATGCGATGAAAGGGGAGTACCAAACACCGGGCTCAATACCTTGTCCTAAATCTTTAGACCATAAAAAAGTGCCGTCACTTAAATAAGCCTCAATTTGGTAAGTTGAACCATCCAGAGTACCGGGCATTCCGGGATCCACATTTTTTTCTGGGGTACGAATGATATAATCGTAAATACCATCCCCGTTCAAATCAGCAACGGCTATTTTGCCTGCTTTTATATTACGGTTCAATTTAATGGATTGATAGTTTTTCAATAAAGAACAGTCCACATCCAATTTGGAAGATGTGTTAATCACTTTTTTCTTTTTATCTAATGCACAGATCCAATAGGTTGCTTTTCCGGCAACGGGAGTTTGGTCAACAAAGTCACAGGTGTTTTTAATTGGATTTTTTGATAGGCGCTGTGTCTTGCCGTTTGCAGAACGGTAGAGGTGGAAGGGAGTGTCTGTTTTATCTTGTTCCAATAGCCTCCAACTGAGGTAGATACCTTTCCCGTCTACAGATGGGGTGGCCGTTAACCCTCTGTCTAAGTTCTCTTTTACTCTTTCTGTTGCAAAACCTTTGATTTTCGGTTTGGGCTCATGGCGTGGTTCTAGTATTTCATAATAATATGTACGTTCACGCGAGTCCTGAGCTGTCATGTTTATTGATATGCTAAGCAACAGCAGTACCGAGCATAATCCTATAAGTAGGTTCTTGTTTTTCATCATTGATTTATATATTAATTATTTGTTTTTAAAATATTTGTCAGCAAAACGAAGAAATTGTTCCCAATCGTATGGAAGAATAGCGTGAGGCCCTTTGCGATTGTGGTATGCGATAGAGCCATTCATGTAAGGTGTATCCACAGGAGGCATTTCTTCACAACCTATTCCGTTTAAGCCATAGAGGGCATATACAGGTTCAGCTCCTTTACCTCCTAGAAATTCACCTTTTTGGTCGGACCAGTTGTCTTCTTCTGCACTGGCGATATATATAGGTCTTGGAGCAATCAGGGCAACGAGTTCGTGCTGGTCGAAAGGCAAGTATTTTTCCCGGTCGTTAAATTGTTTATAATTACCGCAGAACCAATGAGGAAAACGTACATTCATGGCTTCTACAGTCTCACCAAAACAACGACGTGAGATGGCAACTCCACAACATCCTGAATTCCCGGATATGACTAAAGCAAAACGCGGATCGGAGGCTCCGGCCCAGACAGCGGTTTTGCCAAGACGAGAATGACCTATCACGGCGATTTTTTTGGCATCCACTTTTTTGTCTGTTTCCAGATAATCCATGGCACGGCTCATGCCCCATGCCCAAGCTGCAATGGAACCCCATTGATCCGGATCTGGGAAATTCTGCCCTTTCTCATAATAATAAGGATGCACACCATTTTGGAAGTCATCGTCAAAATCGGGATCCACATCATTATAACAGAAAGTGGCCAGACCATATCCGTGTTCCAAAATTTTATCAAGCTGCCAGGATTTGTCCATTGATCCCCTGAAAGATCTTTTCTTCATTTTTTCATCTGTTATTTCGGGGACAGATAAATCGGGATCATCATATATCGTGTAATTGGGCATGAAGCTGATACCTAGAAAAACCGGAATTTTTCCTGATACATGATTAGGAAGATACAGTTGCAAGTCAATGTGGGGACCCTGTGGATCGTCTGTTAATTGGATGGTTATTTCTTTCCGGGTGGCACATCCGTTCAGAGCTTTTTCATTGATCCGACTGACTGTACAAGGCAGTTTGTGTTTTAATACAGGTGCTTTGCCAAACATGTAAGTCGTGAACAGGTTTAAAATTTCGGGGCGGCGTTTTTGCTCCCATTGTTCCTTGGTCTGAACCATTTCTCCGTCGTGACACATTAATACGGAAGGTAAGGTATATTGCGGAACCTTACTTTCATCATAATTAGCTAATTTGGCATAGTCTTTTCTAGGAGACTTCCCATTTTGGGCGTCAGTATAAGTTATACTCAAGAGGAGCATAATCCATATCATTATGTTTTTCATAAGATCCAGTTTTTATAGAAGTTTGATAACGATTTCTTATAATTAAATTTGTTTTACACCTTTCGGAAGTTTCACTTTGGTTGCGATTTTACCATCGGCTTTCTTCTCGTGGCTGACTTCTATCACGCCCCAAGGGGTGGGATAAGTGCCTTTAGCCCATTCTAATTTACCTAGGTGTGGCTCAATACTGATCTGCTTGCGTTCCACGTTCACGATTTTTATACCTAATACATGATCTGACAGCCATGTGGTAGGTCCTGAGGACCACCCGTGGCAAAGGCTGTGACGGAATCCGGGATAGCAATAGGCGCCGAAATCGCCATGTATGTCTTTTTTTCCGGCTGGAACAGGTTCGTCTATAGGAGCGGCATTAGGAATCCAGTCCAGATTGAAATCTTCCCAAAACGTGGTTGCTCCCAAATCCAGCATGGCCCCCCAGAAAGTGTTAATGATATCTATTGCTTTCTCATACTCACCTGCTTTGGCTAATGTTTCCAGCATATAATACCCGTAAAAAGTGGAAAAACCTTTTCCACCACCGACAGAGACAACTTCATCGCAAGCCTGTTGGGGATCCATCAATCCAGCGATGGCCATTAATGAAGCTGCCTGTTTCAGATTGTTGTGAGGTAATATCTTTTTTTTCATCCGGTTGATAATGTCCAGACATAATTGAGCATCAGAAGTGTTACCAAGTTTTAAAGACAATTGATGTGCATCTTGCATAGCCCATACGATCAGTGCGCGATAGCCTGCCTCAACTCCGGCTTTATTTCCGCTGGATGGCCAGTCCAAAAAGCGGGCAGGTGCTAACGTTTCATTTCCCGCATCATCCACTTTCTCATTTATCAGATGGATTAATCCGCTGATATAGTCGGAATGTTTCTTTAAAAAATCAATATCACCAGTCTGGTGATACCATTCATATTGGTTGATCAGATACCATAGGCTGTATGCACTCATGCCATTCATCCAATTGGGTAACGGAAATTGTTTGCAGGCCAGGTCCAGACTGTTGGGAATTACCTCATTGTATCCGAAAACACGGCTGACAGCCATTAATTCAGGATGCATATCGCCCAGCCAGACTACCCGGTCACGTTTGATGCCATCCCATAAAAACTCCTGCATATTCAAGTGGACAGTATAGGCTCCGGTAATCCATATTTTGTTTAAACGTTGGTCGTTGCATTCAAAAGATCCCAGATAAGGAATATCACGGTAGCGCAGGATAGCTGAAATTTCTTTTAAAGAGATAGTGGCGTTGTTTTGCAGCAAGTCGAGGCGGACAAAGCGGAAACCGGTATTACCTATTTCAATCATGCCGTCACGGGGAATTTCCATGATGATATCACGTTTGGCATGATCGTCTGTTGAAAATCCCACTTTCCATTCGGAATTTGAAGTGCTACTGTTGGCTTCTCCAACAGATTCTCCGAAACGTATCCTTACCAAAGAAGGCTCCCTACGGCTGGAACTGCCCATGACGAGCTTTAATCCTCCATGCAGTTCACTGCCGAAATCCAGTAATAAGGATGCCTTCTCTGTTTCAGTAGAAGTCATTATGCAACATTTTTTTCTGTTCATTTCCGATTGGCCGTTTCCACGCTCTAATAAATAGTGTTCGTCTTTTATTAGATTATTCTTACATCCTGCGTATTTGGTAACAATACGTTTGGGGGTGATGTAAGCACGGTTCATGATATCTTTGGTCATTCTTTGTGAGGCATCGCTTTGTAGGGTGGGAGGGATACCTGCATATAGAAGTGCGGGTAGCAGAACGAATGCAATTATGCTTTTTCTGATTGCTGGTAATAGTTCCATAGTATCTTTGATTTTTGATTTATGCAAATATAGACGAAGAAGGTATCTTACCTATGGAATTTTATTCATTTACATGGAATATTGTTCATCTTCTTTCTGTTCTTTTTCCATATACGGATAACAATCTTTATTCATCTTGTTGGATTTGTATTGGATTTTAGTTATTGATTTTTTTGGGGGGGCTGACAGATAGCTTCTTTATATGAAAAGAAATGAGTGAATGAACTGTACAGAACTTGTTGATATCACCTTTCTTTTATAATCCATATTCCTTCAAAAAAAGGAGCCTCACCTCGTAGCTTTCCTTCTTCTGTTTTATATAGCCGTGCGCTCACTATATCGTTGATTTGTATTATATAAATATCTCCTTCTTTTGTGTAGTGGCTTGTCAGAATCAATGGTCCTGGTGCGACAAATCGGCATAGCGTGTCGTTCAGGAAATCTATGTAATCTATTTGTGGATTGCCATCTACAAGTTCATAGCGTATAGTTTTTTGTTGTTTGCATCCCGCTATTAACAAGAATAGTGTAGTGAAGCATATAAAGACCGATTTTTTCATTATAAAATAAGTATTTATGGTGTGGAAAATAGGGGAGTACTGAATCCGGCACTCCCCTTATTAATTATTGACTGCAAAAATCTAGTCTGTTAATAGCCCGGATTCTGCATTGCGGCTTTTTCTTCATCACTTAAATTTGTACCGTCTTCATGTTGAAGTTGGTCTAAGAATGTTTGTGGAATAGGACGAAGCAAATGTTTGTCTGCTATATTGGCAGCTGCTTCCGGATTGAATAATTTAGCACGTTGAACCAAAGTCTTGGTACGGCTTAATTCTTCCCAGCGGTTCCATTCACCTAGGCATTCGCGGGTACGTTCGTTTAAAATGAAATTGATCAAACGGTCTTTGTCCCCATTTACGCCCATAGCTGATAGAATAGCTTCATCCTCGGCCGGTAATGATGAATAACTTGAAATTTGCAGACTGGAAGCATCTGTAGTGCGTTCTATACCAGTTGAAAGATAGTAAGTGTTCTTTTGAAGGAAAGAAGCCTTGAATGCCTCTGTGTTATTGATTTTGGTACCATTAGCATCTTTGCATTTACCTAAAGTGCTTAGTGCAGTTGAATTATCTTCGTCACCACCTGCGCTTTTCAAGAAAGCCATAGAACCGTCGGTGTAGTATTCGCGGTCTTCACCATTTTTCCATTCGGCACGTGCACGGAGCTGGTTGATGGTAGAGATAGCATCCTGGAAGTTACCGGAACGTACTTGAGCTTCCGCTTTTATCAGATAAGTTTCGCCTGTACGGGCCATAATGACATCACGATGTGCGTCACCTTTCTCTGCTGTACGCGATCCGTCATCAGTTTTATTGATACCACAGAATACATTGGACTGTGCTGGATTTCCGCTAACACCATAGGTATTCAATACATATTGACCACCGGCATATACAGGGAACACATTCGGCACCCATTTATTTGTTTCGGGGTTTACAAAGGAGTGGGCTATACCACCGCGACCTACTGTTCCATAATCGGAGTTTGTGGCGTCTTTAAAACGGTTGTCACTTTTTTTATTAAGAATAAAGATGATGCCTTGGTCGCCTAGTGTTGGAACCTGATCGGCTGTAATACCGTTTGTAGCCACTACATCATCTGCTTTCGATGCAATATTATTCAATCCGTAGACAGTTTTGAATGTTTTCCACATACGTGAGTCATTCACATTGTCGAAGATAGCATAAGCGTATTCTGTAGGGCGGCAACGTTGGAAGTCCATACCACCAATATATTGACCACGTTGTGTCCAACCACCGGAGAAGTTGGAGAATTGTGGGTTGAAGTAACTATAAGTACGGTTTCCGAAACGTCCGGTTGCCGAAGAAGTGTGTTGGCATGACATTAATATTTCATTAGACTCCTCGGCTTTGCAGTCTATACCGGTCCATTTGGCGTAAAGGTTATTATAATCACTTTCTAACGGACATTTTGAGATGACTTCATCGCATAACGTAATCGCTTTTTTCAAATCAGCATCAGCAGGATAACTTGAGTTCCAGTCGCTGCAACGTTCAGACTGACGGTACAGCAAAGCTTTTGCCAGGAAGTGTGCTGCTGTGTATTTAGTCCATGTACCTGTACCACGCCATCTGTCTGTAGGCAGTTTGTCGTAAGCGTTCTGCAAGTCATCAATCACTTGGTTTAATGTTTCTTCTGCAGAAGCGCGAGTAAAGGTTCTGACCACACCTTCAGTAACTTGGGTTTGCAGAACCACACCACCATATTGTGCGAAAAGACGATAGTAGTTATATCCACGTAGGAAATAAGCTTCACCCAAGCATTTTTCACGGACTTCCGCATCAGTAACATAGTCAGCTGATGCGATAACTTGATTGGCAGAAGCGATGCCGTAATACATCTGATCCCAAAGAGCTGATATACCCGGACAGTTATTGTTGGCCGCTCCGTTTGCTTTTGTACAGTCCAATGGGTTCAGACGGCTGTCATAAGTGTTCCATGGTTCTGCTGTCAGGTCAGAGCCGTTTGTGAATTCATCAGTGCCGTAAAGGGTAATACCATACGCCCATTCATAACCGAAATGCCAACGGATGTTACCGTACAGTGCGGTAGCCAGATCTTGAATGCCCTGTGACGTTTTGAAATAATCAGTGGTATAGGATGACTTGTTTTTTTCATCTAGGAAACTATCGCTACAAGAACTGAAACTGGCAGTCATTGCGACAGACAGGGCAGCCGTGAATAATGTATATTTTAAATTTTTCATTTTAAAAACAGTTTAATGTGTTATTATCAAATTAGAAACCAACTTGTAAACCGAAAGTAAAGCCTCTATTGTAATAAGTAGTGCCTAAGTCCAGATCCATAAAATCTACTGAAGAATAGAGGTTGCCTATATTCTTAGCTTGTGCATATAATTTAAGAGAACTGATTCCGATGTTCTTTAATGCTTTGGAATTGAAGTTATAACCTAAAGAAATGTTACGGATCTTGATGAATGAGGCATCTTTAAAGCCTAGCAGACTTGAATAAGCATCACCACCTGCTGTACTGTAAATCGGTTTTTGATAATCAGCACCAGTGTTGTCCGGAGTCCAATAGCTTATTTCACGTTGGTTGTACATACCGTATTGGCCTTCACCACCCGTATCAACCATATAACCAAATCGTCCGTTCAGCTCGATACCTAGTTCAAGACCTTTATAGTTGAATGTATTGCTCCATCCCAGTACCCATTTAGGATTTTTGTTGCCAAGAATAATACGGTCATTACTGTCTATAATATAGTTACCATCTTGATCAACTGGTTTAACCATACCTGCTTCAAATTTATGTCCGTTGGCATTGAATTTAGCCATTTCTGCCGCATCACTTTCCTGCCACAGACCATCGCTGGCAGTACCATAGAAAACATTGATTGACTCACCAATGAACCAGGCATTGGAAATGTCATCCTGCTTACCGTTAGCAAGTTCTAAGATTTCATCTTTTTGATAGGCTGCATTGATAGTGGAACTCCATTCAAAGTCTTTAGTTTGTATGGGAACCAGGTTCAAAGATAAGTCAACACCGAAGTTTTTTGTTTTACCTACATTGGCATAAGTAGAATTAAAGCCAGTTAAGGTTGGAATAGTCATGCTTAATAATAAGTCATTGGTGTTAGAGTGATAAATATCCATTGAACCGCTGATACGTCCATTCAAGAAACTGAAATCTATACCATAGTTATATTGTGTTGTCTTTTCCCAACCTAAATTTTTATTTGCCATTTTTACTTGAGAAGAAGTGTAATAAGGTTCATTAGTAGCATAAGCAGGGGTCAGAGTAGAGCCAAAAGGTACATAGAATGACTGGATGTTACCTAATGTAGAATATGCACTTACAGCTGAGTTACCAGTTGTTCCCAAACCGAAACGAAGTTTTAACTGGTTTATCCAAGAAATATCTTTCATGAAGTCTTCTTGGTCAATGCGCCAGCCCAAGGCGGCAGAAGGGAAGAAACTCCATTTGTGCCCGTCTGCTAATACGGAAGAACCGTCATAACGTCCGGATACAGTCAATAAATAACGGTCGTTGTATGCGTAGTTTACACGTGCCATGTACGATGCCAGCTGATTCTCAGACATACCAGTACTCATACCAGCACCATAAGTTGCTGCATCAGTAATATCTACACTGCCCATGTTGTACCATTCAAAATTTTCATTAGGGATGGCGTTAGCACTTTCGGAACCACTTTCTTTATTATATTTGGAAGCTGATTGCAATAAGGTTACGCCTAAGTTATGTTTGCCGAATGTCTTGTTATAGTTGATCTGATTATCCAGTGTCCATGACAAGTAACGATCTGTTGCATATTTAGCATAGTTTTTTGAGCCCATTTTCACGGCAGAGTCTTTGCTGATAAAAATACCTTGACGATAGTGGCGGAAATCAGGACCGAAAGAGATTTTATAGCTTAGTCCCTCTAGAGGTGCCCATATTTTCCCAAAATCAAATTGTCCGTAAAAGCTGCCTAGTACACGGAAAGTTTGGCGGTTATCGGTTGACTTATTCCATTCGTCAATTACAGTATAAACATTGGTGGTGGAGCCACAGGGGTTGGTAATGATATTTCCTTCTTCATCATAAGGAACACCAAAGCGTGGAATAGCTTTTGCCGCGCTATATATATCAACAGGGCCCGAGCCTGAAGATTGTCCGGTACGGGAATAACCATAGTCTTGAACCGCCCATGAACCGTTGATAGATCCGCCCATTTTAAACCAAGGTTTTACTTGTAAATCGACAGACATTGAAAAATTATAACGTTCATATTCCTGTCCTTTCTGAGTTCCTTGATTATTCAGGTAACCAACAGAGAAGAAAGCTTGCGCAGTTTCGTTACCGCCACTACCACTGATGGTGTGTTCATGAGTGATACCTGTTTGGGTCACTATGTCTGCCCAGTCGGTATCTGTTACTTTACTTCCATCCCAAGTACCGTTACTCCAACCTTTATTTACATTTGCCAAAGCTGCGGGATCACCTGATGCTGCGAAATAAATTTGGTCTTTATCGTAGTTAGGTTGGTCACCGCGAGGATTGTTTACCGGATCTGAGTTATAATAAGCCCAACGGCGCCAGGTAATATAATCGCTTGCACTCATGGCAGGTGATTTGTCTTTTAGGTTTTCTAATGTGACAGAACCTGAGTAGTTTAAAGCGAGTCTACCCGCTTTACCGCGTTTGGTAGTTATCAATATGACACCATTGGCACCACGAGAACCGTAAATAGCTGTAGAAGAGGCATCCTTTAAGATATCAATGGATTCTATGTCACGCGGATTGATCGTTTCAATTCCTCCAGCACTCAAAGGAACTCCATCTACTACATACAGAGGGTCTGATGATGCGCTGATAGATCGGTTACCACGAATACGGATTGATCCTACAGTACCCGGACGTTCACTTGAGGTGATATCTACACCGGCAGCTTTGCCTTGTAAGGCTTCAAAAGCATTGTTCACAGGTCTTGTATTCAATTCTTCAGAACCAACACGTGCCATAGCACCAGTCACATCACTTTTTTTCTGAACACCATAACCTACTACCACAACCTCATCCAGTGTTTCAGTATCCTCCTCCAAGATTACCTTAACGGTAGATTGTCCTTTCACCTGGATATCTACGGTCTTGTATCCCACGAAACTTACTTGGATAGTTCCATTATCAGGAACATTCTGAAGTGTGAACTTACCATCAAAGTCAGTAATTGTACCATTGGTAGTACCTTTCACCACCACACTGGCACCGATTACAGACTCACCTGTTTTGTCAAGGACAGTACCCGAAACGGTTTTGCTCTGTGCAAAGGCCCCTACAGCCAATACGGATAACAAAGCAACGAAGAACAGCCGCTGGAACTTCTCCAAACGACGTAACAGACTTGAATTCTTTCTGTCTTTCATACTTTAATTATTAAGTTAAACAAAAGTTAACTTGATATATAAAGTTGAAAGTATCAAAAAAAGCCCATTTCATCGAATTTTATAATATAGATGATACAATAATAGAGAATATAAAGTGCTCTTATTGCTGTTGGAAAAAAAACTCTTTTAGTTAGTATTTATGAAATATTTCACTTTGCTCTCAAATTTATATGGAGTAGTTTATATCCTGACTTAAACTTAAAAAATATCCCCAAAAAGCAAGTGTACTTTATTAGCTGTCTAAGTGCATTTGCTTGATTTATGAACCACACTTACTTTTTAAGGTAATACGATAATAACATTTACATGATATGAAAGACATTTATGCATATATAATAACATTGACTATTTAAGCAATTGATCGAAGATTTCTCTAAAAACTTTATCGGCGTGCTCTTGCATTATTCGTATATAATTAAATATAGGACGATTGTATTTCATGCTATGACCAATACAATATTCTATTTTTTCTATTTCGATACCTATATCATAACCATGTTGTGCAAATGTTTTTCTTGCAGAATAATATGAAACCTTTCTATTTATGCCTGCCAGATCAGTCACCTTCCCTATATGTCTAAAGACCAAACTATATACTTTTTCATAAGATTCATATTTGCCAAAAACTAATTTCCCATTTTCAGAAATATATCGTTCAATAATTGTCTGTGCTTCTGGCTGGATAGTGAAAGCTATTTCATTTTCATTTTTTTTGCTATTACGGGTTTTATGTCTTATATATCTCATACAGTTCCCTTTAGTGAAATCATACTCCATTAGGTCTCTTAGATTAATACCACCTAAATAATAAGTTAACATAAATATATCTCGAGCCATGATATGCACAGACTTGAATAATTTCACATCACGTATTTTTTTTAATTCATCAACGGACAGATCTAGTTCTCTGATATTACTAACTGGCATTTTAAATAAAACAAAAGGATGAACTAAATAAGTTACATAATTCATTTTCCTGGCATAGTTCAATATTACTTTTATTAAAGTGAGGTAAATTCTGATAGAAGTTTCTTTTAATCCTTCAGCCTTCATTACATCAGCGAAACTTTGTATATGTGTCGGACTGAGTTGTACCAAAGGAAAATCACCTTTCATATGTTTAAGGAACTTTGCACAAGCTATATTATATAATTTATGTGATTTTTTACGATCGTCTGCTTCCATCATTGAAAGATATTCTTTCACTACCGTATTAAAGGTTATTCCTTTTTTTTGTTGTTCCCGAGTTATAACATGTATCAATTCAGTGCATGAAATATTCGACTGATAATGAATAGACGAAAGAATCTCTTCGTATTCATTAATCAACTTGCGCAAACAAGCATTTATATTAGCTGCATTTTCATGTTTTACTACTCGTCCATTTTTCATTTGATTTGCAGAATCCAAAATGAATTGGGTTGAAATATATCTCGTTTGTGAACGATGAGCCACTGCGATCCTGACTCTATGTCTACCGTTAGATAATTTTTTAGCAGGTACAATTACTATTGAAAGATTAGCCATATTCAAATTTTAGTTTATACGTTTTACAATACAATATTAAAGTAACAATCAGAAATAAAAGCACTCTTGTATAACAAAAATGCTCTTGAAACTATCCATTTTGAGATTGTTCACAGAAGTTTGTACTATTTTTCAGTTGAAAAGACGGAAAATTCCATGCTTTTGTACAATCCTACATTGGCTTTTTTAATATTCGCGCATATATTTGCAACACTTTTTCACAGGTAGGAGACCTATTTCTCCTGAGAGAATAGAAAACTAACTTTTGTTTAACTTAATAATTAAAGTATGAAAGACAGAAAGAATTCAAGTCTGTTACGTCGTTTGGAGAAGTTCCAGCGGCTGTTCTTCGTTGCTTTGTTATCCGTATTGGCTGTAGGGGCCTTTGCACAGAGCAAAACCGTTTCGGGTACTGTCCTTGACAAAACAGGTGAGTCTGTAATCGGTGCCAGTGTGGTGGTGAAAGGTACTACCAATGGTACAATTACCGACTTTGATGGTAAGTTCACACTTCAGAATGTTCCTGATAATGGAACGATCCAAGTAAGTTTCGTGGGGTACAAGACCGTAGATATCCAAGTGAAAGGACAATCTACCGTTAAGATAATCTTGGAGGAGGATACCGAAACACTGGATGAAGTGGTAGTGGTTGGCTATGGCGTTCAGAAAAAAAGTGATGTGACTGGTGCTATGGCACGTGTGGGTGAAAAAGAACTGAAATCCATGCCTGTCAAAAATGCCCTCGAAGGTATGCAGGGAAAAACTGCCGGTGTGGATATTACTTCCAGCCAGCGTCCTGGTGAAGTAGGCGATATCAATATCCGTGGTGTACGCTCTATCAAAGCAGAACAAAGTCCGCTTTATGTAGTTGATGGTATGGTTATCCAAAATGGCGGTATTGAAAATATTAACCCTTCAGACATTGAGTCTATTGACATTTTAAAAGATGCTTCCGCTACCGCCATTTATGGTTCACGTGGTGCAAATGGTGTTATCTTGGTTACAACTAAAAAAGGTAAGGAAGGAAGAGTTACTCTAAACTATTCCGGATCTGTTACATTTGAAACGTTACACGATGTAACTGACATGATGTCGGCCAGCGAATGGTTGGATTATGCCCGTCTAGCAAAATACAACATGGGAGCATACGGTAACAGAGACGCTGCTTTTGCTCCAAGTTATGAAGCAGACCGTTTGGCTTTCGGTGGCGTAGCTGCTTCTTGGGCAAACATAGACCAAGCATGGTCAAACGGAAACTATGACCCATCGAAAGTAGGCTCATACAACTGGACTGACCATGGCAAACAAACCGGCATCACACACGAACATACATTGAGCGCATCAGGTGGTTCTGACAAATTCCAAGGTTACGCCTCATTCGGTTACCTGAATCAAAAAGGAACTCAGCCTGGACAAGCCTACGAACGCTATACACTAAAAGTGTCATTTGACGCTAATCCCGTAGAATTCTTTAAAATGGGAGCCTCTGTCAACGGTTCATATGCCGACCAGGATTATGGTTATAATTTCTCCAAATCAGTCACCGGTGCCGGAGACTTTTATGGAGCATTGCGCAGCATGCTCCCTTGGACAGTACCTTACGATGCCAACGGTGATTATATTCGCCTTCCAAATGGTGATATCAACATCATCAATCCCATTCGTGAATTGGATTACAATACTAACCAGCGTCGTACGTTCCGTGCCAATGCCAGCATGTATTCTCAGATAGATTTTGGCAAAATATGGGAACCGTTGGAAGGCTTGAGCTATCGCATCCAATTTGGTCCTGAATTCCAATTTTACACATTAGGTATTGCCAATGCAGCCGAAGGTATCAATGGTGACGGTAATAACAAAGCCCAGTACAAAAATGAACAAAAGCGTTCTTGGACATTGGATAACTTGATTTACTATAACAAGACAATCAAAGACCATAGCCTTGGTTTGACATTGATGCAGTCGGCTTCCAAATATCATTATGAAATGGGAGATATGACTGCTACCAACGTAGCTTCTTCTAAAGAATTATGGTACAATCTGCATTCGGCCGGAAGCTTGAGTGGTTTTGGTACCGGTTTAACTGAAAGCCAAATGACTTCTTACATGGCTCGTATGAACTATGGTTTCAAAGATCGCTATTTGCTGACTGCATCTGTTCGCTGGGACGGTAGTTCCGTACTAGCTCCCGGACACAAATGGGCAACATTCCCTTCTGCCGCTTTGGCATGGCGCATTGACCAAGAAGATTTTATGAAAGATATTAATTGGATTAGCCAATTAAAGCTTCGTTTGGGATTCGGTGTTACTGGTAATGCGGCTATTGACCCTTATTCTACTAAAGGAGCTATTCAGTCACTCTATTATCAATGGGGAAGTGAAAGCCCATCTATCGGCTATCTTCCGTCTGATGTTTCTGCAAAGAATCCTAGTAAAATGGCCAATAACGAACTGACCTGGGAAAAGACGACTCAATATAATGTCGGTATTGATTATGGCTTCTTAAACAATCGTATCAGCGGTAGCGTTGATGTGTACAAGACCAAAACCAAGGACTTGTTACTAGATATGACCATTCCTTCACTGACTGGATATGTTTCCACACTAGCTAATGTTGGAAAAACATCGGGTTGGGGTATTGATTTACAACTGAATGCTATTCCTGTGCAAACCAATGATTTTACCTGGAATACCACACTGACTTGGTCTATGGACCGCAGCCAAATTGATGCCTTGGCAAACGGAAACACAGAAGATGTAAACAACCGTTGGTTCGTAGGCGAAGAAATCGGAGTCTATTATGACTATGTATATGACGGTATCTGGAAGACCTCAGAAGCTGAGCAGGCAGCCAAATATGGTCGCAAGCCAGGACAAATCAAAGTGAAAGACTTAAACAATGACGGTTCTATCGACGCAACTAATGACCGTCAAATTGTTGGTAAAGAACGTCCTCGTTGGACAGGAGGATGGAATAACACTTTCAGCTATAAGAATTTGGAACTATCTTGCTTTATCATCACCCGTATGGGATTCGATGTGCCACAAGGTGCCGCTACATTGGATGGGCGCTACATGCAACGTAAGTTAGACTATTGGGTAGCCGGAAGCAACGAAGACGCAGTATACTATTCTCCAGGATCAAACGGCGAGGCAGCTGATACCTATAATTCTTCAATGAATTATCAGGACGGTTCTTACATCAAGGTACGTAATATTTCATTAGGTTACAATTTCACAAGCAAACAACTGAAAAATACAGGTTTGAGTAATTTAAAAGTATATGTACAGGCCATGAATCCTTTCTCTATTTATAAAGCATGCGACTGGTTAGATACAGATTTGCTGAACTATGATAACAATACTAAAACTTTCGGTTCAGCAACGACACTGAAAAGTTTCGTCGTTGGCTTAAATGTTGGATTTTAATATATAACGGATAAAAACAAATTATCGATATGAAATTGAATCACATATTATTTTCTGCTGCCGCATGTATGGCGTTAGGAAGTGCAGCATTGACTTCTTGCAGTGAGTCTTTTTTAGACGAGAACCAAATTAATGCATACGATACCGATTATTTCAAGACACAAGAAGGTATTGATGATTTGGTAAATGGCGCCTATCTAATGCTGAAAACCAAATTTAACTATCAATGGGGATACTTGGTTTATTGCGAAGGAACGGATGAGTTTACAGATGGCAACAATACAGCTGCACACTATAACCACTACGGACAATCACTAAATTCAGGTGAAACCACCGGAATCAAGCCCATTTGGGACAACTTGTATGGTACTATCGAACCGGCCAACTTGATTATAGCAAATGTACCGGCATTTTATAATCCACAGTCTCCTACTTATAATGCCCGTTTGGGAGAAGGATATTTCTTAAGAGGATATGGTTACTTTGAACTGGTGAAACAGTTTGGTGGAATTCCTCTGAAATTAACTCCTTCGACAGGAGTGGAAACCTATTTCACCCGCAATAGTGAAGAAGAAGTATATGCACAAATCATTGCCGACTTGGAGGAAGCCTACAAGTTATTGCCCGAAAAGCCGGAGCAAACTGGACGCATCACGAAGTCAGCAGCCGCCCACTTCCTAGCCAAGGCGCATTTATTCCGTGCTTCTGAACTGTATTCTAGCTGGAATACACAATACGTAGCCGCTGACCTAGATGCGGTAATTAAGTACGGACAGGAAGTGGTAAGTGCACACCCCTTATGCAATGACTTTGTAGAATTATGGGATTACACAGCACCTAACGGTGCTAACGAAACAGTATCGGAAGTAGTATTGGCAGCACAGTTCTCTAACGATGAATCCACCTGGGGACGATATGGTAACCAAATGCACTTATGCTTTCCTTCAGTTTATCAAGATATGAATGGAACGAACCGTGACATTTCCGGTGGCCGTGAATTCTGCTATGTAAGTGCGACCCAATATACCATGGATGTATTTGACCGTGTAAACGATTCACGTTTCTGGAAATCATTCATTACCACTTATGGATGTAATAATACCAAAGGTGCACCCGATTGGACTGAAGCTGATATCAGAAGCGGCAAAGCTCCTGTTGGTGTAAGTGCAGGAGACAAGCGTTTTACAGGAGGTGAACTGGGCATCAAGTATATTGTCAACAATCCGGGAGATACTCGCTACGAAGACTATGAATTTGGTGACAAAAATGTAAAAGTGACCAAGAACAATGTCATTGAGGCTCCTCACACGTTTGTCCGTTACTTCAAGGGAGAAACTCACAACTGGAATACTGACATTTCCAATCTGACTGGCAACTGGTATCAGGTGATTCCCCATAAGCGTTCAGTCGCTTTGTCTAAATATCGTGACGGATCACGTAATTCGATCGCTTCACAGTTTGGTACGCGTGATGCCATTATAGCCCGTTCCGCTGAAGATGTGTTAATGATAGCCGAAGCCTATATCCGTAAAGGTGAATCCTCTTATCCACAGGCCATTGAATGGATAAACAAACTCCGTACCCGTGCCGGGTATGCTGAAGGTGAAGACCGAAGTAAACACGTAGATGGCGGACAGTCTTACAAGAACAATTCATATTGTACAGGAAAAGGTGGAGGTTACTCGGCTGAAGGAGCTGTTTATTGGGAAATCAACACCTATTATGAGTCTAATAATATGGAAGGTCAGGAAACTACAGCTTCCACCAAATCAGTTATGACCTTGAACAGTGTGGAAGACGTGTACAATTCACAAGTAGACATCCCGATCTATGAAAAATTGGGTTGTGGCTCCAATGCAGAAAAGATGATGTGTTTTTTACTGAACGAACGTACCCGTGAACTTTGCGGTGAAATGTTACGTTGGGAAGATTTAGCCCGTACAAAGAGCCTGAATGACCGTTGGCATGCGTTTAACGATGGAGTAAGTCGTGGCTTGGGTGAATTCAATCCTCAGGTTCATTATTATCGTCCACTACCACAATCATTCTTGGACGGAATTACCAATGAAAACGGTGGAACATTAACTAATGAAGAAAAAAGTGCCATGCAGAATCCGGGATATTAAACCGTAATATATCACTGATAATATATGGACCTCTTCATCTATATGCTTTAGATTTAGAGGTCCATTATTGTTTTTCAGATAAGGATTATGCGCTTTTATGCCTATACCTTTAAAAGGTAGTAACCTTTCGTTAGAAGTTCTCGTATAATATCATCTAAAATATAAACATAACTCGTCAAATAAAATCCAAAACTGGAATTGTACAGAAATTGGCAATTCTCCCTATTATAAAAGATATCCAAAGCACGCCACCGGAGATATGTCAAGACATTCGGCTAATAACATAACAATGCGAGAAATCTTATTCCATAATAAAAGATCTTTCATCTCCTCCTTATTTTTATTATAGATTTATACACTCATCATATCCATGGCTGCTGGCCATTCCTGCTTTCCACGATGAAATCAAGCCATGATTTATCATATGAATTAAAAGAAAGCATACAATAACCAAAGTTCAAGGTAGCATCCCTATCAAAAGAATAGATATTCAGACAAAGAGAACTTTGATTCTTTTGCAGTTAACAAATAATATTCACCCATTCTTGAGTCTAATCTATCAATTGTATCATGTACTTTACACAAACGGATTCACTATAGATGGAATCGATATCCGTGCATTG
>OJRG01000504.1_pt1 | contig 21077 bp, 20 predicted proteins | sample 1599121 | NCBI WGS metagenome assembly OJRG01 (sample SAMN03922528, study PRJEB24848) | human gut metagenome | isolation source: stool sample | host: Homo sapiens | place: Germany | collected 2010-05
CGCAAGCGCGGGGTATTCGTCGGCCAGAATCTCGTTGCACACCCGCAGGATGGTGTCGCCGCCCTTGCCGGACATGACGCGGCCAAGCATCATCATGTGCTCGATGTCGTAGAACTGGGAGTACAGCACCACAGCGTATGCCAGATACGCGCCGATGCTCTCGAAAATGGCCTGCGCTCTGGGGTCGTCCTTCTCCATCAGCGCCTGAACGACCTTCAGCTTCTCCGCGGGAGACAGATTCTCGTCCAGCTCGATGCCTGCGGCGGGCGCCAGCTTGATGACCGCATCCTGAGAGAAATACTTGCAGCCTACGCCAATGTCCGTGGACCACTCGTCCTGCATAGCGTTCTCGCACAGGTCAACGGGGGCGAAGGCCAGCTCATTGATCCAGCCGAGGACATTCTTATCCTTGTCCACATAGCCCACGGCCTCGGAGGTGCCCATGGCGATGCCCATGATGTTGCCCACGCCCAGACCCATGGCGCCCGCCAGCGCGGACACGTCGCCGTCGTTGGCAACCACAATGGGAACGTCGCCGATCTCCTTGGCGGCGCGGTCGTAAATGGTCTTGACCTTGTCCCACTCGGAGCGGGGAACTTTGATGAACAGAGACGCGACCATGGGCGCGTTGCCGATGAAGGTGCCTGCGGAGGACACACCGATGGCGTCCACCCGGGGCATTTTGGAAGCGGCGCTCCTGAACGCAGCTACGATGCCGTCATAATGGTACTGGGGGTCTGTCTGGAGCTTGGGGAACCAGACGACTTCCTCGGAGTAGACGCACTCGCCGTCAATCACGGCAGAGACCTTCCGGTCGGAACCGCCGGCGTCGAAACCGATGCGGCAGCCGTCCAGATTGCCGCCGATGGGTTCGGCGACCTCGTTGGCAGCGGGGCAATCTTCCAGAGGCAGGTCAACGATCTCCAGATCCCGCTCATAGAGCTGGTTGAAGAAGGTAAAGTCAAAATGCCGCTCGCCCTTGGGGTCGTAGGCCTTTTTCAGCCGCTGGGCAAGCTCGCGGCATCCGCAGACGCTCACCCGGAAGCCGCCGATGGACCACAGCAGGAACTTGACATAGCGCTCCACGTAGCGGTAGTCGGCCTCAGCCATTTCCGGCGTGCCATGGATGCAGGTGTGGTGGACGGAAACGCGCCCCTTGTCCCGCTCAACGGCAATGGCGATGGGCTTCTTCGCGTCCTTCAGATAGGCAGTGCGCCACACGCCGAAGGGGACAAACTGAGGGTCCAGTTTGGGCGTATGCTTCATGTTGTATTCGATGCCTAAGTACTGCATGGAAAATTCCTCCTTATCGTTCAGAAAGCCTGACGGCTTCTTATATCTCATGTATAAGTATAGCATAAATTACCGTCCCGGCTATAGGGATTTCAACATCATTTTTACCAAATCCGCTTTTTTAGGCTGCCAGTTTTCTCTTTGCAGAAAGGAAGGCCGGTGCTATGAGCACCGGCCTTCCGACATTATTCCTTCGTTTCGTTTTCCTGCGTCTGCACCGCGTTTTCCGCCGTTTGGGCAGCGACCTGATTCACAAACAGATCAGCCTTGTCGTGGGGGCGGAAGCGCTGCCAGATGAGCACGCTCACCGCCGCCGCACAGCTCACTCCCGCCAGCAGCTGGCTGACCCGGACGGGGCCCCAGTACAGGCTGTCCATCCGCAGTCCTTCGATCAGGCAGCGGCCGAGACCATACCAGGCCACGTACCCAAGGGCGATTTCTCCGTCATACTTACGATGCTTGGACAAAACGTGCAGCAGCACAAAGCCCACGGCGTTCCACACCGACTCGTACAGGAACGTGGGGTGGTAGTATTCCCATGCGCCGGTGACGGTGTTGTACAGCCCCATGCGGAAGAAGCTGTCCGTCGCCGCGCCGAAGGCTTCCCGGTTGACGAAGTTGCCCCACCGGCCAATGGACTGGCCGATGAGAAAGCCCAGCGCTACCATATCCAGTAAAGCTCCGATTTTGATTTTCTTGATGCGGCACAGCAGCAGAATCCCCGCCACTGCGCCCAGAACGCCGCCGTAAATGGCAAGGCCACCGTTCCAGATGTACAGCACGGAAATGGGGTTCTCAGCGTAATCCGCCCAGGAGAAAATGCAGTAATACGCCCGGGCGCAAAGAATAGCAAAGGGCGTGACCCACAGCACACCGTCCAGCAGATCATCCTGCTTGATACCGAACTGACTGCACCGGCGGCAGGCGTAGACTACCGCCAGCATCAGACCGATGGCGATAATGAGGCCGTAATAATGGATGGTCAGAGGCCCCAGCGCCAGGGCGCGGCCGGGGTTCACCTCAATGCCGAGGGAAGGGAAAGAAATGGTTGAATAATTGGCAGGGATCATGATTGTGCCTCCTTGTTGACAGGATAGATCACGGATAAACTGCACCGTTCCGCCCGGACTGCCCGGCGGAGAAAATCACATATCTCTTCCGCGCTGATGCCGCGGTAAACTTCCGGAAAACGGAAATAGTCAAAGTCCGAAAAATGGTACGCGCACAGGCGGAAACAGGTGGAGTCGAAGCTGTCCAGGCCACGGATACGCCGGCCGAGGGCGCTGCGCTTCATCCGCAGGAATGCCTTTTCCGGCAGTCCCTCCGCCGCGATCTTCTCCGCCTGCTCCAGAATCGCTTCCCGGACGGCGCGGGGGTCGTCGGAATCGCCGGAGCAGAGCAGCATGGCGCAGCCGTCCACGGTCTCGAAGCCGCCGCCGAAGGAGGAATCGATAACGCCTTCCTCGTAAAGCCGCAGGTACAGCTCCGAGGACTCGCCGAACAGTGCCTCGGCGGCCAGATCCGCCACCATTTCCTCCCGGATGGCCGCGTCGCCGTGGGTCAGGGGTTCGCACTTGAACGCCAGATTGAAGGTCGGCATGGCGACCTCCATGGAGCATTCCGTTTCGGCTTTCGGGCAGGTCATTTCCTCCTGCCAATCGCGCAGTTTGACGCCTGTCTCTTTCTTCTCGCTGCCCAGAACCTCACGGGCGGCAGATGCCACCGATTCCGGGTCTACGTCGCCCACGACGCACAGCAGCATATTTCCCGGCGCGTAAAACGCCCGGTGGCAGGTATACAGCACCTCCGGGGTGATCTCCCGGATGGTCTCGCTGGTGCCGAGAATGGGCTGGCGGATGGGATGGACGGCATACATAGCCGCCACCAGGTTATCGAACACCACGCTGTCCGGGGCGTCCTCGTTCATGCCGATCTCCTGATCGATGATGCCCCGCTCTTTCTCCACGCTTTCTTCCGTGAAATAGGGCGTGGACACGAATTCCAGCAGCAGCCGCAGACATTCGTCAAAGTGGTCTGTGCAGGAAAAATAATAGGCCGTCATGTCGTAGCTGGTAAAGGCGTTGGTGGAAGCGCCCAAAGCGGCAAACTCCGCCGACACGTCCCGGTCTCCCGGCAGGTCGAACATCTTGTGCTCCAGATAGTGGGCAACACCCGCGGGGGCGTGGTATTCCTTCCCGTCCAGCCGGAAATCCGTATGGATGGAGCCAAAGTCCGTGACAAAATAGGCAAGCTTTTTCGTAAAGCCCTTCCGGGGAACCACCAGAACCGTCAGTCCGTTTTCCAGTGTTTCCCGGTACAGCGTTTCGTCCAGTTCGGGGTATTGCTTCCGCGTCATTGGCTCTCTCCTTTCAGAAAATAGGTGCTGTGAAGCGTCACGGTCCGCGCCGCCGCCACCACATCGGCAAGGCTGACCTTCTCCACCACTTCCATGTAGCGCTCTGGGGTCATGTTCAGGCCGCTTAAGTGCGCGGTGGCGTAGTAGCCCTCGATGGCGCCGGGGGAATCGGAGGTGGCACGAAGGGAGCTGAGCAGGGCTTCTTTTCCGGCGGTCAGCTCTTCCTGCGTAATTTCTCCACGGCGGCAGGCGTCCAGCTGGCGGAGAATTTCGTCCCGCGTCAGCTGCTCCTTGTCAAAGTCGATGCCCGCGCCCACGGTGAGAATGCCCTTTGCGCCGTAATAGGACGAGCCGATGCTGTAGCACAGGGACATCGCCTCCCGGACGTTGAGAAACAGCTTGGAGGTCATGCCCGCGCCGAAGACGGTGTTGAACACCTGCATGGCCGGAAATTCCTTATCCCGGTTGACAATGGGCGTGACAAAGCCCATGCAGAGCTTCCCCTGGGAGACCTCCATCGTCTCCGTCACATCCTGCCCGGGGCAGGGATGGAAGGGCGTCTGGGGCGGAAGCGCGCCTTCCCGGCCGCCCAGCCGGGATACCAGCGGGGAAATATATTCCGCGACCGCCTCCGCCGGGGCGCTGCCTACGTAGAAAATTTCGATTCTGCTTTCCCGGAGGATTTTCCGGTAATGGATCAGCAGCCCCGCCGGGTCGATGGCCGCCACATCCTCCGGCTCGCCCAGCCGGGGCAGGCCGAAGCTGTCGCCGCGGCACATGGTTTTCAGCAGCTTTCCCATGGCGTAGGTGCGCTTGTCGTTCAGCTCGGAATCAATGGTGGAAATGAGATTCTTCTTTTCCCCCTCCACAAAGGCGGGGAGAAAGCCCTCCCCCTCCGTGGGGAAGTCCAGAAGGATTTCCTCCAGAAAGCGGAGCATAGGGGCAAGCACCCGGTCGCCGGGCAGGGCAAACCGGTCGTCCATAAAGCCGCAGTAAAGGCCGGTGGTCTGGTAGTCCCCCACCCGGCGCACCAGCGGGCTGACGGAAGCGCCATACAGCTCGTCCAAGTTCTCCGTAATGGCGCGAAGGTCGGGGCAGCGTTTGGTACCCCGGAGCAGCACGGAGGGGATCAGCACATTTTTGGCGGATTCCTCTTTCGCCATGGGGCGCACCAGCTGAAAGCTGAGGCACCCCTGCTTGAACCGGTCGTCCCGGCAGGAACGCAGGGTCACGCCGGGGAGCAGTGTTTTTGTTTCGATCATGTCAGACTCCTGATGAAAGAAAGTTGCGGTGGAAAAGCGAGGGATTTTCCTGCCCGCGATATTGTAAAGAGTATTATATACCACTTTTCCCAAAATAGGAAGTCAATACACAAAAAATTCAGAGAATATTGGTTGTCATTTTCCTCTGTTTGCGGTAGAATGTAACGTGGACTTGTGTAAATTAGGAGGACTCCGCCATGGCATGGCTGGAATTTACCATTGAAACCACGCCCCAGAGCATCGACTCTGCCGTCACCGCCCTCAGCGCACGGGGATTTTCCGATCTGGTCATCGAAGACCAGGCGGAATTCGAGACGTTTTTAGAGGAAAACCGGGCGTACTGGGATTACATCGACGAGGGGCTGCAAAAAAAGCTGGAAGGGCTTTCCCGCATCAAGCTGTATCTGGAGGACACCGACGGAGGTGGACGGAAGCGTTTGGACGCGGCGGTAAAGGAGCTGGGTCTGACCATGACCGCCGCCCCCCTCCCCGAAACCAACTGGGAGGAAAGCTGGAAGGACAATTACCCGCCTCAGGAGATCGGCGAGCGCATCGTGGTGCTGCCCTACTGGCTGGCGGAGGAATCCACCGACCGGCTCAAAGTCATTCTCGACCCCGGCCTGACCTTCGGCACCGGCGCCCACCCCTCCACCCAGATGGTGATGGAGGTCATGGAGAATGTGGTAAAGCCCGGCTTCCACTGCCTCGATCTGGGCAGCGGCAGCGGGATACTGTCCATCGCCGCCCTGCGTCTGGGAGCGGAGACCGCCGTGGGCATCGACATCGACCCCAAAGCGGAGGACATTGCCCGGGAGAACGCCGCCTACAACGGCTTCGCCGCCCCGGCCTTCACCGCCCTCACCGGCAACGTGACCGAGGACACAGCGCTGATGGACGCGTTAGCTGCCAATCGGTATGATCTGGTGCTGGTGAACATCGTGGCGGACGTCATTATCGGCCTTGCGCCGGTGCTGCCCCATTTCCTCAATGAAAGCAGCACCCTGATCTGCTCCGGCATTCTGGACACCCGGCTTTCCGACGTGCTGGACGCCCTGACCGCCGCCGGGCTGACCGTCACCGCCACGAAAGCGAAAGACGACTGGCGCTGCGTCACCGCAATCCGTAAATACATCTAAGGAGCGTATTATGAGTATCCCCTATCGTACCCGGCGGGTGCTGAACCGTCTGGGCATTGTGCTTATGATTTTTCTGCTGGTGGGCGTGATCGCCTGGCTGTGCTGGGTCGTCTGGCTGGAGCGGTACGTCGTGTATACCGCCGACGGCGCGAGTCTGGACTTTGAGCATTCCGCCCAGGACATTGTCGGCGAGGTCGCCACGCCCCCCGTGGCGCAGCAGAACATTTCCATTTATTATAATGAAGGCAGCGACGCTCTGGACACCGGCAACGAGCTGACCCAGATCAACGGCTACTTCATTTCCAGCAACATGCTGCAAAACGACATCAACGGCGTTCTGGGCAAGCTGGAACGTCTCCCCGCGGGCACCCCCGTCATGATCGACATGAAAGGTCCCTACGGCTCGTTCTTCTATCCCTCTCATCTGGACGGCGCAGTGCATTCCGCCTCCACGGACGTGGACGCCGTCGCGGCGCTGGTGGACACCCTGATGAACAAGAAATTCTACACCATCGCCCGGGTCTGCTCTCTGCGGGACTGGAATTTCGGCAACGAGCACGTCACCTGCGGCCTGTATATGCTTTCCCGGGCGGGTCTGTGGCTGGATCAGGGCTATTTCTGGCTGGACCCCACCAACGCCACCACCCTGACGTGGATCACTTCCGTGGTGCTGGAGCTGAAGGAAATGGGCTTCAACGAGGTCATGCTGGCGGATTTCCGCTTCCCCAACTCCGACCAGTATATTTTCGACGGCGACAAGGACGCGGCGCTTCAGGATGCGGCTTCCAAGCTGATGGGCACCTGCGGCGGCGATAATTTCACCCTGTCCTTCGGCGTGGCCGACCCTGCCTTTAAGCTGCCCGAGGGGCGCTGCCGGCTGTATCTGGAAGACGTGGACGCAGCCAACGTCGAGGCCAAGGCAACGCTGGTCGATGTTCCCGACATCAAGGCGCAGCTGGTCTTCATGGCCGCCACCAACGACACCCGGTTTGATAGCTACAGCGTTATCCGTTCCCTGAACGCCGCGGAAATTCTGGAAGCCCAGAAGGCGGAAGCGGCGAGCTGATTTTATATGCAAAACAGCCCCGCCGGTCGGCGGGGCTGTTGAAAAAAACGCAAATCTGGGGTATAGTATGGGTACAGGGGTGCTGCCAGTAGGACGGCTCCCCCACCTGGTTATAAGAAGTAACCGTGACTTGGGGAAGTTTGGCGGTTACTTCTTATTTATTATCATGCATCTTTATTATCATGCATCTGGAAAACCAGAGAGACAACAGCGACAGTGACCATACAGAAAGCAAATAATTCTTCCCATGTAACCATAGCTGCCATGAATTAAGGAGCGATTGCCACCGGCAATCGTTTTATTTTTATTCGCTGCGCGACGCACCGCCCCACTCTTTTACGATCGGGGGCAAAAGAAGCATCACCCCCGAAAAAAATCGAGGGGAACCGCCTACCGGGGTACTACCGGCAGCACCGGAAACGGCATATCACAAGATTCGACAGATTGCAAGGAAAACTCCGGTCAGAGTTGTGCGAAAGTATCCCACACAGCAAAACGCCCCGGCGGCGCAGTATCTGCGCCGCCGGGGTCTCTCTTTTACTTTTTCACCAAATCGGCCAGCGTCACGCTGTCTAAGTACCCGCTGATGCGTTTGTCCAGCTCGCTCCAGACCGGCAGCGTCGGACAGCTCGCCGCCCGGGGGCAGGTCTTCGCGCCGCACTCTAAGCAGGCTACCGGCGCAAGCGATCCTTCCGTCAGCCGCAGGATCTCGCCCAGCGTGTATTCTCCCGGCTCCCGGCTCAGGCGGTAGCCGCCGCCCTTGCCCTGAATGCCGTCCACGATGTGGTTCTTCGTCAGCACGGGCAGGATCTTCTCCATGTACTTCAGGGAGATCTCCTGCCGGGCGGCTACGTCCTTCATGGGAACATAGCCCTCCGACCGATGCTCCGCCAGATCCGCCAGCACCCGCAGGGCATAGCGGCCACGGGTCGATATCATCATGGCGTCAATCCGCGAACAGCGGCGTGGACAAATACCGGTCGCCGGTGTCCGGCAGGAGGACGACGATGGTCTTGCCCTCGTTTTCCGGCCGCTTGGCCAGCTCGATGGCCGCCCATGCCGCCGCGCCGGAGGAAATGCCTACCAGCACGCCCTCCGCCTTGCCGATCTGCTTGCCGACCGCAAAGGCGTCCTCGTTGGCGACGGGGATAATCTCGTCGTAAACGCCGGTGTCCAGCACCTTGGGGACGAAGCCCGCGCCGATGCCCTGAATCTTGTGTGCGCCCGCCGTACCCTTGGACAGCACGGGAGAGGTCGCAGGCTCCACGGCCACCACCTTAATTTCCGGCTTCTTGGACTTGAGGTACTCGCCCACGCCGGTGATGGTGCCGCCGGTGCCCACGCCCGCCACGAAGATGTCCACCTCGCCGTCGGTGTCGGCGTAGATTTCGGGGCCGGTGGTCTCAAAATGCGCCTTGGGGTTGGCCGGGTTCACAAACTGGCCGGGGATGAAGCTGTCCGGAATTTCCGCTGCCAGCTCGTCGGCCTTGGCAATGGCGCCCTTCATGCCCTTGGCACCCTCGGACAGCACCAGCTCCGCGCCATAGGCCTTCATCAGCTGACGGCGCTCCACGCTCATGGTGTCCGGCATGACGATGATGATACGATAGCCCCGGGCAGCCGCCACGGCGGCAAGGCCGATGCCCGTATTGCCGGAGGTCGGCTCGATGATGACGGAGCCGGGCTTCAGCAGACCCTTTTCCTCGGCGTCGTCGATCATGGCCTTGGCCACCCGGTCTTTCACGGAACCGGCGGGGTTAAAATACTCCAGCTTTGCCAGCACCTTCGCCTTCAGGCCAAGGGCTTTTTCAATGTGGGTCAGCTCCAGCAGGGGCGTTTTGCCGATGAGCTGGTCGGCAGAAGTGTAAATGTTTGCCATGATTATCCCTCCTTCACGGCGTCAAAGCCGCGCTGCAGATCCGCAAGAATGTCGTCAATGTGCTCCGTGCCGATGGACAGGCGGATGGTGTTGGGCTTGATGCCCTGATCCAGCAGCTCCTCCTCGGTCAGCTGGCTGTGGGTCGTGGTGGCCGGGTGAATGACCAGACTCTTGACGTCCGCAACATTGGCCAGCAGGGAGAAAATTTTCAGATTGTCAATGAACTTATGGGCTTCCTTCACGCCGCCCTTGATCTCAAAGGTGAAGATGGATGCGCTGCCGTTGGGGAAATACTTCTCATACAGGGCGTGATCCGGGTGGTTCGGCAGGGAGGGATGGTTCACATGCTCCACCTGAGGATGGTTCGCGAGGAATTCAACCACCTTCTTGGTGTTCTCGGCGTGGCGCTCCAAGCGCAGGGACAGCGTCTCAACGCCCTGCAGCAGCAGGAAGGCCGCGAAGGGAGAAATGGTCGCGCCGGTGTCCCGCAGCAGCACCGCGCGGATATAGGTCACGAAAGCGGCGGGGCCGGCGGCGGCTACGAAGGAAACGCCGTGATAGCTGGGGTTCGGCTCAGCGATGGCGGGGTACTTCCCGGAAGCCGCCCAGTCAAACCTGCCGGAGTCCACGATGATGCCGCCCAGGGTGGTTCCGTGGCCGCCGAGGAACTTGGTTGCGGAGTGGACGACGATGTCCGCGCCGTGCTCGATGGGGCGGATGAGGTAGGGCGTGCCGAAGGTGTTGTCCACCACCAGCGGAATGCCGTACTTGTGCGCCAGCTCGGCCAGCGCGTCGATGTCGGGGATGTCACTGTTGGGGTTGCCCAGCGTCTCAATGTAGATGGCGCGGGTCTCGGGGCGGATGGCGCTCTCCACTTCCTTCAGATCGTGGATGTTCACGAAATCGGCGGTAATGCCGAAGCCGGGCAGGGTGTGGGCGAGCAGGTTGTAGCTGCCGCCGTAGATGGTCTTCTGGGCGACAAAGTGGCCGCCGTTCTGACCCAGGGCTTCCAGCACGTAGGTAATGGCCGCCGCGCCGGAGGCCAGCGCCAGCGCCGCCACGCCGCCTTCCAGAGCAGCCACCCGTTTTTCCAGCACGTCCTGCGTGGAGTTGGTGAGACGTCCGTAAATGTTGCCGGCGTCCGTCAGCCCGAAGCGGGCGGCGGCGTGGGCACAGTCGTGGAACACGTAAGAGGTGGTGGCATAAATGGGAACGGCCCGGGCATCGGTAGCGGGGTCGGCCTGCTCCTGACCGACGTGGAGCTGCAGGGTTTCAAATTTATAGTCAGACATAATGATTATTTCCTTTCTTCAGTCAAATATTATCTTTGGTGTTTGGAGCATCTGGGATACATTCGGCCAAAGCGGAAATTCGCCCTTACGAGGGTCTCAAAGTGATTTTTCATGGGATTTCCTCCCTTCAAAACTTACCTGTTCGGTAGGTATTTGCATCATACCACGAATTTCCTACCAAGTCAATCGGTTTTTTATCAAAATTTTCCTACTTGTCCGGTAGGAAAACCGGCGATATGACGAATGGCGGAAAAGTCGGTGCCGCAGCCGCTTTTTTCCTTTGACAAATTTCGATTGCATGGTAGAATGTAGACGAAAACTCCCCAATAAAAAACAGACAGGAGTGTCCCCCATGGAGATTTCCTACACCATTTTCGACCTGCTTTTCTATCTGCTGCTCTACGCCTTCCTCGGCTGGTGCGTCGAAGTCTTTTGCGCCGCCGTGAAAAGCGGGCGGTTTGTGAACCGTGGTTTTTTGAACCTGCCCCTGAATATGCCCAGCGGCATTGCCGCCGCCCTGCTGCTGCCGGTGCTGGGTACCATGAACCACAAAACCATCTTACAATATATCATGACGCTGGTGATCTATGTTCTGGTTCGATGCGTGACCGACCAGTTCGTCCGGGGCGTCAGCCGGGGAACCTTTGCCACCGCGCCGAAGGGAAGGCCGTTTTTCCTCAACGCGGCCGCCGCGGCGGCCGTCATGCTGCTGGTGTATCTGGTGGTGCATCCCGGCGTGATGGGTCTGGTGTACCTGATGCCAAAGTGGCTGGAACGGACGCTGGTCATCGCAGGGATCGTCCTGATTCTGGCGGACTTCATCGGCGTGATGCGCGCCCTGCGCACCAGCAGCGCCACCCGGCTGAATAAGGTCGGGCAGGAGACCACCCAGCGCATGGCCGACCGGATCAGCAATACCATCTGGCGGCGTCTGCAAAAAGCCTACCCCGGCCTTGCGGCGGCGGACGTTCCGGGGCCGGAACGGTATGTCTTTGCCCGGGGCATCTGCTTTGACAAGCTGGTGTGGGTGTTTCTCGTGACCTCTTTCTTAGGGGCGCTGATCGAAATGGTCTTCTGCCGGGTCACGTCGGGGCGGTGGATGAGCCGTTCCGGCGTGCTGTACGGGAGCTTCAGCTTCGTGTGGGGTCTTGGCGCGGTGGTGCTGACCATCACCTTGCAGCGGATCGCGGACAAGCCCGACCGGCGGATCTTTCTCGCGGGCTTCGTCATCGGCGGCGCTTACGAGTACCTTTGCAGCGTGTTCACCGAGCTGGTATTCGGCACGGTGTTCTGGGACTACAGCAAAATGCCCCTGAACATCGGCGGCCGCACCAACGTGCTGTACTGCATTTTCTGGGGACTGCTGGCTGTGGCATGGATCAAGGTGCTGTATCCGCCCATGAGCAAGGGCATTGAGAAAATCCCGGCGCTGCTGGGGAAGGTGGTTACATGGGTTATCATCTTTTTCCTAGCCTGCGACGGTCTGCTCACTGCCGCCGCCATGCTGCGCTACACCGACCGTCAGAACAACCCGGAACCCAAAAATGTGGCCGAAGCGTTTCTGGACGACACCTATGACGACGACTGGATGGAGCACCACTGGCCGAACATGGTGGTCACAAAGGACGCGGAATAGCGAAAGCTGCTTCCGGAAAATAGCGAATGGAGCGTATCGATGCAGATACGCTCCATTTTTCGTACCGGGGTACACCCCCCTTGGCTCTCCCTCCGGGAGAGCTGTCACCGCAGGTGACTGAGAGGGCATCGCGCCCTGGTTTCCCCTCTCCGTCCTCGCTTCGCTCGGCCACCTCTCCCAAGGGGAGAGGCAAGGGAGTTCTTTGTCAATCCACAGCCCGCCGGGCGGCGGACTCGGTGTATGTCCAGCTCCGGAAATCCGAAATGCTGCAATAGCTGTTTTCCAGAATGTCCATCGCGGTGGAGGCAATTTCGGGGTCGCGGTCATGGGTCAGCTCTTTAATGTAGGGCAGTGCGCCGTCCCCAAGGCTGCCCATGTGCCCCATGTCGATGGTCTCCAGCTGCCCCGACTGGTAAGCGCGGACGTTGTACCGGGCGACCTGCGTGTCCACGTCCGCCCAGAAGGTGACGCACCCCAGAATCAGCGCGCAGATCACCGCCCCCTTCATGTAGGGGAATCGGGGCTTGAACAGCCACACGGACACGAGGATCGTCGTGACCCCCAGCCAGAGCATGAAAACTTCCGTCAGCACCCGCTTTCTCGTCAGGCCGTAGCCGCTAATGTAAAGCAGCATTTTGGCGCTGGCCGCGGCGATGAGGAACAGCGCCGCCAGCCCGAGGAACAGGCACAGCCCTCTGGTCAGCGCCGGGGCACCGGCCTTCTTTTCCACCAGTCCCATGGCAAGGCACATCAGCCCCAGATTGATAAAGCTCAGCCACGCCATCTCGAAAAATCCCCGGCGGGCATATTCCGCCAGCGTGTATCCATCGGGCAGAATTCCCGCGAAGCCGCCGCCCAGATACGCCAGCTGACTCAGCAGGTACACGGCGTAGATCAGGCACACCGTTCCCAGCAGAATGTTCACGGTAATGGCGCTGAAACCGTGGAAGCTCTTCGCTTCTTTCCCGTTTTTCTCCGCGTATTTCAGTCCCACGCCCCGGGAATACAGTATCCACCCGGCAAACACGCCGAAGAACAGGGAGAGCAACGGCTCCGACCAGTCGGTATCGGGGAGCATATCCATCAGCCCCTCAAACGCCGCGTCGGCACGCATCAGCAGCACGATCAGCACCGCCGCCACCGGCAGGGCGATCAGTACGCCGAGGATCGCCGCGCCGCCCCGTTTGCCCGCCGTACCGGCGTTTTTCCGGGCGTCGTTCAGCCCCCGGACGGCGGCGCTCATGCTGCCCACGCCCAGCGTGAACAGCGCCCGGGGGGCGTCCAGCGCCGACGCGATGCCGCCGGGTTCCCGGCGGCTCTGCCCGGCCATCCGGCAGAAGCTGAGGTTCACGGCAAACAGCGCCATCAGCAGCATCCCCGCCTTCACGTCGCTGTCCGACGACCGGGCAAACCCGGCGAAAATCGCCGCTGCCAGAATCAGCAGCGCCGCCTCATACTTCCCCGGCCGGAAGCCGCAGCGAAGCAGATACCAAAAACTGCACCCCGTCAGAGCCACCGCCCCCAGGGCAAATCCCAGACAAAAACCGCCGTAAAGAATGCTGTTCCACGTAAACGTGCCGAAAAGCAGCACCAGAAGGCCAAAAATCAGTTCCCGTTTTCCCGCAGGATACCGGGGCAGCGTCCGTTCTTCCATAAATATCTCCTTTCTCAGCGTTTCCATGGGTCGTCGTCCTGCACGAACTCGAACAGGTCGCCCGGCTGGCATTGCAGCTCCCGGCAGATGGCGTCCATGGTGCTCATGCGCACGGCCTTTGCCTTGCCGGTTTTCAGAATGGACAGGTTGGCGGGCGTCATGCCCACCCGGTTCGCCAGCTCAAGGGAAGTCATTTTCCGCTTTGCCAGCATCATATCCAGATTCACAATAATCGCCATACGCCGCCTCACACCGTCAGATCGTTTTCTTCCCGGATCTCCACCGCGGCGGCCATGACGTTCTTCACCACGCTCACCGCCAGCGCCAGAAACGCCATGATCGTCGTCATGAAGATCAGGGGCGGGTAGAAGAACGCGGCGGGCAAACAAATGCCGCTTACCGCCGCGCAGCACCAGCGGATGCGCCGCAGAAACCGGACGTTCTGTGTAACGAACACATCCTCCTTCAGAATATTCCGCACCAGCCGCTCCATGCAGGATAGCGCGTACAGCACCGCAGGGACGCAGCAGTAAAACCCTACCATGATCGCCGCCGCGCCATACCGCCCCAGCGGCCGCAAAGTCTGATACCACCGCAGCAGTCCCGGCATGGCAAAAGTAAGCAGGCAGATGATAATGAACAATCCCCGGCTGCACCAAAGTGTAAATTTCGCAGAAAGCTGTGAATTCATAAAAGCACCTCCGTTTGAATGGAGTGTACCATAGAAATTATCGAATGTCAATAATTATTTTCCTATTTACGAGAATCGCATTTTCCCGCCGCCCGAAAACTTGTTACAGAACTTCATACGAGCTTAACATTTTCCCACTTTAATCGTTAATATTTTACCGGTATAATAAGGCCATAAAGATCAAGACAACGTTAGCCCCGCCGCAAGGCACATGGGGCAGTATATAAATTTGCTACCAACCTTCATCTTTTTCATTTTTTCCTCTCCTCTTTTCTTGTTGCAAAATCCGCGGTGATGAGCCGCGGATTTTGCATTTCTTTTTAATCAAAACTTAAGCTGTCCGCACCGTTTTCCGTTGCAAACACGGATATATTATGGTATAATAGGGGAAATTCACATTAGGGTGATGGAATGTTTGCCAAATATCTTCTGATTTTCTTCGTGTCCATGGTGCCGCTGGTGGAGCTGCGGGGCAGTATCGTTATGGCCGTGGGCATGGATCTGGACTACTGGACGTCTCTTGCGGTGTGCGTCGTGGGCAATATGCTGCCGGTGCCGCTGATCTATTTCTTCGCCCGGAAGGTGCTGCACTGGGGCGCGGATAAAAAATATATCGGGAAGTTCTTTTCCTACTGCCTGGAAAAGGGCGAAGCCGCCGGTCACAGGCTGATGAAAAAGGCCGGTCGGGGCGGGCTGTTTGTGGCGCTGATGCTGTTCGTCGGCATTCCCATTCCCGGCACCGGCGCGTGGACGGGAACCCTCGCGGCCAGTTTTCTGGACATGGGCATCAAAACCACGGCGCTGTCCGTTTCTCTGGGCGTCATCATTGCGGGAATCATCATGGGAGCCGCCAGCATGGCGGGCGTCCATGTCTTCGGATTATAAGGAGGAAACATAAATGTCCGATTGTCTGTTCTGCAAAATCATCGTGGGGGATATCCCCTCCACCAAGGTCTACGAGGATGATTTGGTCTTCGCCTTCCGGGACATCAACCCCCAGGCACCGACCCACATTCTGGTGATCCCCAAGACGCATATTTCCGGCTGCAACGGCGTCACGGAGGAAAACAGCGCCGTCGTCGCCCACATTTTTGAGGTCATCCCCAGAATCGCGGCGGCGGAGGGGCTGGCGGGTGGCTACCGGGTGGTCAGCAACTGCGGCGCCGACGCGGGTCAGACCGTGCCGCACCTGCATTTCCACATCCTCGGCGGCAAAACGCTGGCGCTGGATATGGCGTGACATCTTAGGGCCTATCTGAAAACCGGCATCCTTCGGGTGCCGGTTTTTCGCGCTTGACATCTTACATTTTTTTGCTATACTAACCTTGGATCGCAAAACAAATAAGGCAGCACCGCGCAATTGTGCGGTGTTGCCTAAAGTCTTCGGGGAGCCGGAAAGACCGGCTGAGAGTGGGCGTGTGCGCCCTGACCCGTGAACCTGATACGGCTAATACCGTCGGAGGGAAAGATGCATATATGGGATACAATTCAGTATCGCGTTGCACCTGGACGGTTTGCAATGCGATACTTATTTTTTTGGAGGTTCCCAAAATGAAAACCAAAAGACTGACGGAAAGCGCCATGCTGCTGGCGCTGGCCATTGTGCTGGAGCTGATCTCCAAGGCCATCATCCCCGAAATGCCCTTCGGCGGTCAGGTGACGCTGGTGGCCATGCTCCCGGTGGTGCTGATCTCCTACCGCTACGGCGTGAAGTGGGGCTTCGTTTCCGGCTTCTGCTACGCGCTGCTGGAAATGGCACTGGGCGCGAAGACCGTGAGCGCCGCCTTCCAGCCCGGCTATTTCGGAGACGACACCATGATCTTCAAGGCCATCCTCATGTGCCTGCTGGACTATCTGCTCGCCTACACCATGATGGGTCTGGGCGGCATTTTCCGGGATAAGATCAAGAATCCCGGCACCAGCCTGATGTGCGGTTCTCTGGTGGCGCTGGGTGCGCGGTATCTGTCTCACATTCTGTCCGGCTACCTGCTGTTCTCCGGCTGGGCGGAGTGGTTCTTCACGCAGGACGGCTTCCCCGCATGGGGCGCAAGTCTGGTGGAAAGCCTCAGCCCCGTCGCGCTGGGCTGGGTCTATTCCATTGTGTACAACGGCTTCTACATGGTTCCCGAGCTGATCCTCACCGCCATCGCGGCGCAGCTGATCGCCAGAATTCCGAAGATCGTGGTCAAGGTTGACTGAGAATTTTCCGCAACGTATAGTAACATCGCCCCGGGCTGAAGCCCGGGGCGTTTGTTTTTATGCCTTTGCGATCAGTTCATTTTCCATCTGCCACGCGCGGTAGAGGATTTCCGCGGCAGTCTCCCGGGTCAGGGGGGCGTCGGCTTCCAGGCTGAAGCCGTTTTGGGCAGCGGCTGTCAGAGCGTCCTGCGCCCAGGCGGAGATTTCCGATTCCTCTGCCGAGGTTTCCGCGGCTTCCTCCGGGGCGTCCGCCGTCAGCGCCAGAGCGTTTTTCAGCATGACGCCCGCCTCCGCGCCGGTGATGATCTCGTCAGCGCCGAAGGTTTGCTGATCGGGCAGCCCCGCCGTCAGGCCGGAACGCACTGCGGCGGCAAGATAGGGCTGGAGCCACTCAGGGATTTCGTCGGTAAACCCCGCGCCGGTCAGTTCCTCGTCCACGGGGATGTTCAGCGTTCTGACCAGCATGGTGACAAATTCGCCCCGGCTCACCGTCCGTTCCGGGCCGAAGCAGGGATTCCCCGCCACGTTTTCCCCGGAGAAGATTCCGGTGTTCTTCATCCACTCCGCGGAGAACCGGCAGTCCCTGCCCACCGTGTCGGTGTACTGGGTCGCGTCGGCGGGCTTGAGGATGGTGATGGTGACGGTGGCTTCCCGGGAGGTCTTCCCGGAAGCGTCCGTCGCCGTGAAGGTGAAGGAATCGATGCCTACCTTATTCTTCTTGGGCGTGTAGGTGAAGCTTCCGTCCGGCTGAAGGGTCACGGTGCCCCGCTTGGGCCGGCGGACGATGGCGTAGACCATGTCCTCCCCCTCCGGGTCAGCGACCTTCAATTTGCCGTCGGCAGCGAGATTTTTGTAGGTTTCCAGCGCAGAGTCCTCCGCCACGGGGGGCTTGTTTTCCTTGCCCCGGATGCCGATGGTCATGGCGGCGGACGCCTCCACGCCGCCCGGGTAGATGGGCAGGTAGCCCACCTCGGCGAATTCATCCAGTTCGGTCAGGCGGGGGGAAAAGGTCATCTGCGCCGCCTGTTCGGCGGTGAGAACGTCGCCGGGAACGAGAACGCGGCTGCCCAGCATCACGCTGCCTACCTTTTTATCCGGCAGACTGGTGATGCAGATGCCCGCAATGGGGGCCTCCCCGGAAAAGTCCTCCGCCGAGAAGCAGTAAACGCTGTCGCAGTCCACCTCGGCGGCGGCCGCGCCGCAGGACAGCCCCGCGATGCAGCATACCGCCAGCAGCAGAGCCAATAATCGATTTCGGAACATGGCAATACCTCCAAAAAATGATTTCCGGTGGTATTGTTTGCCAATGTTGGAAAAATTATTCCTACAAATTTTTTTGATGGGGCACAAGCCCTTGGCTCTCCCTTTGGGAGAGCTGTCACCGAAGGTGACTGAGAGGGTTTTGCACCACCCCCATTCCACCGGGTTTATAAAAAATTCAAAATTAGGTGCAGACAACCGGCAGCTTTTGTGTTATACTATTAAAATCTATGAGTGTGCGTTGCGTACATTATGCTTTTCGCTGTCTGAAGGAGGCGTTTCCTTTGAAATATTGGTTCGGCTACCTCACCGCCGCCATCTTCGGCGCCATCACATGGGTGCTGATGCGGTTCGGTGAACGGTTTTCTACTCTGGTGGATATGGTGTACCCCTACGTCATCCGCACCTCGGAGTCCATTCTTGCCCAGTGGGCAAGCGGCGCGGATTTCCCCGTCTGGCAGCTGCTGGCCGTGGCGCTGGGCGCGCTGATCCTTGCCAGCATTGTGCTGATGATCGTGCTGAAATGGAACCCCATTCAGTGGGGCGGCTGGGTGCTCGCGTTTTTTGCCGGTATTTACATGCTCCACACCATGCTCTGGGGTCTGAATTACTACTCCGGCCCCCTGTCCGACGACATGCGGCTGGACGTGGGCAGCTACAATCTGGAGGAACTGACCGAAGCCACCGAATACTACCGGGACAAAGCCAACGCCCTTGCCCTGCAAGTCAACCGGGACGGGAGCGGAAATGTGGCCTTCGCGGATTTTGACGCGCTGGCAGACAAGGCCGGGGAAGGCTTCCAGACGCTGACCTACGACTACTTCTATCCCATTTTCGCCGGTTCCACCCTGCCCGTGAAAAAGCTGGGCTGGGCGGATATGTATTCCTCCATGGGCATCACCGGCGTCACCTTCGGCCTGACCGGCGAAGCCTGCGTCAATCCCCAGATCCCCGGCGTGTCCCTGCCTTTTACCATGTGCCACGAAATGGCCCACCGCATGTGCATCGCCCCGGAACGGGATGCCAATTTTGCCGCGTTCCTCGCCGCCTCCGTCCATTCCGACCCGGAATTCCAGTACAGCGCCTACTTTATGGCCTTCCGCTACTGCTACAGCGCGCTCAGCAGCGTCAATAACCAGTCCGCCGCGGCGGCTGCCGCACGGGTGAGCGCCGGGGTCAACGACAATCTGAAATTCGACATGGCCGCCTACAACAGCTTCTTTAGCTCTCGGAAAAGCACCGCCGCCACGAACCTCGCCGACGCCGCCAACGACACCTATCTCAAGGTCAGCGGCGACGAAAGCGGCGTCGCTTCCTACGGCGAGGTCTGCGACCTGCTGGTGAACTGGCACATCCAGACCGTGGTGCTGCCCTCCATCACCGTGGAGGAATCCCCCTTCGACCCCTACGACGAAACCCAGGTAGACCTGAGCGGCATCGTCAACGCAAGGTGACGGCCATGATGAGACAGACTTTGGATGCAGGTCTGCCCGAGCTGGGGCTGGACCTGCCGGAAAGCGCGCGCCAGACCCTCTGCGATTTTGGCGCGGCTGTTATCAAACAGAACGAGGTCATGAACCTCACCGCCATCACCCAGCCGGATCAAGTGGCAAAACTCCATTTACTTGACAGCCTGACGGTGCTCACCGCCGCCGATCTGCGGGGAAAGCAGATCATCGACGTGGGCTGCGGCGCGGGATTTCCCGGTGTGCCGCTGGCCATCGCCTGCCCGGAGGCGCAGGTGACGCTGCTGGACAGTCTGGGCAAGCGGATGAAATGGCTGGAGGAAATTCTCCCCCAATTGGGTGTCCGCGCCCAATGCGTCACCGCCCGGGCGGAGGAAGCGGCGGCGGAACGGCGGGAACGCTACGATTACGCCGTCTCCCGCGCGGTCGCCCGGCTGAACATCCTGCTGGAGCTGACCGCCCCCTATGTGAAGGTCGGCGGCGCGGTGCTGGCCATGAAAGGCTCCGCCGCAAGGGAAGAGCTGGCCGAGTGTACATCCGCGATCAAAAAGCTGGGGTTACAACTGGAATCGGTAAAGGAATTTTCCATCGACGGGGCGTCCCACGCGGTCATCGTCCTGCGGAAGACCGCCCCCACGCCGAAGCAGTACCCCCGCCGTTACGCAAAGATCAAGCAGTCTCCACTTTAAGGCACTTTGGAAAGTGAGGTTTTTATGGACGCAGCTCTCAGTATCGCTCTGGGATATTTTGTCGGTTCGCTCAGCCTGTCCTCTCTGGTGGGCAGGGTGAAGAAGACCGACGTGCGCAAATCCGGCACCGGAAACCTTGGCGCTACCAATACCATGCTGGTTCTCGGCTGGGGCGCGGGCATTTTCGTCATGCTTTTTGACCTGATGAAGTCCTTCCTCTCCGGCAAGCTGGCGCAGTACCTGTTCCCCGGACTCAGCGTTGCGGGGATGCTGGCCTGCATCGGCGCCATGATCGGCCACTGCTTTCCGGTGTTTCACCGCTTCCGGGGCGGCAAGGGGCTGGCGGCCTTCGGCGGCCTGGTCATTTACTGCGGGTTAAAGTACGTACCAATCGTGCTGTGCGCCGGATGGGCGGTCATGTGGATCTTTGACTGCACTGTGATGTTCCCCATAACGGTGGGCATCGCCCTGCCCCTGCTGATGTATCTTTTCGGCGAAGCGCCGGCGAAAATTATCACGGCCATCTGCGCCGGAGCGGTGCTGGACGTCATGCACATCGGCAATATGAAAAAGGCCCTCGCCGGGGACGGGATCATGCACGTCCGGGACTATTTCAGGGAGAAACTGCACAAAGAACGCTGAAAAGTTTTCGCCCGAAAAAGTGAAAGTTTTCCTTTACTTTTGGGCAAACTTGTGATATACTCGAAAAGCTGGTTATGACCAGACACAATTTTTGCGCCCGTTGCTCAGTTGTGGGACAACGCCCATGCGGCACTTCACCGGCCCCTACTTAGCTCCCGGGCTACCGATTTGAAAGGTGGAAAAATCATGATTCAGAAGGAAAAGAAGACCCAGGTCATCCTGGAAAACGCGACCCACGAGGGCGACACCGGTTCTCCCGAGGTTCAGATCGCCATCCTGACTGCCCGTATCAACGAGCTGACCGAGCATCTGCGCGTCCACAAGCACGACAACCACTCCCGCCGTGGTCTGCTGATGATGGTCGGTAAGCGCCGCAGTCTGCTGGACTATCTGGCCAAGAAGGACATCAACCGCTACCGTGCTGTGATCGCCAAGCTGGGTATCCGTAAGTAAGAGATTAAGGGGGCGACTGTCGTCGCCCCTTTTCTTCGTGTCTTCTAGGGAAACTCTGAATAAATCGTCTGCGACTGTGAGCGGATCTTTTCCGCCCACTCTT